>Ga0335076_10006941_pt1 | contig 11414 bp, 6 predicted proteins | sample Lox_Sample_25_FD_206717 | JGI IMG/M metagenome (GOLD analysis project Ga0335076, IMG submission 206717) | Soil microbial communities from Loxahatchee National Wildlife Refuge, Florida, United States - Lox_Sample_2.5 | ecosystem: Environmental > Terrestrial > Soil > Wetlands | place: USA: Florida... | reverse complement strand
TCGAACCGATCATCACCGCTTTGCTACCGGTGCGCAGGCATACCTCCCGCGCAACATCCGGCGTCAAGCGCTCGCCGGGACTACGTCCCATCAACTTCAGGGCTTCATTCACGGTGCGATCCGGGATCAACTGCAAAAAGGGTGATTGTCCGAGTTGTACTGCGAGTCCTTGTTTCAGAGTGTCATCGAACACCGGGTCTCCCGTGCTGTTCGCGAAATCGGCGAGCACGATGGTGTCTTGTTCGGTGAGTTTGGGGGTACGGTGGAGATAAAAATAGCCGCCAACCGCCAACGCCACAGTTGTCAGCGCGAGTGGAATTGCGACTTTCCACAACCTTCCACGTCGATTCGGCCCCTCCACACCTGTCGCTGGCAGCCGGACTGACTCCGTGTCTCGCTTCAGCCGTTGCAGGTCACTCCGGATTTCAGACGCATGCTGGTAACGGAGATTACGATCCTTCTCCAGGCACTTGTCGATGATTTCTTCCAATTTGCCCGGCAAGTCCGGGTTCAGCCGAACCGGCGGCACCGGAGTCCGGTTCATGATCGCCTCACCAATTACAGTTGACGTCTCACCCCTGAAAGGCAGCATGCCCGTGGACATCTCGTAAAGCATCGCCCCCAGAGAAAACAAATCTGTGCGACCGTCCAGCTCTTTCCCGCGGACTTGCTCCGGTGACATGTAGGCGACAGTTCCCATCGTCGTGCCCGGACTGGTCAAATGCTGTTCATCAACCGAGACGGTTTGGGTGTCCGCTGCTGCGATTTGGCTCGAAGAACTGTTGGAAGGTGCGACCTTGGCTAGTCCGAAATCTAGAATTTTGGCGTGCCCGCGCTTGGTGACGAAAATGTTTGCCGGCTTGATGTCGCGGTGAATAATGCCTTGGCTGTGCGCGGCGTCCAGTGCATCGGCAATCTCAATTGCCAAAGGAAGAATGATCTCCGTTTCCACCGGCCGTCCCGCGATTCGATGCTTCAGCGTTACCCCGTCCAGAAACTCCATCACAATGAAGGGCCGGCCATCTTGCTCCCCGATCTCATGGATCGTGCAGATGTTCGGATGGTTCAGCGCCGAAGCCGCCTGTGCCTCCCGTTGGAATCGCGCCAATGCCTGTGTATCCTTGGCTACTTCATCCGGTAGAAATTTCAGCGCCACAAAGCGGCGTAGGGTTAAGTCTTCCGCCTTGTAAACCACGCCCATCCCGCCCCCACCCAGTTTCTCGACGATGCGGTAGTGCGAGATGGTTTGTCCGATCATTGGGCTGAGATGTTATGACCGGGGGTTGGGCAAGTCAATTACGCCGCGAACGGTGGTTGCGTCCCCTAAACTCATTTGTGGGATAGGCCGCGTGGACACGTGACCCACTCAAGCCCGCCTGGCTTGAGTGCGAACTTCTAACTACAGCTGCCCTTTGGCCGGGGTGTCCCGGGTTCGCACCCCGGCCTTGGCCGCTAACTGCGTTTGAATAAAAATCTGCCGCGCTCCTCTATCGCACCGCCAATGTATATCCAATCTCGCTTTTCGAGATGTTGTACACGCCGAAATCGCAACTGTAGATCGTCCACGCTTCCGTTACATCAGCCGCATTCGTCGTCGATGTCCAGTAATACTGGCTTTCGACATAGCTCTTGAAAATCGGCGCCTGGAATACTGATCCATCTTTGTTCAGATACTCGTAATCGAAATACTGTGCCAGATTCGTCTGCGCGCGATCCGATAAGCTTTCCAGTTCGTTGCGATTCGGCATGCGCCACTGCCCCGCTTGCGAGCCGTCGCTGAGGCCGCATTGTCCCTTGGCCAATGCGTTAACCGTGGCCAGCGCATTCGCCCACGTGTCTTGAATGCAGTCAGCCTGCTTCAGCCAGACGAGTCCGGTCATCGTGTCGGTGATTGTGCCGTTTTGGTTGTCGATGAAACGTGGCGAGGTAAGCCCCACACCAAACTGCACGCTGCCGTCATCCCCGGCCGCATACGGAATGTAAAAACCGGTCGCAGGCAACTCGATCGCTCCGTTGCTGCCCGCTCCCTTCACCGCCCACACTTGATTGCTGCTGGTTGCTTTCACGTTGGCTGTCGTGTCGTTCATGTAGCGTCCATCGCTCAAGCGTATCGTCCAGGCCTTATCGGAACCTGCGCTTCCGCCGTAGTAGCTGGTCGAGGTCCAGTAGATTCCCTCCGACACATTGACGAACGGATTGCCCCCCGCGAGCGCCGGACCAGCCGCCGAAACATCGATCAGGCTCTCCAGTTCATTCAGATTGGGCACGCGCCACGCTCCCGCCGCAGACTCGTCTCGAAGCCCGCATTGTCCGCTGGCCAGCGCATTCACGCTTCCGAGCGCATTCGCCCATAACGCGCTTCCCAGGCACCCGGCGTCTTTCAGCCAGATCAACCCGGTGAGGCTGTCGCTGACCGTGCCATTGCCGTTGTCGGTGAAACGCGTCGTCGCATTCCATGCCACGCCTTGATTGAGCGCACCATCGTCGCCTGCGGCATAACTGATTTTCTGTCCGGTTGCAGCCAGCGCAATCCGCGGATTCGTGCCATCAAAGGCGGCAAAGTTCGCCCCGCTGACCGAGTTGTCCGAGGAGACAACGAAGTCGATCACCGTAAAAAACAGTCCCGAAGGTGGCACCGTGCCCGGTGCCTCATACTGACCCGTGTAGTCGGCACGTATCACCTTGGCGCCGCTGCCCACCGTGGGATAAAACCCAAATCCCGTTTTGTTCGCATAAATCTGGTATTCGCCCGGCACATCTCCGCTAGTCGACATGCCCCCGAACGAATAATTTCCGTTCGCGTCTGTCGTCGCGCTTCCGAAAACCATGTTGCTGTTCGTAAGAAAATTCGTCACCGTGGCCCCGGTCAATGGCGCACTTTTGTACGCGACAGCGCCCGATATGCTGACCGTCGCTGGCGGACTTCCCGGGTTGTTGTTGCCACCGCCTCCATTACTCACTCCCCCGCAACCGGTCATCACCGAAGCCAACAGGATCAGAAGTAAATGCAGTCGAGCCATGTTGCCGAACCCTCCTCATGAGCGCTCAGCTTGATCGCCCCTCACCCGCTCTCCTCTCGCATGGACCTTTTCTTCCCATGCGGGCCCCCCGGACCTCCCGCATCCATGCCAATGTGTAGCCGGATGGCTTGCGCCTGCGCTGAGCACACGACAGCCGAACAAGAGCCCATCGGCCCCCCGCGCTAAAAGTTCAGTTGCGCTAGTGTCCCAGGTTCGCGGCCCGGCCTTGGCCGCTAACCTGGGAATCCATCTTCCAAGGGAGCTGGAATCTCGCTTCGCGCTGCCCGCGCGAGCGGCCGAAGCCCTGTATCATGCCTTGTCAAGCCGATTTTTCCTTCTCTCGCGCCGCTAAACTCTCTTATTTCTTATCTCTGCTCTTAATGTACGTACAAATCCGTCTTCCAATAATTATTTTGTTTGCCCATCATTCGCCTCTTACCTCACAAAAATATCCCGGCCCATTCGCTTATTGTTCACCCTTTTTGGCATGAAGCGGCTGTCCCGTTTTCGCCCTGAACAGCCATGGCCCTCCCTTTTTCATCACAATTTCACCGTGCGCGTGGTCACTGACTTCTGGCGCTCCCGCGGCGAAAATCTCTCTCATACGACGACCCAGCTCTTTGTGTCTTCTTTCGCGGCTGAAGGCGGCGCGCCGCGGACGAAAAGCGAATAGCGGCAAGCGAAGCGCAAAAGGCTACGCTAACTCCAATGCGATGAGGACTTTACCTCTAAGCCCTTTGTCATGAGGACTTTGGCAGAATTTTCCCGCTAAAGTCCTGATTCCATTAGACCGAGGGGTGGGGGGTGGGGGGGGTGGGGGGTGGGGTGCCGAGTTGGTGATCGCTTATGCTCTGCAGTATTTCTCGTACTGCTGGTAGATAAACGGGTCGGTCATTCCCGCGATGTAGTCGCAGATGACCCGGGGTAGGACTTCCTTCCCGGCCTTCTCGCGGTAGTTGCGCGGCAGGTCGTCCGGCTCCTCCATCCAGTGCGCGAACAACTCGCGCACAATCCGCGCCGCATCTTCTTTTTCGTTTTCGAGAGCGGAAACAAAGTAAAGATTCTCTTGCAGAAATTCTTTCAGCTGCCGCTGATCTTCTTTCGCTTTCGCGCTGAACGCGGCGATTCGCTCGGGAAATTGTCGGATCGTTTCGACCGAACCGATCTTATTCTGCAAGATTCGCGCGCGTGTATTCGAAATCAGGTCAGTAACAAGTCGATCGAAAACGCGCTTCAAAGCCTCGTTGAACTGCAGTTTTTCCGCGGCTTTCGGGTAGAGTTTTCGCGCCTCTTCATAGCAACTCGCGAAGATCTCGACGCTCTCGGCGATCTGCTCGATATTCAACAGGTGCGCCTCGCAGCCATCATCCAAATCGGCGGTGTTGTATCCGATTTCGTCGGTCAGGTCGATCAGCTGCGCCTCGAGCGGCGGTCGCAGGTCGAGCAGATATTCAGCCAGTTCAGGATGCTCCTTGGCTGCGTAATCGCGAGAGTGTTTGATGATGCCTTCACGAACCTCGAAGGTCAGATTGAGCCCGCGAAAAGACGCATAACGAAGCTCGAAATCCTCCACGATGCGCAACGCATGCAGATTGTGGTCGAATGAGAATCCATGCTCCCGCATCACGGCGTCGAGTGCCTTTTCTCCCGCATGGCCAAACGGCGGATGTCCGATGTCGTGCACAAGAGCGAGCGCTTCGACTAGGTCGGTATTCAATCCCAGTTCAGCCGCAATCGTCCGCGATATCTGCGCGACTTCGATGGTGTGAGTAAGCCGATTCCGGAAGTGATCGGAGTAACGGCGAGTAAATACCTGCGTCTTTGCCTCCAGGCGGCGAAAGGCACGCGCGTGCACGATCCGATCGCGATCCCTCTGGAAATCATTCCGGTAAGCGTGCGGCGATTCGGGAAAGCGGCGTCCTCGCGTGTGTTCCACACGAACAGCGTAGTTGGCGAGGTTGGAAGCAGTCGTCAGTTCCGGTCCCCGCTACCAGTTTATCCCGGACTGCGGCGTGGTGAGCTGCGCATGGGAAACTGCCAAGGCTCTGCAGGGAAGCGGAACGAGAAGATACAAATCGAGCGCACGGAATCACTGCGAGTCAGCGAAGCCTCTATATGAAGAGCCAGGAATTCCGGCATCCTCTACTGCTTGCTGGGTTCCTCTTTGGCGAGCTTGATTTTGGCCGAGTCCAGTTTCTTCTGGACACTGGCGACAGAGCCGGGATCAACTTCGGCCGAGATGGTGCGATTCCATTCGTTGAGGGCTCGTTCCCAATTGGCCGCCGCCAGCTTCAGCCGTCCAGTCTTCTGGTAGAGATCGCCGAGGTGATCGTGAACCGTCGGATCCGTGTTGATCTTTTGCGACGCCTTGAGCAGATTCTCTTCCGCCAGGTCATATTTTCCCAAGCGGAAATAAGCCCAGCCTAGAGAGTCAAGGTACGCCCCGTTAGCCGGATCAAGGTCGACCGCCCGCTTGATATACGAAAGAGCCTCTTCGAGCTTCATGTTCTGGTCGGCGAGCATATAGCCCAGATAATTCAATGCAGAAGCGTGTTCAGGATCGCTGGCCAAGACTTTCTTGAACTGCTCTTCCGCCTCGGTGTATCGCTTTTCGCGCTCATAGGTTGAGCCGCGCAGGAACCAGACATATTCCTTGTCGTCCGGTTTGGTCGAGAGCTGCTCGGCTTTGTCGAGAGCCTGCTCGGCGTCTGGGAAGCGCCGCAACCGAGTGTTCATCTGCGCCAGAGTGATGTAAACCTCGCGATCCTCTGGCGTGCCTTTGAGCATCGAACGGACATCTTTGAGCGCCGGATCGGGATCGCCCATGTCGGCTTCCTGCGCGTCGAGCACCATTTTCAGGTTGCGGTTGTTCGGAAGCTTCTGCACAGCTTCCTTAGCGACATCGGTGGCCTTCTGCCATTCCTTGGCCTCGCGCCAGGTGTCGATTACCTGCTGGTAGCCGCGCTCGGCGTTTTCGTCGCCGCCCAGAGCGATCATCTGGCGGAAGGTTTCGTTCGCGCCCTGATAGTTGCCCTGATCGCGATAGATCGTCCCCAATCGCTCGAGAAACACAGCCCGGTTACTCTTCGCGCTTCCCGTGTAGTTTCCATCCGGCTTCTCGGTCTTCTTGAGCAGGTCCTTGAGAATCGAGACCGCTTCGTCATAGCGGCCCTCTGCCTGATAAATGGAGGCGATGTTATAGGGAACCTCGATCGAGTCCTGCACCATGGACTCGGCCTTCTTCAGATTGTCGAGAGCGAGATCGAACTTACCTTGTTTGCGGTAAATATCGGCGATGCGGATGTAGGTCTGCGCGTCTTCGGGGTTCGCGTCAGCGATGATCTTGTACTGCTCGAGGGCGGCATCGGTTTGGCCATCGTTGAGCAGGTTATCGGCCAGGCCGCGAATTGCATCGAGATTGTCGCGATCAAGCTCGATGGCGTGACGGTAGGCCTCGATGGCGTTCTTGTATTGCTTCTGTTGTTCGTAGGTGTAGCCCAGAGCGGAATAGAGTTTGGCAGAGCGTCCGCTCTTTGGCACCGAACTGAGCACCTCGGTGGCTCGGGCCGTATCACCCAGCTCGTTGTAGAGATAGGCGAGCATGGTGATGGCCTCTTCTGACTCCGGCTGCAGCTTGACCGCGGTCTTGAATTCGTTTTCCGCTTTCTGCAGGTCGTTGTTCAGCCGATAGAGACGTCCCAGCAGAAGGTGGTCATCCATGCTATCGGGCTGCAGGCGCACAATCTGCTCATACTGTTCGATCGCCAGCTTGAGCACGCTGTCGGAGCCGTTGCCGGCCTGCATATCGCCCAGTGAACGAAGATAGATCCGTCCGAGTAGACGGCGAGCCTCAAGATTGGTCGGGTCTCGCTTGATGATGTCCTGAGCTTCAATAACGGCGTCGCGAATACGGCCGGTACGGGCATAAAGCTCAGCCAATCCGGAGGTCAAATAGGCGGAGGTCGGATCGGCATCGACGGCGGCCCGATATTCCTCGATCGCCTTGTTAGCCAGTTCGCTGCGGCCGTACGTTGCAACCTGTTCCTCATACATGTGCGCGAGCGCGAAATGGTAGTAAGCGGCGGCACGGTCCGGTACTTTCTTCGTTGCGGTTGAGGAAGCGCTGGCAGATGCCGAATTTGCAGGAGTCACCGCGCCCGAAGTGTTAACTGGATCAGAGGGCGCATTTTGGGCCAACAAAGACCCCGTAAGAAGGACAACAAACAACCCGCACTGTTTTCTCATGAACCGTCCTGCAAAGCAGCCGCTGTGGATATTGGATGCTGAATCGCCGCGCCCAGATTTCCCTATTCTACCCTTGACTGGGCTTTGCGCGGCGAGAAACGGAATTTAGGCATGGAAGCCAGAAGTACAGGGGCTTCTGAAGCCATTCGCGGGATTGGTGTTGCTATTGAAATTCGCAACGTTCTGCGATCCGACTTTCGGCCAAGAACCTATTTCTCAATGCCGGAAGTGACGGACGCCGGTGAAAATCATCGCCAAACCGAGCCTGTCGGCGGCCGCGATGACCTCCTCGTCTCGCACCGATCCTCCCGGCTGGATGATGGCGGTGGCTCCCGTCTTGGCGATCTCCTCGACACCGTCCGGGAAGGGGAAGAATGCATCGGACGCAGCCACGGTCCCCTTTAACGGAAGTTGAGCTTTCATCGCTCCGATTTTGCATGCGTCAACGCGGCTCATCTGCCCAGCGCCAACGCCCACGGTCTGGCCATCGCGAGCGTAGAGAATTGCATTTGACTTTACGTGTTTACACACCTTCCAGGCGAAGAGGAGGGCACGCTTCTCTTCGGGCGTTGGGGCGCGCTTCGTGACAATCTTCAGATCGGAGTCGGTGAGCCGATGAAGATCGGCATCTTGAACAAGCATGCCGCCCGAGATGTTTTTCAGTATCCAGCTCTGTTGCCCAGCCGGAACTTCGACGAGCCTCAGATTCTTCTTCGAGGCAAAAACCTCTTTCGCCGCGGGCTCGAATGCCGGCGCTGCAATTACTTCGAGAAATAGCTTGGCCATTTCAGATGCAGCTGCAACGTCGATCGGACGATTCACTCCGATGACGCCCCCGAAAGCCGAAACCGGGTCGCATTCGAGCGCGCGGAGATAGGCTTCGGCAAGCGTTTTTCCGGTCGCAGTTCCGCATGGGTTGGTGTGCTTGATAATCGCGCAAACGGGCTCCTCGAATTCTCGCGCCAGATCCCACGCGGCCTGCAGATCGACAATGTTGTTATACGAAAGCTCCTTGCCTTGAACCTGTTTGGCGTTGGCAACGCCAGAACCAGAATCATCGGCATACATCGCCGCTTTTTGATGTGGATTTTCGCCATAACGAAGATCCATTTGCTTATGGAAGGTGAGGCGGAGAATTGCCGGAAAGGTGCTCGTCGTCGGCACCTCGACTTTGTCTGGTGCAGTTATCCGCTCAAGCGTGGAAGCAATCGCCGAATCGTAAGCCGCGGTTGTGGCGAACGCTGTTTGCGCCAGTCGCCACTTGGTTTCCTTCGACAATGATCCGCCGGAGCGACCCATCTCGTCGGCGATCGCGTTGTAATCGGCTGGCGAGGTCACGACCGCGACATCCTGAAAATTCTTGGCGGCGGAGCGGATCATCGAAGGCCCGCCAATGTCGATGTTTTCAATCAGTTCTTCAAAATGGACTCCCGGCTTGGCGGCGGTTTTTTCGAACGCGTACAGATTGACAACGACCATGTCGATCGGTGGGATGTCGTGTTCTGCTACCGCGGCCTGATGGGATTTATCCTGCCGCCGGTGGAGGATTCCACCGTGCACTTTCGGATGCAGCGTCTTCACGCGCCCATCGAGCATTTCAGGGAATCCGGTGAGATCGGAGATATCTTTCACGGCGATGCCGGAATCGCGCAGGAGCTTGGCGGTGCCGCCGGTAGACACAAGTTCGACGCCCAGGTCCCTGAGTTTGCGGGCGAAGTCAACCAGTCCGGTTTTGTCAGTGACGCTAAGAATGGCGCGGGAAATTCTGGACATTAGGGCCTCAGGATGAAGGGTGATTGCGAAGGAGAATTCTAGCAGGGTGGTGATCAGTACCCAGTACCCAGTGCCCGGTAGCCAATATCCAGTTCCGGGCTGGCAATCGTCAGGCGCACTTTGCCCGCGGGAGGAATGATTCCAAATTGTCGCGAAAAATTGGGGGTGAGGGACAGGAGCTTCAGTAGTTGCCCTTCCACACTCGGAAAATAACATATATCCACGAGCAACAGCCGTGCAGGATCATCCAGAGAACGGAGTGGTTCAAGTCGTAGGAGAGAATCATAGCCATGATGGAGCCAAAGCCGAATCCACTCGTAGCCGCTGATTCTTTATCCATCAACTAGGTCTTTCTGGTACCGGGTACTGAGTACTGGGTACTGGCTACTGTTTTGCTTTGGCCTTGAGCTTGACTTGGCCGTCCAGCACTTCTACTGAGTACACGACAGCGTCACAGTTCTGCTGCTTGCGTATTTCTGCAGTCTTTTTCTGTACGAAGGCGGCAAAGGAATCGAGACTGCCCGCGACCTTTTCCCCGGACTTCTGCTTGGCCGCGGTAAGGGCGTTATAGAGAGACTCGACCTGATCGCGTTCGGAGGCGGCTCCGGAACACTCGACCGAGAGATTTTCATCGGCGCTGAGTGTTTCCTCTGCGGTCTCGGCCTTGCGGTTAACGCCATAAGCCGGATGATGTTTCGGTTCTATCTCCTCGGCTGTCCGTACCCCTTGCACGGAAAGAAGCGCGTCCTGCGGGCGTCGGTAGCCCTCTTCGCGAATGCGCATTTTCTTGCGCCACAGGTCGCTCTGAATGGCATAGCGCTGTGCCATTTCGTTGTAGCGATAACGCTGCGCAAACTTCAACCGCGCTCCATCGCTGAACTTCCTGATCAGAGCAACAACTTTCCACTCGATGTCGGTGGGAGGGCGTTTGGAGGGGTTATTGAAGAAGATTTCGTACTCGATCTTCAATCGGCGCAATTGCTGGTCGAGCAGATTCAACTCTTCGTCAATGGTCACAGGGAACCCCTGAATAACTAGGGTATCGAGGGCAGGTCCAGGACGTCACATTCCTAGTGGTCATGCCGGGAATGGTACGAAGGTCATTAAGGATCGGCTGTCGGCTCTGGCTACTCAGTATTTGCTATCCGCCATTCGGCTTCGGCAAGTCGGCGGTCGGGTTTCAGGCGTAAATTCGCACATTTCAGGCGAAAAGCGAGCGGCGAGAGCCTGAGTAGCGAAAGGCGGATTGCCAACAGCGAAGGCCGCGGTTTCTATTTCGAACTGCTGGCGGCCATTTTCTTGACCATGGCCAGCACCAGCTTGCGGTCGCTATCGTTGAGGTTCGCGGCGTAGCGACGCATTTGACTCAGGAATCGCACTTCGTCATCCGACAACTGAGGCAGGCCCTTATTGTGGCCATTGGAGTGGCCCTCAGCGAAGAATTGTGACAAAGGCAAATCCATTGCACTGGCGATCTTGGCAAGGGTGTCAAGAGACGGGATCGTGTGTCCGTTTTCCACACGGGAGAGATAACAGCGCAACAGGCCGGTGCGTTTTTCGATATCTCCCTGCGACATGCTTCGCTGGAGGCGGTAGTTGCGGATGGTTTCGCCGATGTTCATAGCACGCAAGTTAACAATGCGAAAAAAGCTGGCTGCATAGTAACCAGTGTGGCACCTTCTGGCAAGTGAAAATTCCGAGAGCTGGTTGCGGCACATCTCCGCAGGCAGATCCGCAAGTTACAACTCAAGAAGAAATGCAAAAAGCCGGCCGTTGCACAACTATTTCTTGAGATTGGCAGCCAGAAAGGCCGTAGTTAGCTGCCAGGCGTCAGCTGCGTCCTGAGCCCGATAGCCTTGTTTGTTATTCGGGTTTTCGAATGCGTGTCCTGCGTCGGGATAGATCTTCACCTCGATCTTCTTTCCCGATTGCTCCATCGCCTGTTGAAATTTCTTGACATCCTCGGGAGGGATGCCTCGATCCTGGCCGCCGAAAATGCCAAGAATTGGCGCCTGAATGTTCTTGATTTCAGATGAATCGGTGACCAGATGTCCGTAATTGACGACCGCAGCCGCGAGAGTGGGAATGTTAATCGCGGCTTCGAGGGACACTCCGCCGCCCATACACCAGCCAATCGAGCCGATGCGATTCTTTTTCACGTTCGCTTGCGACGACAGGAAATCATAAGCGCCCTTCAGATCGCGAGTAGCGCGATCGGGAGCGAGGCCGCGCATGAGTTCATGGGCCAGGTCGGGACTATCGGCGATTTTGCCGCGATAGAGATCGATTGCCAGGGCGACATATCCTTGCTCGGCAAGTTTTGAAGCCTGCTCCTTTACCCAGTCGTTCAGTCCCCACCATTCGTGGATGACGATC
>Ga0335076_10006940_pt1 | contig 11417 bp, 9 predicted proteins | sample Lox_Sample_25_FD_206717 | JGI IMG/M metagenome (GOLD analysis project Ga0335076, IMG submission 206717) | Soil microbial communities from Loxahatchee National Wildlife Refuge, Florida, United States - Lox_Sample_2.5 | ecosystem: Environmental > Terrestrial > Soil > Wetlands | place: USA: Florida... | reverse complement strand
GCTGACGTGGGCTATCGTACTGCCGATGGTGCTGGCCGCAGGACTTGCTGCTTGCTCCCTGCCCGCGCATCGCGCAACCCAAGTGGATCCGATGATCACTCTAAGAAATGAATGAGCCGATCCTCGGAAGTTGAATTTTCCACATCCTGCAAGCGGATGCCTCTGCGCTCGGGATAAAAATCCCACCCTAAACCCCTGGCGGCTGGAGTTTAGGGTGGTTACCCAGAAAGACCATTTCTTTTTCAATTTTCAAAGAGCGCCGTTTTGCTGGCGCATTGTTTTCGCCAAACCCGCTTCCGCCTGGACGCTCTGATCGGGTATCAGTCGTGCCCGGGACGGAGTCCTTCTCAAGTCCAATGCCTTGAACTGAGTTCGGAAAACACAAAAGGCGCGGCCTCGTCGGCTGCGCCTTTATTCACTCTATACTTTTAGTATAGCAATTTGGGCTAGGGAAACCGGACAGCTCCTCAGGATTTATTGTGCTATTGATTTCTGTGGTTTATTGAGTTTTCCTCAAGTTTTGGGTCTTGACAAGATTTTGGCTCTCGGCGCGACCGCTTGGACTACGATCTCCAGAACTCAAAAGAAAACAGCGGGAGAAACGTGGAACCGGGCACTCAACCGGCGGATGTGTTCTTTCGCGAGATCGCGTTTTCCGTTCAACACGTCCGACACGATGCTTTCCGTGCCGAAAACTTCCGCCAGGTCTTTCTGTCTCAAGTCATTTACCTCCATGAGGTGGCGGATCACGTCCAGGGGCCCAGCTTGTCTCACGGGATAATTCTTGTCTTCATACTCCTCCACCAATAGCGTGAGCAGGGCAATCAGTTTTTCTTCCGCTGCTGTAACACGTTCACGGCTCGTCAGCTCCTCCAGTTTCTGGACGTAGAGTTGGTTCTGCTGATCATCGCGAATCACCTCCGGCTGCGTTTCCGAGAGCAGTTCCCCGTAGCTGATAGCGGGCGCGGTCATTTCTTCCAATCCCCTTTGTTGTACTGTTCGTGCGTCAACAGCTGCTTTCACAAAGATCATCTGCATTTCGCGAAGCGTCAACAGGATTCGCACTTTGCGAAGTTGATTCGCAACTCATTGACAAACAAGGGGCACCGAGATCAGGCATATCCAGCTGCCGCCTACTCTCACTTCCCCGGGCAGCCGGGGCACTCTCCGTAGTACGCGTTGCCTTTGTAGTCGAGGTCGGCGAGGCCTCCGGCAGAAGTGTAGTAGCCGCGGATCGCTTCACGACGAAGGAGATCGAACCACTCGCGAGCCGGATCATCGGACTTGCGGGTGCCGATCGATTTCACCACCGCCTCCTGCTGCATTGAGTCGAGCTCAAGAAATGGCTTGCCGTATTCCTGGACCGACAACTCATGCACAGCCCTAAAACCGGCGCGCGCCGTGGCTTGCGGATCCGCGGTTTCCAAGACGCGGACAACATCTTCCCCGTAGTAGGCGACTGCTACCTCGCGATGCGCCGCATCGAGATGCTGCGCCGCGCGAAGTGCAGAGGTTGAAGACTGGAGATGGAGATCGATCCATTCGGCGGCCTCCGCTTTAGCAGCCGGATCGATACTGCCCAGAACGATTTCTACAATTCGAGTGACGATGCGGAATTCGTCGCCGGAGAGGAACTGCGGCTGGAATGGGCCCGCCCGCGGAAGAACGAAATCTGTTTCACTGCCCGCCGGAGGACTGAACTTCGTTCCAGCACTGGAGAGTGCGTGAACCAGGTGATCCTGCGATGGATCGTACAGTCCCGGCGGAAGAGATTGGGGAGAAGCTTGGGCTTCCAGCAGGATCGATGCCGATTCCGGCACGATCCCACTGACGCCAGCAAGGGCGGCGAGTTCTCCCAGGCGCAGCAGCCACTCGCGCCGGTTCAGGTCATAGGCCGCTTCAGGCTTGGTTTTCGGTGTTTGATCGTTCACCATTCACTCCTCCCACTTCACGTCTCACAGTTCACCTCGACGGAAAGATTCGGCGATGTGCTCTCCAGCCCGCGCGGAGATGGCCATGATTGTGAGCGTGGGTTCGTAGCACCCCTGGGTCGTGAAGACAGCACCGTCCGTGACGAATACATTGCGGACGTCGTGCACTTTGCAGTTGGCGTCGACCACACCCTTTTTCGGATCGCTGCCCATGCGGGCGGTACCGCATTCGTGAATGTTTTTTCCGAACATGCTGAGCGTCGCGCTCGGAGGTGTGGGATCGGAAAGATTCATGACGTCGAGGATCGCGTTCAGCTGATCGCGCATCGCGCGCCCCATGGCTTGCTCGTTTTCTCCGTAGCTGGCATTGATGTGAAGGGCGGGTATTCCCCAGGCGTCTTTCTTCTCGGGATCGAGCGTAACGTAGTTGGAGAGCTGGGGCAGGCATTCGCCTTGTGCCTCAACGCCGAAGTAATACGGAATTTCTTCGCGCACACGCTTGCGCCATGCATCGCCAAGCTCGGGAAGCAGGAAGGCGTGGCCGTAGAGTTCCTGGCTGCCGTCGCCGTCGAAGCGGTATCCGCGGACGAAATTGGAATTGCGCTCGCTTCCTCCGGCGTTGACGTACTTGGGAATAAGAAATCCGCACGGACGGCCCACGGGCTCGCGTTTCGAGGAACGCAGCGCCCGCATTTCCCCGCCCGCGCCTTCGACCGTGAAGTGATCCATCAGGTAGTGGCCGAGCACCCCGTTGGAGTTTCCGACTCCCTGCGGGTATAAGGGCGACTTCGAATTGAGCAGGATGCGAGTGGATTCAAGCGCACCGGCAGCGACCACAATGGTTCGCGCATAGGCTTCGCGTTGCGCACGAGTGACGCGATCGATGTAGTGCACGCCTTGCGCGCGGCCCGAGCTGTCTATCAAAAGATGGCTGACGATGGCATCGCTGACCAGCGTGAGCTTTCCCGTGCGTGCGGCGGCGGGAAGCGTGACCGACGGGCTGTTGAAATACGATGCGGTGTGACATCCGCGCTGGCACTGGTCGCAGTAGTGGCAAGCGGGGCGGCCACGGTGGTCAACAGTCAGGTTGGCGACGCGGTCCGGCATGACGCGCCAGCCGAACTTGCTCTCGATGACTGGTTTGGCCTGGAGCGCGCCGCAGGAAAGATTCATCGGCGGAAGAAACTTGCCGTCCGGCATCTGCGGCAGGCCTTCCCGCGATCCGCTCACGCCGATGAACTCCTCGACACGATCGTAGTAAGGTTCGAGCTCCTTGTAGCTGATGGGCCAGTCTTCTCCGTAGCCATCGCGGCTGGCGGCTTTGAATTCGTTATCGCTGAAACGGTAGCTCTCGCGAGCCCAGCAGAAGGTCTTGCCGCCGATCTGGCGGCCCCGAATCCACATAAACGGCTTACCCGCGGGAAACGTATAGGGATGTTCGTGATCGTTGACGAAGAATTGATGGCTGTACTCGTCGCAGGCGTAGCAGAGGCGCTGGATGGGCTGGTTCTCAAGCAGGCGCTGTTGATCGCCGAAGCCGCGGAACTTGAGCTGATAGGGCCAGATGTGCTCGGTGAAATCGCGCGTCGGGATGCGGGGCGGTCCGGCCTCGAGCATAGCGACCGTGAGGCCGCGCTCGGTGAGTTCCTTGGCGACCCAGCCTCCGCTGGCTCCGGAACCCACGATCAGAACGTCATAGATTTTTCTGCGGACGGCGAGCATGCCGCAGCAGTGTAGCAAAGACGAGGGAGCAACTCGTCAATCCCCGGGCATGACAGCCCGGCCCCGCGGAAGTTCCCCGAACATGGCGGGAGGCCTGACAATAGGATTTTATTGCTTACGCATAAAACAATAGATTTATATTGCTTTTTCAAATAGCAATAGATTTATATTGACAGCGTAAAACAGCGGGACTAAGCTGGAAAATGGAATGGCCACTCGCATCAGGCTACGGGAAGGACCGTGTATCGCGCTCATTGCAGACATGGTGCGATCGCGGGAACTCACGCGTTCCCAGCGCTCCGCGGCGCAAGCAAGCTTTTCCAGGTTTATCGCCGGCCTGAATAAAAAATACCGGCGCGCCATCGTTGCCCGCTTTGTCGTGACCCTCGGAGACGAATTTCAAGGCTTGCTTTCAGACGCCAGGGTCCTTCCTGATGTGCTCTGGGATATGCACTACGAATTTCAGACGCGTTCGCTGCGCGTGGGAGTCGGCTTCGGCGCCATTGATACTCCGATTGGGCGGGACGCGATTAATATTGACGGACCGGCATTGCACCAGGCGCGTCATGCCATCGAAGTTGCCCGGAAGCACAAGCTGCTGGGCGGAGTTTTTATGGGATTCGGCGAATCGTACGATGCAGCCTTCAATGGCTTCGCGCGCCTGCTGCAACAGCATCGCAGCCGATTGAAGAAGCAGCAGCGAAAGGTGATCGGACTACTGCGGCAGTCTCTGAAGCAGGCTGAGATCGCCGAGCAGATCGGCGTCACCAGGCAGGCCGTGTCTCTCTATGCCGCCGGCGCGGGCTGGGAAGCTTATCGCGAAGGTGAGAACGGCTGGCGGGCGCTGCTGGCGCAAATCCCAATTCAAGCCGGGTCTTCCAAATGACGCTATCCGAGCTCTCAGCCAAGGCGCCGGGGTCGTTGCTGCTGATGTCGGAGTTGCTGATGTTGTGGAGCGCCGCGAACTATGCCGTGGCAGCAGATCCGGTGCGAGCGACGAAGCGGGTTCCGATACCCAGGCGCAACCCTGCGCCTTCCTGGATTGCAATCCTGATTGTTCGAAGTGTTCTGCTCGGAATTGGTGTGGTCGTGGTTGCGGGAACAAGCGCCGGATCGCTCCTGCTGGCTGCCGCTTTAACAGGGGTAAGTCTCATTCTTCCTTTGGCGCGGCTCTGGTGGGTCGGGCCCGAACATGGCGCCGAGCTTGAAATTACCGTGGCCGTGCTTGTGGTCGGGTTCGTCGTGGCTGGCGTGGTGCATTGGCGGCTGATGGCTCTTGTCCAATGGACGGCTCTTCCCTTTTCTGAAACGAGGAAGGCGGCTTTCTGTCTCATCGTCGCGACGGTGCTGTTCAGTGTAAGGGGCGGGACCTACATGGTGCGCGGCATCCTGAACAAGTGCGGAGTCCTTCCGGAGCTTGCGGTTCCTGAAGAGAGCTCGGTGACTCCGCGTCCCAGTCGTGTCGTCGGCGAAAGGAGAGTAGACGCGCTCGAGTTCAACCGGGGCCGCTGGATCGGGAACCTGGAGCGTGTTCTACTGCTGGCGATCGTTGCCGACACCAGTTATTCAGCGCTGGCCTTTCTGATGGCAGCGAAGACGCTCATCCGCTCGAGAGAGTTGGAGAATCGCGAATGGCCGAATATTTTCTGCTGGGTACGCTAGCCAGCGTAACGGTCGCGCTGATCGGCGGCATTTGCATTCGGGAGATCGTGGTGGCGTTCTGGTAGACCTGAATCCACGTCTCAGAAGTTCGGGAACCTCGCGGGCAAAAGTGCCCGCGCCACACAACCCGCGCTTCAGCGGAAATTTTCCACGAGCATCGCCTGGGCTTCTTCCTGGCCGGGTTGATCGAAGGCGACCGTGTGGCCGTCGGGTGTAGCACCGAGCCAGAACGGGACGCGATTGAGAACGGTGACGGTGCTGGTTCGGTCTTTGACGGAATCGTAGAAGTTCAAGACAGCCTGATGCCCGAGAGCCGGGCCGACGAAGAGAACTCCTCCTTCGACAACCTGGAAGCTCGCCCACGTGCCGGGACGAATGAGCGGCATGGGGACTTCTTCGCCGCCGCCCACCGGCTTGCGCCAGACCTCGGGCTCGGTGTAGGCGGTCTTGGCGTAATAGATGTATTTCCCGTCAAGCGATTCCAGAGCGGCGTGTCCGCCACGTTCCGTAACCTGGACGCGTTGACCACCTTCGGCGCGAATTTTCCAGACCTGCCATCCGTTGTCGTTTGCGGATGCAAAGTAAATCCAATTGCCGTCGCGCGACCAGCTGGGGCATACGCCGTCGGTCAGAACTTGCGGGGCGCCGCCGTGCAGGTTCATGCTGACGATTTTTTCTCCATTTGGCGTGCGCACATCGAAAACAACGGCCTGGCTATCGGGCGACCAGCGCGGCGTCCCGGCGCCGCCAACGGCGGTGAGTTGGAAAGGATTGCTCCCGTCGCGGTTGGCGATCCAGATCTCCATGGTTCCGCCGCGGTCCGACATGAAGGCGAGACGTTTGCCATCCGGAGAGAACTGTGGAGCGGGCCCCTGATCCGTGTCACTGGTTGACGACACGACAAGATATGGTTCCGTTTTTGCAGAGTCGCTAAGGTCAAGTTGCCAGATGCTGAGGCTACGCAGCAAGCGCTCGTAGGCAAGGCGGTATCCGCGGCGGGAGACAGTTGGATCCCAGGCGGGCGAACCGGCTTGGCTGATTTCGACCGAGGAATCAGGAGCGTCGAGCGGAGCGCGATAAAGCGCCGGGTGCCCAGTGCGATTCGAGGAAAAGATCACGGAGCGGCCATCGTAAGACCACTGCGCGGGACTATCGATGGTGCCACGTTCGGTCAGCAGGCGCGCGCCTTCCCCACCGGTGGCGGGAGTGATCCAGAGTTCGTTCGGCTGTCCGACCTGGTGATTCCGCACGAACAGCAGATCGCGTCCGTCGGGGGAGAATTGCGGTCCCCAGTCTTCGCTTTGCGGGGGGGCGGTAGTAATGCGGCGCACCGTGGAATTATCGATCGTGACGGCGTAGAGGCCGGACGGTCCGGAGAAGGCGATAGATTTGCCGTCGGGCGACCAGTCGATCTCGCCATGCTGCGGAATCACGGCGCCAGTCTCAATCTTGCGCTCTGCGTAGCCGAGCGCAGCCAGCCCGAGCAATGTGGCTTGCGTGACCAGGTTCTTTTCCGCCTTGAGTTTGTTTTCGGCGTTCTCCGGTGAGACAGGCTCGAACTGGTTCTCGGCTGACCCCGCACCACTCAGCTTGAACGCGGCAGTCTGCGCTGCGACAGCCTTCTCCAGGCTCTCCCGGTGCTCGCCTCCTCCATCGGAAGGCACGATGTAGATCGCGGCTTGATGATTCTCATAACGGGTGAAGCCGATCCAGCGGCCATCGGGCGACCACACCGGGCAGCAATCATTCTTACTAGTCGTGAGGCGTAAGGGACGATCGCTGCCGACTTGTGTAACGTAGATGCCCGGGTCTGAAGAGTTGCGAGAGAAGGCCACAGAGGTTCCATCGGGAGAAAATGCAGGGCTGGACGTGTCGGCGATCGAGACCAGCGGACGCGTGCGCTCCACCATGGAGAGTTGGGAATTGCGTGAACCGTAGCTTGCGACCGTACGGACAACAAATACAGCCGCTACGAGGAAAACGAAGAGCGCGCCGGCGCCCACGAAGAAGCGCTGCAAGCCTCGGCGCTGTGCCGGGACTACGACGTTTTCAGTTGCAACCTCGAGAGGCACGACCTCGGGCGGAGCGGCAACTGGAGTGGGAGGGATCGCGGGCACAACCTGCACCGGTTTGGGCGCCGGCTGAGCGCTTCCCGGTTCATCCGTCAGCCATTCGATCTCGGCGATGAAGCGGTATCCGCGGCGCGGAAGCGTTTCCACGTAGCGCGGATTCTCGGCAGAGTCGCTCAGAGTGTCGCGGAGTTTGTTCACGGCGGCGTTCAGGCCGTGGTTGAAATCTACAAACGTATCGGAGGGCCAAAGCCGCTGCCGAAGTTCGTCGCGGGTAACCAGCTCTCCGGGACGGCTGAGCAGCACTGCCAGAATCTCGAAGGGCTGCCCGATGAGCTTAAGGCGCGTGCCAAATTTCCACAGCTCATGGGTATGCAGGTCCACCTCGTACGGACCGAAGCGTGCCCGATCTGAGGGACTGCTGGTCATTGAGGGCTGCATGACAGTTTAGCTTTCCTGACCAGGAATCGGAACACCAGCGCTCGTAAAACCGCCGTTGTTGCGCTTGAGCCAACAGTGAATGAGCCTGACATCGTATCCCTCAAATACCCTGACATCTTCATCCATGCAAGACCCGAAATCTTGTTTTCTTGTTAGCGGGTCTCCAGGTTTTTTTCGTTGGCGTGGGTAATTCACTCCACTTTCCTATACGCAAGAAGTGCCGATCCTGTTCCCATAGACGACCGAGTAAGTCGTTTGTCATCAAATTATTAGTGGATGATATGCGGAACGATGCGGAAATGAGGAGGGTTGCATCGGTAAATGATTGACCTTGCATTGAAGTAGCCGGGCGGCATGGGCAATCTGGCCCCAGATTCAGGGAAACGGATTTTGAGGGGACCTTGAACTGGGAGGGAGATCATGAAACGAAACAGTCTGGCGGTAATTGTGGCAATCGGGATTTCAATCTTGGGGGTGGCGGGAGGGGTTGCGCAGGCAGAAGCTCCGCCAACCGAACAATGCAGTCTGGCGGTCGTTTCGAGGTTGGTGCAGGGGAACGCTCGCGTCTGCGACACGAAGACCGTGCAGCAGATGGCGAAGGCCGGGCATGCCTTCGAGCAGAATCAGTTGGGCATCGCTTCGGTTCTGGCCATCGGTCCGGACTACAGCGAGAAGGAAGCCCTGGCGTGGTTCCAGAAATCCGCGGAAAGCGGATATGCTCCGGCGCAGGTGAACCTGGGGGTGATGTACATCAATGGCTGGGGCACACCGGTGAATTATGGAGCCGGACTTCAATGGCTGCATGCGGCGGCGGATCAGCATTTTGGCCGGGCCTACTTCAACCTTGGCATTCTTTATCTCGAAGGCAAGGGAGTGAAGCGGGACAACGAGGAAGCCTTCCGCTGGTTTCAGAAGGGCGCCGAGGCCGGCGACAGCAGCGCCGAGACGAACCTGGGATATATGTACGACCAGGGATTGGGATGCCAAAGAGATGTGAGCCGGGCGGCAATGCTTTACCGGAAGGCGGCGGAGGCGGGGAATCCTCTGGGCGAAAACAATCTTGCCGACATGTATCTTCGCGGGGAAGGAATGACGCGCGATTATGCCGAGGCATTCTCTTGGTTCCAGAAGGCCGCGGCACAGGGACACACCGGAGCACAAATCAAGCTGGGATCGATGTATGCCAACGGTCAGGGCACGGCCAAAGATCCCGAGGCTGCCTACGCGTGGGCAAAAGCGGCGGAGATGGGAGGAGATCCGCGAGGCAAGGAATTGCTGCATTCGCTGGAAGGATCCCTCAGCAAAGAGCAAGTCGAACGAGCGCATCTGCGAGCACGATTACTGCGTCAGGGAGAACCGGAGTTGTCGGCGGAAAACTTCGCAGAATGATGGAGGCAAATGCTGAATGGTGGAATGTTGATTGTCGATTGGGTGCCCCACTTCTGGCCAAATTTGCCAGAAGTGGGGATTTTATTGGGGTGACCAGCTCGGGCGCATGACAGGTGATTGGTCGTGCAACTCTTTCATTGTTGAATATTGATCGCTGAATGAGGTGATTTTCAGTCCTGAGAATCCCCACTTCTGGCAACTTCGGCCAGAAGTGGGGCACCCTGAGCCAGGGAGCGAACTCGTTTACGGATCTACGCAGGATTCTGGGGATTGGGTGTCGCGGGTTAGCGGCGTCTTCATTGGGGCTAAGGCTTTGTCGGTGTAGAGGTAAAGCGCGAGCGACGTGGACGATCCTTGGTAGGAATGGATGAGCAGTTCGGCCCATCCGTCCTGGTCGGCGTCGAATTGGTTGAGCACGGTTTGAAAATCGAGAGTGTCGCCGAGCGATCCGGGAGCGTCGCCCTCGCGCAACGATTTCGACCAACTGGTATCAGCAAAGAGCAGCGTCGGTTGAGCGTCGGAGACGGGCTTCGTGTCTGGGGGCGAGTTTGAGTTGGGTGAATCTTTGAACCAGGCAGTCATCAGGAACACGGGCGCGCCGGCCAGCGTCCAGCGCGCGCGGACAAACAGGCGTGGGACGGAATCGGGTGTAAGAAGATAGGAGTGGACGTCAAAGTCGAGCTTGCCTTCTCCGGCAGCGAGAGCGCGATCGGCGTGCAGCCATTCTTTGAGGTGCGGAAGCGGATTGGCTGGCGAGACATCGTTGGCAGTTGCGCCGGGACTGCCTGCATTGGCGATCAGCCCAGTGTCGATGGCGGCGAGTTCCTGCTTCATTCTTTCAGTGAGTTGGTGTTCGATCTGCTTCGCGGTTGAAGCCGGAATTTTGGGCGCCGAGAGTTCCGCGATCCGCGAATGAACCTGAGGATCCGCGGGTTCGACGGCGGTGCGGCGGACGGCAAAATAATCTGAGGGTGCGACGCCGAAGGCCGATAGCTGATCCTGCGGAATGCTGGCCAGGAATCCAAGCGCGAGTTGGCATCCGGTAGGCGCGATGATAGGTCGCTCGATGAAGACCGGGATCGTGAGCTGCGGTGAAACGCTGAGTGTCCAGCGGTCCCCGGGGTGAGTCGTCTGAATGATTTTGGGGAAGAAATGGAGCGATTGAGAGTCGGGCTCCCAGAGTTCCTGTAGTCCGGCGAGAGGAGCAACCGGGCGTGCCGGCGCCGAGACTTTGGTTGGCGTCGCGGAGCGCATCAGCGGAGATGACGAAGAGAACCGCGATTCGGTGTTGGTCGAGACGATGAAGACGACGTGCGTTTCGTCGTAACGCGCCGCGATGTAAGCCGGTCCCGCGGCGGCCAGACGGGATTCGCCGGTGGGCTTGGGCGGATTTTTCTCCTGCTGCGCGCGTTCTTCAGCCAGCCGGCGGACGCCTTCGCGTTCGATGCGGACGAAGATGTTGCCTTCAGGCACGCGCTGGTCAATGGCCCAGCGGTAGGCGGACCACATCACTCCCAGATAGAGAATGACGGCCAGACCGACCCACTTGCGGTTCTTGCGGCGCATTCACGACGAATGTAATTGGTTTGCGAACGCCACGGGAGTGACTTTGGTTTGGGAGCCTTCACCAAGGAGGCACCGAGAACACAGAGGACTTCGGATGCGGAGCGGGGTACTCCTGCCGCTTCTGCCGGGATCCACACTCATCCCGATCTCTATCTCTGTAGCGTGAAGTTGACCTGAATTTGAGTCTCGACTATCAGCGGCGTGCCGTTGAGCAAGAATGGTTTGTACTTCCATTGCTTGACGGCTTCGATGGCGGCGGCAGCCAGAATCGGGTCACCGCTGATCAGTTGTAAGTCGACGACGTTTCCTTCCCTGTCAATTACGGCTTTCAGAACCACGACGCCCTGCTGCCGTGCCTCAACCGGGTATCCCGGATTCACTTTGCTGATCAGCAGTCCTTGCGAAACTCCTGACGAAACGCGAACTCGCATGGGCGTTGCAATTTTAGGAGTTGTGGACGGTGTAGCGACGGGCTCAGCATCGAGAACCTCAAATTTTGAGGGATCGGCGGCGGACGTGATGTAGTTCAGGCTCACTCTGGTTGCAACATCGACAGGCTCATCATTGACTTTGTACGGCGTATACGTCCACTGCTTCACGGCTTCGATGGCGCTGGGAGCCAACATGGGATGACCAC
>Ga0335076_10006939_pt1 | contig 11417 bp, 9 predicted proteins | sample Lox_Sample_25_FD_206717 | JGI IMG/M metagenome (GOLD analysis project Ga0335076, IMG submission 206717) | Soil microbial communities from Loxahatchee National Wildlife Refuge, Florida, United States - Lox_Sample_2.5 | ecosystem: Environmental > Terrestrial > Soil > Wetlands | place: USA: Florida... | reverse complement strand
CGGCGCCATCGCGCGCATCAACCGCACCAGCCGCGAGCGCTTCCGCGAGACGTTCGACGCCGTCGACAAGGTCTTCCAGACGGTGTTCCCGAAGATGTTCGACGGCGGTCGCGCGCACCTCTCGCTCACCGAGAGCGACGACGTGCTCGAGGCGGGCATCGAGATCATCGCGCAGCCGCCGGGGAAGAAGCTGCAGAACGTGAACCTGCTGTCGGGCGGCGAGAAATCGCTCACCGCGATGGCCCTGCTCGTCGCCGTGTTCACGGTGAAGCCGTCGCCGTTCTTCCTGCTCGACGAGGTCGACGCGGCGCTCGACGACGCCAACGCCGGCCGCTTCAACGAGCTGTTGCGCGAGATGTCGAAGACGTCGCAGTTCCTCATGATCACGCACAACAAGCAGTCGATCGAAATCGCCGACGCGCTCTTCGGCGTCACGATGCAGGAGCGCGGCCTCTCGAAGCTCGTCACCGTGGATCTGATTTGACTTCGCTCGCCTGCGGCTCGCTGCGCGGGCCTTCGGCCCTTGCGGGCTCGCTCAGGGCGGCCTTCGCTCGGCCTCGTCCGATTGACTTCGCTCGCCTGCGGCTCGCTGCGCGGGCCTTCGGCCCTTGCGGGCTCGCTCAGGGCGGCCTTCGCTCGGCCTCGCCGTTTCGATCGTGTTGTTCGGGAAGAGCGGGACCGGACGCTCTGCTACGCGTCGCTGCGGAGCGAAGTCCGGAGGACGCAGTAGACTCCCGGGCCCGTGCCTGACCATCTCTCCCCGGAGGTCCTCGAGCTCCTTGGCGGCGCCGTCGCGGTCGTCGGCGCGTTCGCGGCGCTCGTGTTCGGCTTCCGGCGTGCGCGCCGCGCGGGTCCGCCGCCCTTCAAGAAGCTGAAGCTGCCGCCGCCGCGCGGGCCCGCGAGAGTCGAGCCGCCGGCGGAGACCGTCGCTGCGCCCCTGCCTGTGCCCGTCGCGCCGCGGCCTCCGGCGAAGCCGGCCCCCGAGCCCGCCGCCGCGCCGGCGCCCGCTCCGCCGAGGCGCGCAGACTGGCGCGCGGGGCTGTCGCGCTCGCGCGCGGGGCTCGTCGGCAAGCTCGAGGGCATCTTCCGCGGCCGCGCCGCGCTCGACGACGCGGCGCTCGCCGAAGTCGAGACGGTGCTCTTCGGCGCCGACCTCGGCGTGCGCACGGCCGACGACTTCCTCGAGCGCGTGCGCCGCGTGCGGTCGCCCGACGAGGTGCGCCCCGCGCTCGAGGCCCGCGCGCGGGAGATCCTCGGCGCGCTGCCGAGCGCGGTCGTGCCGGTCGCCGAGAAGCCGCACGTGATCCTCGTCGTCGGCGTGAACGGCTCGGGCAAGACGACCACGATCGGCAAGCTCGCGGCGCGCTACGCGCGCGAGGGCAAGCGCGTCGTCGTCGCCGCGGGCGACACCTACCGCGCCGCCGCGATCGATCAGCTCGCGATCTGGGCGGACCGGGCGGGCGTCGAGATCGTGAAGGGGGCGCCGGGCGGCGATCCCGCGGCGGTCGCGTTCGATGCCGTGAAGAGCGCGCGCACGCGGGGGCTCGACGTGGTGCTGGTCGACACCGCGGGCCGCCTGCAGACCGACCAGGGACTCATGGACGAGCTCGCGAAGATCCAGCGCGTGATGCGCAAGGAGATGGCGAGCGCGCCGCACGAGGTGCTGCTCGTGCTCGACGCGAACACCGGCCAGAACGCGATCCGCCAGGCCCAGGAGTTCAAGAAGGCCGTCGCCGTCACCGGCATCGCACTCACGAAGCTCGACGGAACCGCGCGCGGCGGCGTCGTGCTCGGCGTCGCGCAGGAGGTCGGTCTGCCCGTCCGCTACGCCGGCCTGGGCGAGTCACTCGACGACCTGGCCGACTTCGACGCCGCGGAGTTCGCCACCGCTCTCTTCGCGCCCGACTGAGTCTGGTCGGCTCCGCTGCCTTCGGAGCTTGCCTCAGCGCGAGACGGTGCGGATTTCGTTGAAGGTCACTCCTCTTTCGCTCATCATCACCCGGGAGGAGGACCGATGGCGACCATCAGCCGCTTTCCCTTCACCCGCCACCTGCGCGCTGAGCCGAACCAGTTCATCTTGCATTTCCGGCGGGGCAGGGCGGTCCGAAAAGGCGCCGGCCTGGCCTACTGGTTCACGCCTCTGTCCTCTGCGGTCGCCCAGGTGCCGATCGACGATTGCGAGACGACGTTCGTCCTGAACGAGCGCTGCGCCGACTTCCAGAACGTGGTCGTCCAGTGCACAGTGACCTACCGGTTCTCGGACCCGGAGCGCGCCGCCACGCGCACCAACTTCTCCGTGTCGCTTGCAAGCGGCGCGTGGCTCGAGAAGCCCCTCGAGCGCATCGCCGCGCTTCTGAGTCAGCGAGCGCAGCTCCCGGCTCGCTCCTATCTGATCACCGTTCCGATCGTCGAAGCCGCACAGGCCGGAGCGACCGTCGTGCAACAGCGCATCGAGGCGGCGCTTCACTCTGACGGCGAGATTGCCGCCGTCGGTGTGTCGATCGTGAGTGTGCAGATCGACCGGATCGCGCCGACGGCGGAGTTGGAGAAGGCCATCCAAACACCGGCGCGTGAGTCGATCCAGCAGCGCGCGGATGAGGCCGTCTTTCAGCGCCGAGCCCTCGCCGTCGAGAAGGAGCGCGCCATCAAGGAGAACGAGCTCGCGACGGAGCTCGAGCTCGCGCGAAGACAGGAGGAGCTCATTCGCCAACAGGGCGCCAACACCCGTCTACACGCCCAAGAAGATGCCCAGGCCGATCGGCTGCGCGCCGAGGCCGAGGCGAGCCGGCTCGAGCTCGTCGCCACGGGAAATGCGCAGGCGAGTCGGCTCATGGCGGCTGCGGCCGCCGAGGCCGAGGCGCGCCGGGTGGACATCTACCGCTCGGCGCCCAGTGCGGTCGCGCTCGGAATTGCGCTGCAGGAGCTCGCTCGACACGTCCAGGCGATCCAGCACCTCAACTTGACGCCTGACCTGCTCGGGGCCGCCCTGCAGCAGTTCCTCCGCGAGAGAGCCGGCGACTGATGCAGAGACGAGCGCTTCCGCGAGTGGTAGTCGTGACGCGCAAGACGCCGCTGCAGCTCCTGCTGCTGCGGCACGGGACCATCGGCCAAGCAGAGTTCTATCTTCGCTCGCGCGGCGAGGACATCTCGGACTACCGCCGCACCCACGCGCGGTTCGAGGCAGCTCTGCACGCCGTGATCGAGTCACTGCCGCCCGAGCAGCGGCGTACTCGCGTCGAGCGCGATCAGCTCGACCGCTTCCAGTTCGCAGAAGACGACATCGTTCTCATCGTCGGGCAGGATGGTCTCGTCCCGAACACCGCGAAGTATCTCACCGGCCAGCTCACTATCGGCATCAACCCAGATCCGGCCTCTTATGACGGCGTGCTGTGCAGGCACGCACCGAAGAACGCCCGCGCGCTCCTCGACTGGCTGCGCACTCGCGATCGGCCCGAATACGATGTCCAGCGCCGGACGATGCTCGCGGCCCAGCGTGAAGATGGCCAGCGGATACTCGCGCTGAACGAGGTGTTCATCGGGCACCAGAGCCATCAGTCGGCGCGCTACCGCATCCGGGTCGAGGGGCGAGAAGAACGACAGTCCTCGTCCGGAGTGCTCTGCGCGACGGGCACGGGCTGCACCGGCTGGACGCTCTCCATCGCCAGGCAGCGCAAGCTACAGGACGAGCTTCCGAGGCCGGAGGATGATCGCGCCGTGTGGCTCGTGCGCGAGCCTTTCCCGTCGGTGAGCACCCAGGTGTCCCTCGATTTCGGCGGGCTGTCGCGCTCAGCCGGGCTCGAGATCGCCTCGGAGATGGCGGAAGGTGGCGTCGTTTTTGCGGATGGCATCGAGTCCGACCGCCTCGAGTTCGCCGATGGCCACCGGTTGGTGGTCCGGCTCGCGGAGCAGAAGCTCGCGCTCGTGGTGCGCGCGGGTGAGAAGCAGATCGCGCCACGCGCTCCGGCCACTCCGATCCGAACCGTCCGACGGCGCCCGGCCCCGCGCGGGTCCGCACCGCACCCCTAGAGCTCGAACGGTCGTTCGGACCATGGCTCCTCGAGGATGCATCCGCCGCGTGCGACCCAGAGGCGGTCGTCGAACGGCTTGCGCGTCTCGCCGTGGATGGCGTGCGCCGGGATGAACTGGATCACCCACGAGCGCCGCGGCAGCGCCGTCGGGTTGGGACCCGCGCGGTGCAGGGTGAGCGACGAGAAGATCCCGACCTCGCCCGCAGCGAGCTCGAGCGGCTCGCCGGTCGCGCTTCCCTCGTAGCCGATCTGGAAGAAGGCGCCGGTGTCGCGGTGCGGGACCGGTCCGGCGCGGTGACTTCCCGGCTGGATCCAGAGACAGCCGTTCGCGGCGGTCATGGCGTCGACCGCGAGTGTCGCGGTCACGTACTCGGCGGGCTCGACTGCGCCGTAGCCGTTGTCCTGGTGCCACGGCGTCTCGGAGCCCGTGCCGGGCGGCTTCGAGACGGCCTGGTCCCAGTACAGCCGCACCTCGGGTCCGAGGAGCTCGAGGAGCGGCTCGACCAGCACGCGCGAAGTCGCAAAGCGGCGCAGCGCGGGACTGCGCAGCTGCAGGAGCGGGGCGTACTCGAACTTCGACTTGCCCCGTTCACCGATGTGCATGGGCTTCGCAAGCGCGAGGTCGTAGGCGCTGCGGATCTCCTCGAGCTCGGCCGTCGAGAAGACCTGGCCGAGGCTCGTGTAGCCGCGCTCGCGGAAGGCGAGCACCTGGGCGCTCGTGAGCCTCATGCTCCGCGCCGGAGGGCGCGGCCCGGGCGCGCGTGCGTGTGGGCGCCGTCGCGCACGACGCGCGTGCCGTTCACGAACACGTCGCGGATCCCCGCGGGCGGGTGGTTCGGGTCCTCGTACGTGCCGACGTCGATGATCCGCGCCGGGTCGAACACGACCAGGTCCGCGAACGCGCCGGCGCGGAGCTCGCCGCGGTCGCGCAGGCCGAACTTCCGCGCGGGGAAGCTCGTCATGCGGCGCACCGCTTCTTCCAGCGGGAACAGCCCGAGGTCGCGCGCGTAGCGACCGAGCACGCGCGCGAACGTGCCCCACAGGCGCGGGTGCGGCTTGCCGGGCAGCGTGGGCACGCCGTCGGAGCCGATCATGGTGCTCGGGTGGCGCATGACGGTGCGCACGTCGTCCTCGCTCATCGTGTGCATGACGACCGTGGCATGGGGCACTTCCGCGAGCACGCGCTCCGCGGTCTGCCGCGCGGGCAGGCCGAGCTCTTTCGCGAGCTCGGCGATGCTGCGGCCCTCCCATGCCTCGCGGCCCTTCGCCGAGGCGATTGCGACGTCGCCTGGCTCCACGCCGCCCAGGCCGCGCGAGGCCGCGCCGGGGTCGAAAGCCCCGTTCTGCACGACCGCTGCGAGCACCGTGCTGCCCGCGGTGTACGGGTACTGGTCGGCGTGCACGTCGAGGCCCTCTGCTTGCGCGTCCTCGATGAGTCGCAGTGACTCGGTGACTTTGCCCCACGCATCGCGGCCCGACGCCTTGTGGTGCGAGATCTGCACGGGCACGCGAGCGCGCCGGCCGATCTCGAGCGCCTCGCGCACGCTGTCGAGCAGCCCGGAGCCCTCGTTGCGCATGTGCGTCGCATAGAGCGCGCCCGTGCCGCGCAGCTCGGCGGCGAGCTCGACGATCTCGTCGGTGGCCGCGTTCCGGCCCGCTTCGTACACGAGCCCCGTCGACAGGCCGACCGCTCCGGCGTCGCGGCCCTCGCGCACGAGCGCGCGCATGGCGTCGAGCTCGCCTCGCGTCGGCCCGCGGCGGACGTCCATCACCGCGGCTCGCACCGTGCCGTGGCCGATCAGCACCGCAGCGTTCACGCTCGGCGGCTCGGCGTCGAGCCGCGCCAGATAGCCGGCGTAGCCTTCCCAGGGCGCGAAGTCGGCGTCGGGATGGAACGACCGAGCCATGAGCTTCGCGATGGCGAACGGCGCCGCCCCCATGCCGCAATTGCCGACGACACAGGTCGTGACGCCGCCCTGCACCTTGAAGTCCATCTCGGGACGGAGCAGGAGCGCGAAGTCGTCGTGCGTGTGCACGTCGATGAAGCCGGGCGCGAGCGCCAGGCCGCTCGCGTCGAGCGATGCGCTCGCGCGGAGCTTCGAGCAGTCGCCGACCGCGGCGATCCGGTCGCCTCGCACGGCGACGTCTGCGCGCTGCGGCGCGCTGCCGGTGCCGTCGTGGACCGTCGCGCCGCGGATCAAGAGGTCGACGTCTCGCGCCATGGCGCGAGCATACCGGACCGCGCTAACCACAAGCGCCATGTCGATGTACGTGCTGGCGCTCGACCAGGGGACCACGAGCTCGCGCGCGATCGTGTTCGACGCCGCGGGCAACACGGTCGCGAGCCAGGCGCACGAGTTCAAGCAGCACTATCCCGAGCCCGGCTGGGTCGAGCACGACCCGAACGAGATCTGGGACACGCAGCTGCGCGCCGCGCGCGGCGCGCTCGCACGCGCGCAGATCCGTGCGGACGAGATCGCGGCGCTCGGCATCACGAACCAGCGCGAGACGACCGTCGTGTGGGAGCGCGCGACCGGCCGGCCGATCTACCCGGCGATCGTATGGCAGTCGCGCCAGACCGTCGAGCTGTGCGACGAGCTCCGCCGGCGCGGCCTCGAGCCCGTGGTGCGCGAACGCACGGGGCTCGTCGTCGACGCGTACTTCTCCGCGACGAAGCTCGCGTGGATCCTGGCGAAGGTCGACGGCGCGCGCGATGCCGCGCGGCGCGGCGAGCTGGCGTTCGGCACGATCGACGCCTGGCTCGTGTGGAAGCTCACCGGCGGCAAGGTGCACGCGACGGACTACTCGAACGCGTCGCGCACCATGCTGTACGACATCGCCCGGCGGTCGTGGGACGCGGAGCTGCTCGACGCGCTCGACATCCCGCGCGAGGTGCTGCCCGAGGTGCGCGACTCGAGCGGCGCGTTCGGCACGACCGACGCCGAGCTGCTCGGCGCGGCGATTCCGATCACGGGCGTCGCGGGCGACCAGCAGGCGGCGCTCTTCGGCCAGGCGTGCTTCGAAGCGGGCAGCGCGAAGAACACGTACGGCACCGGCTGCTTCATGCTGATGAACACGGGCACGACGCTGCGGCGCTCGGCGTCGGGCTTGATCTCGACGATCGCCTGGGGCATCGGGGGCACCGTCGAGTATGCGCTCGAGGGTGCCGTGTTCGTGGCGGGCGCGGCCGTGCAGTGGCTGCGCGACGAGCTCGGCCTGCTGCACAGCGCGGCCGAGAGCGAGGCGCTGGCGCGCTCGGTGCCCGACACCGGCGGTGTGTACGTCGTGCCCGCGTTCACGGGCCTGGGCGCGCCGTACTGGGACCCGCAAGCGCGCGGCACGATCGTGGGGCTCACGCGCGGCACGAGCCGCGCGCATCTCGTGCGCGCCACGCTCGAGGCGATCGCGTACGAGAGCACGGATCTGTTGCGCTGTTTCGAGACCGACACAGAAGTGCGTACGAACCAGCTCCAGGTCGACGGCGGCGCGACGGCAAACGACTTCCTCATGCAGTTCCAGGCCGACGTCATGGGTGTGCCCGTGCGGCGACCCAAGGTGCTCGAGACCACGGCACTCGGCGCCGCGTACCTGGCCGGGCTCGCCACGGGCTTCTGGAAGGACCGCCGCCAGATCGCGAAGAACTGGCAGGAGGACCGCTACTTCGAGCCCGAGATCTCGGAGGCCAAGCGCGAGGAGCTCTACCGCGGCTGGCTGCGCGCGGTCGAGCGCTCGCGCGGCTGGGCCGGCGGCTCGTGACGCTCGTCATCGCGCACCGCGGCGCGTCGGTCGATCGCCCCGAGAACACGCTGCCCGCGTTCGAGCTGGCGGTGGAGCAGGGCGCCGACATGATCGAGACCGACCTGCACCTGCTCCGCGACGGCGCGATCGTGCTCTACCACGACGACGACGTGGGCGGGCGACTCGTGGGGGCGCACACGCTCGCGGAGCTGCGCACGGCGCTGCCCGCCGCGCCCACGCTCGAGGAGACGCTCGACCGGTTCGCCGGGCGGATCGCGTGGAACCTCGAGATCAAGGCGCCGCGCAGCGGGCCGTACGAGGGGCTGGAGGCGCGCGTGCTCGAAGAGGTGGGCCGGCGCGGCGGCCTCGCGCGTACGTTGTTCTCGAGCTTCTCCGACGCGGTGCTCGCGAAACTCCGCGAGCTCGAGCCGAAGGCGCGGCTCGGCACGCTGGTGTCCGCGGGCCGGCCCGGCGACATCCTGGCGCGCGCGAAGCGGGTCGCTGCAGAGGCGGTGCACCTCGACCTGCGCCTGGCGAGCGAGGCGCGCATGGCCGAGTCGCACGCCGCGGGCTTCCGCGTGAACGTCTGGACCGTCGACCGGCCCGACGACCAGAAGCGCCTGGTCGCCGCCGGAGTCGACGGCATCTTCACGAACCTGCCCGCGAAGCTCCGGGCGCTCTTGAGTCAGTAGGCGTTCGGGTCGTTGAAGCTGCGCACGACCGTCAGCAGCAGGATCCGCACGTCGAAGCCGAGCGACCAGCGGCGCAGGTACGCCATGTCGTACTCGAGGCGCTTCTCGATCGACGTGTTGCCGCGGCAGCCGTTCACCTGGGCCCAGCCGGTGAGTCCGCCCTTCACCTTGTGGCGCAGCATGTAGCCGGGCAGGCCGGCGCGGAACTCGCGGATGAACTCCGGTCGTTCGGGCCGAGGGCCGACCAGGCTCATCTCGCCGACCAGCACGTTCCAGAACTGCGGGATCTCGTCCAGATTCGTGCGGCGCAGGAAGGCGCCGAGTGGCGTGCGGCGCGCGTCGTTCGCCACGGCCCACACCGCGCCGGTCTCGCGCTCGGCGTCCTGCACCATCGTGCGGAACTTCCACATCGAGAAGAGCCGGCCGTCCAGGCCCATGCGCTCCTGGCGGTAGAACACGGGCCCGGGCGACGAGAGCTTCACGGCGACGGCGAGCGCGGCGAAGATCGGCGCGCCCACGACGAGCGCGGCGCCCGCGCCGACCACGTCGAGCGCGCGCTTCAGCACGGCGTTCCAGCCGACGAGGGGCGACTCGATCAGCCGGATCATGGGCAGCCCGTCGAAGTCCTCGATGCCGCCCTGCACGGTGTCGATGCCCAGCAGGTCCGGCACGAACCGCACGGCCGCAGTGGTGTCGTGCAGCTCGCGCAGCAGCTTCAGCGGGTTCGCCGGATCGCTGCGGTCGAGCGCGAGCACGACCTGCTCGATGTCTTCGCTCAACACCACGTTGTGTAGGTTCTCGTACGTGCCGAGCCAGGGCGCGGAGTCGCCGCCCAGCCCGGCGGGCGAGGGGCCGAGGAAGCCGCGCACCCGGAAGCCGAGCTCGGGGTGGCGCGCGAGGCGCGCGTGGATCTCGCGCGCGAGCGTGCCCGTGCCCACGATGAGGACGCTCTGCACGAAGCGGCCGCGGCGGCGCAGGCCGCGGAGCAGCGCGCGCAGCGCGAGCCGCGACGACACGAGCCCGGCGAGCGCGAGCCCCGAGAACACCGTGACCGTGAGGCGCGACACCCAGGCGAGCTGGCCGAAGAACGTGAGCGTCGCCAGGAACACCGTCCCCAGCACGCACACTTCGAAGAGGCGGCGCGTCTCGGAGGCCAGCGAGTGCACGCGGTGGCCGTCGTACAGGCCGCGCCAGCGCAACAGGATGTGCCAGATCGGCAGGATGCCGAGCAGGAGCCACGGATACTGCGCGACGTCGTACGCGTGCGTCGGGTCGGGCAGCCAGCCCGACTCGAAGCGCAGCCAGATCGCGCCCAACCACGCCGCGGACACCAAGGCCAGGTCCGCCAGCGCGAGCAGCCCGCGCAACACCTCGCTGTGTTTTCTGAGCATCGAACCCCTAGCCCGTCGGACCAGAGGCTAGCGAGAGTCCGACGATAGTTCCCGGTCGATCTGCGCGGCTGCCTCGCGGCCTTCGGCGATCGCCCACACGACCAGCGACTGGCCGCGCCGCATGTCGCCAGCGGCGTACACGCGCGGCACCGTGGTGGCGTAGCCGCGCGTCGCGACGCTGCCGCGCTCGGAGATGCCGACACCGAACTGTTTCAGCATGTCGTCGCGCACCGGGCCCAGGAAGCCCATGGCGAGCAGCACCAGGTCGACGTCGAGCGTGAACTCGCTGCCCGCCACGGTCTGCATGTCGCGCCGGCCCGTCGCGGGATCGGGCGGGCCGAAGCGCAGGCGCACGCCGTGCAGCTTCTCCACGCGGCCGTCCGTGCCGGAGAAGCCGACGGTCGAGATCGCCCAGTCGCGCGAGCCGCCCTCTTCGTGCGACGACGACATGCGCAGGATCTGCGACGGCGCGGGATGCACGGGCCACGGCACGTCTTCGCCGCGCTTCTCGGGCGGCTTCTCGAGCAGCTCGAAGTTGTAGACGTGCTTCGCGCCCTGGCGGTGGCTCGTACCGATGCAATCCGAGCCGGTGTCGCCGCCGCCGAGCACGACCACGTTCTTGCCCGTGGCGAGAATCGCGCCCGCGTCGGGCACGCCGTCGCCCGCGACGCGGCGGTTCTGCTGCTCGAGGAAGTCCATCGCGTAGTGCACGCCCGCGAGGTCGCGGCCCGGCACGGTGAGGTCGCGCGGCGCCTCCGCGCCGCCCGCGAGCAGCACCGCGTCGTACTCGCGCAGGAGCTCGGGACCCGACACGTCGCGGCCGACGTGCACGCCCGTCCGGATCTCGACGCCCTCGGCGATCATGAGCTCGACGCGACGGTCGATCGTCCACTTCTCGAGCTTGAAGTCGGGGATGCCGTAGCGCAGCAAGCCGCCGACGCGGTCCTTCTTCTCGAACAGCGTCACGCGGTGGCCCGCGCGGTTCAGCTGCTGCGCGGCCGCGAGGCCCGCGGGTCCCGAGCCGACCACCGCGACGCGCCGGCCCGTGCGCGTCGCAGGCGGCTGCGGCACGACCCAGCCTTCGGCGAAGCCGCGCTCGGCGATCGTCTTCTCGATGAACTCGATCGTGACCGGGTCGTCGTTGATGCCGAGCACGCACGCCGACTCGCACGGCGCGGGGCAGATGCGCCCGGTGAACTCGGGGAAGTTGTTCGTGCGGTGCAGGCGGTCGAGCGCCTCGCGCCACTTGCCGCGATACACCAGGTCGTTCCAGTCGGGGATGATGTTGCCGAGCGGGCAGCCCGAGTTGCAGAACGGCACGCCGCAGTCCATGCAGCGCGATGCCTGCGCGCGGATCGCGTCTTCCGGCGGATCGGCGTAGATCTCCAGGTAGTCCTCGATCCGCTCCTTCGCGCCGCGCCGCGCCGGCGTCTTGCGGCCGAGCTCGAGGAATCCCGTCGGCTTCCCCATCAGTAGTTCTCTTTCCCGAACTCGATGCCGAGCAGCGCGCGCTTGTACTCGCGCGGGAACACTTTCACGAAATGGGGCAGGGTGGTGGCCCACTTCTC
>Ga0335076_10006938_pt1 | contig 11418 bp, 10 predicted proteins | sample Lox_Sample_25_FD_206717 | JGI IMG/M metagenome (GOLD analysis project Ga0335076, IMG submission 206717) | Soil microbial communities from Loxahatchee National Wildlife Refuge, Florida, United States - Lox_Sample_2.5 | ecosystem: Environmental > Terrestrial > Soil > Wetlands | place: USA... | reverse complement strand
TTCAACGCCGATCAACCGAGGTACGTCACGATGGGGGGCCGAACTGCGCCGCGTGTGCGGCGCCGCTGTCTACGAGGAGTTGACCGCCTACTGCCGGGCGCGCCAGGGCAGCGAGCCTCGTGAGCTGACGCTGCTCCCGGTGATCCCTGGCACCCGCCGTCTGCGCTGGACCGCCAGAACGTCGCGACGTAGCGGTTGCCGTAATGGAGCTGTGCGGCCTACGAGTCGCGGCGCACGAAGGTTGTCAGGCAGTCGCCGGCCCGGTGCCGGCTCCTGGCCAGCGCCTAGGCTCGCTGCCGCAATTGGGCGCTGCATCGGTGCTCACGCTTCGGTGCGCTTGATCGTGTTGTTGGCCTTCGGTAGATATCCCCAAGGGGAGTCAGTGATCGCACCGTTGCGCTGCGCGCCGGGAAGAGTTAGAAAGGAAGGATTCGACGACCTCGGGAGGTGAGGACATGAGAAATGCGCGAATGACCGGCACGGCGGGGGTGGGGGATCAGATTGAGGCGCGTGGACTGCATGGTCGGCCGGCGCGACGCGGGAAGGTCCTCGAGCTGCTCGGCAGCGCGGGCCACCAGCACTATCGCGTTCGGTGGGATGACGAGCACGAGTCGATCGTCTACCCAAGCGACGGTGTGATCATCACTGCGCGAGCGACTGGCCGAGGTGCGCTGGCCGAAGAGAGTGACTAGCTGACAGCCCCGGGTGGGCCCGGGGATGCGTGGCTGATTGCCAATGGCGGGCGCGCCGTGGTCTTGCGGTCGCGCTGCTGGGCTTGGGACAAGCCTGCACTGGTTATCGAGGTGGCCAGCGAGGCCTGGGACTCATCGCGGCTGGCGCAGCGCGCTGCGGCATGTCCTTCACAGAACTTTTATGTGGATCGCCCGTCTTTGCACGGGGTCTGAAGGCCAGGTGTGCGATCGTGAGGGGCGTGATGTGACCAACGGTGAGCGGAGCAGCGCATGAGTGCGGGCAAGATTGGCCAGGTGGAGCAACGATCGGGCGACAGGGCCGTCGGGTTGGCGGGGCGGAGCACGCTGACCGTGATCGACAACCGCACGGGGGAGCGGTTCGAGTTGCCGATCGAGGACGGCGCGGTTCGCAGCTCGGAGCTCGGACGGCAGGCGGATGGGATCGCGCTATACGACCCGGGCCTTTCGAGCACGGCGGTGTGCCGCAGCGCGATCACTCACATCGATGGGGAAGCCGGGATCCTCCAGCACCGTGGCTACCGGATCGAGGCACTGTGCGAGCGCTCGAACTTCCTCGAGCTGGCGTATCTGCTGATCAACGGGGAGTTGCCGACCGCGGCGCAGTACGAGTCGTGGTTGCACGAGATCGGCACCCGCAACTTCGTCCACGAGAACGTCAAGGGCTTCATCGAGGGATTCAGGTACGACGCGCGCCCCATCTCGATGGTGGCCGCGTCGGTCGGTGCGCTCTCCAGCTTCTATACCGACGCCGACCAGGTGTACGACGAGGAGGCCCGGGAGCTACAGGTGGTCCGCCTGCTGGCGAAGTTGCCGACCCTGGCGGCCTTCTCCTACCGCCATCTGCAGGGGCTGCCGTACGTGCACCCCGAGGACCACCTCAGCTACGCGGGGAACCTGCTGTCGATGATGTTCCGGATGAGCGAGCTTCGCTACACCCCGGACCCGGTCATCGAGCGCGCGCTGGACGTACTGCTGATGGTGCATGCCGACCACGAGCAGAACGCTTCCACGACCGCCGTGCGCGCGGTCGGGTCCACGCATGTGAATCCATACGCGGCCGTGGCCGCCGGTGTCAGCGCGCTGTCCGGGCCGATGCGCGGGGGAGCCGCCCAGGACGTGCTGACGATGCTGAGGGGAATCGGATCGCCCAGCCACGTACCCGAGTTCCTCGCGCGCGTCAAGTCGGCGCACGAACGACTGCTGGGCTTCGGCCATTGGGTCTACACGACCTACGACCCGAGAGCGCGTGTGCTCCGCCGGCAACTCGAGCAGCTCTACGAGCACCGCCGGCCCGACCCGTTATTCGCGATCGCCGACCAGCTCGAACAGCAAGTGCTGGACGACGAGTACTTCACCTCCCGCCGGCTATACCCGAACCTCGATCTGTACTCCGGGCTCACATACGAGGCGCTCGGCATCGCGCCGCCGATGTTCCCGGTGATGTTCGCACTCGCCCGTAGCGCCGGATGGATCGCGCAGTGGGTCGAGATGGTCAAGGACCCCGACCAGACCACGTTCAGGCCGCTTCAGCTGTACACAGGCGCGCTCGACCGCGAGTACCTAGACGTCGGCGAGCGCGGCTGAGCGCCGGCCGCGCCCCGACGGCGATCTAGCTGGCGGTTGCGCCACGAGCCTCGCTCCGGCAGCGACACTGGCGCCCTAACACGAAGATGCGGGGTCTGCCTAGGCACGAGGCGTGCTCCTTCTCTGGAACGATCGCAGCTACGCCTCGGCTCCAATCTTCACTTCTCCATTTCGCCCCAGCAGCAGTCTCGCTCAGGCTGCCCTTCGCACGCCGAGCGGTAGCCGCGCCGGCGTGGCCGCTTCACGGGTCACGGGGCCAAGTACGCCGATGACCCGGCGACGACCGCATTTGCCACGAACGGGATCACCGGCTCTCCCACTTGCCGGACGACTTTCTTGTCGACATCTAGACAATCGCGATCAGAGGCGTCGGTATTTTACGGGCGCTCGGACTGGACAGTGAGGGCGGACGCGCCGAGGCAAGGCGGGGTCAAATCGAACTGGGGCCGGAGCTGCGTGGCGCCCGGAATGCTCTGGCCGGGGCTCAGCGACGCTGGGCCTGAGATGTCGCCAACGGCCGTCACAGGTTCGGCGGATGTCCCGGGCGACCAGGAGGCTCCCACGAACCGTGTCGCAGCTTCGGGTCCGTTCATCTGCGACGTCGATGGCGTGGAATTGTGCCCGCATGGTCGCTTGGCGGAGAGAGAATGCGGCAGGAGCTGCGTGCGTGCGGACCGAGGAGGGACCGTGATCGTCGACTGTGCCCTATATCGAGATGGGCGGCGCCAGAACGAGGGCCCGATGCCCCTGGATCGCGCCGCGGAGATCTGCGCCGAGACCGACGGGTTCATCTGGCTCGGGTTATTCGAGCCCGGGGAGGCGGAGCTGGCTGACGTGCAAGAGCGCTTCGGCCTACACGAGCTCGCCATCGAGGACGCCCAGAACTTCCATCTTCGTCCGAAGATTGAGCGCTACGAGGAGAGCGGCGTGCTGTTCGCCGTGCTCCGCACGGCCCGCTACGACGAGGAACGCGAAGAGGTGGAGATGGGTGAGGTGTCGGTGTTCCTCTCGCGGCGCTTCGTGATCACCGTGCGGCAGGGCAAGGCAAGCGACCTCCACAGCGCCCGGCTGCGGCTCGAGGGGCGTCCCGAGTTCCTCCGGGAGGGAACCGGGGCGGTGCTGTGGGCGATCCTCGACACGATCGTCGATGCGTACGCGCCGGTTGTCGAGGGACTCGAGAAGGATGTCGAGGACGTCGAGCGGACCGTGTTCAGCGGCGCGGCCGCCCCGACGGAGCGGATTTACCTTCTGCGACGCGAGGCCACCGACTTCTACCGCGCCGTGCACCCGCTGCTGGGACCGCTCGAAGGCCTCGAGCGCGGAGCCTACCTCCACGTGAGCGACGAGCTCTCTCAGTTCTTTCGCGACGTCGATGACCACATCAAGCTCGTCAACGAGGAGGTGGTCGCGCTGCGCGACGTGCTAGCCACGATCCTCCAGGCCAACATGGCGGTGATCTCCAACCAGCAGAACGAGATCAGCGTCCGCCAGAACGAGACCATGAAGCAGCTGACCTTGGTGGCCACGATCTTCCTGCCCATGACCTTCATCACGGGATTCTTCGGGATGAACTTCGGCTGGATGGTCCGCGGCATCACGGACCTTTGGACGTTCTTGGTGTACGGGGTCGGCACCCTTGTACTCTCGGCGATCGTGATCTACCTGTGGTTCCGCCGCGGCGGTCACATCGGGTCGAGATGACCGCTCAGCATCCATGTCGCAGGATGACCGCCCGCAGCTCGGGCTGGGCCATCGGGCGTCCGTAGATGTCGAGTTGGTGCCCACGGTGACCCCACGCGCTCTTACACCCGCGGCCGCGGCCGTGTAGCACGCGACGCACGGGTCGACGTTCGCTCCATACCTTGCTTCTGCTTCGCCGCTGACGGACAGCCCGAGCCGGCCGCCTGCTTGCTCGAATTGAGCAAATGTCGGTCGTCCGTTCGGACGAGAAGCAGTGCTCTGGACTGAGCCGCTTAGCGGCTGACCAGTAGCGCGGCGTAGCCCCCGCACGGGCCCTTGAGGTCGAGCAGGCCCGCCCAGGCATCCTCAGGCCGTCAGCGGCAGGACTGAGACGCAGTACCGACTAGCGCTTTCACCATCCGCGCGGTCCGAAGCGCACGAGCGCAACTTCGCGAAGACGCTCTGCTAACAGCCGGCGGAGCAAGCAGACGCGGCGGGGGCGTGGACGGCCGACCCGCTGCTGGTTTTCCTTGTCGTCCGGCCGAGCAGCACACGTGGTAAGAACGGGGGGACGCACCTTCCCAGTTCCGGATAGTCGGGTTCGAGACCCGACGAGCCGCTCGCGCTACGCGAGTTTCGCGCGAGCGTGATCGCGAGAGGAGGACGCCGATCCCGCCACCAAGCGCGACGCCGCCTCCGAGGGCGAGACCCCAGTGCGTAGCGATGGCGCCGAGCGCGGTGCTTGTGCACCGGTCAAGAGCAGCCGCCGGAGCCCCGCGGTTGGAGCAGGTTGGGTGTACCTGCTACCAGACCGGCCCGCGCTTGCGCTGAATCCGAACGACCTGTCCCGATCCCCATAGCGTCGAACCCGAGTGCTACCGGCACTCCGTGACACGGTCGCGACATGTTTGCGGGCTCAACCGAATTCGGGGCATCAAAAAGGCCCGCTTTGCGGGCCTTTTCAATAGCGGGGCGGGATTCGAACCCGCGACCTTCGGGTTATGAGCCCGGTTTGGGTCGTCCGGGTGGTTCGAGCTGATGCCCGCAAATCCACGTGAATGCAGGGGTTTCTGGAGGCGGATAGCCCTTTCATCACGCCGACTACCGGCTCGTTCGGTCCGATTCGTTTGACGCCACGTTTGACAAATCGCCCCGTTGGCGAGGACCCAAGCTCGGGGAGGCAAGGCACCAAAGATCGGCGAGTAGGCGTCCGACGATCGCCCCCGGCACCCAATCGGAGCCAGCTCCTCATGACGTCGGGCACGGCCGGTACCGTAGCCTTGTGAGCACCACCGCCGATGACGTGACGTTCGCTGCGGCACGCCCCCTGGCAGCGCACCATCCCATCGGAATCTCGACAGGCGTGTTCGCCTCAGCGAGGGGCGCTTGGCCCGGGCTGGTCGCTGAAGCGTGTCGAATCTCGACCTTCGCCGTCGAACTCTCCGCGCTCTCCGGTGATGAGCTTCCGGGACTGCTCGCGTATTTGCGGGCGAACCCTCGGATGCCCTTTCGTTATGTGGCCGTCCACGCACCGGCCAAGAACCGCGCGCCGGATGAGGACGCAACCATTGGAATGCTTGCTGGGCTACCTCTTTGGGTGAGGTCGATCGTGGCTCACCCGGACACGCTCTTGGACGTCGGCCGGTACCGCGCTCTCGGTACCAGGCTCGTCCTGGAGAACATGGACGACCGTAAGCTGACCGGGCGCGTCGCCGATGAGATGGAGAAATTCTTTGAGGACTTGCCCGATGCAGGCTTCTGTCTCGACGTGGCGCACGTTCGCGCAGTCGACCCGACGATGGACGCAGCGCACGAATTGCTTGATCGCTTCCGTGCACGCCTGCGACACCTGCATCTCAGCTCGCTCGACGACGGGCATCATGTGCCGCTTACCGAGGACGACGAGAGGCTGTTCGCCGAGGTCTTGAACCGGTGCCGCGACGTGCCGTGGATTCTCGAGGCGCTGCCACCTGACCGCTGGGCGCCGCAGATGAAGACGACGGTGTTCGCCGTGCCTGGCGCAGCGGCAGCCAGCGAACACGTGTGAGCGCTGAGCGGGGAGTCTCCGGACTTGAGGCGGCGACCCGCCAGCCTTTCCCTCATATCATGGCCGCGCGGGCCGAGACAAAACGTCGCCTGCGCGAGCGCCGCGAGAGATTCGAGTCGGTCGAGGTCGATGACGACTCGACCGTTGTCCTAACTGGGTCGTGGGGCCGCCACGAGATCACTAACGAAAGCGATGATGACTTCATGGTCGTATTCGAGGGGTCGATGCGAGACGGTGCGCGACCGTCGGTCGACCAGGTTGCTCGAATTCTCGGCGGCCGCCCGCCCGGCGTTGAGGAGATTTTCGGCAAGCCGGTCGCGCTCGAGGATCTCCGCGAGAAGATCGGGCGGGATGAGGACACGAACGCGAATCTCACGCGCCGGATGCTGTTTATTCTCGAGTCGGTGGCGGTCTGCGGTGCGGACGTCCACGCGCGAGCACGAAGGTCGCTGCTCGACGGCTACCTAGCCGCCACCGTGAAGGACTACAGGCCTCCTCGGTTCCTCCTCAATGACCTCGTTCGCTACTGGCGAACAATCGCGGTTGATTTCGAGAGCAAGATGCGGGCTCGTAAGGGCGAAGGCTGGGGTCTGCGCGACGCCAAGCTTCGCCTGTCCCGCAAGGCCCTGTTCGCCGGCGGACTCCTGCCCGTACTCGGCTGCTACCGCTATCCCGCCTCAGACATGCTCGACTACCTGGACGAGCGGATGTCGGTTCCTCCACTCGACCGGATCACGGATGCCTTCCTCGATCACGGCGCTCCCGACCCGGGCGTTCGCGCGCTGAACGCATATGACGAATTCCTCGCCATCCTCGATGACAGCGACCAGCGCAAGCAGCTGAGCGCGCTAGGCGTGGAGGAAGCTCGCGACTCGCAGCTTTTCACGCGGATCGCGGAGTTGGGCAAGGAGTTCGAAGCGGGCCTCCTCACGCTGCTGTTCGACGATCCCGAGCTTCACCGTTGGGTGCGTGACTACCTCATCTTCTGAGCGAACCTGGCCAGACCGGGACGATATTCAGAATGGCAGTACGGCCTTCGACCTCGAGACCGAGATCGAAGCGGCCCGGCACGAGCTCGCCGAGCTTGATCGTCAACGGGAGGTCGCCGCGGCACGCTTGGCCGAGTTGGACCGCCTTCGGAGCTCACGCATCGCGAACGGTGCAGATAGCAATAGCTGGACGCCCGCGTCCAAACTCCATCTCTTTCGCGATTTGTTTCGTGGCCGCGAGGACGTCTTCGCCGTCCGCTGGGAGAACCACAGCCGCAGTCGATCTGGCTACTCACCGCGGTGCGCGAACGAGTGGCAACGCGGAGTCTGCGGCAAGCCCAAGGTGCGCTGCGGCGAATGCGGCAACGCCGCATTCATCACGCTCGACGACCGTCAGCTCCTGGCGCATCTTCAGGGACACGAGGTGATCGGGATCTATCCGTTGCTTCCCGACGACCGTTGCTGGCTGCTCGCGATCGATCTTGACCGCGGCTCATGGCGCGCCGACGTGCAAGCGCTAACTCGGACATCTCGCTCGCACGGCCTCCAACCCGCAATCGAGCGCTCCAGATCCGGCAACGGCGCCCATGTCTGGTTCTTCTTCACCGACCCGGTCCCGGCCGCCGAAGCGCGACGGCTTGGCTTCACCATCCTCACGGCCACCATGGCTCTGGGTGCGGCGCTCGGCATCGACTCCTACGACCGCCTTTTCCCAAGCCAGGACGTCCTTCCGAGTGGCGGGTTCGGAAACCTCATCGCGCTACCCCTGCAACGCGCCGCCCGTAACGCTGGCAACACCGAATTTCTCGATGAGAGGCTCGAGCCACATCGCGATCAGTGGTCCTACCTCGCGTCGCTCCCGAAGATCACGCCGGACCGTCTCACCGAGCTGATCGCCGGCGGCGACGAGGACAGAGCCCTCGCTGTACGCCCGGCCGCGGATCGCAGCGACCCGCCATGGCGAACGCCGCGCGCCCTGCGAGAGCGACTCAGCGAGACTCGACTGCCCGAGTCGATCGACGCCACGTTGGCGGATCGCGTCTACATCGATCGTTCGAAGCTTCCTGCGACACTCGCTCACGCGATAAGACGACTTGCGACGTTCTCCAACCCGATGTTCGCCGAGCTCCAGCGGATGCGGCTGTCGGTCGCGCGCACGCCTCGCGTAATCGGGTGCTTCGAAAATCTTGATGGCTACTTGGCTCTCCCCCGTGGCTGCTTAGCAGACGTCGCCTCCCTCGTGGGGGAGCTCGGCGTCCAGCTCAACCTAAGCGACGAACGTGTCGCGGGCGAGACGGTCGAGCTCGAATTTTCCGGTGAGCTCGACGACTCGCAGCGCTCCGCTGCCCGCGCGCTCCTTCAGCACGACGTCGGGGTCCTGTGCGCGCCTCCTGGCTGGGGCAAGACCGTGCTTGCAACACACCTGATTGCTCGCCGCGGGTGCTCAACGCTTGTCCTCGTCCACCGCAAACCCCTCGTCGAACAGTGGACCGCACGGCTGTGCGAGTTCCTGGACATTATGCCCAAGTCCATCGGGAGGCTCGGCGCTGGCCGACGCCGACTGACCCAACGAATCGATATCGCGATGATCCAGACACTCGCGCGCCGCGATGATCTACAGGACCTCGTCCGCGGCTACGGACACGTTGTGGTCGACGAATGCCATCACGTGCCGGCCGTTCAGGTCGAACGCGTGCTCTCGGCCATCCCAGCCCGATTCGTCACGGGCCTGACGGCGACACCGTACCGGCGTGATGGTCATCAACCGATCATCACGATGCAATGCGGTCCCGTCCGGCACATCATCAGCGGACCCAAGGCCAGCACGGGAGAGGCCTTGGGGCGGCGTGTGTTTCGCAGGGACACGAGGTTCGACCCGAGCATCCTCCCCAGCCAGCCATCGATTCAAGAGATCTACGGCGCACTAGCAACCGACATCGACCGCCTGGAGTTCGTCCTCGCTGACATTCGAGAGCTCGTCCGTGAAGACCGCGCTCTCGTCGTCCTAACCGAACGCCGCGAGCACCTCGACCGCATAGCCAACTCCATCCGAGACGAGATACCCAATGTCGTCGTTCTCCACGGCGGGGTCAAGCCCAAGGCCAGACATGCCGCCATGACCCAACTCGCCGAGCAGCCAGACAACGAGCCGCGGCTCATACTCGCGACCGGCCGGTACCTCGGGGAAGGGTTCGACGATCCGCGGCTCGACACCCTCCTGCTGACGATGCCGATCGCGTGGAAGGGAACGGTTGTCCAGTACGCCGGCCGTCTCCACCGCGCCCACGCCGCCAAGCGAGACATCCGAATCTACGACTACGTCGACTCCGAGGTCCCGGTGCTCCGGCGCATGTACGCGAAGCGCCTCCGCACGTACAGAGAGATGGGCTACGCCTGCGACGGGTCGGCGCAAGAACTCAGTCTCGTAAGTGGCTGAGCGTGTTCCTCGAGGGATCCGCTCGCTCGCCGCACCCTTCGTGGCTCGCTCGAACACGCCATCTTCGGGTTTCGGCCCGAAGACTGCCGGGTCATGAGCCCGAGGATCATCGTTCGTGTACGTCCGTGCTGATCACCGGCAAGGCCGCCCAGTCCATGCCACACCCGCAGCCGCTGGCGGGGGGTGTGGGATCGTGCGGCTGGATTCATGAGACATCCGCTTGACGAGCTTGCACATGACCGATGTCTCCGCGCGACCGAGTCGCCTGTCCGGGGTGGCCCGGAGCGCCGCCGTCCACCTCGTGCTGAGGCGTTCTTCAGGGCGCGATCGGAGCTTCTGTTCGGCAGACGCGAGCCTTGGCGGACGCAGCTGACAGGGCATCCGCCAATCCGGGAACATGCGTCCCTCGAGCCGGAACCCCACGTGACGCCCACGTCGCCATCAAACCGGCCTTAGCAATCGGCGACGGCGGCGTGACCTCCGCCGTCCCAGTCAGGGCCAGACGAGCTGCGCGGCCAGCTCCTCGCTGCTTACTCCAAGCAGACGACTCCGCTCGAGGGGACTGTAATCCCCATCGGGCTCCAGGCCGAGCAAATGGATCTGCCGTTCGGCAGGGGCCACGATCATCACCTCGTCAACTTGGTGGCCGGAGTAGAACGGAAGCTTCTGCCAGGTGTCGTCGCGCGGTGACACGATCTCGACGATCAACGCGGCAGTGCGGTTCCATTGCGCCGCGTATCCCGGACGCAGGACAGCGAGATCTGGGACGCGATAGTCGTCCTCGGTGCCAATCCCGACCGTGCCGACGACGACCAGGTCGAGCGCGGACGCGTGCGGATCCAGGAGTACGTGCAGCCCGTGGGCCAAACGCTCGTGCTCGACGCTAGGCGGCGGGATCACGTGGAGAACCCCCTCCCACACCTCGTCGCGGCGGTCGGCTCCGCTTCGTCGTCGCTCTTCAAGCAACTGCTCGACCCAAGCGGGCTGGGGGTCCAACACAAGCGTAGGCATGTCGGAAAGGCTACCGCCGCCACGATTGCCCTGTTCAGCTTTGGCGGTTGCCCTGCCCCTGTGTGCCATCGCCGTCGAGCCCCCGCTCAAGCTGGCTCCAGCGCTCCACCGACACAACGACTGCCCGCACCCGGTTGCGCTGAGTTAGAACGAGTTTCTCGACTTCGCCCTCGTCGAGCTCAGCGAGCAGGGAGCCAAAGTCGCGCATCGCCTCGCGGACGGTGCGCAGCTCGTCGGTGCGGATGCGGAGCGAAGGGGCGTCGTCGGCCATGTCGTCGACGACGGTAAACCGGGGCGCGGACAGATGGCGACGAACTGTCGCCAGATTGTCGGCGTTCCGTCCGAGGCTGCTGTCACCGTGTCGCATGCGATGGACCCGATGCAGGACGACGCCTCATTGCTGTACCGACTTGCCCACGGTGAGGGATCCGCGCTCGAGCCGCTGATGGAGGTGTGGGCGACCATCTCCTCGATACGTGCTTCCGGGCGCTCCGCGACGCTGGACACGCTCTCGGCCTGTACGCCGAGGTGTGGGCGACGATTTACGATCAGATCCGGTACGGCACCCAGCCGCTGCCCCGCTCATTCGGACCGTGGGCAGTCGAGATCATCGCCGATCTTCTTGCTATGGCCGCGAGCGAGGGTCGAATCCCCAACCGGGCGCGGCATCGGATGAAGCTCGCGCCGCGCTCGCCGACGATGGCTGATATCGAGCGCATAGACGCGTTGCGTGACCCAACCGCAGTCCGGATGGCCCGGGACGAACTCCCACGAGATTTTTCCGCCGCCGCGGACCGCATGCTCCTGCATATGCCCGGTCCAGCAGTGATCTCCCGGATCCGTCCAAGCGCGGAGCGCCACCGGTGAAGCGGGTGCCGATGTCGCTGCATCGTGCGCTCGCCGAAGCTGCACGCGTGGATCCCGGGACAGCCCCAGATGCCACCCCCATCGCCGACC
>Ga0335076_10006937_pt1 | contig 11420 bp, 13 predicted proteins | sample Lox_Sample_25_FD_206717 | JGI IMG/M metagenome (GOLD analysis project Ga0335076, IMG submission 206717) | Soil microbial communities from Loxahatchee National Wildlife Refuge, Florida, United States - Lox_Sample_2.5 | ecosystem: Environmental > Terrestrial > Soil > Wetlands | place: USA... | reverse complement strand
CCCTACATTCAGGCAGCGCAGCCAGAGGGGCAAACGATCTCGTGGACGCTGCTGGCGGGCGCAATCTACTTCTCGATCGTGCGCCCCATTGCGGTCGGCGGCATGCTGGTGGGCGCCTCCTACACCTTATTCAAGATGCGCAAGCAGTTGGCGCTGGGCATGGGCCGCGCCGTGTCTGACCTGAAGAAGTCGGCCGCCGCCCACGCGGCGACCAACCGCACGGAGCGAGATCTGCCGGCAAAGGCAATCTTCGCGGGCATTGGCGTGGTGTTCGTAGCCATGATCCTGCTGTATCACTACTTCATCAGCGGAGCCGGGACGACGCTCTCCGGCGCGCAGGTACTTTCCGGCGCGCTTGTCGCTGCCGGAGTCATGATCATCGTCGGATTCTTCTTCGCCGCCGTTTCGGGAAATCTGGTAGGGATGATTGGCTCATCGAACAATCCTGTGTCAGGGCTTACGCTGTGCACCCTGGTAATCGCCGCGCTGCTGATGGTCGCGATGGGAGTGAAAGGGATCGGTGGAGTAGCCGCGGTGCTCGGAGTCGCTGCCGTGGTCTGCGTTTCGTCTGCGGTCGCAGGTGAGATGCTGCAGGACCTGAAAGTAGGACACATCCTGGGCGGGACGCCTTCGAAGATGCAGATCGGCGATCTGTTTGGCATTGTCGTGGCATCGCTCGTTCTCTTCTTCCCGATCGCGATTCTCGCCAAGGCGTACCACTTTGGCAGCCCCGCGCTTCCGGCGCCGCAGGCGGGTTTGATGGCCATGCTCTCCAAAGGAATTGTGGGCGGCGATATGGCATGGCCGCTGGTGATCGTCGGCATCCTGCTCGGTCTGGGGATGATCATGATCGAAGTGAAGAGCGTGATGCTGTTTGCTGTCGGCATGTATCTGCCGCTGGGAACAACGTTCGCCATCTTCATCGGCGGCGTCATTCGCTGGATCACGGATATGCTGCGCGACCGCCGCGGCTTCAACGATGCGCAGAAAGCGCGTGTGGATAACGCGGGCGTGCTGACGGCTTCGGGCATGATCGCCGGCGAAGCATTGTGCGGCTTGGTGATCGCTGGACTGGTGGGATCGAACCACGACGTCACGCTGTTCAAGTGGACGCCGCCGTTCCTGCTGGCGCTCGGCGCTCTTGCTGTGTTGGCGATTGTCATGATCCGCGTGCCGCTGGCCAGTTGCGGACGGCCCGAAGATCCGGCGCCGCCGACGGCGATTATGTAGATTTTGATCGCGAAGGACACGAGGGAACACGAAGGAACACTTGGGACCCTTCGTGCAACTTCGTGTCCTTTGTGGTTTACGGTGCCAATGTCGATTGCGGAAAACATGGCGGAGGTGCGGGAACGGATCGCGGAGGCTGCCCGGCGAGCGGGCCGGCGTCCGGAAGATGTCGCACTGATGGGGGTGAGCAAGACGCATCCGCCGGAACGCATTCGCGAAGCCTATGCGGCTGGCCTGCGGCTCTTCGGAGAGAATCGCGTGCAGGAATTTGCCGGGAAAGCCGTGGCCGATCTGGCCGCAGCCGAGTGGCACATGATCGGACACTTGCAGACCAACAAGGCTGCGAAGGCGGCGGAACTCTTTGGCGCAGTGGATTCGGTCGATTCAGTAAAACTGGCGGAGAAACTCGACGCATCGGCACGGACCCTGGGGAAGAAGCTAAGTGTGCTGATTGAAATCAATATAGGCGGCGAGGAGGCGAAGAGCGGCGTTGCTCCAGACTCTCGGGGATTGGAGGAGTTGCTGCTGGCCGCTCCGCGGTTCGAGGCGCTGGAGTTTCGGGGGCTGATGACCGTGCCTCCGTTCACCGAAGATCCCGAGGGTGCGCGACCGTATTTCCGCAAGCTCCGCGGATTGCGGGACGCGATTGCGGCACGCAAACATCGCGCTGTCGCTATGGATGCGCTTTCCATGGGCATGTCTCACGATTTCGAAGTGGCGATCGAGGAGGGATCGACTTGCGTACGCGTGGGGACGGCTATCTTCGGGGAGAGAGCAAAACCTTAACCACGCGGGGGACACTGAGGAATGATTTCGCTTCAGGAATCGGGCAGTGGAGTGACACTCGCCGTGAAAGTCCATCCCCGCGCGAAGAAGAACGGCATCACCGGAGAAGTCGGCGATGCGTTGAAGCTCTCCTTGACCACGCCTCCCATCGATGGTCGCGCCAACGAGGCCTGCATTGAATTCTTCGCAAAACTTTTGAAGGTGCCGCGATCTTCCGTTACCATTGCCTCCGGCCAGACCAGCCGGAATAAAGTGATTCGCGTGGCCGGAGTCACGGCCGCGTATGTGCGCGAGCGGTTGAGAACTTGACCCGCGCCGGTTCTGGTCAGCCAGAGCCCGATGTGCCACTTCGAGTTAAGCACCTTATGACGTATCTTCAAAACTCGACAGCGGCGTTGGAGCAAAAACTCCGGAAGGTCAAACTGCTGCACACCGCGATTTGGGCCGTCATGGCGGGAGCAATTCTCTGGCTTCCACTCGCGGGTTGGTTCGGGCAGTTTCGTCTGGCTTTTGGACTGACCCTTTTGATTGTGGGGGAGTGCGTCGTGCTGGCTCTCAATCGCGGACGATGTCCCCTGACCGACGTGGCCGCTCGCTACACAGATGAGCGGACTGACAACTTCGACATCTATCTGCCTTTGTGGCTCGCACGGAACAACAAGCTTATTTTTGGTGGTTTGTTTGTAGCCGGTGAACTTGTCTGGCTATGGCGGTGGATCGGGAGGACGTTAACTTGACCTTCTCTGAACGTTTCCGCGAAATCCGCACCGGGTTCGAACGGCCGTTCTGGATTGCCAACATTACCGAGATCTTCGAGCGCCTGGCCTACTACGGGGCGTTTGCATCTCTCGCGTTGTACTTGCAAGAGAAGCTGAATTTTTCTACCGAGCAAACCGGCACGCTGACCGGCATTTTCGGCGGCATGGTGTGGTTCCTCGCGATTTTCGGCGGTGCCGCTGCCGATCGGCTGGGATTCCGCCGCGCTCTCTCCGTCGCGTATCTGATTCTGGGGGCATCGTATTTTTTGATCGGCTCGATTGGAGCGTCGTGGCTGGCGCCGGTGCGCAACGCCGTCCCGCTCGGCCTGTTCGTGGGATTCATCCTCATTCTTCCCGCGCTCGGAGTGTCGCTCGTCAAGCCGTGCGTGGTGGGCACCACAGCCCGCGCGTCGAAGGAAAACGTCCGCTCCATCGGCTACTCGCTTTATTACACCATGGTCAACGTTGGGGGCGCGGCCGGGCCCTATTTTGCTTCCTGGGCGCACCGTCACCTCGGCGTCGAGAATGTTTATCGCGTGGCGGCGCTCAGCGTCTTCGCGATGTTTTTTGTGGTCATTCTCTTTTTTCGAGAACCACGCAAGGCAGACGACGCGCCTCCACCGTCGATCGCGACCGTCGCACGGAACTTCTGCATCGTGTTGGGAAATTACCGGCTGGTCTTGCCGGTGTTGCTGGTTGCGCTCTTGCTGCGCATCGCGCTCTGGACAAAGCCGGAATGGTCCGTGCCCTGGTGGATCTGGGCCGCATTCCTGGCGATCATGCTGGCGGGCATCAGCCGGTTCATGTGGTTCCTGGTAATCTTCACCGGCTACTGGATCGTGTTCTGGCAGCAATACATCAGTCTGCCCGGATACCTCCACGGATACATCAACTCCGGCGCCGACGTCGAAATGATTCTTGTGGTTGATGGAGTCACGGTAATCTGCCTGACTCTGCTGATGAACTTTCTGACGAGGAAGATTCCGGCTTTCCCAGCGGTGATTCTGGGCACGGTGATTACTTCTCTCTCGTGGCTGATCATCGCGCTCCGGCCTACGATTTGGGGAGCGGTATTCTCCTTGTTTTTCCTCGCGCTCGGCGAAATCATCCAGGCGCCGCGCTACTACGAATACATTTCGCGGCTCGCGCCTCCGGGACAACAGGGGACGTACATGGGATTTGCCTTCGTGCCGATCGGCATTGGATCGCTGATCGGCGGACCTTTTGGCGGATTCCTGCTGCATCACTTCGGAGAAGTGCAGCACCGCCCAGCCATGTTCTGGTTCTGGATCACGGGAATCGGGTTGGCGACTGCGGCCGCGCTGTGGGTGTATGACCGAGTTTTCAGGGGCGGCGGCGGGGCTACGCCGTCTGTCTCGTCGTAGCTTTCGACGGTATTCGCGCTTTCAGTATGCTGCGCAGTTCCTCAAGCTGTGGTGGCGACATTACTCTTTTCGGAATGCAGGTCGATCGACCGGAGGCGAGATAGAGCACGAACAGGTGCTGCGTCTCTTTGTACTTTGTATAGGCTCGCCACTGCATTTGCGACTTTCCGGTGGCAAATGTGAAGTCGGTCCCGTCGTCGGTAAACAGCAGAACGATTTCTCCCTCCAGCGAAGGGCGGCGCATGCCCCGGCGAATCTGGATTCTTGGAACTTCATATACGGCCAGGCCGAGGCCCACCGAGATGGCCAGCCAGATCCAGCCGATCGTAGCGAGATCGTGGTTGATCAGAAAAACTCCGACCAGAAACATCAGAGCCAGCAAGAGCGCGAACAACCACAGCGCCCAGATCGGCCTGGAAGAGACGCGAGCAAAATTCAGCGCGTCCTCTTCCGTGAACGTGTATCGCAGCTCCATGTCGTCGAGATTGTAGCAACTGGGGCGGGCAGACGTCCCTTCGCTAACGCTTGTTGATCTATACTTTCGCGTGCCTGATTCCATACCTTCGGTAGTTGCCTCACAGATTCGAGATGCTCTTAGGTGCGGCGGCTCGGCCGAGCATGCCGCCGGAGTGCAGTGGTTTTTCAAGGAAGAGATTAAATCGCATGGATGGTATACGGCGCCCCTGCGACGCGCAGTGCGGGGATGTCGCCGCGAGATCTTGAAGGAGCACGATTTCGGTTTTCTGGTGGCTGTGGCCGACGATCTTTTCTCTGGGGCGGTGCTCGAAGAAAAGACTGCCGCCATCTTCCTGCTGGAGAAATTGGACGCGCGCTTTGGCGACCGCGAGTTCAAACTGTTCGAATCGTGGATCGATCGCATCAGCAGTTGGGCCGATCACGACGGCCTGGTGCATTGTCTGATTGCGCCGATGGTCGCGGCAAAGGCGGCGCGGGTCAAATTTGTGTTCCGGTGGGCCAAGTCGCGCAACCGCTGGCGCCGACGGGCGGCCTGCGTCGCTTTGATTCAGGGGACCAGGCAGAAGAAGTTCTTTCCTCAGATTGTGAAGCTCTCCGACCGGCTGCTGGCCGACGAGGACGACATGGTGCAGAAGGGACTTGGCTGGCTGCTGCGGGAAACGGCGAAGTACGATCCAAAACGCACGCTACCGTATCTGATGAAGATTCGCGGGACCGCTACGCGCCTCGTGTTAAGGACGGCGTGCGAGACGCTGCCGGCCAACCTCAAACGGAAAGTCTTAGACTAACGGTACTGCGATGGGTTATTACATTCGAGTCCTCGCCACCAACGAAACCCCGATCGAGGTTCAGGAACTGAGGGACTGTCTGCCGGACAACCCTCACTGCGAACTGGAAGGTGAGGAGGCAAGCGATTCTGGATGGTCACAATTGGTTCTGCGCCACTCCGGAGGGACGGCAATCGCAGCCCTTGAGAAGGACCCTGTGTCGCCCGGGGCTCTCGGCGAGGCGGAAATCACGGAGTTCGTCGAGGAGGCGAGAGTCGGAAAACCGCGCTCTGCTGCTCGTTGGCTCCAGCAGTATCTCCCACGCGTCAGAGTAATCTACGCATTCCAGATCTTGAGTGGAGCCGACGTTAAAGAAGGCTGGGCTGCCGTCCACGCCCTGAAGGGTCACATTTGGAAGAAGCGCGGCGGAATCTTGCAGGCTGATGGCGAAGGATTCTCCAACGAAGAGGGCTATCACATACTTTGGCAGTTTCCCGATCACGTGGGAGGTGCGTGGAATATGGCAGTTCTTGACGAAACGGGGCGATGGGTTCGGTTCGAGATGGAGCTGAGCCACCGAGAACAGCGTGCTGCCTTCCTGGAGGGCGCCCTGCCTAAAGGAGTAAGGGTCCTGCAATAACCTAATGCCCGCACAGTTTTTGTCGATAAGTAACTGGACAGAGTGCTGAATATACACCGCGGCAAAGTCGAAGGCCCCGGCGCGCCGGGGCCTTTGCTGCTTAAGGCGCTTTCTGCTTCCCTTACTCAGAAATAACTCAGCCACGCATCACTCCGGCGCTGCTTCAATCCTGCGAACCAGCGGCACAGCGGATAAAGCGTCACGACAACGATTCCCCACACCAGGTAGACGATCGGGAGCGAGTATCCCCAACCCGGCGGTGGCGTGACGGGAAACTGGCCCATGGTTGGCGATTCGAACATCCAGTGAATCTGCCCGTAGCGCGCATAACACACCGCGATCGCGATCAAGTGGATCAGGGGCACGTGCAGCAGGTAGTAGAACATCGGCACCTTTCCGATGGTGAGGGCCGCCCTTAGCCACCGAGGAGTTGCGGCATCGACTGCCCAAAGGAAGATCAGCGCCGGTCCCAGCGTCATCATCAGAAACAGCAGCGAGGGTGGATACTTCGTGGTGTTCAGAAACGAGAGGACGGTAAACGCTGCCGACTTCTGTGCGCTCCAGCGCAGTGGATCGCCGTATAGGTTGATCGCGCGCACGATCACAAAACCGGCAATCAGTCCGATGCCCAGTCGGAGCAGAAAGGCCCGGCGCTTCTCCGGAAGCCAACGATAGATCTGTCCGAGGCCGTAGCCCGCCGCGGTAACGCCAACCCACGGAATGAGCGGATATCCAACGAACACCGAGCGCGTCGGCTCGTTCACGAGGAAATTAGGCGAGTGCAAAACGGTCCAAAGCCAATAGGAAGACTGCACGGAATCCAACAAATTGTGGGTCGCGATCATCACGACCCCGAACGTTGCCACTGCCCACGCCGGCAGGTACACCAGCCCCGAAAGAACGATCATGGCCCAACCCAGCGCCCACAGCACGATGATGAAGACCACGTGGTAGTCGAAGTTGAATTGCCATCCCAGGCCGCGGGAGACCACCAGTTCGAGAAAGATCAGCCAGAGGCCCCGCGTGAACAGGAAGCGGGACAGTTCGACTTTGGACTTCTTGCGCAGCGCGAGAAAGGCTCCCGTGCCGGTCAGCAGGAAGAAAACAGGCGCGCAGAAATGCGTAATCCAGCGGGTGAAGAACAGAGGGATCGTGGTCGTGGCGGGGTTCGTAGGATTCAGCCCGGAGTTGCCGAAGAAATCCCGCGTGTGATCAAGGGCCATGAGAATCATGATGACGCCGCGCACGACGTCGATCGATTCGATGCGGGCACGCTGGACGGGGACGGGTTGGGTGGCCGCCGACATCTGGCGGAGTTTACCAAAGAATGGACCGTGGCTCTTCCGCGAAGGTCGAGCATCGCTCGACGGACAGCCGAAGGCGGCTGTCCCCACATGGATCAGTGTCGGGCTGCACGAGTGGCGGACCGATTCGCCCAAAATCCTTCCTCTTGTTTACAATAGGGGTTTGCCCATGGACCTCGCTGCCATCCAGTCTGCGCTGCGCGAACGCAATATCGACGCGTGGCTTTTCTACGACCATCACCATCGCGATCCCATCGCCTACCGCGTGCTGGGCTTACCCACGAGCCTGATGGTGACGCGGCGCTGGTTTTACGTGATTCCCGCCGAAGGCGAGCCGGTGAAGCTGGTACACAAGATCGAAGCCGGCCACCTCGATTCCCTGACCGGCAAGAAGCGTCAGTACTCGGGCTGGCAGGAATTGTTTGACCAGCTGAAATCGATTCTGGCCAAGCATCTCGACCTGGCCATGCAGTACTCGCCAAATAACAGCGTGTTTACGATTTCCCTGGTGGATGGCGGCACCATCGACCTGCTGCGCGGCCTGGGGAAGAACATCGTAAGTTCAGCGGATCTGGTGGCGCAGTTCGAATCCACCTGGAGCGAGGCGCAGATCCAGTCCCACTTCGCCGCTCGCGACAGCATCGACTCGATTGTCGAAGCTGCATTCCAGGAGATTGGCAAACGGGTGCGCAACGGCGGGACCAAGGAGCATGAGATCCAGCAGTGGTTCATGGAAGCGTTTGCCCGCGAGAACCTGCTGACGGACGATCCGCCGATTGTCGCCGTCAACGCCAACGCCGGCAATCCGCACTACGAGCCGCACGCCAGTCATCCCGTCGCTATTCGCGAAGGCGATCTTGTCCTGCTCGACGTGTGGGGCAAGAAGAACACACCGGGAGCGGTGTATTACGACATCACCTGGATGGGTTTTGTAGGCGGGACTCCGTCCAGCCGCATGCACGAGATTTTCGAGATCGTTCGCGATGCGCGCGACGCGGGCGTGAAGACGGTTCTCGACGCCATCCACGCCGGGCAACACATTGCCGGATGGGAAGTCGACCGCGCCACTCGTGGGCACATCCAGAAGGCCGGCTACGGCGACTATTTTATTCATCGCACGGGACATTCCATCGGGACTGACGTCCATTCCAATGGCGCGAACATGGACGACCTCGAGATTCACGACGAGCGGCAGATTCTTCCCAACTCCTGCTTCTCGATCGAGCCCGGCATCTACCTGCCGGAGTTTGGCGTGCGCAGCGAAGTCAACGTTCTGGTGCGCGCGAATGCGGCGGAAGTGACCGGAAAAATCCAGCGCGAGATTGTGACCATCTGAATGGCAAATTCGACGTCAGAAAAAATGGCAGACAAGGCGCGAGTCGCGCAGGCCGAACCGGTCAGCGTGATGGCCGTGCTTGCACCGGCGGTGGGCTGGCTGATTCCCGGCGCCGGGCACCTGATGCAGAAGCGCTGGATTCGCGGCGGCCTGCTCTTTGTCTCGATCACCACACTGTTCCTGCTCGGACTCGCCATGCAGGGGCGCATCTACAAGGCGAACGGCGGCGACATTCTCGACATTCTCGGGTTCATCGGAGACGTGGGTGCGGGCGGACTTTATATCGTCACACTGGCCATGGACTGGGGCCAGGGCGCGATTGCCTTCGCCACCGCTGACTATGGCACGAAGTTCATGATTGTCGCCGGCTTGCTGAATTTCATCGCCGTCGCCGACGCCTATCACATCGCCATTGGGAAGAAGCAATGATGCAGTTCTCGGTTCTCAGTTCTCGGTTTTCAGTTGAAGCCTCGTCGCGGAGATGCGCGCAGTGACCATTACACTCAACCATTTCAGCGCGGCGGCGGTGTTTGCGCTGTTCGCCTCCATCGTTTTCGGTATCACCCATCGCGAGACCACGCGCGAAATGGTGCGCTACGGCCTGTACTGCTTCGCGATGTTCCTGGGCGGAGCCCTGCTTGCGGGCTGGGCGATGTGGGTGTTGCGCCGGTAGCTTTTGGCTCTTAGCCATTAGCTCTTAGCTTGAACCTAAGTACCGCTGCTCGACGATTCAGAGAAATCTTCCGCAGGCAGCGGCCACGACAAAGCTAAAGGCTAAGAGCTAACCGCCAAGAGCTGTTTTATCCTTCCCAGACGAAAGCATCGAAAACTCTCTTCGTATCAAAATCCAGACGGCGATAGAGAGCGACCGCCCGCGCATTCGCTTCCGTTACGGTCAGCGACAGCAGAGAGAAGTTCCTGCGCTGGAGGCTTCCGGCGGTTGCCGCCAGCAAGGATTCGCCGATCCTCTGAGAACGGTGCTCGGGCAGCACGCAAACCTGCGTTACATGGCCGACATCGCTGCGAACACGCGAGCACAGAATCAGGCCGATCATGCTCTTCGCACGACGATCCACAGCGACGAACGACGACTCGGCATCAAAGACGCCGCACCCCGGAAAGCGCACAATGTTGTTGAGAAAGCGCAGCGATCCACTCAGCGTGTGGTACTGGTCGTTGATCTGGGCGTCGACGTGTCCGCGATACGCGGCGGTAATGACGGCCGCGGAAGGCTGGTAATCGCTCTCGATCCAGGGACGGATTTCCACCTCCGGATGAACGAGAACCGGTTGCTGCGGCCGGGTGCCCAGCGCCAGCACCATGAACAGGCGCGGGTGTCTCTGAAATCCCGTCTCAAGAAACGGACGAGAGACCGCGTTCGCCTCATGGGCGAGCAACTGTGCTTCCACGCGGTGAATTCCAGGAGACTGCTGCAGGGTCTCGACGACGTGGGTCAGCAACTTCAGTTCGACCTCGCGGGCATTCGGGAGCCGGGTACCGTTGGTGACGTAGAGGTCGCCGATTACCCCCTTGTTGCCCTCGTAAACGAAAAACGAGTAGCCAAAGACGCGTCCGCGATCCACTGCGGCGTAGCCCGGCAGGATCTTCGCATCGACGTAGCGGAGAATCATGTCCGCCGAGCCCGAGTAATCCCACGAGAGCAGGCGCGACCAGAGCTGCGTCTCATCCTCGAGCAGCGGACGCAGGTCGACAGACGAAAAATGCCTGAGGTCGAGAATCTCCAAGGCGCTCCTGCGGCGGCAGCCGCAAAGGTAAGGCGGCAAATGTCGCGGCAAAATTCCGAGTGTAGTGGGTTCGCCGGGCAGAGGCAAACCCGGCGAACATCGGGCGGCAACAGCGTTTTGCCGTCTATCCCGTATCCGGTAAGTCCGCTGGCTGAGTTAGACCCTGTCGCAATCACTGAAGTTCCTCAAATCAAGCATCGGCAAGGCGGCGACGACCATCCAAAGCCAAAGAAAGGGAGTTGAATCAGAACCATGCCAAACGACAAAGCTCTACGCCAGCACGTGGTTAAACTGCTCCAAGGCGGCGATGCTCACGCTGACTTCGACACAGCCACCAAGAATGTTCCTGCGGATCTGCGCGGCAAGCGTCCCGATGGCGCTGAACATTCGCTGTGGGAAGTGATCGAACACCTCCGCATCGCTCAGTGGGACATCCTCGAGTTCTCCCGAAACGCAAAGCACAAGTCGCCGGAATTTCCCGATGGATACTGGCCGCGTACGCAAACGCCTCCCAACGACAAGGCGTGGGACCAGAGTGTGAAGGCGTTTCGCAAGGATCTTGAGTCGATGTGTGAACTCGTGGCCAACGAATCGACCGACTTGTTCGCAAAGATTCCACACGGTGATGGCCAAACCGTGCTGCGGGAGGCGCTGGTCGCAGCCGATCACAATGCGTATCACATCGGCGAGTTCGTGCTTTTGCGCCGGCTGCTCGGTGCGTGGCATTAGGCTGCGATTGGATCAAAGAGGATCACGAATGGTCGCGACCGGGCGTGTGCAAGGACTCACGCCCCCTCGTGATTCCCATCACTAAGACCGGGGTCGATTGCCGTAATCCACAACACGGATTGTTCTTCTAACGCCGACTAAAGACCAATATCCACAGCGACTTACCCCGTTTTGAGCAACGAAGTTCCTCGTGCTTGGCCTCACTTTGTTCTGTGATGGTAGTCACACCACGCCCTTCCACCTCCAACGCATAATCACATCCT
>Ga0335076_10006934_pt1 | contig 11423 bp, 15 predicted proteins | sample Lox_Sample_25_FD_206717 | JGI IMG/M metagenome (GOLD analysis project Ga0335076, IMG submission 206717) | Soil microbial communities from Loxahatchee National Wildlife Refuge, Florida, United States - Lox_Sample_2.5 | ecosystem: Environmental > Terrestrial > Soil > Wetlands | place: USA... | reverse complement strand
TTCGCCGGCGTCCCTGCCGTGACGCTAGCCCGTCAGGAACGACCGCCGCCACAGCGACAGCCCGGGCCTGCCGATGAGCCCGTTGTCGGAGCGGAACGCGACGAGCTTCTCGCCGCCGTACCGCATCGTCTCCCGGTAGTACGGGCTGGCCAGCGCCGCGGCGCGACCCGCGCGCGGGTCGATGTGCCCTGCGCGTCCTGGCCAGCGAGGGTCCCGAGCTGCCGATGGAGGCGGTGGCCGCGGCGGCGGGGGTGACCAAGCCGGTCCTGTACCGGTACTTCGCCGACAAGGCCGCGCTGGTCGATGCGCTGGGCGCGGAGAGCTCGGCCCTATTGCGCGAGCGCCTGATGCCCGCGATCGGGTCGGCAAGCCCGCCGCTCGAGCGCATCCGCGACGCCGTCGGCGCCTACTTCGCCGTCATCGACGAGTACCCGAACCTGTACTGGCTGCTGGCCCGGTGGCCAGGCGCCGACGACAGCGAGCGCCGTGGCGGCGGCTCGCGGTCGGTGCAGCGCGACCGGGAGCTCATCGCCACGACGCTGACCGCGGTCTTCGGTGACTACCTGCGAGTATTCGGACTCGACTCGGGTGGCGCCGAGCCGTGGGCGTTCGGGATCACCGGCCTGGTGCAGAGTACGGGCGAGTGGTGGCTGCAGCGCCGGTCGATGAGCCGGGTGCACGTGGTCGGCTACGTCACGCAGCTGATCTGGGCCGCGCTGGCGGGCGTGCTGCGGGATGCGGGGATCGTGCTGGATCCCGCTCGTCCGCTGCCTCAGGTGCGGCCGGGTCTTCGGCTTCGCCCGGCGCCGGGGAATACGGCGGACCAGCGGTGAGCGGCAGCGGCGAGCCGGACGCCTACACCGGGCCGGCCCGGCTGAGCATCGGCGGCCGCACCTTCGACGTGCGCGCCGACCTGCGCGGGCTACTTCGAGCTCATCGACGGCCGCTATCACTGGCACGGCAGGCTGGCCGCGCACGACGGGCTGACCGCGCTGCTGGCGGGCGGCCGAGCCGCCGGGACCCTCCGCACCGGGCACGGATCTGCGCCGTGCGAGATCACCGACCCCGACACCTGGCAGCGATACCGGGTGACCGGCCTGTCGAAGCCGCCGTTCCCGGCCCAGACCGGGCTGCCCTAACCCGTCAGCGCCTCGGCGACCTCGGCGGCGACCCGCTCGCCGGAGCGGATCGCGCCGTCCATGTAGCCGGCCCAGACCGTCGCGGTCTCAGTGCCCGCCCAGTGGATGAGCGCGACCGGCGCGCGCAGCGCGTGGCCGTACCTGGTCCAGACGCCCGGCCCGAACAGGGTGCCGTAGCAGCCGCCGCTCCACTTCTCCTGCTGCCAGTCAAGCTCCCGGTAGCCCGCGGGCCTTGCGGCCCGCGGGCCGAAGTACCGCGCGAGCGAGTCGGTGACCGCCTGCCTGCGCGCCGCCGGTGACTCACGGCCGAGCCTGCGGGCCTCATCGCCCTCGAGGAACGCCAGCAGGATGCCCGGCGATCCGTCCGGCGGGGTGTTGTCGAACACCACCCGCGAGCCCTCGCCGTCGCCGGTCGCCTGGCCGCACAGCCCGTCGTTGCGCCAGAACGGCGCGTCGTAGATGGCCTGCGTCTTGATGACCGAGCCCATCGGAGCCCGCTGGGTGAGCTGATCCCGCCAGCCGGGCAGCTGCGGCGCGTACTCGATCCGCCCGGCCAGGTGCGGCGGCGTCGTCACGACGATGCGCCGCCCCTCGAACTGTCCTGCCGGCGTCGTCGCAGTGACCTTGCCGCCGGTCACGTCGATCCGCGTGACCGGTGCCTCGAGCCGGACGATGCCGCCGAGGCTGGCGGCCAGGCGCTCCGCGATCAGCGCCGAGCCGCCGGTGAACCGGTCCTGCTGCGCACCGCCGGTGGTGTCGATCAGCCGCTGGAACGAGCCACCGGAGCGAGAGTAGAACAGCACGTGCAGCATGGACAGGTCGGCGGGCTCGGCGCCGAACACGGCCTCGGCGCCGAGCGCGAGCAGCATCCGCGCGCTGCGGCTTGCGGTGTTCCGCCTGGCCCACGTCTCGAACGTCTGGCTGTCGAGCCTCGTCGCGTTCGCCGCGGTCCACGGCGCGTCGGTCGGGATCTTCTTCGCCTGCGCCTCGAGCCGCGCCTGCGCCTGCCCGATGTCGGCGAGCACGAGCGGGTTGATCCTCGGGATAGTGCCGGTGTAGGTGCCGCGCCTGCCGTTGAAGTGCAGCACCTTCCTGCCGGTGTCGTAGGTCGGGAACGTGCCGATGCCGAGCTCGGTGGCCAGCGCGTACACCCGGTCCTGGGTCGGCCCGGCCCACTGGCCGCCCATCTCGACGATCTTCCCGGCGCCGATCTGCTCGTTCACGACGCGCCCGCCCACACGGTCCCTGGCCTCGAGCACGAGCACGGAGAGACCGGCCGCGGCGAGCTCGCGGGCCGCAGTCAGTCCTGCCAGCCCCGCGCCGACCACCAGGACATCTGCCGACTCCGCCATCGCGCACGACCTCTCGATCACCCGGAACCGCCTGAAGATCGCAGCATACGATCTGGTCGTGCCCGACCAGAGGGCCCCCTGGACCGCTGGCGGCGAGCGCGACGTGCCTGCCCGTTGACACCGTGGCGAGGCCGACACCGAGCCGCGACGTGGCGGCGGCTCGCGCCGAGCGCCCGCCGGAGCCCGATTTCCGCTCGCCGCTCCAGCACCGAGATGATCACGACGTTGCCGATGCCGATGCCGCCGACAAGCAGCGGACGGCGCCGAGGGCGAGGAACAGTCCCCGGAACGCGGTGGCGGCGTCGGCCCTGGCGGTCAGCGCGTCCGCCGGGTCGTCGACCGACACGTCCTGCGGTGCCTGCGGGCTCGCGGTCCGCGCGAGGACGGCAGCCACCGCCGGGAGGCTGGCCGGGCTGGCTCGCACGAAGACCTCCGCCGGGGCCCGGCTGCCGTGCAGGACCTGCCTGGCGATGGCGTTGCCGACGAGCGCGGCCCGGTCCAGATCGGGCGCGAGCGCAAGCAGCCGCATGCTGCCCGCGACCGCGACCGCGAACCAGCGGCCGCCGCGGCGAGCGGCTCCCGGCAGCAACGGGAAGACTTCGGGACCTGACAGCTCTCGAAGTCTTCTCCTTAACCGGTCCCGTTAACCGGTCCCGGCTTTCTTGATCTTGCGCCAGCCGCCGGCCCGGTTATTCGCGGCGATCTGGCGCAGCATCGCGGTCAGCGCCCTGGCGTTGATCAGTTCGCCCCGGCGCACGGCCATCGTGCGGGCAGTCTTGTTCTCGTGCCCGGCGGTGATGATGCCGTCGGGGTCGGGCACGATCGCGCCGTCGTAGAGGAACAGGTTCACGTGGTCCCTGGCCGCCAGCAGCGCGCAGACGTTGCCCTGGAGCACGAAGTACGGCTGCACGGAGCGCTTGATCGTCTCGCTGATCTCCGGGTCGGCGGCATGAATGAGTTCGCGCAGCTCCCGGCAGATGTCACGCTGCCAGTCAGGCAGCGCGTCGATGTAGGCGTCCACGCGCGGGTCGCGCGGATCGCTCACCGCCCAGGGTCCTTGTCCGCGAGCTCCGCGATCAGGCTCTTCGGCGCCTTGCGCAGCCAGGATTCGGTCAGCAGTTCCCGGACTCGCTCCGGCGGCGCGCCGGCGAGCAGCACACGCACGCCGCGCAGCGACTTCCCCCAGTGCAGCGGCTCGAACGCGGCGGGGTCCTCGGCGACCGTCGCGGAGCTCTCCGGCTCGTCGACGAACACGTGCAGCCGTGTCTCGTCCGGCGTGACGGTCGCGAAGATCTTGCCCGCCACCCGGAACGAGGACATGTCGTGGTGCGGCTGCTCGGTGGCACCGGGCAGCGCGAGCGCGTGCTGGCGGGCCTGGTCAATGCTGCCCATGAGGCCAGGCTAGCCGCCAGGTAAAGTCGGGGTCGCGACCAGGCACCGGAAGGGCGGCTGCATTGCTTTCGCTGGTAATACCGAAGGGCTCGCTGGAGCGCGCGACGCTCGAGCTGTTCGACGCGGCCGACCTCACCGTCCGGCGCTCCTCAGACCGGGATTACCACGCGACGATCGACGACCCCAGGATCGAGCGGGTCCGGTTCCTGCGCCCGCAGGAGATCCCGGTATACGTCGAGGAAGGCCTGTTCGACTTCGGCATCACCGGGCGGGACTGGATCACCGAGACCGGTGCCGACGTCGCCTCGCTCGGCGAGCTGCAGTACTCGAAGGCCACGGCCGACCCGGTGCGAGTGGTCCTGGCGGTGCCCGCTTCGGTGCCATGGCAGAGCGTCGAGGACCTGCCAGACGGCGTGCGGATCTCCACCGAGCTGCCGGCGCTCACGCGCAGGTTCCTCGAGGCCCGCGGCGTGAAGGCAGTGGTGATCCCGTCCTACGGGGCGACCGAGGCCAAGGTGCCCGACATCGTGGACGCGATCGTCGACCTGGCCGAGACCGGCACCTCGCTGCGCCGCAACGGCCTGCGGATCCTGGACACGCTGCTGACCAGCTACACCGAGCTGGTAGCCAACCCGGCCGCGTACGCCGACACGGCGAAGCGGGACGCGATGGAGGACATCGCGCTGCTGCTGCGCGGCGCGATCAGGGCTCGCGGGAACGTACTGGTCAAGCTCAACGTCGCCGCGGGCGACCTGGCGGCCGTCGCCGACATCCTGCCCGCCATGTCCTCGCCGACCATCACGTCCCTGGCCCGCGGCAACATGAACGCGGTCGAGGCGGTGGTGCCGAAAAAGGGCATCAACACGCTGATCCCGGCGCTCAAGGCGGCGGGCGCGCGGGACATACTCGAGCTGCCGATCTCCAAGATCGTCGAGTGACCGCCGTGGCCGGGGTCGCAGCCGGCTGTCGGGCCGCCGTTACGCTATACGAGTGCTGGCCCGAATTGACCTGCGCGGGAAGACCCCGAAGAGCCTGACCGCCGCCCGGCTGTCGGCTCTGCTACCACGTGCCGCCCTGGACGTTTCCGCCGCAGTAGAGGTGATACGTCCGATATGCGATGCCGTCCGGGAGCGCGGCGGCGCGGCGGTGCGGGAGTACACGGCCAAGTTCGACAACGTGGACGCCGCCAGCACCAGGGTCGCGCCCGAGGCGCTCGAGCGGGCGCTGGCCGGGCTCAGCCCCCGGCTGCGGGCCGCGCTCACCGAGGCTGCCCGGCGGGCCAGGCTCGTGCACAAGTCGCAGCTGCCCGCCGACACGTGGACCGCGGTCGCGACCGGCTCCACCGTCACGGAGCGCTATATCCCGGTCCGCAGGGCCGGCGTCTACGTCCCCGGCGGCCTGGTCGCCTATCCGTCGTCGGTGCTGATGAACGTCATCCCGGCCCAGGTGGCGGGCGTCGCCGAGATCGCCGTGACGTCGCCGCCGCAGCCGGAGTTCGACGGCGCGCCGCACCCGGCGGTGCTGGCCGCGTGCGCGATGCTCGGCGTCACCGAGGTGCACGCGGCCGGGGGCGCGCAGGCCATCGCGATGCTCGGGTACGGCACCGACGAGTGCGCGCCGGTCGACGTCATCACCGGGCCGGGCAACGTCTACGTGGCAGCGGCCAAGCGGCTGCTGCGCGAGCGGGTCGCGATCGACGCGGAGGCCGGTCCGACCGAGATCGCCATCATCGCCGACGACGGCGCCGATGCGAGCTTCATCGCCGCCGACCTGATCGCGCAGGCCGAGCACGACCCGCTGGCCGCCTGCCTGCTGATCAGCACCAGCGCAGCGCTCGCCGACCGGGTCGAGGGGGAGCTGGCCAGGACGGTGCCGCAGGCGCGGCACGCCGACCGGGTTGCCGCCGCGCTCAGGGGACAGTCAGCCTGCGTGCTGGTGGACGACGCGGACTCGGCGCTGGCAGTATCCGACGTCTGGGCGCCCGAGCACCTCGAGATCCAGGCGGCCGACGCGGCGATCCTGGCCCGCCGGGTCCGCAACGCCGGAGCGATCTTCGTCGGCGCCTGGGCGCCGGTCTCGCTCGGCGACTACCTGGCCGGGTCGAATCACGTGCTGCCGACCGGGGGCACCGCCCGCTACTGCGGCGGCCTGACGACTGCGTCGTTCCTGCGGTGCGTGCACCTGGTGGAGTGCGACGAGCAGGCGCTGGCCGAGGTCGCCCCGCACATAGACGCGCTGGGCGGGGCCGAGGACCTGGCCGCCCACGTGCAGGCGGTGCGCGTCCGCGTGCCGGCGCCGACCGGGAAGGAAGCGAAGTGACGACGGAGGCTGCCGGGCCGCCGCTGCCCGTGCGTCCTGACCTGGCCGGCCGCCGGCCTTACGGCGCGCCGCAGCTCGACGTCTCGGTGCGGCTGAACACCAACGAGAATCCGTACCCGCCGTCGGCCGCGCTGGCCGCCGACATCGCGGACGCGGTAGCCGGGGTCGCGGCCGGGCTGAACCGGTATCCGGACCGGGATGCGCTCGTGCTGCGGGCCGCGCTTGCCGACTACCTGGGCCACGGCCTGACGGCGGCGCAGACCTGGGCCGCCAACGGATCGAACGAGGTCCTGCAGCAGGTCCTGCTCGCGTTCGGCGGACCTGGCCGCAGCGCGCTCGGCTTCGAGCCGTCCTACTCGATGCACCCGCTGATCGCCCAGGCCACCGGGACGAGGTGGATCGCGGCGGGCCGGCTGCCCGGCTTCGGGCTCGACGCGCGGGACGCGGTCGCCGCGATCGAGGCCGGACAGCCGGACGTGGTGTTCGTCACCTCGCCCAACAACCCGACCGGAGCCGCGCTGCCGCGGCAGACGATCGCGGCCATCTGCGCGGCGGCGCCCGGCATGGTCATCGTCGACGAGGCATACGCCGAGTTCACCCGCGATCCCGCCGCGACGTCGCTCGCGCTGCTCGCGGACTTCCCGCGGCTGATCGTGGTGCGGACGATGTCCAAGGCGTTCGCGATGGCGGGCGCGCGCGTCGGCTACCTCGCCGCCGCGCCGGCGGTGGTCGAGACGCTGCTGCTGGTGCGCCTGCCGTATCACCTGTCGGCCGTGACCCAGGCGGTGGCGCTGGCGGCACTCGGCCATGCCGGCGAGCTGCTGTCGTCGGTGGCGCGGATCAGGACCGAGCGCGACGATCTCGTGAGCTGGCTGCGCGGCACCGGCCTGACGGCTGTCGACTCCGACGCCAACTTCGTCCTGTTCGGCACGTTCGCCGACTCGCACGCGGTGTGGCAGGCGCTGCTGGACCGTGGCGTGCTCGTCCGCGAGACGGGGCCGCCGCAGTGGCTGCGGGTCAGCATCGGCACCGGGGACGAGATGGCCGCCTTCCGCGCGGCGCTGGCCGCGGTTCTCGCGCAGGATCCGGGCATCACCGCGACCGCGGAGGCGGTCGGGTGATGCAGGCAAGGACCGGCCGGGCCGAACGGGCAACCGCGGAGACCAAGGTGTCGGCGGAGCTGTCGCTGGACGGGGCCGGGGTCGTGCGGGCCGACACCGGCGTGCCGTTCTTCGACCACATGCTGTCGCAGCTGGGCAGGCACGCGAGCATGGACCTGACCGTCCGCACCCGGGGCGACGTCGAGGTGGACGCGCACCACACGGTCGAGGACACCGCGCTCGCGCTCGGCCAGGCGCTGCGCGAGGCCCTGGGTGACAGGGCGGGCATCTGCCGGTTCGGCGACGCGCTCGTCCCGCTGGACGAGACCCTGGTCCGGGCGGCGGTCGACCTGTCCGGCCGCCCGTACGTCGTGCACACCGAGCCGGACGGCATGGCGCCGCTCATCGGCCGCTACGACACGACGCTGACCCGGCACTTCTTCGAGTCGCTCGCGCACACGGCGGCGATCTGCGTGCACGTGGACGTGCTCCGCGGCCGCAACCCGCATCACATCGTCGAGGCGCAGTTCAAGGCGTTCGCGCGCGCGCTGCGCACGGCAGCCGCCCCGGATCCGCGGGCGCGCGGCTCGGTACCGAGCACGAAGGGCGTGCTGTAGATGCACCTCGGCCTGGCGGCGGTCGTCGTCTCCGACTACGACGAGGCGATCGAGTTCTTCGTGGGCGCGCTGGGGTTCGAGCTCGCCGAGGACTCGCCGGACTTCAGCACGCACACCGGAGCACCCAAGCGCTGGGTCGTGGTCCGCCCGCCTGGTGCGATCACCGGACTGCTGCTCGCCCGCGCCGCCGGCGCCGAGCAGGAGGCGGTCATCGGCCGGCAGGTGGACGGCCGGGTCGGCTTCTTCCTGCACGTCGACGACTTCGACGCCAGCTACCGGCGGATGTCGGGCGCGGGCGTGCGGTTCCTGACGCGGCCGCGGGACGAGGACTACGGCCGCGTCGCGGTCTTCCTGGACATCGCCGGCAACAAGTGGGACCTGATCGGTCCGGGCCAGCCATGAGCCGGAGGCCGCGCGTCGTCGTGCTCGACTACGGCTCGGGCAACCTGCGCTCGGCCCAGCGGGCCCTGGAGCGAGTCGGTGCCGACGTCAGCGTCACCGCGGAAGCTCCCGCGGCGCTGGCTGCCGACGGCCTCGTCGTGCCAGGGGTCGGCGCGTTCGCCGCGTGCATGGCCGGGCTCAGGGATGTGGGCGGCGACCAGCTCATTACCAAGCGACTCGCCAGTGCCGCGCCCGTGCTCGGGATCTGCGTGGGCATGCAGATTCTCTTCGAGACCGGCGACGAGCACGGCGAGCGCACCGCGGGCTGCGGCTGCTGGCCGGGCGTCGTGCGTCGGCTGACCGCCCCCGTCCTCCCGCACATGGGCTGGAACGTCGTGCTTCCGGCGGCCGGCTCCCGGCTCCTCGCGGGCATCGACAGCGGGGAGATGTTCTACTTCGTGCACTCGTACGCGGCGACGACGGCACCGCCGGGGACGCTGACGAGCTGGGCGGTACACGGGGAGCGGTTCGCCGCCGCGGTGGAGGACGGGTCGCTGTCGGCGACTCAGTTCCACCCGGAGAAGTCCGCAGACGCGGGTGCCGCCGTGCTGGCCAACTGGCTGGCGGGGCTGCGATGAGCGCGCTCACGCTGCTGCCCGCCGTCGACGTCGCGAGCGGCCAGGCGGTCCGGCTGGCGCAGGGCGCGGCCGGCACCGAGACCAGCTACGGTGACCCGCTGGACGCCGCGCTGGCATGGCAGGAAGCCGGCGCGCTGTGGATCCACCTGGTGGACCTGGACGCGGCCTTCGGCCGCGGGTCTAACGGCCCGCAGCTCGCCGGCCTCATCAGGCGGCTGGACGTGCAGGTGGAGCTGTCCGGCGGCATCAGGGACGAGGCCTCGCTCGCCGCCGCGCTGGCCACCGGCTGCAGCCGGGTCGTCATCGGCACGGCCGCGCTCGAGGACCCGGCGTGGGTCGCCGCGGCGATCGCCGAGCACGGCGACCGCATCGCCGTCGGCCTGGACGTCCGCGGCACCCGGCTCGCGGCCCGCGGCTGGACGACCGACGGCGGCGAGCTCGACGACGCGCTGGCCCGGCTCGAGGCCGATGGCTGCCAGCGGTACGTCGTGACCGACATCGCCAAGGACGGCATGCTGCGCGGGCCCAACCTGGACCTGCTGCGCCGGGTCTGCAGCCGGACGGTCAGGCCGGTCATCGCCAGCGGCGGGGTGTCGAGCCTGGCAGACCTGCACGCGATCGCGGCGCTGACGCCGATCGGGGTGGAGGGCGCGATAGTCGGCAAGGCGCTGTACGCGGGCGCGTTCAAGCTGGCGGACGCGCTTGCGGAGATGAGCGGATAAGGAGCGCAGGGTGAGCGGGCAGGTGCAGGTGACTGAGGGTCTGCAGACCCGGCGGGTTTCCAGCGGCGCGGTCTGGGAGCCGGTCGTCGGGTATAGCAGGGCGATCGCGGCCGGCGATTACATCTTCGTGTCCGGCTGCACGTCGATCGACGGCGACCGGTTTGTGCATCCTGACGACGCGTTCGCGCAGACCGCGCGGGCCATCGCGAACATCGGGGCAGCGCTGGCGGCACTCGGTGCCGGCCTCGGCGACGTGGTGCGCACGCGGATGTACGTCACGGACATGTCGCGCTGGCAGCAGTACGGCCGGGCGCACGGCGAGGCATTCGGGGTCACGATGCCCGCCACCTCGATGATCGGGGTCAGCGCGCTGGTCGATCCCCGGATGCTGGTCGAGGTCGAGGCCGTGGCGTACCGGCCCGGTGTCGGCCTGCCCGCGCCGGTCCCGCTCGAGGCCCTGTGAGCTCAGCACCTGTGCGGGCAGCACCGTGACGGTCGCCATCCGCGTGATCCCGTGCCTGGACGTGGACGCCGGCCGGGTCGTCAAGGGCGTCAACTTCGCCGGGCTGCGTGACGCAGGCGATCCGGTCGGCCTCGCCGCGGCGTATGACCGCGCGGGCGCGGACGAGCTGACGTTCCTGGATATCACCGCATCCAGCGACGAGCGCGAGACGATGTACGAGGCCGTCAGCCGCACCGCGGAGCAGGTTTTCATCCCGCTCACGGTCGGCGGCGGCGTCCGCAGCACCCAGGACGTGGACCGGCTGCTGCGCGCGGGCGCGGACAAGGTCGCGCTGAACACCGCCGCGGTGGCGAGGCCAGCCCTGCTGCGGGAGGTCGCGCTGCGGTTCGGTGCGCAGTGCGTGGTGCTGTCGGTGGACGCGCGCCGCTCGGCGGGCACCGCATCCGGCTTCGAGGTCACCACCCACGGCGGCCGCCGTGGCACCGGAATCGACGCGGTGCGCTGGGTGCGGGAGGCGGCGGGCCTGGGCGCGGGCGAGATCCTGCTGAACTCGGTGGACGCCGACGGCACCAGGCGCGGGTTCGACGTGGAGCTGATAGCGGCGGTCCGGCGGGAGGTCGCCGTTCCGGTCATAGCCAGCGGGGGCGCGGGCGAGCCCGCGCACTTCAGCGCCGCGGTGGCGGCCGGCGCGGACGCGGTGCTCGCGGCGAGCCTGTTCCACTTCGGGGAGCTGACCATCGGCGAGGTCAAGAGTGAGCTGGCGGCGGCCGGGTACACGGTCCGGCCGGTGCCGAGCATGAAGGGGATGCCTGATGCGGATTGACGCGGGCGGCTCCGGGCTCGATCCGGCGATCGCAGCGCGGCTGAAGCGCAACGAGGACGGCCTGGTGGCCGCCATCGCGCAGCAGCACGACACCGGCGAGGTGCTGATGCTCGGCTGGATGGACGACGAGGCGCTGCACCGGACGCTGACGACCGGGCGGTGCACCTACTGGTCACGGAGCCGGCAGGAGTACTGGGTCAAGGGCGAGACGTCCGGGCACCTGCAGCGCGTCGTGTCGGTGGCGCTGGACTGCGACGGCGACGCGGTGCTCGTCCGGGTGGACCAGGCCGGCGGGGCGTGCCACACCGGCGACCGGACGTGTTTCGACGCAGACGTGCTGCTGGCCGGCTAACGCGGACACGTGCCGTGCCTGGGGAACGGCAGATTTCCGGGTCAGGGCGCGAGGCCCGCCAGGCGGCACTGGGGGCGGGTCAGCAGCGACACCTTGTCGCTGGCCGTGAACGCGTGCTGGCACAT
>Ga0335076_10006932_pt1 | contig 11426 bp, 8 predicted proteins | sample Lox_Sample_25_FD_206717 | JGI IMG/M metagenome (GOLD analysis project Ga0335076, IMG submission 206717) | Soil microbial communities from Loxahatchee National Wildlife Refuge, Florida, United States - Lox_Sample_2.5 | ecosystem: Environmental > Terrestrial > Soil > Wetlands | place: USA: Florida... | reverse complement strand
TGACGCCGGTGCATGCCATCTTTGGCGACTTCAACAACGACGGCAAGCTGGATCAGATGACAGTGGGTGGCTCGGTCCAAGTGCAATTTGGCAAGGGCGACGGCACCTTCCAGTCGCCGATCAGTTCTCCTCTCTCCAGTACGGCCATTGGCGGCACAGTGCTGGGAGACTTCAACAGCGATGGGAATCTGGACCTGGTGGCGTTGAGCAACGAGACCTCGGTGGTGGAGTTCACGCTGTATTTGGGGAATGGAAACGGAACCTTCCAGGCAGGGCTGCCGGTGAATGGAAATAGCCGCTTTCCGCTCTCGGCGATCGCTGGGGACTTGAACGGAGACGGCAATCTGGATGTGGCCGTGTCGGCACAGAACGGCTCTTTGGGAGTGGATGTCTTCCTGGGTAATGGCAACGGGACGTTTCTCCCCGCGACGACCTATGCAACCTGCTTTGCGGGCTTTACGGGATCCTCGATATTGCCGTGGTTTGCGATGATTACCAGGGGGGCATGAATATCTTGCTGGGCAATGGCGATGGTACACTGCAGCCGGCGGTGGCCTACCACGCGGGGACCGACAATGACGCCAGCATCGCTCTCGGCGACTTCAACGGTGACGGCAAGGTGGACGCGGCGATCAGTGGATTCACTGGGATTACGACGTTCTTCGGAAATGGCGACGGAACGTTTCAGGCGGGCATTCCTACCTCAACCTGCGTAGTGTCATGGCTTGTGGCCAGTGACTTTAACCTGGACGGCAAGACCGACCTGGCCTGCGCGTACGACGGAAATTCGGCGAGTCAGATGGGCCTGCTTTTCAGTAATGGAGACGGAACCTACCTGCCTTCATTCCTGGCCGTGCCGGCTTCCATCGATCCCGGCCCCGTCGCGGTTGATCTCAACGGGGATGGCGCTCTGGACATCGTTTCATCGGTGCCGGCGGCAAACTCGCTGACCACTTACTACATGCCGAATCTGCCGGCGGCTTTCTTGTCGCCGGCGCAGTTGAGGTTCGGATACCAGGCAGTGGGCACGACCAGCGCGCCCCTGACGTTGACGTTGTCCAACCCCGGTGCGGCGCCTTTGAGCCTGAGTTCCGTGGTCGCGGCCGGCGATTTTGCGGTTAGCGACGACGGCTGCGGAGCGACCCTCGCGGTCGCCTCCTCGTGTGTGATTGAGGTAACGTTTACTCCCACGGTTGCTGGCCCGCGTTCTGGCACGCTGGTCATTTCTTCCAACAGCGTAGGCGGCGCGGCGGTGATTCCGCTTAGCGGAAACCGCATAGCGAGAACCGGGCGATGATTGCGGCTAAGGCGTGAACTTGAAGACTACGCCGAAGTTCTTACCTCCCCCGCCGGTTGTACCGTAAGGATTTCCGTCTCCATCGAAGATCAGGCCGGAATAGGGCGTGGCGCCATGATATCCATCGAAGCGATAGAGTACCGTTTCTTTCCACTTGGCTCCGGCTTGCGGAGACAATTTGAAGATGGTTCCGCAGCCTTCATTGCTGCAGCGATCAGTTCGGCCGCCGGAACCCGTGGTCCCGTAAAAGTTTCTCGCGTTGTCGGAGACTAGCGTCACTTTTTGAGGACTCTCGCCATCTACGCCGCCGCGAAACTTGTGAAGCACGGTTTTCGTCTCACTTCATTTATCATGGTTAGCCGCGCTCTGGGAGAATCGATAGGATATGCGCCGACATATGTGGGTTTCGGAACGATCAACCGATGTCGCAAGGGTCACTTGTCTGATTCTCTTGAATATCGTCCTGGCGCTTTGCGTTACTGCCGGCGCCCAGGACCAACAGCTTCCCACCCCTGAGCGCGCGCAGTTCGAAGCTGCCGTCACCAAATTCATGTCGGCGGGCAGCGTGCCCGGGGTCTCGGTCGCGGTGGTGGAGAACGGCGTGCCCGTGTGGTCGGCGGGGTTCGGCATGGCGGACTTGGAGAACTTTGTTCCGGCTACCTCGAGCACGCTTTACCGGCTGGCGTCGATCTCGAAGCCGATTACCGCAACCGCGGCGATGCAGCTTTGGCAGGCGGGAAAGCTGGATCTGGATTCGCCGGTGCAGAAATATTGCCCATCGTTTCCGCAGAAGGAATATCCCATCACCACGCGCGAGCTGCTAGGACATCTGGGCGGGATACGGCATTACCGCTCCGACTCGCCGAACGATCCGGAAGCCAACAGCACCAAGCACTTCGACGATCCCATCGCGGCAGGGCTCGATTTCTTCAAGAACGATCCTTTGGTCGATAAGCCAGGGAATCATTTTCACTACTCGACGCAGGGATTCACTCTGGTGGGATGCGCCATCGAGGGGGCGTCGGGCGAGAAGTACGTGGACTTTGTCGCAAAGAATATTTTCGCGGCTGCGGGCATGGCGAGCACCCAGGCGGACGACCGCTTCCGCATCGTGGCTCACCGCACGCGGTTCTATCAGGCGGATAAGGCGGGAAAGGTTTCCAATGCCGATTTTCTGGACTCGAGTTACAAGATTCCGGGCGGCGGCTGGCTCTCGTCGGCGGACGATATGGCGAGGTTCGAGACCGCGATGCTGAACGACCGGTTGGTGCGGCGGGCGACGCGCGATCTGATGTGGACCCCACTGAAACCGGCGGACGGTTCGGAAGACGATTACGGTCTGGGCTGGGGCATAGGCAACGATGCCGGCGTGCCGGACGTGGGACACGAAGGCGGCCAGCAGGGCACGAGCACCATGATAATGATTGCGCCACAGCAGCGTGTGGGCGTGGTGGTGCTGTGCAACCTGGAGGGGGCGGACGTGTCGGGACTCGCGACCGAGATGTTGAAGATTGTGGTGGCATCCGGCGGAAAGAAGTGAAAGTGCTGATGATAAATGCATCTCAACGAACGGATCCCTCACCCTCTGGGACTGAAGCCTACCTCGAATGTGATCGTCACGCGGCTGAAACCGGGCATGGTCAAAGCGCTACTGGCCGGCTTCCGGCTCCTGACTATTGTCCGGTTCCGGATGCGCGTCCGATGGTGGTGACCTTGCGGTTGGGTTCGATAGCGGCGGTGGGCGCTCCGAGGGATGTAGCCGGTTCTTTGATGGAATACTTCAGCAGGCACCACAGTGCGCGCACGCCGTCTCTCCACCCGATCTTTTTGCCTTCCTCGTAGGTGCGTCCCCAGTAGCCGATGCCGACTTCATAAATGCGCAGGCGGCGCTTGGCCAGCTTCACGGTAATTTCCGGCTCAAATCCGAAGCGGTCTTCTTCGATCGGGATGGATTGAATGACTTCGCGGCGGAAGGCTTTGTAGCAAGTCTCCATATCGCTGAGATTGATGTTGGTCAGGCAATTGGAGAGCAGGGTCAACAATTTATTTCCGACGGAGTGCCAGAAATACAAAACGCGGTGCGGCGCACTGCCGAGAAAGCGCGAGCCGTAGACGACATCGGCTTTGCCTTGAATCAACGGATCGAGCAGAGCCGGATAATCCACCGGATCGTACTCCAGGTCCGCATCCTGAATGATGACGAAATCTCCGGTGGCTTGCTGGATACCGGTGCGGATGGCGGCGCCTTTGCCCATGTTCTTGGGCTGGAGGAAGACGCGCACTTCGCGACGGTCGCGTTGCAGTTCGGCGAGGATGTCGCGCGAACCGTCGTGCGATCCGTCGTCGACGCAAATCATCTCGATCTCCATCGGCGCGAGCGACAACACTCGCTCCACCACGTAGCGCAAAGTCGAGCGCTCGTTGAAGACCGGCATGACCACCGAGAGTTTCATACAGGGAAAAACGTTGACCTAGTGTAAAACACAGGCGCACACCATGGTGGTTGTTTTGATGGTCCCGGCGACGCGCCCTCAGCGTTGCGCGCAAAACAAGCTCGCTGGTTGCGGGGTTGCGAGGCCGTGTTGCGCCGAAGATGATCTGCTAAAACCAGCTACAGAAGCCGGGTTCGGGCGATGGTTCTGAAGTGTAATTAGTTCACAAAAAGTCGATGGTTGGAGGAATTTTGTCCTAAGGCATTCCCCTTAATTTGGGGTCCGGGGATGTTGATTTGAGGTCAGAACTGGGGCGCAGGGTAGGTTTTTTCGTGCCCGCGGGCTCAAGCGGCAAAGCAGAAGGCGTGTTAGTGGGTGACGAGAACTCGGCAACGCGAATTGCACGCAACATTTCACTTCCGCCAGTGTTTTCAGGCCTACGCTCTTCCCGCATTGGGTACGGAGCGGTGAGACATCAACAACTCTTGCGAAATGAGTGGCATTGGGAATTGGTCCGGGCCAGGCGGGGTGGAGAGCGGAGGTCCCGGTTGTGGAAATAGATTGAAGGGAGCAGGCGGGCAAATGGCAGTACGAGTGCTATGGAATTCGGTAGATTCACTTGGTTGGCCAGGTTGAGTGCTTGTCGGGTGTTTAGCGCTGACGGTCGCGGGGGGAGGGGCGGGTCGGAACGCGATCCCGATGATGGTCACTATCTCAGGGGGAAGTTGGCATGGAAGAGAAACGCTTTCGTCTTGGTCCACGCGAACAACAGATCGTCGATTTGCTGCTGCAAGGGTGTGACAACGTAGAGATTGCGCAGCAACTGAGAATGGCGCCACGAACGGTGAAAGCCCACTTCAATCGTCTGTTCCTACGTTTCGGCATTACCAGTGGAATCAAGCGGGTCAAACTCGCAACCCTTTTATACCGGAGGCAACTATGTTTGCAGGCGGGCGGTACGGGAGCCGGAATCCCAGCAAGCGAGAGCAGCGTGTTATCGAGCTTGTTGCCCAAGGGCTCAAGAACAGTGAAGTCGCCAGCGCAATTGGAACCACCGAACACGTTGTCAAAAACTATCTTCGCGTCATCTACGACAAGCTTGGACTCTGGAATCGAGTCGAACTTGCTCTGTGGTATGAAGCCCGAAGATACGAACAGACCGTCCACGCCTGAGGGGTTGGACGAGTGGGAACAGCGGATGCTTTACTTGCACCGGGATAAATTCCGCGACCCCAAAGTACTGGACTGAAGACTGAAGAGAAATCCTGAGTGACTCGCGCCGGGCCCCCGGCGCGAGGTCGTTTCCTCTCTAAGAACAACCGCCGGATTCCAGATTGCGCAGCTTGTCTGCCGCCGCCGGTTGGCCACGCTTGGCGGCGGCTACCAACAGTAAGCGCGCCTGCTCGCAGTTTTTGGCCACGCCGTCTCCGCGTGTGTAAAGATCTGCCAGAAGCACCTCAGCGGCTGCATTTTCCTTACGCACGGCCGCCCACAACCAGTCGGCTGCCGACGAGGCATCCCTGGGGCTACCGCGGCCTTCGAGGTAATTCTGTGCGCGTTGCAATTCGAGCTCGCCGGCGCCGCCCGGAGTGCTTACGTCCGAGGGCGGGCCCAGAGGCTGGCGAATGGACGCGCGCTGAAGAGGTTGCGGCGTGGGCGGTGCGGTTTGCGGCTTGACGCCTGGTGTGGGAACAAGCGGATTCTCGACCGCTGGAGTTCCAGATTGGGTCGGTAGCGCTTCGGACGGAGCAACTGGAGGCGCTTGAGCGACTGCCGCTGCCGGTTCCGTGTGCTGCTGGGCCGTCAGTCGAGTCTTCCATTGGGAATAGAGGAAGCCCGCGACTAGTAGTGCCAAAACGGGCGCGAGCACCTTCCATATCCAGCGCGGCGCCGATTCGTTGTACTCGTAGGCAAGAGACAGATTTTTCGAACGCAACCAGTCCAATTCCTTGTCGGATTCCTCGGCCTTGACGGTTGACGACGCCGGCTGAGTCAAACTACCGTTTGCGGGCTGGGACGTTTCGCTGCGGGGAGTGCCTGCCTCCAGTTCACGCAAGAGTTCTTCGACCGCTTGATTGCGTTGCTCCGGTGGACTTTTGAAATAGACTTCCGCCCAGCGGCCCAAATTCTGCTCCAGCACCGGATTGAGTAAGGGATTGAGTTCGGGCGGGGGAAGTTCGCTATCCAGACTAGACGGTTGTTCCGAGGCGTTCGCCAAGTGAGAGTCTCCGGGGGAAAGAGATATGAGTTTATTGCACTCTCCGGCTGTGGCACTGTCAATCGGCGAGGTGTGGAAATTTCTAGTAGAAAGTGCAGAAAAACACTGTAGCGAAATGGAAGGCGATCAATTGCAGACTTTACGGAGGGCGGGCTCGAACTGATCCTGTTGGGCGTCTCGCTGGGTCGTGAACTTTCCGCCCGGTGTCTTGCCGTACAACTCAGATCCAGGGCAGTAGTAGAGCGCGGTGTGCACATCGACCCAGACCTGGATATTGGGGTCGCCCAAGTCTACGGGAGCCGCGGGAGCCTCTGCCAAACCCAGGCCAACCATCATTTTGTCCAACAAGGTCAGCTTTGGCCGCGAATCTCTCGCCTCAGCGGAAGGGACAGCTTGGGTACGCGCTGCAGTTGCGGACTTCGGCGAGCCTGGCGCCGGGCGGGATTGCGGCCTAGCGAATATGACGACCAGAAGCAGAATGGCCGCGGCGGCGAGATAGATGTTCGCGCGCTGGGTATGCCATTGCAGCGATAACCATCGCGCCGCGGGCTGCTCGCCCTTCACCGCGTCGAGCCATTGGCGGGTCTTCGCGGCTGAGGTCCACACTTCCGGGACCGGTGCTGGTGTGGGTAAGGGCTGGGGAACCAGGGCGGCATGGGGTTCGGGTTCATCGGCCGGCCGGTAAGAACTTGCTGGTTCACCTGGGAATTCGAAGGTGCCGGCTTCTTCCGGCGTGTCATCCTCTTTTTGATTGCGGGCGGCCGCGGCGGTCAGGTCGGGCAGGACACGTTCCAACTCCGCACGAATGTCCTCCATCGACGGATATTCTTCACCGGAAGTCTCAGCGGTCTGCTCCTGCTGCTCGGAAGCGACTCGCAGATGCCACAGCGTAGCCCATTTGTTCTGGATGTCACCGCTGTCCCGCGAAGCGCCACACGCACCGCAGAAAACCTCGCTCGCCTCCAGGTCGTGACCGCAGCTGCGGCATTTGGCTGAGGGCAGTGGCGCTGGGGATGGAGGGGCTGGGATCGTGCGTGACGCCGGCGGAGGCTCGGGTTGGGATTGCACGGTGAGCGGTTCGGCGGGCACCGGATTCTCGGGTTCAGTCAGGCGATCAAGCTGTGGCCGGAGTCGCTCGAGCGCTTCCAGCATGGTGCTGCGTTCGACGGCCAGTTCCTGCTTCCATTCGAGTTGCGAATTTCTGGCAATGGCTTCGGTGACTAGTCCGGCCATGAGCTGGCAGCTGCGTACATCGTGTTCCTCAAATGCGTTGGCCAGCGAAGATACCAGTTCCAGAACGGCGGCGACTTTGCCGTCGTGATACACCGGTACCGCCACTACGGACTTGGCGTAGCGGGCGCGGCATATTTGCGGATCGAAGCGCGGATCTTTCTCGCTTTGCGGTGTCTGCAGCACCTGACCGTGAAACAGGCAGAGGGCGGAAAGACTGGACTCCAGCGCCAGGCGTGTGCCCACCAGATTCTCGGCGTTCCCGCTGGCAGCGCGATAGGACAACTGATCGCCTTCCACCATACCGATGGCGGCTCCATCGGCGCCGGTGATTCTTCGCACCTTCTCGGCGATCATGTTGATCGCGTCTTCCAGATTCAACTGTTCGGCTTGGATGAGAGTCTGAGTTTCAACGATTTCGGCGAGGGTATGGGTGTAATTCGCAGCCGGTTCCCGATCTTCTTTAGGCGGTTTTTCGTCTTCCGATGCAGGCGTGGCGCCACGGTGCTCTTGCAACACGTAAGCGGCCTCCAGCAGTTTCTGGAACGAAGCCTCGTCCAATAGCCGCTTGTCGCTGGTGGTGGTGGGCTCGACCTTCACGCCGGTAGCATACTCCAAGGTATCCACGGAACCCCGTGGCTTATTCTAATGCAATTCATGGCCCAATATCGACGAGGAGGCAGACGCCAAAATAATGATTCTAAACGCCCTTACTTGTGTAGCGGCGCAGCTCACCGAATCCGCCAGCGGGAGTGCAATATCTTGCAGCTTCGTCCTTCCCCGAAGGCCCGTAGTTAAGGTCCTGCCAGAACACTCTCCGGCGGTTGCGCCAGAACCCGGCTCAAGTAAAACTGCACCGCAGGAGTAATGACCAGTGACAGAACCATCGAGACCAGAATTCCTCCGATGACGGCGATGGCTAGCGGCTGCAACATCTGCGCTCCGGCGCCCAGCGCGAAGGCCAGCGGCAGCATGCCGGCGATCGTGGCCAGAGCGGTCATCAGGATGGGACGCAGCCTGCGGCGGCAGGCCTGCAGCATCGCTTCCAGGGGTGGCAGACCGATGGCGCGGAATTTTTGATCGGCATCGAGCAGCAAGATTCCATTTTTCGCCACGATTCCAACCACCATGATCATTCCCATAAACGAGGAAACGTTGAAGGTCGTGCCGCTGATCAGCAACGCGATGAACACTCCCGACGTGGATAGCAAGGCCGAAGAGAGAATGGCCACCGGGGCAACGAAGGTGCGGAATTCGAACAGCAGCACGATGAAAACCAGCACCACTGCCAGCGCCAGAACAAAGACGAGGTCGCGGAAGGATTTCTGTTCTTCTTTATAGGTGCCGCCATACTCCACGCGAATGCCCGCAGGCAAATGCAGGGCATTCACGCTGTTCTGAACCGCCGTCACTGCGCTTCCCAGATCTATGCCCTCAATTCTGCCGGTTACGGAGACGTTGCGCTGAAGGTTCTCGCGCCGGATCTCGTGTTGGCCGGGCAACTCGGTCATGGTGGCAAGCGTGCCGAGCGTGGCGGTCCGGCCGATGCTGCTGCTGAGCAAGGTATCGCTTATAGCTTCGAGAGACGAACGATTGGCGGCGGGTAGCCGCACACGCACGGTATACGCGCGGTCATTCGCTACCACTGGAGTAGAAGCGGGTTCGCCTTCGAGAATGGCGGCGGCATCGGTCGCAACCTCTTCCGGAGTGAAGCCCGCGCGGGCGGTGACGCTGGGATTAATCTGGTAAAGCACCGCTGGACTGCTGATCGTATTTTCGAGGCCGTCCAGCACATCTACGACGCCGGGAAGCTTGCGAATCGAGCCGGCCACTCTCGGCGCCCAGGTCTCCAGGAGCGCGGGATCCTGCGAAAACAATTTGATCTGCACCGGCTCTGGCTCGCTGGTGAGATCGCCAATCATGTCCTGCAGCACCTGGACGAATTCGGTGCGCACCGCGGGTTCTTGCGCATTTACCTTGTCGCGAACTTCAGAGATGATCTCATCGATGTCGCGACTGCGGTCTTTCTTCAGTTTGACAAGAATGTCTCCGCGGTTCGCCTCCGTCACCGCTGCCAGGCCAAGCTCCATTCCCGTGCGCCGCGAGGTACTTTCGACCTCCGGAATCCGGCTGAGAATCTGCTCCATGTGAGTGACCATGCGGTTCGTCTCAGCGAGGCCGCTGCCTGGCGGCGTGAGATAGTCGAGAGTAAAGCCACCTTCATCCATTTCGGGCATCAAGTCCGATCCCGAAAAACGGAAGCAAACGTAAGATGCTGCAATAAGAACCAGGCTGAAGGCGATCAGCCAGCGCGGGCGCGCCAACCCTCGTCTGAGCCAGCGCTCATGAAAATCGACGACCTTGCGAAAGAATCCCGTAAGCGAGGCATCCTCCACTGCCAGAAGACGGGTAATGGGTTCTTCCTCCGGTTCGATCTCACCGTTTTCGCGCAGATGCCGTCGCTTGTGGCCGATGAAATACTGGCTCAGGTTGGGAGTCCAAGTCAGCGCCAGGGCCAGCGAAGTGAGCAGCGAGATGCCCATAGTGACGGCCAGAGCACGAAAGAAGACTCCGGTCACTCCGGCAATCGAAATCAAAGGAACAAAGACGACAATCGGGGTGATGGTCGAACCGATGAGTGGAACCGTAATCTCATGCAGGGCACTGTGAATTGCCTGAAGACGCGACTGTCCCGCGTCGCGATGCAGCACGATGTTCTCGACCACCACAATGGCGTCGTCGATCACCAAGCCGACCGCTGCCGCCAGGCCGCCGAGAGTCATCAGGTTGAAACTCTGATTCAGTAGTTTAAGCGCGATGAATGTCACCAGGATCGTGACCGGAATGACCAGGCCCGCCACCAGCGATGTCCCCCAATCGCGCAAGAAAACTACCAGGATCACCGAGGCCAGAATCAAACCGAGCAGAATTGCGTCGCGCACGCTCTTGATGGAATCGCCAACCATGATCGACTGGTCGTAGAAGGGCCGAATCTCAATTCCAGGAGGGAGCGATCGTTGGATGCGATCCACCTCGGCGTGCACTTCATCGGCAACCTCCATGGTGTTGCTCTCAGGCTGACGGTTGACGTTGAGCAGCACCGCGGGTTTTCCATTCGCAGTCACGATGGTGTAGAGAGGCTTCACGCCAGGAGCAACCGAGGCGATGTCGCCGATGCGTACCGGAACGCCGGCGGGCGTGGTCTTGATGACGGTCTCTGCGATCTGCCCGGGCGTGTGGACCATGCCGCTTACCAGGCCGAGCACCAGTTGGTGATTGCGGTCGAAGAGTCCGGGTGAATCCATCAAATTGGTGCGTCGCAGAGACTCCAGAATGTCGGGAACAGTAACTCCGGCAATCAGCAGCTTGGAGGGATCGGGGACGATATGGAACTCCGGTTCCTGCCCGCCTTGGACCAGAACGGTGGACACGCCATCCAGCCGGTTGAGCCGCGGCTTGATCTCATAGGTAGCCAGTTCCCACAAGCGGGTCTGCGGCACGGTATCGGAGGTGAGGCTGTAACCCAGAATCGGGAAGCTGGCGAAGGTCATGCGGTGCACGGCGATCCTGGCGGTTGGCGGCAGTTCCGGTTGCACGCGCGAGATCGCGGCATTCACGTACTGCAAAGTCTGGAACATGTCCACGTCCCAGTTGAAGAACAGATCGATTTCCGCATCGCCCCGGCTGGTGACGGAGCGTACCTCATGCAAGCCGGGCACGCTGTTGACCGCTTCTTCGATGGGACGCGTCACCATGACCGTCATTTGCTCGATGGGCATGACGCCGTTATCCACGGCAATCAGAATGCGCGGAAAATTGGTGGCGGGAAAAACCGAGACCGGAATCTTGAAGGCGAGGTATCCGCCAACCAGCGCCAGCGTCAGAATCAGAAAGATTACCGGCTTGGAGTGGCGTTCAAACCAGTATGGGGATGGTTGGGTCACGGCAAGCGTCCCCTACTTTTCATTCTGCCCTTCGATCTGAATCCTGGTTTTGTCCGGCAAGCCGTACGCGCCCGAGATGACTACTCTTTCTCCTGGTTGCAGGCCATCGACAATCTGCACCCGGTCTCCCTGACGAATTCCTATACGGACCGAAGTCTGATGAGCGCGGCTATCGGAACCTGCAACCATTACCGAGGTTCCACCATCTTGCGCCGTTAGCAAGGCAATCGCCGGAATTACCAACGCATCCGAAATGTTGCTGGCAATCATGGAAAGCTGCACACTGGTGCCGGGCCTGAGCGTCT
>Ga0335076_10006931_pt1 | contig 11426 bp, 6 predicted proteins | sample Lox_Sample_25_FD_206717 | JGI IMG/M metagenome (GOLD analysis project Ga0335076, IMG submission 206717) | Soil microbial communities from Loxahatchee National Wildlife Refuge, Florida, United States - Lox_Sample_2.5 | ecosystem: Environmental > Terrestrial > Soil > Wetlands | place: USA: Florida... | reverse complement strand
AGTACGATGGCGACCCACGCAACCTCACCGCAACTCGTGGATAATTTCCTTGACCGCGTTCGCTCCGCAGGCCCCCGTCAGTCCATTCCCAGGATGCGTTCCATTGCCGCACAAAAACAGTCCACGCACGGGCGTCTGATAGCGCGCCCAATCCAGCACCGGACGCATCGTGAAAATCTGATCCAATGCCAACTCACCATGGAAAATGTGCCCGCCCGTGTACCCATACGTTTCATCCAAATCCACGGGCGTAATCACGTGCGCGCCTTCCACCACGTTCGCCAGGTTCGGTGAATACATTCCCAGCGTCTTGATAACCGTATTCGCCAGTTCTCCTCGGCGATCCCGCCAATTTCCCGTTTTTAACTGGTACGGCGCGAACTGGAAGTATGCCGACAATACATGTTTGCCTTCTGGCGCCAAGGAAGGATCGAGCAGCGTCGGAATGGTCACATCCAGATACGGGGCCGCGGAAATCTCGCCATACTTCGTTGCATCGAAAGCCTTCTCCAGATAATCAATCTCGTGGCCAATGTGAATCCGTCCGGAAAGCGCCTCGCGAAAGCCATCCGGCCCCACGGCATCAGCCAATGACGGAAACAGAGGCAATCCGCCCAAGGCCAAATGCACTTTAGCGACATTGCCCCGGGCACGAAAATTCTTCATCCGCATGGCAAAGACTGGATCGAGAATCGATGGGTCTAGCAAATGAAAGAACGTGCGCTTCGGATCAACCCCGGAAACCACCGCTTCGCACGCAATCTCTTCCCCGTTGGCTAACACCACGCCGGATACCGCTCCACTTTTCGCCCGGATGTGCACCACCTCCGCATCGGTCCGAATCTCCGCTCCCGTCTTCCGCGCCGACTCCGCCAGGGCGCGCGAAAATTCGCCCAGCCCACCACGGGGGAATGTCGCTGAGCCCACAGGATGTGGATCAGCGGCCGCCCGCAACAACAGCACCGCCGTTGATCCTGCCGACCACGGACCCAGATTGGCGCCGAAGATTCCGCGCGCGGCAATTGCGGCGCGCAGCAACTCCGTCTCGAAAAACTCCGCCACAAAATCCGCCACCGCCATCGGGCCCCAACGCAGCAAGTCCAACATCCCGGTTTTGCCCAATCGGCGCACTCCACGTCCGGTCACCAGCAAATTCCAAAAATCTTCGGGCGAAGGTTGGTCGATTCCTGGCGGCGTAATTGACGCGATCTGCGCGAACACTCCCGCAATCTTTTCCAGCGCCTTGGCAAACTCTGCATACTTCGCGCCATCTTTCGCAGAAATGTGGGATATCGCTCCAGCGGTTTTCGCCGCATCGTCGTAAAACAACAACCCGCGTCCCTCGGGCGATGGCGCAAACAACCGCGGGTCCGGCCGGAAAATCTGCAAATTGAACCGGTCCAATTGCATTTCGCGCGCAACGTCCTCGCGCAGCGGGCCCAAGGTGTGCGCCAGTGTCGAAGCCCGAAACCCTGGATGGAATTCTTCTGTCACCGCTCCGCCGCCCACCACGGACCGGCGCTCCAACACCACTGGCTTAAACCCGCCCTTCGCAAGATAGAACGCAGCGATCAGCGCGTTATGGCCGCCGCCAACCAGCACCACTTTTTGTCCAATGGACATGCTCAGTGCGCCGCCTTCTTCCATTCTTTCAGAATGACTTGACTCGCGATCCTGCCGTTCGCCCCCATGATTCCTCCGCCCGGATGCGTTGCCGAGCCGCACATATACAGGTTGTCCACCGGCGTGCGGTAGTACGCCCAGCCCGGCACCGGCCGGAGGAAAAACAACTGCTCCAGCGAAAGTTCGCCTTGGAAAATATTCCCTTGCGTCAGACCAAACTCGCGTTCCAAGTCCAGCGGGGTCAGCACCTGTTTCCCGATAATCAACGCTTTGATATTCGGAGCATGCTGGGCAATCGTGTCGATCACGTTATTTCCAAACGCTTCCCGCTGATCGTCCCACGTGCCCTCGGCCAATTTGTAAGGCGCGTACTGCACAAAGCACGACAGCACATGTTTTCCCGCTGGTGCCACGGAGGGATCGGTCAAACTCGGTATTACCATGTCGATATACGGCCGCTTCGAAAAATGTCCATATTTCGCGTCGTCGTAAGCCCGCTCCATGTATTCCATTGATGGAGAAATAGAGATCGCCCCGCGTAGATGTGCCCCTACGCCGGGAAGCGCTTTGAAATTGGGCAATCCGCTCAACGCCAGATTCACTTTCCCCGACGACCCGCGAAATTTGTATCGCCGCACGCTCTCCCGAAAGTCAGCGGGCAACTCATTCGGCTGCAGAAATTTCTCAAACGTCAGGTGCGGATCGACGCTCGACGAAACCACATTGCACACAATCTCTGCTCCGGATTTCAGCGCGACTCCGGCAGCGCGACCATTTTTCACGATGATTTTATCCACTGGGGCTTCCGTGCGAATCTCTACTCCGGATTCGCGAGCGGCCGACGCAATCGACAACGAAATCGCTCCAGTCCCGCCGCGACTAAAGCCCCACGAGCGAAATGCTCCATCAATCTCTCCCATATAGTGGTGCAGCAAAACGTAAGCTGTGCCTGGCGAACGGATCCCCAAAAATGTCCCGATGATGCCGGAAGCGGACATGGTCGCTTTCAACACATCCGTTTCGAACCATTGATCCAGAAAATCCGCCGAACTCATGGTCATCAACTGAATCAACGTGTAGCGTTCGTCCGACGAAAGCTCGCGAAAACGTTGCAGCAGGAAATGCAATTGCTTCAAATCTTTCGGGTGTAGCGTCGTCGGGTCCGGCGGAATCATCGACAGCATCGGTTTCACGAACCGGCACATCGGCGTCATCATTTTTGAGAACTCGTCGTACGCTTCCGCATCCATCCTCGAGTGTCGTCGGATTTCGCGTTGCGTCTTCGCGTGATCGTTCACCCGCCACAAATAATCGCCGCTCAGCATCGGTGAAAACGTGCCGTCCAGCGGCAGAATTTCCAGGCCATGACGCGGCAGGTCTAACTCGCGAATGATTTCCGGACGCAGCAGCGAAACTACGTAGGAGCACTCCGAAAACAGGAAGCCGGGTACGATCTCTTCTGTTACCGCGGCCCCTCCCAGCACGTGCCGGCGTTCCAACACCAGCACTTTCTTCCCGGCCTTCGCCAGGTACGCGGCATTCACCAGGCCGTTGTGACCACCACCGATCACCACGACATCGTAGGACTGCGTCATTCGTTGTTGACCCCGTTAGGACAAAAACCGGCTGAAGCTTCGGAGAACGGATCATTCTACTGGCAGCTTGTTCGCTTCTCAAGGACACTTGAACAATTGCGATGCACGGTGACCTTGCAGCCACCGCGAAATCGAAACTATAATTCGTTGTTCATCCGCTTTTTCCGCTTCCATATTGGAGGATCCGTGCCCGTCGGAACTGCCTTCCACGAGAGAACCCTCGCGCTCTGCGAGAGTCTGAATTTCAAGGAATGGTCGGGCTACTACACCGTCAGTGCATACGAGATGACGCACGAGCACGAGTACAACGCCATCCGCAATTCCGCCGCGCTCATCGACATTACTCCTTTGTTCAAATATCTGGTCACCGGCCGTGACGCCAGCAAACTCGTGAACCGCGTCATCACCCGCGACATTAATAAGGTGGCTGTCGATCAAGTTATCTACTGCTGCTGGTGCGATCCCGAAGGCAAAGTCATCGACGATGGCACTATTACGCGCCTGGGCGAAAATGAATTTCGATGGACCGCCGCCGATCCCAGCCTGCGCTGGTTTCGCCAGAATTCGTTCGGCCTCGACGTTCAAATCGAGGATATTTCCGAAAAAACCGCGGCTTTGGCTCTCCAAGGTCCTACGAGCGGCAAGTTACTGCACTCTATTGCTGAGGCCAATATCGCCGGACTGAAATACTTTCGGGTGTCGCATGGCAAAATTGCCGGCATTCCGGTCGATATTTCCCGAACCGGGTATACCGGGGATCTCGGCTACGAAATTTGGGTGCCCTGGAAACAGGCAATTCAAGTTTTCGATGAACTGATGGCCAAAGGCCGCCCGTTCGATATTCATCCAGCCGGAATGGTCGCTCTCGACATCGCCCGTATTGAAGCGGGGCTTATTCTGATCGAAGTGGATTATATCTCCAGTAAACGCGCACTGATTGAACAGCAGAAATACACGCCCGGCGAAATTGGTTTGGCCAAACTTGTCGACCTCAAAAAGGAGAACTTCGTCGGACGGGATGCCCTCGCCGCCGAAGCCAAGCATGGTGGCCCGGCGCGCTCGCTGGTGGGGTTGGAAATCAACTGGAGCGAGGTTGAAGCTTTATACGAAAAAATCGGCATGGCCCCGCAAGTACCCGCGACCGCCTCCCGCGTTGCAGTTCCGGTTTATCGCGCGGGGCGGCAAGTCGGCAAAGGCACTTCCACCACTTGGTCGCCTACGCTGAAGCGCATGATCGCGCTGGCTTCCGTAAGCCGCGAAAGCGCCACACTCGGTACAACGCTTAGCATGGAATTGACCGTGGAAGCTGCACGCAGAACGGTTTCTGCCAAAATTGTCCCGCTGCCCTTCTTCAATCCGCCCCGCAAAACCGCACCTCTCGCCCTCGAACCTAATCGAGTCTGATTAGCATTTCGAGTAATGCGTAGGGCACCGTGTTCCACTCAGTGAGAATTTGCAAATTGCGCGACCTCGGTCAACATCGCGTCCAAATCTCGGCGATTCAGCAACGTTCCATTCACAACCACCGCACGGATCTTTTGTGTGTTGTGAATATCGTCCAATGGATTCGCGTCCAGCAGCACAAGATCCGCTCGTTTCCCTGCTTCGATTGTTCCCTGCTCGGCGCTGCGCCCCAAAAACTCCGCTGGTTTGGCGGTTGCCGCTTGTAATGCTTGCATCGGCGTGAGTCCGGCCCTCACGAAATACGTGAGATCTTCATGCAAACTGAATCCTGGGAAAACATTTGGCGCGGCCGCATCCGTGCCCGCCATGATCGGCACCCCCTTTGCGTTCATCTCGCCCACAATTTGAAGCAGTCGCATAATAATTTGTGCGCGCTCGGCAAAGTCCTGTGCGTTGCGGCCCTCCAATTGACCTCGCCGCCCCTGCTGCCAAAGTTCCTGCAATTTCAGCGGCACATACTCCATCTTCGGATTATTCTGCAGATCCGCGTCCGGAGTGATGAACCCGATGTGCACTAAAGTTGGAAACGTGGGCACCTGCCATGTTTCATTTGCGTGAAATCTTTGAACCAGACTCGCTGCTCGTTCCGCCGAATAGGAGTCCAGAAGATCCTTCGTCCATGCACGCTCCCGTGCAAGACTCTGCTCCTTGCTCTCGCCCCGCGGCGGTGGCGCGATCTGGCGCCGTCGCAATTCTTCTTCCCGCGAGGAACAATCAAGCAGCACCCCCGTCAAGTGCTCGATGCTTGACTGTCCGGCATCGGAAGCCGCCGCAGCTGTAATCGAATCCGGAACATGCCCAACGAAGCGAATCCTCTGCTTGTTTGATTCGCCCGCGATGGCATAGTAGGGGTCCGGCAACAATCGCGATTGCACCTTGATGAAGTCCACGCCTTCGCTCTTCAGCTTGTCTACGGCGGCAATCCCTTCCGCAGGAGTCTGCACCACAATCGACGGCTGGAACGAAGGTGGATTTCCGTCCAAATATGGACCGGTGAAGAAGATGTGTGGCCCGATCCGTTTGCCGGATTCAATTTCCGAACGAAGCTTCTTGAGCAAGTCGACGCTGCCGCCCATGTCCCGCACTGTTGTAATTCCATTCGCAATCAGCAGCGGTATGAGGAACGCGCGGCTTCCGGTTGGCTCTCCCGCGCCGGTCAAATGAATATGCATGTCCGCAAGCCCCGGAATCAGGAACTTCCCCGAACCATCAACCACTCTTGTGTAATTTGAGATGGGCGTGGAGACGGACGGCCCCAGCGCTAAAATCCGTTTCCCTTGTACCACCACTGTCGAATCTGGTTTTGGCGAGGCACCGGTCGCATCGATGACAGTGACATGGGCGATCGCGATCGTCTCGTCGCGTGTAGACGAGCAGCAGGCTAATACTGCTGCGCTGAATATCGTCCAGAAAAGCGCGACAGTTGCTCGTGTCCGGGAAGAACGCACATTGCATTCTAGCGTGCAATCTGGGGTGGCGACGATCTATTGAGGGGAAGGGCGTTCAGCGCAAGGTGTAGACAAATTGTGGTATTTCGTGCCGCTCACGCTCGGCTTCCGCTTCTTGCTGCTCAGAGATTTTCTTGAATTCCGCGATCTCGTAATTTGTTTTCTCCCCATCTCCGAGGCGCCGATACACTTGTGCCAAACGATAGTGCGCTTCGCCGGAAGCCGGCATGTTCTCAACCGCTTTCTCGAGGGCGGCAATCGCTTCGGACAGTCTGTCTTGCTGCAGGCGAAGCATTCCTAGCGTCAAATAAGCTTCTCCTAGGTGCGGATTCAGTTTGATCGCAGTACTCAACTCGGATTCCGCCAAATCGGGCGGGCCCGTTTGCTCGCTCTCCTTCATCAATGCGGACGCGTACAGGTAGTGTGCCATGGCATTTTCGGGGTGCAGGCTCGCGAATCGCTTCATGCGCTCGGTCCAGCCGGAAGGGATAGCCTTTTGCGTGACTTCAAGCCTGCCGAGAAACAAATAGGGAGTCGGATCTCCGGGGTTCACATCGCAAGCTTCCATGAAGGTTTTGACGGCCTGGTCCTCAGCGCGCTGGGCATACCACGCCGCGCCTAGTCCAAGCATCATGCGGCTCGATCGCGGGTACAGCCGATGTCCTTTGCCGAACACTTCTATGGCAGGTTCGGGCGCGTGATGCAGCAACAGCTCTGCACCCCATGCGAAAAGGTGGGGCTCAGTGGGCTCCATTTCCGCAGCGCGTTGGTACTCCTTCACGGCTTCCAGCGGTCGCCCTTCACTTTCCTCCAAATCGCCCAGCCGAACGTGCAAGTCGGCCTTATCTTCCCTGGCCAGCTCCGCTCGAATGCCTGCTTCCATTGAAGCGGTTGAGGCGGCAGAGGCGTCTCGCCCGGAAGTTCCAACTCCATTGTCCTTGGTCGCCAGCGATGCGGTTTCCTTGGACAATTCGTTGCTATTTCGCACAACAGGGCCGGACCCGTGTCCGCCCATTGCCGTAGTGTCGGTCACGCCAGCAACCGTGAATGCTGGTTCGTCGGAAAATGTCATCGCGCTGGCTATGTCTTTTGCGTTGAGCGGCGCCTTCTCCAGCTGCAGTACGAACGACCTCGTCTCCTGGGCAGTCAAATCAAATGGCCCTTTTTTGCATTCCGTATAGCCAGGGCGTGTCGCATGAATGACGTAGCTGCCCACCGGCACCGATTCGAATCGAAATTTTCCTTGCGAATCAGTCGCAACGGTCAGTGTTCGCAATCCGTCGGTACCTTCGAGCGAGATAGTGGAAGGGGTTACTGGCTGCTTTTGCGTATCCTGCACGCTACCCTCGACGGTGGCTGACGCAGCTAGAGTGCTTTGCGCTCGCCCTTGCATGCACAAGGCGACCGTCAGAAGCGCAACGAAAACGCTGCACGCGCAAATTAATCTGGAAATCCGGCGATTCATGAACGGAAGCTCGCTTCCCAAGCGAGTTTTCATTCTATCGATGGGGAGAAAGGTCTGCAATTCGACCAGAACGTTTACTGTTCCAGCTGCCTTAGTGTCTCTTTCGCCTGCGCATCATCGGGTTGCTGTTTCAGCAACTCCTCGAGGATGTTCTTAGCCCTCCCACGATCGCCTTCAATCATGTACATCCGCGCGAGATTCAAGTACGCCTGGTCGTAGTTGGGCGCAACTCGAATACACTGCTGGAAACTCTGAATCGCTTCTGCCGGATGTCGCGTACGCAAAAGCAGGATTCCCAGATTGTTCAGCGCCTCCGGGTACGCAGGCCGCAGGGCAATGGCCTTTTGCAGGTATTCATATCCCCGATCCGTATCGTTCTGTTGGGCAAAAACCATGCCCATGCTGTAGTTTGCCTCGGGATCGTCGGGGTTCAATTGCAAAGCGCGTTCGAGCGCTTCCTGAGCTTCGGGCCAGTTCTTCTTTTGTCGATACGCACTGCCCAGATTCTGCAGTGCGATCGAGTGCTTGGGATCAATCTGCAATGCGTGTTGAAACAACTCAATGGCCTCATCGTAATTGCCTTCACGCGCGGCCAAGATTCCCAAGTTGTTCCAGCAGTTGGGCCATGTGCCAGGATAAGTGGCTTGCAATTTCAACGCCCGCTGAAAGCAGTCGCGGGCTTCGCTGTTTTTTTGCTGCTGCAGGTAAGCGCTTCCTAAACCGTAGACCGCCTCGGCGCTGTTCGGGTTGTTTCGGCCTGCCTGTTCAAAGAACTGCTGCGCCTGCTCGAAATATCCGCGTTCGTAAAATACGAATCCCAGGGAGAGATAGTTGCGCTCGAATTCGTACGTTTTGTAGAGTGCCGCAAAGGGCAGCGCCTTTTCAAGTCTTTCCGCCTGCGTTTTCGGTATTGCCGCTGCATCAGCCTCGATTTGCTGTACCGCGACAGCGCCCTGATAAATCTTGACCACGTTTCCGGCTGGATCCACGAGAAAACAAATCGGCACACCCATATCCCGGTGCCGATCGAACAATTGCCGAAACAGAAGGTTGTACGTGGCTAAAACGTCCGGCGAGCCGGCGAGCAACGGAAACGATATTTGCCCCAATACGGTGGGCATGTCGCTCTGGTTCTGGGCAGCCCCCTCGTCGACATCAATTGCCAGCAAGTGCAGTCCTTTCGCCTCCCAGCGCCGATAAGATTGCTCAAATTGTTGCAAGTTAGCTCGCGAGTCTTGCCGAGAGGCTGATAAGAAATAAAGGACCGCAGGTTTGCCGAGTCGAGCCGACAGGCTCTCGACTTTACCACCGCGTCCAGGCAACGAGAACTGCGGCGCGAGCACCGGCACTAAGAGCCACGTTTCCACTGGCCGCGGCAGCGCTTCGTGAAGAACCACTTCGGAGTTATTCGTCACGCCTGCGGAGTTAGAATAGGGTTCGATTCGCGGGGGCGGCTGTCCTTCCTCGACCCAGATTCGATGATTTACCGGCAGATCGCTCAGCTTCTGAGTCAGCCCGCTTGGCCATTCAATGCTTGCCTGCACCGGCGAAGCTGCGTCTCCTAATCCAAAAAACAGCTCTTTTGTATGTTGCGCCAGGAAACCGGTGCCACAGCGAATCGTGCGCGACTGCCGTCCATTTTTCGTTTCCACCGTGATCCTCGCCCCAATGGCGTCGCGGTTGCTTTTTTTGCCTGTAAGCCTAAATGAAACCGCAGCCGGCAAATTAGGTAGCACGTTCTTCAAGTACCGCAGTTGCGGACCATTCCGGTTTTTCAGCAGAACTTCCAAGCGCCCGTCGGAATCGAAATCTCCGAGAGCAAAGGTTCGTCCGTCTTCGAGAAAATCCAGTCCGACGACTCCGGAGATGTCCGAAAAAGTCCCATCGCCATTGTTCAGATAAAACACATTTCGCTCGAATCCGCTCCAAGTCCGATCAGAACGAATCAAATCGTTAATGGCATTCCACGCCTGCTCATATTCGTGGCTGGGTCGGGGCACATTCGGTGAATTGGCCACCACCTGGCGCCAGAAGAAACTGTTCAGATCTTCGCTCGTTGTTCCCGTAATCATGCCGTTTGCGATATACAGGTCGGCAAAACCATCGTGATTGAAATCCCAGCTGTCGCTCGACCAAGCCCACCGACCCATCGTCGTGCCGGAGCGCATTCCCATGTCGGCAAATTGACTGCCCTGGTTTTGAAACAAGCTGTTACCCATGGCGTGCTGATGGTAAAGGGCTCGCGCTTCGGCCCCGGCCTCTTTTTGAAATAATTCCTGTCCCGATACGCGCAGTCCCGCCGCCGTCCACATATTCGCGACGTATAGCTCATCCCGCCCATCATTGTCGAAGTCCGCCCACACGCCGCTCATTCCGGCGCCTACATCTTCGACGCCCATTTCCTTCGCCACATCCGTGAAGGTTCCATCGCGATTGTTGCGATAAAGGTTTTTGCGTCCAAAATCGTTTACGACATAAAGGTCGGGCCAGTTGTCGTTGTCATAGTCGCCCCACGCGCAGCAAAAGCTGAAGCGGGTATTGTTCCTGTCCATTCCCGATTGCTTCGTGACATCCAGGAATGTTCCATCGTGTTGATTGCGCATCAGGAAATTCGGCGGACCATTCTCCGCATCGAAATACGGCACGGGGTAGCGATATTGGTCCGCGCCTTGATAGTAGGAATATAAGCAAAAATAGACATCCAGCCAGCCGTCCCGGTCGTAATCTACAATGGCCGCTCCCGTGAATGTGCCCTGAGGCGAATTCCCGAATCGAAATGCGCCGGGCTGCAGATGGAATTTGCCGGCGCCCTGGTTGATGAACAACAGTGGTCCATTCGCGCGCACCACGATCAGATCCTGGTGGCCATTGTTGTTGATGTCGGCAAACAAGGCGCACACCGAATCTTCCAGCACTCCTACTCCCGCCGAATCGGTGATGTCTTCAAATGTTCCGTCGCCGCGGTTTCGAAACAGCCGATTCGGCAAGCCTGCTGGTTGACACACGTAAATATCGTCCGAACCATCGCCGTCGACATCCGCGACAGACACGCCGTTGTGCCCGTAAATGTTGATTCCAGTGGCGCCATCGAGCACGGTGCGCCAGTAGTCGGTACCTCGGGCCAACTGCGCTTCGTATGAGCGGTTCGCCCCGAACGCGTGTCGAGTGGCGTCCTCGAACACCGGAACAGTCGAACGCGCCCGTTCCTCATCTAGCGCTGTCCAGCTGCGGAGCCTCATCTCTCCGGAGGGCTCGCGATCCCAAGTCATTTCCCAGTGGCCGATGCGCTGCTCACGATGGAACTCGTTACCGGCGCCCACAAATTCGAATCGAACGAGAGTCGGCACGCTATTCGCATCCGCCCCCGTCCTGTCCGCGTGAATGCTGACGATTTGAAACTCTGCCGTTTGAATTTTCCTAAATCCGCTCAAAAAAGACCGCAAGCCTTCCACAAATGATTCCGTTCGCAATCTGGGCTGTTCGTCGTGCTGGATCTTCCAGATTGTAATGTAGCGGGACTGATGCACAACCTGTTCACGGCCACCCGCGAAGGAGAATCCCACAAAGTTGGCTGCCATCGTCTTTCGAATCGCCTCTGTTTCTTCAGGCGACCGGAGCAATTGCGAACTCCACTCCCGCAAAAAGGCTTCGATTTCGTCTTGATATTTTTCGGTTACAAACTCATCGAAACCCGCCGGAACTTTGCGCAGTAGCGCTTCCATTCCCCGCTTGACGCGGTATTCCGGATGAACCTGCAATTCGGTCGAGGTTGGGTTCGTGGTTTCCGCACCAAAATGCAGCAGCGACCGCACAGGCACGCCCGCGGGTACA
>Ga0335076_10006930_pt1 | contig 11428 bp, 11 predicted proteins | sample Lox_Sample_25_FD_206717 | JGI IMG/M metagenome (GOLD analysis project Ga0335076, IMG submission 206717) | Soil microbial communities from Loxahatchee National Wildlife Refuge, Florida, United States - Lox_Sample_2.5 | ecosystem: Environmental > Terrestrial > Soil > Wetlands | place: USA... | reverse complement strand
GGGCGAGCCAGGGTCAGCGCTTCGCTCATCTCAGATCTCGCTCACCAGCTGGTCGAGCAGGGCCTTGTGCGCGTCCGGGTTGATCTCGCGCTGGATGATCTTGCGCGCGCCCTGCACGGCGAGCGCGGCGACCTGCCCGCGCAGCTGTTCGCGTGCCTTGCCGACCATGCCGTCGATCTCGGCCTGCGCCGTGGCCTTCTGCCGCGCCGCCTCGAGCAGCGCGTCGGCCTTGGCCTTGTCGAGGATCTGGTTCGCCTGCTGCTGCGCCTTCTCCACGATCTCGGAGGCCTGAACGCGCGCCTTCCTGATCTCTTCGGCGACGCGTGCGTCGGCGTCCTTCAGTTCCGCCTTGGCGCGTTCCGCGGCCGACAGGCCGTCGGCGATCTTCTGCGCGCGCTCGTCCATGGCCGTGGCCAGGGGCGGCCAGATGTATTTCATCGTGACCCAGACCAGGATCCCGAACACGATGATCTGGGCGATGAGAGTTGCGTTGATGCTCACGGGCTAGCCCTCGGCTAATGCGCGATGCGCGTCTCAGTGACCGGCGAGGTGCGCGGCGACCTTGGCGGCGAACGGATCGACGAAGGTCAGGTACAGCGCGATACCCACGCCGATGATCGGAATCGCGTCGATCAGACCGACGAGCAGGAACATCTTGCCCTGCAGCATCGGCACGAGTTCGGGCTGGCGCGAGGCGCCTTCGAGGAACTTGCCGCCCATAAGGCCCATGCCGATGGCGGCACCGATGCCGGCGAGGCCGAGAATGAGGCCGGCCGCGATCGCGGTCATGCCTTCTACGGAAGCGAGTGCGCTGATATCCATTGTTATCTCCGGAAGTAACGAGCAGTTGAAAAGAAAACGTCAGTGATGATCCGCTGCCATCGCCATGTAGACGACGGTCAGCACCATGAAAATGTAGGCCTGCAGCGAAATGATCAGGATGTGGAACAGGGTCCAGCCGGTGGCCAGCAGGATCTGCGAATACGCGGCGGTACCCGCGGCCGGGAACAGGCCGATCAGGCCGAGCACCGGCACGCCGAGGAACAGCGCGGTGCCGAGCAGGCCCTTGCCGCGCATGAACAGCCACACCGTGAGCACGGCCACGGCGGAGAACACGAAGAACGACACCAGATTGGCTGCGGTGCCCGCCTCCGGCGCGCTCATCCCGAGCGTGAAGCAGGCGAGCAGGATGAAGATGATCTCGCCGGCATACATGTTGCCGAACAGACGCAGGCCCTGGCTGATCGGCTTGGACAGTTCTTCCACGCACTTGAGCAGGAAGTTGACCGGCATCAGCCACTTGCCGAACGGGTGAAACAGGAACTCCGCGCCGACGCCGGCGAAGCCCTTGGCGTTGAAGCTGTAGATGAAGGCCGTCAGGAACACGGTGATCGACATCGCCAGCGTGATGTTGGGGTCGGCCGAGGGCAGGATGCGCAGGTGGCCGACGCCGGCCTTGCCGGCCAGGATCGGCAGCAGGTCGACCGGCAGCATGTCCATGAAGTTCATCAGGAAGATCCACACGCCGACGACGAGCGCCATCGGGGCGACGAACTTCGCGCCGTGGTGGTAGGCATCCTTCACCTGGCTGTCGATGAAACCGACGCACATCTCGATGAAGTTCTGCCACTTGCCGGGCACGCCGCTCGTGGCCTTGCGCGCCGCCGTGCGGAACATGAAGAAGAAGACGATCGCGAGCAGCAGCGAAAAGAACACCGAATCGAGATTGATGACCCAGAAGCCGGCCGACCCTTCCACGATCTCCTTCTTCTGCAGGTCGTACTGCAGGAAGGTGAGATGGTGGAGGATGTAACTGCCGGTGTCGTGGGTGCCTTCAGTCGCCATGTCGCAAGCAATCCAGTTCGTTCACATCGTTGGCGGAGCGCAGATCGCTCAGCCCGTTCGCGTCCAGCCGTCGTGAAGGCCGATCAACTGCGGCAGCAGGGCCGCAATCACGCCGCACATTACCGGCAAACCAGGCAATCCAGCCTTGACCATCGTCAAATACAAACCGACGCCAATCACTGCCCACTTGAGCAGGTTGCCGACGATCAGGCGCGCCAGCACGGTGCCTGCTGCGGCCGGTCCCGGCGCGAACAGGCGCAGGGCCAGCGCTGCCGTTCCCAGAGCGACCACGCCGCCACCGCTCAGCGCCGCCAGTCCCGAATTCCATCCCTGCAGCAGAAACCCCGCAGCCACCGCGACCGTCACCAGCAACTGGGCGCCGACGACACGTAGGGCCAGCCGCCTTCCGGCAGCGATGGAATTCTGCATAGACGAAGCCAAACCCGGGTTTCAGTCTGGCCAAAAATCAGCCGGAAAGGACCGGTCGACAAGGCCCAATATTATAGCGGGCGGCCGTTTCCGGCTGCAACCAAAAGCGCGGCGCAATCGACGCCCGTGTTGCCTACTGCACGACCAGGCTGTGGCTGCCCGTCCAATTGCGGTTGACCGTGACCCAGAGCCTCGTGTCGGCGGGGTCGGACGTGTCGACCGTGGCGAAATAGTCCACGTCTGCCCCCAACGTCGCACCGTCGAAACTCACGCTGCCGGGCGGCGCCGACGAGTGGTGGTGCAGGACGAAGATCGGGTTGAGCAGGCCCGCGCCTGCGTCGAGCGTGACATTCGCCGCGTTCGCGCTGGCGCCGACATCCACCTCCCAGGTGCCGTAGACGCGGTTGTAGCCGGCCGGCTGGTAGGCCCGCGTGTCGGCGCGATTGACGCCGGCCGGGCCGCTGGCAAGCACGCTGCCGACGCTCGCGGACAGCGTCGCTGACATGGCGTTTTCCACCTGCGCCACCTGTGCACTGGTCACCATGCCACTGTGCAGGCCGAAGGCAACATACGCGGCATAGCTCTGCCGCGGCCAGCCGACGCCGGCGGTCGTCAGGTAGCCGTCGGTCGGGTAACCGGTCGTGCCGAGGAATCCGTAACCGGTGCCCCAGGTCAGATGCTTGTCGCCCTGCGGTGTGACGTCGGCATCATCCGCGTTGGCCTGATAGGCCCATTGGTAGTCGACGCAGGGCATCGTGTAATTGCCCGGGCAACCCTTTCCCGCGGTGGCCGATGTACTGTTCCAGTTGAGGTCGCTGAACTCGCTGCCGGCGTCTTGCTTGCCGATGTCCTCGCTCTGCACGATTCCCATCTCGGCGTCCGGTGCCGGTGCCTGCGTCCACAAATATACATAGGGAATCGTGTTCGGCTGGTTCCAGGTCCAGCTGCTGTTGAGGGTCATCGGCGTGGGACCGGTCGTGGTGAACTCGTAGTGGTCGCCCCAGGCGACGCCGCCGACGTCATTTCCATAACCCGCGGCGCTGCCGGCGCCGTCAAAAGCCATGTCGCCGTAAGGGGCGCGGCTATCCGCTTCCACGGCATTGTTGGGCGCGGCGCTCAGGTCGAAAGTCGCACTCCACAGCGGATGATCGCGTCCGGTGGCGATCAGCCAGTCGATCGTCACCGGCATGTTGTACTTGGTGGGCACGTTGCTCGCCGGCACGCCCCAACGCGGATAGTTCAACTGGAAGCGCAGGATGGCGTGATGGCGGCCGTTGAGCAGGCTCGTGTAGCTGCCCTTGAAACCGTGGCCCAGGGGTGAATCGTCGCCGTCGTGCGCAATGGCTGCATTGAAGGCAGGTGAACCGTAGACCAGGTGCGACACGACGTAGCCGAATCCGCCGGCGCCGCCGGCGGTGAGTTCCTGTACATCGCGCACGGTGGCGGCGTCGGTGTGATACGTGTAATCGCACAGCTCGCCCTCGTGCCCGCCGTTCTGGTTCGTGTTGTTGTGCGAGAACGTGGCTGAGCGGGTCCAACCGCCGGAATCCTTCCAGGTATAGCGTTCGGCGAGCAGGTTGCCGGTGCAGGCGGTGACGTTCTGTTCGATCTGGATGGTCGCCGTAGTCGTGACGGCTTCAAAACCAGCCTTGAAGATTTCGTCGTTCGCGGCGACGCGGGCAGTGAGACTCGCGTCGTCGAAGTAAACCGTCGGTTGCGGGCTCGCTGGCAGGTTGCCGGAGTTGTCCTGGATCGAGATCTGGTCGAAGTTACCGCTGTACTGCAGCGGCCCGCCGTCGAACGATGCCGTGACCTGTGCCCACGCGCCGGCCGGAATGGATGCCCCCAGCAAGGTGTCGAGCGACGCCTCCGCGACGACGGTTCCGGTCAGGCCGACGACCAATTCGAGGTTCTGCCCGCCGGAGGCGCCTCCATTGACCCAGAACGTGATCGCACTGTAGCTCGTGGTCGAGAGCGAGCCCGGCGCGCACCAGCTCACGGCGCCGTATTGCGCAGCATCGAAACTGATCGCGTCGCTGCTGCCGTTGTGCGTTGTCGTGGTTTCGGCAAAGTCCGGCGCTGCATTGAAACTGCATGCCGGATTGAAGCCGTTCTCGCTGGCGTCGTCGTAGATCACCAGGTCGCTGGCCACGGCCGGCAGCGAGATGCTGGTGAAAAGCAGGACCGCACAGCGTATCAATCGAGCAGACATGGCGCGTCTCCCCCACCAACGCAGTCGGCACAGTCTACGCCTGCGCCGGATCGCGGGTATCACCCAATCATGCGATGGGCAACGCCAGCTCAGGGCGTCACGGCGTTGGGACACAGATGCGCCCAGGCCGACTGCAAGTCGCCGACGGAATAGGTATGCCCGCCGGCGAACGTGTTGTAGAAGATCGTCTGTCCGTCGACCCAGCCGTGCGCCAGAAACAGCGCATGGTCGTTCTGTGCGTAGCCGTAGTTCGGATCCATGGTGCCGATATGGATGTCCACGGGAATCCTGCGCGGAAGTGCATCGAGCAGCTGGCCGCACTGCGTGCCCGGGATTCCCTTGCAGGCGAGGCCCGCTAGGTCGCCCGCGCTGACGCTGTAGGCCGCCAGCGTCGATGCGTTGAACGCGTTGCTGTACGTGTTCACGCCGAGGTCGTGCGTGACCATGCCGCCTGCCGAAAACCCCCAGGCGTAGAGGCGCGTGCGTTCGATGTTGTACGCCGCCTCGACGTCGGCGAGGACCGCGGCGAAGAGGTCATAGTCGTTCGGTCCGGATGTCGGCGGCACCAGCCACGTGGCTCCCGAGGTGCCGCCGACGTCGACCTGCGCGTCGGCGACCGGTGCGGCCACGATGAAGCCGCCGGCTTCGGCGACGGAAGACCAATCGTCGCGAATGGCCATGGCGTAGCTGGCGCGGGTGGCCCAGGGTGCGACGCCGTGCAGGACGAGGACGAACGGCCATGCGTGCGCCGGCGTGTACTTCTGCGGAAGGTACAGGTAGTAATTCTGCGTGCCGGTCCCGAGTCCGGCGATATGCAGGGTACGCGTGCGGTCGCTCGGGTAGGCGCCGCCGCCGCCGTTCGACGGATCGCCGGGCACGGCGCCTTGGCCGGCCTCGAATCCGTTGGCGTAGATCGCGTCCGGGTGCTTGCAGACCCAGCCCGGCAGCGTGACGCTCAGGGAGGCATGCACGGGCGAGGAGGCTGCCAGTGCGGCAGCGCAGCAGCGGCGAATGAAGGCATGGCGCATGTGCCAACTATAGTCAGGCGCAGGCCGACAAAACGTGAACGAAGGGACGCTCGCCTTGCGGCCGCCGCGTGGCGCTCGGCATAATCGGCGCACGCGGCACGCGCCGCGTGCGGACGCGGCAGACCTGATGAGCAGCTCGAAAGACATTTTCGTCGAAGTTGCGGCCGGCTCGACCGTGTTCCGGGCCGGCGATCCGGCGACCGACATGTACATCGTCGAGACCGGCCAGATCGAGCTCGACAACGGCAGCGGCGAGATCGTCGCCACGCTCGGTCCCGGCGATTTCTTCGGCGAAGCCGCGCTGCTCGAAGGGCAGCCGCATGGGAGCAACGCGCTGGCGAGTGCCAAGGCGCGCCTGCTGCGCATCGAGCGCGCGGCGTTCGCGGATGTTCTCAAACAGAATTCCGAAATCGGCGTGCGCATCCTGAAGCAGCTGGTGCTGCGCCAGCGCCGGGCGCAACGCGGTGCGGTCGCCGAGAAACGGCCCGAGCCGAAACCGGCGCCGGCGCCCGCTCCGCCTCCACCACCCGCTCAGGCGGCTCCGCCGCCGCCCCCGCCACCGCCGAAGCCGGTCGAGGCGCCACCACCACCGCCGCCGCCGCCCGCACGGCCGGCTGCGGCCGTCGTCACGGCGCTGAAGGTATCCGGCAGCGATCAGGTCATCGCGCTCGATGCGGCGCGCGCGGAATACCTCGTCGGGCGGCCGGACCCGGCCAGCGGCATCGAGCCGGAGATCAATCTCGGACCGTTCGACGGCAACCGCACGCTGAGCCGCCGGCACGCGAAGATCCTGCGCGAGGGCAGTTTGCTGTTCGTGCGTGAAGAATCCGGCGTGGCCAATGGCACGCATGTCAACGGCGAACGCTTGCAGAGCGGCGTCAAGGTACCGATCAAGCCCGGCGACAAGCTGCGCTTCGGTCTCGTCGAGGTCGAAGTGGTCGGCGCGTAGCCGTCCGGAGGTTCTATGGCTGGCAAGGAAAACGAATGGCAGGAGGCGCTCGGCGCCATCGACCTGTCGGCAATCGATTCGCTCAAGACGCTGAAGCAGAAGCAGGATCAACTCAACGAGCGCCTGCAGTCGATGGAAGCGATGAAGGCGCAGTTTCCGCCGCCGGTGTTCGAGCGCGTGCGCGGCGATTACCAGAAGCAGACGCAGGAGCTGGAAAGCGAGGCCGCGCCGCTCAAGCAGGCCGCGCGCGAACAGTACGCGCGCCTGCGCGGGCTGCTCGATCGCTTCGAGGCCGATCACGAAGCCGTGAAGCTCGATCAGCAGGAACTCGAATTGCGCCACAAGCTCGGCGAGTTCGACGACAAGGAATTCCAGCAGCGCGCGCGCAAGATCGAGGTCGCGGTCAAGGAAAAAGCCGAGGCTCGGGCGCGCGGACTGGAGATGAAATCGCGCTTTCTCGAGGCGTTCCACGCAGAGAGCGAACTCGAGGGCGCGGCGGCCGGTGCGGGCGCGGCGGCCGCTGCCGAGGCGATCACGAATCGCTCGAACACCCTGTCGGGAACGGATCTCGCTGCCGCCGAGGCACGCACGCACGAGGTGCGCAAGGTCTCCGCCGAAGCGCCGCCGAACAAGACCCAGGTGATGAGCGCGATCAACGTCGGCGAAGCGCGCGCGCCCGCGCCGCCACCTCCACCGCCGGCGGCGGCCGTGGGTGGCGGGGCGACGCAGATCTTTCGTGCCGCGCGCCTGGTCCCGCAGAATCCCGAGGCGGGCAAACAGACGTTCACGCTCACGCTGAAACCGATGAGCATCGGCGCGGACACCTCCAACGACATCCGCATCGCGGGGCCGGGAGTGGATCCCAAGCACGCGCAGATCACGGTGAGCATGGCGGGCTTCACGCTCGTCGACCTCGGCAGCAAGCACGGAACGCGCGTGAATGCGGAGAAGGTGCGCGAACGCCCGCTTGCCAACGAGGACGTGATCCAGATCGGCGCGGCGCGGTTCGTGTTCAGAGAAGGCTAGACCGTCGCATGGCGATCGAGATCCAGCAGGAGCAGCAGGGCACCGTCAGGATCCTCGCGCTGGGCGGACGCCTGGATACCGAGACCGCGGCGGACGTCGAGCTGGCGCTGCAGGACCTGCTCAACGCGGGCGAACGCCATTTCCTCATCGACATGCGCGGCATCGGCTATGTGAGCAGCGCCGGCCTGCGCGTGCTGCTTGCCTTGGCCAAGCAGCTCGACGGCGGCAAGGGCACACTGCGCCTCTGCAGCCTGAGCCCGTCCGTGCGCCAGGTATTCGACGTCGCCGGCTTCAGCAAGCTGTTCTCGATCTTCAGCGACCGCGCGGCCGCGCTCGGCGAAGCACCGAAGCCGCGCAACGACGTGATGTTGGCGCAGCGAGCGGCCGCGCTCCTGGGCATTGCCGCAGCGGCCGGAGGTGCGCCGCATCCGCGCGCGCCCGAACTTGCGCGGTTTGCCGCTCAGTTGATGGGGTTGAAGCCGGTGGCCAAGTCGTCCGCGATCTCGCAGCGGATCGTCGCCGTGGCCCGGAACATGATGACGCCCGCGCCCGCCTCGCGCGACACGTCGGCGCCCGGCTTGCTCGGCAAGTTGCGCGGTTTGTTCGGCGGCAAGAAGTAGAATCCGGCTCTAGCGCCGGTCGCGGCCCAGCGTAATCAGGGTCAGGTCGTCGCTCTGCGGCTCGTCCGCGGTGAAGCGCGCGATCTCCGCCAGCAGCGCATCGAGCATGCCTTGCGCGCCCCCGCCGCCATCGATCATGGTCCTGACCACCCGGTCCTTGCCAAAAAGTTCCTTTTTCCCATTGTGCGCCTCGTCGAGGCCGTCGGTGTAGAACAGCACGCAGCTGCCGGGCGCCAGAGTCGCGCTGAACTCGCGGAACGTCGTGTCGGCCATCGCGCCGAGCGGCAATGCACCCGGTTCGCCGAGTTCATTGACGGCGCCCTCCGGCGTGCGCAGCAGGGGCACGGGGTGACCGGCATTGGCGAACTCGAGCGTGGCCGCCTCCGGGTCGATGCGCGCGGCGAGCATGGTCACGAACATGCCGGGTTCCAGTTCTTGGTAGAGCTTGTGGTTCAGGCCGGCGAGCAGATCGCCGGGGCCGTCCAGATGCCGTGCCATGGTGCGCACCTGCACGCTCAGTCGCGCCATGTAGAGCGCACCCGACACGGCCTTGCCGGATACGTCGGCGATGACCAGCCCGTGGCGGCCGTCACGGAAATGGAAGAAGTCGTAGTAGTCACCGCCGATCACGCGCGCCGCGGCGTAGCTGTCGGCAATGCGGAAACCGGGCAGCGTCGGCGGAGACTGCGGCAGGAAACGCTGCTGGATGCGGCGCGCGAGCGACAGATCGTGCATCTCGACCGAACGTCCCGGTGACTGGCCCTGGGTGCTCGCCATCAGCAATGCGAACTGGCCGGCGACGCCGAGGAACAGCTCCTGGTCCGCGGCCCGCCAGGCGTGCTCGACGTAGGCGCTGTCCAGATAGAGCACGCCGAGCAAGTCGTTGCCCACGCGCAGCGGCACGCCGAGCAGTGCCGCCGGTACGACGCTCGCACGCAGGCGCGTCGCCAGCGCTTCCCGGCTCGCCGCGTCGGTGACGCTCAGGCCTTGCTCGCGCCGCACGACTTCCTGCAGGAACGCCTCGATCTGCTCGAAGGCGACGACCTCGGCCGCCGCCTCGCGCTGCGTCAGCAGGGCGAAATGATCGGTTCCGGCGACGCGCGTGTACACCGCGGCGCGGCTGACCTGCGGGAAGGTTGTCTGCAATGCCTCCAGCCCGAGCGCCAGCAGTTCGCGCAATTCCTGCCGACGGCTCGCGAGCGCACTGACGTCGCACAGCAACTTCAGGCGCGCGAGCAGATCGCGCAGACCCAACGCCTGACCGGAGCCCGCGGCCGCAGCTTCCCTGATGTCGACGGCGGAGCGCGCCTTGGTCGAATTGTCGCTTGGCAGCGTCAGCGGTGGCAGCGATGGCTGCTCGCTCGATGCCGCGCGGAATACCGTCTTGACTTCGCCGAACTGAATTTCCGCACCGTCCTCGAGCAGCACGGACTCGGCGATGCGCTGGCCTCGGTAGAACGTGCCGTTCGCACTGTCCTGGTCGCGCAATTCATAACCCTGGCCGTTGCGCCGGATCTGCGCATGCCGGCGCGACACGGTCGGATCGTTCAGGCGCACTTCGGAGAACTGGCCACGGCCGATGATCGCGTTGTCGGAAAAGCTGAACACCTGTCCGGCAAGGAGTCCTGACGTGACGATCAAGCTGGGCATGCCATCCAGTTTGGCACAAACCGGTTACGGCGGGACCACACCGATGGCAGGGTGGGTACCTGTCAGTCCCGGCGTCAGCGGATGACGGCCACCGCCTTGACCTGGACCCAGACGGACTTGCCCCGGGTCAGCCCGAGCGCGTGGCAGGAGCGGCGCGTCAGCTGTGCCAGCAGCGGGGTGCCGCCGCAATCGAGGCGGACCAGCACCTGGGCCGCGGAGGCGGTGTCGGCCAGGTCGGCGACCACGGCCGGGAAGATATTGAGGATGCTCGTGTCCGTCTGCCGCTGCAGGGTGATGCTGACGTCGCGCGCCACGATGCGGCAGCGCACTTTGCCTTGCGCCGGTTCGACGCGCCGCGCAACGAACAGCGGGCCGCCGCTGAAGCGAAGTTCGGTCAGGTGATCGGCAGCATCGAACGCGACCGGCGTCGCCTCGATCACGGTCGCGGCATCCGCCGCGAACGGCGGCGGCAGATCCAGCCGTGCGAGGGTCTCCTGCAGCGGACCGCTGGCGGCCACCTTGCCGCGATCGAGCAGCACCAGATGATCGGCGAGGCGGATCGCCTCCTCGGGCATGTGCGTGACGTACACGCACGGAACGCGCAGTGCGTCGTGCAGGCGTTCCAGATACGGCAGGATTTCCTCGCGGCGCGCGATGTCGAGCGACGCCAGCGGCTCATCGAGCAGCAGCAACTGCGGCTGGAGCAGCAGGGCGCGCGCAATGGCGACGCGCTGGCGCTCGCCGCCGGAGAGATTGTGCGGCCTGCGCTCGAGCAGACCCTCGATGCCGAGTTGCGTCGCGACCGGCAGCAGCCCGGCAGCCGCCACGCCGGCCCGTCGCATTCCATATTCGAGGTTGCCGCGGACATCCAGGTGCGGAAACAGGCTGGCTTCCTGGAAGACATAGCCCAGCGCGCGGCGATGGGTCGGGATGAAGACCGCCGCTGCATCGTCCTGCCACACCTCGCCGTTGACCGCGACGTAACTGCCGCGTGCGCGCTCGAGTCCCGCGAGTGTGCGCAGGAGCAGCGTCTTGCCCGCCCCGGAGGGTCCGAGCAGGGCGGTGACGCCGCTTCCCGGCAGATGCAGATCGACATCGAGAAGGAATCCCGGATGGCTGATCGAAACCTTCGCGCGAATCCCGGCGTCCACGGTCAGGCCATCTTCCGCGCCGGCCCGAACGTGTAGATGCCGAGCAGCACGACGAACGAGAACAGCAGCAGGATCCCGGCCAGCCAGTGTGCGTGGGTGGTCTGCAGGGCTTGCACGTGATCGTAGATGAGCACCGACACGGTGCGCGTCTGGCCGGGAACGTTGCCGCCGATCATGAGCACGACGCCGAACTCGCCGACCGTGTGCGCGAATCCGAGCACGGCTGCGGTGACGAAGCCCGGCATCGCCATCGGCGCCGCCACGCTGAAGAAGCGGTCGAGTGGCGTCGCACGCAGCGTTGCGGCCACTTCGAGCGGGCGCTCGCCGACTGCAGCGAATGCGGCCTGCAGCGGCTGCACCACGAACGGCATCGAGTAGATGACGGACGCGACGACCAGCCCGGCGAAGGTGAAGGGCAGCAGGCCCAGGCCCGTCGCCTGGGTCAGGGCTCCGACCGGGCCACTCGGTCCCATCGCCACGAGGAGGTAGAAACCCAAGACCGTCGGCGGCAGCACCAG
>Ga0335076_10006928_pt1 | contig 11429 bp, 12 predicted proteins | sample Lox_Sample_25_FD_206717 | JGI IMG/M metagenome (GOLD analysis project Ga0335076, IMG submission 206717) | Soil microbial communities from Loxahatchee National Wildlife Refuge, Florida, United States - Lox_Sample_2.5 | ecosystem: Environmental > Terrestrial > Soil > Wetlands | place: USA... | reverse complement strand
CGGGCCGCGCCTCATCCCGGCCCTGGCCTGCTTCGGCCGTGCCGCACTCGGTTCCGGACCGCCCTGTCCACGTTTGGCATCTCCGAGATCCGGCCGCCATTCCTGGTTCGGATCCCCTCCGGGCCGGCGCCGCGCGAGGTAAGCGGAGCCACCCCCACCACGCCTGGCAGCTTTGATTTGACATGGCCTACAGGGAATATACAGTCTCAGCTATAAGTTCTATTGAAACGAGGACCTAGGTTACTTGTTAACCGAATCCTGGTACTCACTTGGAGGTGAAACGCATGCTGCTCGCCACTTTTGATCCCTTTGCCCAGCGGGCCGACTACCGTCGGCTGGCTCGGATGGACGCCATCCGGCGCGACAACGAGGTCGAGCTCCGGTTCGACCTGCCGGGCATCGACCCGGAGAGCATCGACGTCTCGGTGGACCGTGGCGTGCTGACCGTCAAGGCCAGCCGCAACGAGGAGTACACCGAGGGCGAGAAGCCGGTCATCCGCGAGCGGGTGATGGGCTCCTACGTCCGCCGGGTCCGCCTGTCGGACACGGTCGACGCCGAGAAGATCGAGGCCGGCTACGCCGATGGTGTGCTGACCGTGCACGTCCCCGTCGCCGAGACGGCCAAGCCGCGCAAGATCGAGGTTCGTTCCGACGCCAAGGCCATCGCCGCCTGACGCTAAGGTACGCAGAGGTACTCTGTCCGGGCCCGGCGCGGGTTTCCGCCCGGGCCCGGAACCATTCCCGGAGCCAGTCATGCCATCGTTGCCACTCGATGATGAGAACCTGCCGCTGTTCACCGTCGGCCAGGTGTCGGAGATGCTTGACCTCCAGCAGGCCTTCCTGCGCCGGCTGGATGAGTTCCGCGTCGTCCGCCCCACCCGGTCCCCAGGCGGCCAGCGCCGTTACACCCGGCGCGAGATCACGGTGGTCCAGTACGTGGTCAACCTCGTCGACGAGGGGATGACCCTTACCGCGGTCCGCCGCGTGCTCGCGCTGGAGGAGCGGGTCAGGGAACTCGAGGCGGAGCGCGACGCCCTGCAGGCCGCCATCGCCGAGCGCGACGCGCAACTCGCCCGGCTCACGATGGGCCGCCGCGAGGACGACCGCGCCCCCGCTCCCGAACTCCCCGACCGAAACCGGTGAACTCGACGCTCTCAGAAGTAGCACCTGACTCGTGACCACGAGCAGGCGGGACGTCCCGGGCCGCCACGGCTGCCCGGGACGTTCGCGTTATGGACAAGGCCTCAGCCGATGTGACGGTGCACGTTCTCGTGCTTGGACGGCCCGGGCACGGTCTCGGCCACCCACGGCCCGGGGATCGACGGGTCGAGGATGCCCTGCTCCAGCCAGGTGTAACGGCCGGACATGACCCGCCGGGCGAGCGCGGCATCGGCCCGGTCCGCGTTCCGCCACAGCTGGCTGAACAGCTCCTCGCACCGCACCCTGGCCTGCACGCAGAACGCGGCGGCCAGCTCCGCCCCGGTCCGGCCGCGCTCGCTGGGCGCATCGGTGGCGTCCATCTGGGCGCGCACGCAGACCGCGCTCATCGCGAACAGCTCGGCGCCGATGTCGACGAGCCGGCCGAGGAAGCCCTGCTTGCGCTCAAGGCGGCCCTGCCACCGGGCCATGCCGTAGAACGTCTCCCGGGCCAGCTTCCGGCTCGCCCGTTCCACGTACCGCAGGTGCGGCGCGAGCGTGCCGAACTCGGCGTAGCTGCGGGGGTTCTGGCCGTCGCCGGTCACCAGCGTGGGCAGCCACCGCGCGTAGAACCGGCCCGCCTGGGCCGCCGCGCGGGCCCGGCGAGCCGCGGGCAGCCCGGGCTGGATCACCTCGCCGGCCGCGGCGAGGTGGGCGTCCACCGCCTCCCGGGCGATGAACAGGCGCATGATCTCCGAGGACCCCTCGAAGATCCGGTTGATCCGCAGGTCGCGCACCATCTGCTCGGCCGGCACCCCGCGCTCGCCCCGCGCGGCCAGCGACGCGGCGGTCTCGTAGCCCCGCCCGCCGCGGATCTGCACCAGCTCGTCCGCGATCTTGCTGGCCATCTCGGAGCAGTAGAGCTTGGCCAGCGCGGCCTCGATCCGGATGTCGCGGCGCTTGTCGTCGGCCAGCTGGCTGGACAGCTCGACGATCGCCTCCAGCGCGTACCCGGTGGCGGCGATGAACGCGATCTTCGTGGCGACCGCCTCGTGCTCGGCGATCGGGCGGCCCCACTGCACCCGCTCACCCGACCACTCCCGCGCGATCTTGAGCGCCACCTTCCCGGCCGCGGCGCAGCTGGCGGGCAGCGAGAGCCGGCCGGTATTCAGGGTGGTAAGGGCGATCTTCAGGCCCTGGCCCTCCTCGCCGATCCGGTTGGCCGCCGGCACCCGGACCTCGTGGAACCTGGTCACGCCGTTCTCCAGGCCGCGCAGGCCCATGAACGCGTTACGGTGCTCGACCGTGATCCCGTCCGAGGCGCCCTCCACCACGAACGCGGTAATCCCCCCGCGGTGCCCCGCCCCCTTCGGCACCCGCGCCATGACCACGAGCAGGTCGGCGACCACGCCGTTGGTCGTCCACAGCTTCACGCCGTCCATCACGTACTCGCTGCCGTCCTCCGAGGGCGTGGCGGTCGTGGCGAGCCGGGCCGGGTCGGAGCCGACATCCGGCTCGGTCAGCAGGAATGCGCTGATCTCGCCGCGCGCGCACCGGGGCAGGAATTGCTGTTTCTGCTCGTCGGTTCCGAACAGCGCGAGCGGCTGCGGCACGCCGATCGACTGGTGCGCGGACAGCAACGCGGCCACCGCAGGCGACACCGACCCCACGATCATGAGCGCCCGGTTGTAGTACAGGTTCGACAAGCCCAGCCCGCCGTAGGCCACCGGGATTTTCATCCCCAACGCGCCGAGAGCCGCTAGGCCCTGGATGGTCTCATCGGGAATCCTGGCTTCCCGCTCGATCAGCGCGGGGTCCACCGAGGCGGCGCAGAACTCGCGCAGCCGGGCGCAAAACTCCTCGCCACGCCGGCTCGCCTCCTCCTCCGGGCGCGGATGGGGGCTGATCAGCCCGAGCTGGAAGTCACCGAGAAACAGTTGCTTCCCGAAGCTGGGCAGCGCCCACTCCGTTTCCCGGGCCTGCTCCGCGACCTGGCGGGCCTCGGCCTCGGTGACCTGCGCGCCCCGGCTCCCTGGCGACCCCGGCTGGCCTTCGGTAACCACAGTGCTCGGCCGCGTGGCGGTATAGCCGGTTTCGCTGGTTTCCTGGTGCTCGCTCACGGTCCTGATCCCCCTCGACGTCGGCTGGTACCTGGGTACTGCCCGGTAACAGCCGACGGTAACGCGCGGGCCCGCGGCAGGACAGGCCCAGGCGGGGTCAGGGAGCGGGCTCGGGCATGTCCGCGCGGCTCACGAACACCTGCGGGCTTATCTGGTGCAGCGCCGAAAGCACGGTCACCAGGCCGTCGTCTTGCGGGAGCTCGACCACGATCTCGCCGGTCGTGGCGGACCGGGCCGACCGGCCCGGCAGCTCCCGCAGGCGCGCCTGGGGCTGGGCAGCGAGCACGTCGTTGAGCGCGGAACGGCTGCCCGGGTCGTCAGGTACCGCAATCCGGATTCTCCACTGGTGCATACGGAACACTCCGTCCGTTCGTGAACCTTCTCGTCCTCTCCATGACCGCCCACGCACCCTGAGCGTGGGGTCGACGGACGGGAAAGTTCATCATTTCGACTGTCGGTCCGGACGGTTGCCGGCGTGATTCGCCGTCGTAACGGCGACGTAAATCGCGATCAGACATCGGTCCGGTAGAAATTCAGGTAGGACCGCGACGGGGTCGGCCCGCGCTGATCCTGGTACCGGGAGCCGTACACCGGCGACCCGTACGGATGCTCGGCCGGCGAACTGCACCGGAACAGGCACAGCTGGCCGATCTTCATGCCCGGCCAGAGCTTGATCGGCAGCGTGGCGACGTTGGAGAGCTCCAGTGTCACGTGCCCGGAGAACCCCGGGTCGATCCACCCCGCAGTGGAGTGAGTCAGCAGGCCCAGCCGGCCCAGGCTCGAATTGTGGGTCGGGATGAAGCCCGGCCCGGCCAGGAACTGGCCGGAGGGGCTGCTGACCTGGATGCACCGCACCGGGCGCGGGCTGACCTCCCGGACGCCGACGACGGCCCGGGAGCGCTGACCGTGCCCCGGCCGGGTGAACCTCACCCGGAACGCTGGCTGCTCTATGCCCCAGCGCCTCACCGTCATCTTTCGTTTCACGGAACGGCAGCTTAGTCCGGCGGCCAGCTCGGCGACGGCGTCGGCGAGATACTCGCCGACGCTGACGAACTCGCCCGGCCCGCGGCCGCCGGCGCCCATGAGCCCCCGCAGCAGCGCGGTCCGCTGGGCGACGGACGACCGCAGGTAGGCCTCGGGTATCCGGTAATCCCCGGGTCGGCCGGCCGCGGCGGCGGCCCCCAGCCGGACCCCGAGGTCGTAGGGGTCAGCGGGCAGTGGCCGGCTCGGGTACTGCACTGGCCCGGCCAGCGGGATGTGGTGGTTCCATTCGCCTCCCGCACGCAGCGACCCGGCGATCTCGCTGGTCGTCCGGACCGACCCGGGCTTGCCGTGCCTGCGCTCGGACCTGGTGCGGGTCACCCAGCCGTGGGACAGGTCAGCGACCAGGGACTGGCCGTCCGAGAACAGCACCTCCCGGCACGGTCGGCCGAGCAAGAGTGGCGTGGCCGCGACGATCGTGGTCGGTCGGCCGGTCTCGTCGAAGACCTGGTCGCCGGGCCGGAGCTCGCCCAGGCACCGCCACCCGCCCGGGGTGGGGACGGGAGTATCGACCGCGAGTGCCTTGCCCTCCAGTCGGCCCGCGATGTCGTCCGGCAGGCTCACCACCTCGTAAGTAGAGGCCAGCACAAACTCGCCGGGGTGCAGGACGAACGGCTCGGACCCGCTCGGCTCCACCAGCCTGGTCAGCTCGGGCTGCTCCTCGGCCGGATCGATATGCGGGTACCGGTGGTTCTCGAACACCCGGAAGTACCGGTCCAGCCGGACGTCAATGCTCGACGGCTGGATGAGTTCGGGGGTGTACGGATCGAGCTTGACCCGGCCCGACTCGACTTCCGCCTTGATGTCCCGGTCGGAGAGCAGCACCCTGGCAACCTACCTGTTCCGATACGATGTCGGGACGAGCTCAGCCTGGCTGCCCGCGCCCGCGGTCTTCGCGGACCCGGGAGCACGGCGGCTTGCCCCGCGGGTGTAGTTCAATGGCAGAACGTCAGCTTCCCAAGCTGATAGTGCGAGTTCGATTCTCGTCACCCGCTCCCGGTACGAAGGCCCTTGCCCGCGCCTGTCTTGATGACGTCTGGCCCCCTCAGCCTGCTGCCGTAGGTGTCTAACCGCTTGACAGTTGTAGTGTCTAGTCGGTAGATATCCTGATGAAGGCGCGTGAGGTGAACCGGCGGATCGAGCGGCTGGGCGGTGTCATGGTCCGCCAGGTCGGCTCGCACCGACGATATGTGGTTGCCTTTACTGATGAGACCGGGACCGAGGTGAAGGCGGCGACAACGGTCCCGCAGCATGCGGGCGACATCCCCGCCGGGACGCTGCGCGCCATCGAGCGAGATCTAGAGGCGGCACTCGGAAAAAGGATGGCTGCGATGAGCGCTGATGCATATCGTGTCGTCGTCACCCGCGAAGAAGGCCACTGGCTCGCAGACGTGCCATCCCTGGAAGGTGCCCACACCTTCGCCCGCAGCCTGCCAACGCTGGACCAGGCAGTGAGAGAGATTGTCGTCTTGGCCGCCGACCTGCCCGATGAGGCCATGCCCGATCTCGTGCTGGACTACGAGTATCACACTGGCGACGCCCGCCTTGACGCCGCCGCCAGTGAGGTCCGTCAGCTACGCCGCCAAGCCGACGAGATCGCTGCTGCCGCCACCGCCCGCACCGGCCAGGCCGCCGTCGAGCTGGTAGCCAGAGGACTGTCGGTCCGCGATGTCGCCGCCCTGCTCGGCATCAGCCCTCAGCGCGTCTCCCAGCTCGCCGCCCGCGCAAGCTGAGCTACCTGCAGCCCGTGCCGTTAACCCCGGAGAGCGAGAGGCAATCACGGTCACCCGTGGGTACCGGATGCCCACGGCCGGCGGGTTCGTGGTGTTTTGCCTGGTCGATCTTGTTCGGGCTGAAAGGTGCGCTATCTGCCCAAGTGGGCATGGGCGATCCTCTGCGTGGGCATAGGGCTGACGATTCCATTCGGCGGATCCTCTGCCTGGTCATCGGGAGGGACCGCTCTCTAAAGCCATCGCCTGCACCGCGTTGAGTTCCGCGCCGATGGGAGGCTGTGGAACCCGGGCGTCGAGCCTCGGGCCATTGGCGGGCCTGTGAGTCTTGGCATGTCGGCACCGGTCGTAATGGCTGGAGCCGGCCGGGGTTGGTGCCTGGTGGCGTCGCGAGCAAGCGCACAGCGGTTAGCGGTTCACGCTGCGGCACTCGCGCTCGTCATCGGCGGCGTGATTGGGCATGCCTGGCCCGCGCCCGGCGCTTGAGCACATGGACAGACATACGCACCTGGTAGGTTTTGCCGCCGTCGTCCATCCGCGTGTCTGCCAAGAAGTATCAGTTTGGGCACTATAAAGCCCTTACCAGGGCGAGCAGTGCATCATGAAGGCCGTTGCCCAGGGAATTATGCGCTTGGAGTTCTTGGCCTCGGCAGCCTGCTACTGACACAGGTTCGATACGAGCACCATGCATCAATCAAGGACGCGGAAGCGCAGGAGCTGGCCACACGTGAGGCGGCGGACATGAGGCGGGCTGACGGCGCCTCAGCGCAGCTCATCAGAGATGGGCTCGACCGATTGCCCGCAGACCCGGCTGGCCTCAACTGACGACAAGACCAGCAGCTCGCATGCGCTGACAGGCCGGATCTGGGAGGACAGCATGAACCAGGGCACCGGTCCCGAAGAGCTGCCGGCCGAGGTCCTGGACGACGTGGCCGGCGTGGTCGGGGCAGAGGTCACTGTTCTCAGTCGCCTACCCGGAGGCGACCATGTGGGCGCCATGCGCGTCCAGGTGGCCGGAAGGGCAAATGCAGTGCTCAAGGTAGTGCCCCGGGCACACCCCAGCCACCTGGACGAGACGTTGCGAGCCCAAAGAGTGGCCGGGCACATGCGCAGGCGCGGCTATCCCACCCCGGCCTGGCTCGGAGTGGGGGCCACAGCCACTCATGTATGGCATCTGATGGACTTCGTTGACGCGGCTGCCGTGCCAGAGCTGACCCCGTCCATCGTTGAGCAGCTGATGGAGATCATCGAACTCCAGGCTGGCCAAGCCTCCGAGCCCTACGACCACTGGTCATACGCCTGGCGGGTCGCCACCGGTCAGGAATCGGCTGTCGCCGGGCTGGATGTCAACGAGACGCCCGAGCAGTCGCTTCTCCGCCAGTCCGTGGCCAGGCTCTCGGGGTATTCCTCCGTGGTGTCGGCCTTGGTCGAGCGCCTGCGGGTCGTGTGTGCCGACGTCCCGCCACCACGAGAGGCACCGGACATGGTCCATGCCGATCTCAACCCGGGCAATGTCCTGGTCCGTGACGGAGCGGTGGTGGCGGTCGTGGATATCGGGAACGCGGGTAGCGGCACGCGGGCGACTGATCTCACCACCCTGCAGTGGCACACCTTCCAGGATCCGCTGGACGGTGCCCGAAGGCGGCTGTGGACGAGAATCCTCGTCGTGGCCGGCTGGGAGGGGGCGGCGGTGCTCGCAGCGACACAGATCCTCCTGCAGCTCGAGTGGCCCATCCGTCTCGGGCGCCACGATGTCGTTGCAGGGGTGGTCAAGCGCGGCCATCGCGCCCTCGACGAGCTGAACGCGCTTCGCTAACTGTCGCCGGTCTGCTGCGGCTGCGAGGGCGTCCGGGAGCCACGTTGGGAGCCACACGGATGAACGGCTCCCGACCTCTCCGTACTGCAATGGACGCTGGGCCGGTGCGCAGCCGAGGTGACGACCTGATCTGGACAAGCCCGGATGCCCGCACTGGAATCTACGGGTCAGAAGGTGCCCCAACCGCGGGCAGGGTTGCAGTTTGGGTTGCAGTTCACCCCCGTGCAGCGTCGTGTCGGCCAGGGGGACCGGCCAGGGACGTTGGTCCAGCCTGAACGGATCGGGACGCCCGCGACCCAAGCTGCTAATGCGTTAGGGAGTTCACGCCGGTCCGTTGCGCGCCGACGACGACCAAGCGCTCACGGTAGGCTGATCAGCGGAGGGAGGCACGTGATGTCGGAGCCAGGAGCACCGGAGCCTGCTGCCAGGGGTGCCAGCCTGGAGCGGAGCAGGGAAGAGGTGCTCGCCGCAGCCCGGCCGCTGCCGTCCCATGAAGACATGGTGATCAAGGATCTGTCCGATGAGGAGGAGCGCATCTTCGTCGCGGCGATCCTCGACGCATGAGCCAGGTCTCGCGTGGCCCGGTTGTCATCGACACGGGAGTCTTCGGCGCGCAGCTAACCAGGCGGACGTGGCCGCTCGGAGAGTCCTACCGGCCGCTCGTCGAGGGCCGGGCGGCACTGGTCTCCTTCGTCACCTTGACAGAACTCCGTTACGGTGCCCAACTGGCCGAGTGGGGACCGCAACGGCTCCGAAGGCTTGATCGCGAGCTGGAGCGAGCGGAGACAATCTGGCCCGGGCTAGAACTGATCGCCTCCTATGTCGCGCTGCGCTGCTGGTGTGTGAGAGCAGGGCACGCACTCGGCCAGAAGGATCATGAGGCTGATCGGTGGGTGGCGGCAACAGTGATGTGGCTGGGCGTTCCAGTGGTCGCCCATGATGCGATCTTCGCCAACGTCGAAGGGCTCAACCTGCTCACCAAACTCGACCTGTAGTCCAAGATCACCGTGCAATTAACGTGCAATTAGCAGGGGGCCGTAGGGGTCAGATACGGCTACCCAGGGACAGGTCCCGTCACAGGTCACGGCCGATAACGGCGCCGATCGGTGTACTTCCCAAGCTGATAGTGCGAGTTCGATTCTCGTCACCCGCTCAATGCGACGACCCAAGCCGCGGCCGCCGAGGCCGTCGGATGCCCACGCCCAAGCACGATTTAGCGCCTGGGGGCGGTTACCAACCCCGAAGACGTGGCCGCCGTCCAAAACGAGCGATTCATGAACGTCTGCGATGGCACCTCACAGAACCAATGATCGAACACGCCGAAATCACGGGCGATGGAGCTGAGCACCGGGAGCTGCCCAGGCGTGTAGCCCGTCATGATCTGTGCGTACTCGTCATAGGTGGGCTGGCGGCCGGTCTCGCCGGTGAAGGTAGAGATGTAGTCGGTGACGAACCCGTCCATGGTCGGCGTCGCCCCGGGTGGCGGCGCGTTCCAAGGCTCGGTCACGCCTTCGCCGATCTTGAACCGGTTGTGATCGTCTATCGTGCTGTAAAGCTGGGTGTTGGTGTGTGGAAGTACTCCTCACCCGGATCGGGGTTGGGCGAGTCCATGTCCGTGGTGATCCCGTAGGAGACCACCTTGCGGTCAGCGCCGTGCTCCGCCCACCCGGGAATGGGATTGCTCAGGTCCTTGCCGATCACCCCGTCGAAGGTCTTGCCGTCCCCGGGGCCGTACAGGCGCCCCAGCACATTGTCCAGGGAACGGTTCTCGAACAGCGCCACCACGATGTGATCCAGCGCGCGAGACCGATCCGGTGCGGGCATCAGCCATCTCTCCTTACCCTGCCGACCGTGACCAGTTCCTGGCACCAGCAGCGTTCCGAAGCCCCGGGGTCCACCAGCGGCCCCATCTAAGATCATGCCCTGCCCGGCGCCGGGTCATCGCCCGCCACCGGTGATCTCCACCGCGGCCAGCCTCAGTGACAACACACCCAGCCTCGGTGACAATACACACGGTCTTCCACGGACCTGACCCGGAGGTGAGGCAGCCATGGCCGCGGAACAAGTAGCGCCACCGCCGGGCCCGCTGGGCCCGCTGGCTCGTTACGAAAAGAACGTCATCGACCGGATCAACGACTTCAATGACCCGCGCCAGGAGTGGCGGCGGCTGTTCTCCGAGCTGCTCGGCACCTTCTTCCTGGTGCTGGCGGCCGCCGGAGGCGGCATGATGGGCCACGCCTTCCCCGGCGTGATCAGCCACACCGCCGCCGTCACCGCCCCCGCGCTGACGGTCATGGCCATCATCTTGTTCATGGGCAAGGTCTCCGGCGCGCACCTGAACCCGGCCGTCAGCATCGCCTTCGCCCTGCGCCGCGACTTTCCCTGGTGGCGGGTCCCCGGCTACATCATCGTGCAGCTGGCCGGGGCCACGCTCGCCGCCTTGGTCCTGCACGCGATCATCAACGTCTCAGCCAAGTACGGGTCCAACTATCCGGCCCCCGGCTACTCCGCCGGTGCCGCGTTCTGGATGGAGCTGATCTTGACCACGGGCCTGGTCAGCGTGATCCTGGGCACCGCCTCCGGCGCCCAGAACGTCGGCATCATCGGCGCCTTCGGGGTCAGCGCGTACATCGCCCTGGCCGGCCTGTGGGGCAGCCCCATCTCGGGCGCCTCGATGAACCCGGCCCGCACCTTCGGGCCCGACCTGGCCAGCGGGACCTTCACCAGCTACTGGGTCTACATCGCCGGGCCGATCGCGGGCGCCGTGCTCGCCGTGGTCATCGCCTTCGTCCTGCGCGGCCGCGGCGGCGACAAGCCCGCCCTCGGGGCCGCGCAGGGCGAACTGTTCACCGAAACTTACGAGACCGGCAAGTCCTGAGCTGGTGACACCCGCCCTCCTCGCCGGGACATGATCTCGGCCGAGTCCTCCGAGTCAAGCCCAAGCCGCTGCGCGGTCGCTTCGCGAGCCTAGACACGGCAGCCACGGCCAAGGGCGGGCAGCTACGAGGAGGACGGGGGAGAAGCAGGCCACTATGGGCAGGCCGGACACCGCGGTGCTGGTTCGCCGTGCAATTAGCGTGCAGTTAGCCACGGTCGCCAGGGGTCAGCCACGGCTACTCCAGTCCACCCGGACCGGCAGGTCAGCCGCCTATACAGGCGTAGCCGCTCTACTTCCCAAGCTGTAGCACGCCCTTGATCTGCGAGGCGTCGATGGCGATCGCCGGTGCGCCGCGGTCCATGTTAAGCAGCTTCTCGGCGATCAGGCCCGAAGGAGTGCCCGATCAAGATCGGCTGGGCGAACAGGCCACCGATAATCTTCGCCTAGTGGTCGGTGACGTCGTTGATTCCCTTGTTGGCGACGCTGTCCGGGTTTGGCACGGTGGCCTTGCTCACGGTGTCGGCGTCGCCGGGCTAGGGATGGCCCTCGGGAGCGGCATGACCGGATGGGAGCAAGGTCCTGCCGACCGTATTACAAAACGTGATACAATGGTGGCATGTCCTCAGCCATCAGCGTGCGCCTCGATGACGAAGCTCTCCGAGCGCTGGCCCAGCTCCAGGCCACCGGGCTCAGCAGATCCGAGGCTA
>Ga0335076_10006927_pt1 | contig 11429 bp, 10 predicted proteins | sample Lox_Sample_25_FD_206717 | JGI IMG/M metagenome (GOLD analysis project Ga0335076, IMG submission 206717) | Soil microbial communities from Loxahatchee National Wildlife Refuge, Florida, United States - Lox_Sample_2.5 | ecosystem: Environmental > Terrestrial > Soil > Wetlands | place: USA... | reverse complement strand
TCGGTAGCGGGGTCACCGTAGCTCATGCAGCCCAGCGCGAGCCGGCTGATCTTCAGCCCGGTGTCACCGAGCCGGGTGTGCTCCATGTCGTCTCCTAGCGGCGATCCTGCTCGGCAGGCAGTTCCACCGAGTCAAAGCTACAGCTAGCCCGACCGGCCGCTCGCGAAACGCTAACTCCGATGCCAGCGGAAATGCGAGCGCAAGCCGATGACGAGCTCTGGTCGGCCATGGCCTGGTGGACGAGCACCAGCTGTTCGTCGTGTCGGCCGTCGTGGGCGGCGGCACCCGGGCCCTGCCGGCCAGGTCCGCCCGAACCTGGCCCCGAACGTGCATCAGAGTTGCGGGCTCCCGGTTGCCGGGTTCCTGGGCCGGCTCCCGGCGGGTCCTTGGGGCGCGTCGGCGGGCTGGTAGTCGAGGGTGAGCTTCCGGAGCTGTTCCCGGTGGCCCTGGGCCTGGTATCCGGCCGGCAGGCAGGACGGATCTCCGTCCGCACCCAGGATGAGGCAGCTGTGGCTGAGGGCCGTGGCGCCGGCCATCACGACGGCCAGCGCCAGCGCCTCGCCGGCCAGGTCGAAGATCCCGGTCCTGATGTGCTCGCCGAACAGGAACACCCCGAGCAGGCTGGCCGCCAGCGGGTCGAGGATGGTGAATCCGGGCTGCGAGGCGGCGAGCGGACCGGCCGCCAAGGCGTGGGAGGCCAGCAGCATCGCCGCCGCGCCGACGACGACGAGCACATAAGGCGACCAGTTGGAGAAGATGGCGCCGAGACCGTCGCTGAGGTGCGAGCTGAGCTCCTTGATGACCGCGGCCACGAAACCCCATGAGATCCCGGTGACGGCTCCGAGCACCGCGGCGCGGCGGGCACGGGACGCGCCGGGACCGTTACCCGGCCCGAGGGCCACGGCCAGGGCGAGCAGCACGACCCCGAAAGTGACCAGGCCGGCCAGCCACCAGGAGGAGGCCGCCGCGTGCAGCCGCCCTCCCGAGGGCGACGCCAGGAAGAGAAACAGGCCGAGTCCCGCCGACATCGCGGCCGCAGCCAGCCAGTCGCGGCGCTTCACCGTGACCCGCCGGGAGCCGGCGACGGCCAGGTAGCCGAAGACGAACAGCAGCTCGAGCGCCAGAATGGGCTGGACCAGGGCCAATGCCCCATAGCGCAGGGCGCTTAGCTGGAACGCGAACCCGAGGATCATGCTCGCCACGCCGAGCAGCCAGACCGGCCGGAGGGCCAGGCGGAAGAGGAGCCAGACATCAAAGCCGGTCGTCTCATTGCTCCTGGCGCCGAGGCGCTGGCACACCGAAGCCGTGGCCGTACACAAGCTTGCCGCGGTGGCCAGCAGGATCGCCTTTTCCATCAGTCCCACTCCGCGTCCTTGGCCGCCGCGCAACCCGGCACCTTCGGCAGCCCGCGACGGCATCATGAAAGCGGCCAGCGCGGATGCGGCGTTCGCGCGGACGGCCGGCCTTCCTCGTGCCCTGGCGGCTGGAACAGCGTGGACGTCCCGGTAATTCCTAGTGCGAGCCATCAGCGCGTCGTCCAGGACCCGACCGGTGCGCAGGACTTCCGGCACGGCGGCCGGCCAGCGCGGCCTGACCAAAAGCGCGATACTGGCCGCATGGTTGACGACACCGCACGGGACCGGGCCATCTACCACGCGCTGAAGGCGGCCGACGAAGTCGCCGCCGCCCTGCAGACTCACCTAATCGAGGAACACGGAGCCGACCCCGAGCGCGGCGCCCCGCAGAGTTCCTCTTCCAATTCCCTCAAGCTGCTGCGGCAGGCTCGCGAGCGCCTGGGTCAGGGGCTGCGGGCCGTCCAGGCCGACCACATAGCCGAGTCCGACGAGATCTCCCTGCGCAATCCGCAACCCCCGCAGCGCACAAGTTAACGTCCCGCGCCCGACCCTGCTACCGTGCACCATCCCCGGTGGACACGCTGTCCGTCAGGGCGGGGTTGGCCGCCGGCTCGGCACTGGCCGCCGGCGCCGCGTTCCGCAGCTCCTGTAGCCTGCGCCGGGACGGCAGCAGCAGCATCGCCACCAGCGCGCCGGCGCCGAACAGCGCCGCGGAGACGGCGAAGGCCATGGTGTAGCCGTGCACCGCGGCGGTGGCCGGGGCCAGCTGTCCGGCGTGGTGCGTAGTCAGGTAGCTGGCCGTCGCGGTCAGCGCCACCGTGCTCAGCGCCGCGGTCCCGATCGAGCCGCCCACCTGCTGCATGGTATTGACCAGGGCCGAGGCGACGCCTGAGTCGCGCCGGGCGACTCCGGCGGTGGCGGTGTTGATGGCGGGCGAGAAGATCATGCCGAAGCCCAGGCCCATGGCCGCCAGCGCCGGCACGATGCTCACCGCGTAGCTGGAGGTCACGGTGAGCTGGGTCAGGTACGTCATCCCGCCGCCGCCGAGCAGCATGCCGGTCACGATGAGGGCCCGTGGCCCGACCCGGGGCAGCAGCACGATGCTGGAGATGTTCGAGGAGAGCAGGATGCACGCGATCATCGGCAGGAAGGCCAGCCCGCTGGTCACCGGGCTGTAGCCCTTGATCAGCTGGAGGTAGTAGGTGAGGAACAGGAAGACGCCGAAGACCGCGATCCCGGTCAGCCCGACCGAGATGTAGGAGCCCCCCCGGGCCCGGTCCAGGACCACCCGCAGCGGCAGCAGGGGGTGACTGACCCGGCTCTCCGCGAACGCGAACCCAGCCAGCAGGATCACTCCGCCGGCCAGCGAGCCGATGGTCAGGGCGGCGGTCCAGCCGGCCGTCTCTGCGTGCGAGAACCCGAAGACGAGTCCGAACAGCCCGGCCGAGGCGAGCACGGCTCCCGCCCAGTCCATCCGCGGACGGCTGTCCGGCCGGTTGCCCCGCATGTAAACCAGGGCGCCGGCCACGGCGATCGCGGCGAAGAACAGGTTGACGTACAGGCACCAGCGCCAGGAGAAGTACTGCGTCAGGACGCCGCCGAGGATCAGGCCCACGGCACCGCCGCCAGCCGCGACGGACCCGAAGACGCCGAACGCCCGGCCGCGCTCGCGCGGGTCACGGAAGGTGCTGACCAGCGTGCCCAGGGCGGCAGGCGCGAGAATGGCGCCGAATGCGCCCTGCAGCGTCCGGGCCGCCACCAGCATGCCGAACGACGTGGCGGCGCCGCCGAGCGCCGATGCGAGCGCGAACCCGGCCAGGCCGGCGATGAAGACCCGCTTGCGGCTGAACATGTCGCCGAGCCGGCCGCCGACCAGCAGCAGGCTGCCGAACGCCAGGGCGTACGCCGTCACCACCCACTGCCGGTCGCTGTTCGGGAAGCCCAGAGCGTGCTGAGCCGAGGGCAGGGCGATGTTCACCACCGTGGCGTCCAGCACCACCATGAGCTGAGCGATAGCCACGATGACCAGGACGAGCCAGCGATGGTCGCGTTCCGCGGAACGCTGGCGGCCGGCGACGGGCGTGATGGATGACATAGCAGGCTATACCCCCCGGTGAGAAGCGTGACTGATCAGTTGTCCGGCCGCCCCGTCCAGGCTGTCGAGCAGGCGCAGGAAGGTCGCCCGGTCCGCCTCGCTCAGCGCACCGAAGATCTGCTTGAGCAGGCGTTCCCGCGTGGCGTTGGCCACTTCCAGGCTGGCTTCGCCCGCGTCGGTGATGGCGACGAGCTTGGCCCGGCGATCGGTGGGATCGGGCCGGCGCTCGGCCATGCCGTGCCGCTCCAGTCCGTCGACGATGTCGGTGATGGAGTGGGGCGAAAGACCGAACTCGGCCGCCAGCACGTTCTGCCTGGTCGGCCCCTGTTCGCGGAGGTGCCGGAGCACCTTGGTCCGGGCCATGGACAGGCCGCACCCGTTCATCTCGTCGTTGACGGCCCGGAACATCCGGTGATGGACGGCCAGGTACCGTTCGCCCACCTGCTCAGGCGTGATCATCGCCGGCCCTCCGCATGCACTGATGTACCTCACGTTGATGACTATTATAATGAGGCTCCTCACGGATTTATTTCCAGCGGCCTCTCATCGTGTCAAGCGGGGCAGCACTGGATGACGGCGACCTCGATGGCGCGGTTCCCGACCCCCTCGTGGTCGCGGAGGCATGGGACACATGGCACGCGGAGGTGGACTTCGCCACCCGGTTCGTGGCCGGGGCGCCCAGTGTCCTCCAGCGGACTCCCACCCCGGGAGCACGCTTCCGGCGTCAACGCGAAAGAGGCCTGAACTGCCTGGTATCTGCGAGCCACGAGCAACCTCCCACCAAGAAAGGGGGGAAGGCCCCCGATCACCATGCATTGGAGAGATCTCATGGCCGTGAATACAGCAGACCAGTCTCAGGGCGCGGCGGAACCGGCCCTCGTCCCGGCGATCACCAGCCCGGTTCTGACGCCACTTCCGTCCCCGGTTCTCGGCGGGGCGGTCGGATGCGACTTCCGCAGCCTGCTCAGCCAGCTGCTGTTCGTGGAGTTCAGCGGCAAGCTGTCCCGGATGGACCTGTTCCCGCCGGGCGCGGTGGTCTCGGCCGGCACGACGGTCCTCAAGGGGACCTGGCTGTTCGACCTGGACACGGGCACCCAGGAGGGAGCGCTGCCGGGCGCCGACATCTGGTGGGAGCAGATGACCCCGACCGCCCGGCAGATGGTCCCGCAGAACGGCGCCACGATCATCAACCTGGGGGCGGTGGACTTCACCTCGTTGTCCCCCTCCGGCCTGCAGGGTCTCCCGTACGGGACCGCGCCGATCCCGGGCAACGACGACCCGACCAACAAGCTCGTGCCCGGCGACGTCTTCGCCGTGAAGACGACCCAGGGCAACTTCGCCAAGGTGTTCGTCGACGCTTACGGGTACGACCTCACCATCACCTGGGTCACCTACCAGCTTCAGCCCATGTACGCCGTGCTTGGCACGGGCTATAACCAGCCGGAAGACGTCAAGGTCTCGGCGGACGGGGCGCATGCCTACCTGACCGAGCGCACCGGCGACCTGCTGCGGGTCCCGCTCGGCGCGGCCGACCGCGTGAACGCCGCCGTGGTGGCATCCGGGATGACCGCGCCCCAGCAGCTGTTCCTCGACGAGGCGAACCACGCCGCCTACACGGTGGAATACGCCCCGAACGGCAGGCTCCTCCGCATCGACCTGTCGACCGGAGCGATGACCACGATCCTGTCCGGCCTGCAGAACGCCGTCGGGGTCGTGCTGAGCGCCGACCGCCAGTTCGCCTACATCAGCGAGCAGACGACCGGGCCGGACCAGGGCCGGATCAGCCGCTTCCAGCTCAGTAACGGTCAGCGCCAGTCTGTGGTGACCGGGCTGACCGCCCCGTTCTTCCTCACCTGGTCCGACGTCAGCGAAACGGCGCTGCTGGTGCCCGAACGGGACCCGGCCAACCGCCTGCGCAGCGTCAACGTCGTTACCGGAGCCGCGGTCGTGGTGGCCGGCGGCCTTCCGGTCCGGCCGTCCAGCGTCGCCATAGCCGGCCCCGGAACCCTCCTGGTGTGCTGCAACCAGGTGATCGAGGAGATCACCGTGGCGTCCCCGTCCAGCCAGCCCAACGGCCCCTTGCTGGAAGGCATCGGGTTCGTCCCGTTCGACTGGGTGGACGCCGGGCTGGCCGATACCACGAGCCACGATCCGGCGTACTTCTTCCAGGTTCAGGGCGCGCCCTTCGGCGGGAGCCTGCCGGTAATGGTGAACTTCCTGCGTGCCGCGCTGGACGGCGCCGCCTACTACCAGGTGAAGGTGGGCACCGAGGTCCGGACCGACGTGTTCCACGGGGCATGGTGGAACGGCACCCAGTACATCGCCCGGACCTTCGGCCCGCAGGACCTGAACGGGCAGCCGGGCTATTACCCGGTGCCGTCGGTCTCGGACCTGGCCCTTTGGCTCCAGCCGCTGCCGGGGTGCTACCTCGACTCGACCAACCTGGCCAGCGCCCAGCTGCACACCATCACGGTGGACTTCTACACCGTCTCGGGCGTACTGCTCGAATCCGCTACGCCGCTGGCCATTTACGTCGATAACAACCCGTGCACGGCAACGATCACGGCCCCGACGCTGAACGGGGTGTCGGCCAACGCATGCGGGTTCCTCCCGTACAACCCGCTGACCACGGTCAGCGAGATCGTGATGATACCGTTCGGGGCCAGCCAGCCCGAGGGCTTCGCCACCTACGCCTTCAGGCTCACCAGGGGCACGGCCAATGTCCCGCTCAGCCAGCCTTCTTCTGGGCCGGTCGGCGGGATCACCCCGGCCACCGACCCCATCAAGGAGACGGTGGCAGCGCTGTTCGCCCCGTCCGGATGCACCATTGCCGGGTTCGCCGCGCTGGTGTACGTGTGGGCCGAGGCGATCACCGGGTGGTCTCGCTGCAGCCAGTACGACGCCCAAGCGGTGGAGGCGTTCGTCCTAGCCCCCTGACGCCGCGGGAATCCTCTGGTTTCCTCGACCGGAGGTTGCCGCTGGGCCGCGGACCGAACCAGGTTCACGTGGTTTGGTCCGCGGCCTGTCGCGCGCAGGCTACCGTTAGGGGACCCGCGAGGGCGGGTCGGCTGGCGGGGTGAGGGTGGCGGTGAGCCCGGTGAGCAGGATGTCCAGGCCGCGTTCGAGTTCGGCGGCGCCGTCGTAGGCGGCCAGGGCGGGGGCCAGGCTGCGGAGCAGGGGGAAGTCGCTGATCGGCAGGCGGTGCAGGCCGAGCCGCAGCAGGTCGTCGGTCTCGTCGGGGTTCTCGATGAGTTCCTGGAGCTCGTCCAGGATGTGGCCGTTCAGGAACCCGAACAGGGCCCGGTAGATGTGCAGGGCGTCGGGTCCGCTGAACCCGGCCCGGGTGAGCAGGGCCAGGATGTCCTCCAGGGGGCGCAGGGTGCCGGGCGGGCGCAGCCCGAGCGGGGTGGCCAGCGGCCGGGTGACGATCAGCGGCACGACGTGCGGGTGGGCCAGCGCCAGCGCGCGGTAGCGGCGGGCGACCTCCCGCAGCTGGCCGGCCCAGTCGGGGTCGGCGGAGTCGACGTGGAGCTGGGCCAGGACGGTCTCGGCGACGCCGTCGAGCAGGGCCGCCTTGCCCGGCGCGTGCCGGTAGAGGATCATCGGGTCCCGGTCCAGGGCGCGGGCCAGGCGGCGCAAAGGCCAAGAACACCGCCGGCCAGGCCAAGGGCAACCTCAAGCAAGCCGGCGAGAAAGTCAAGGACGTCTTCAAGAAGTAGCCGCCACGGCGGATCCCCGGGGTCGCGTCAGCGACGCGGCCCCCCGGGGCCCGCCATCCAGCCCCCGCCCGCCCGGCTCAGCCGGATCGGGCAGGCCGGACGACGGCCGGGGCATGTCCCCGGAAACGGCCGGTCCAGTCCTGCGAGGTTGACAGGAAACCAAATGGTTTCCTATTGTGGTTGACGTGGATCCCGTGTTCAGGGCACTGGCCGACCCGACCCGGCGGGCGCTCCTTGATGAGCTGTCCGCCCGCGATGGCCAGACGCTCGTGTCCCTCACGGCGCGGCATGACATGACGCGCATCGCCGTGGCGAAGCACCTGAAGATCCTCGAGGACGCCGGGCTCGTCGTGAGCAGGCGGCGGGGCCGCGAGAAGCTGCACTACCTCAACCCGGTCCCGATCCGCCTGGTCCACGACCGGTGGGTCAGCAAGTACACCGAGCCGTGGGCGGCTGGGCTCGTCGGCCTGAAGCACGAGCTGGAGGATCAGATGGAGAAAGTCTTCGAGATCTATATCCGCACCACGCCCGAGCGCCTGTGGGAGGCGATCACCGACCCGGTGATCAGGGCGAAGTACCAGTTCGGCGCGGCGGTCGAGTCGGACTGGACGACGGGCTCGCCCTACCGGCTCGGTCATCCGGCTGCGGAGCGGCCGCTGATCGAGGGTGAGAACCTGGTCGTCGAACGGCCGAACCGGCTCGTGCAGACGATGCGCGCGCTGTGGGGCCCCGACGCCGAGCGGGCCGGCACGTCCCGGGTGACGTGGGAGATTGAGCCGGTCGGCGACTCGTGCCGCCTGACGGTGGTCCACGATCAGCTGCCACCGGACGCTCCGGCCGAGCTCTACGGCGGATGGCCGATGATCGTGTCCGGCCTGAAGACGTGGCTCGAAACCGGGCAGACCCTGACCACGCCCGGCTCGCTCATGTATCAGCAGTAACCCATTCAGCGACGCCAGGAGATCGTCATGTCCCAGACCACCATCACCGACATCGGCACCGTGGGAATCCCGGTCAGCGACCAGGACAAGGCGGTGGAGTTCTTCGTCGGCACACTCGGCTTCGAAAAGCGGCTCGACGTGCGGATGGGGGAGAGCTTCCGCTGGGTCACGGTCGCGGCCCCGAGCGCGTCCACCTCGGTCGCGCTGATCACCAGGCCTGACACCGGGGCCGACACCGGTATCCGGTTCCTGGTTCCCGACGCCGAAACCGAGCACACCGCCATGCGGCAACGGGGCATCGAGGTCGGAGACCTGCTCCGGTGGCCAGGTGTCCCGCCCATGTTCGAGTTCAAGGACCCAGACGGGAACAGGTTCGAGATCGTCGAAGCCAGCGCCTGAGCAATTCCTTTCCGAGCACACGGTGCAGGATCACCTGAAATCGATCTTCGCGAAGACCTCCGCGCGCAACCGCCGGATCCTGCTGTCACGCTGCTGTGCCGCCGGCTAGGCGTCCAGCCGGGCCGAGATGCGCTCGTCGGGCGTGCCCCACGCCGGGAACGGCCGGGATGCCGGGACGCGTGCCGTCGCGCCCGGGTTCAGGTCGCGATTGATCACCCTGGCGATGGCCTCGACGGTGGTGATGCCGTAGGGCATGCTCGGGTTGTCCTGGGTCAGCACCACGATGCTGTAGCCGCCGCCGCGGCCGGTGAAGCAGCCGATGCTGTGAATGCGCCAGCCGTGCGTGGCCCGGGGCAGCCAGCCGTTCTTGACGTGCGCGGTCAGGCTCGTCGGCGCGCCGGCCGGGACGCCCCACCGCTGCGAGGGGATGACCTGGGCCATGAGGCTCAGCGCGTAGCTGCGAGAGTTCGGGGACAGCACTGCATTGGGCTTCAGCAGCAGCCGCAGCAGGAGGATCTCGTCCGGCGCGGTGATCTGGGTCAGGCCCCACAGGCCGTCCGGGCCCAGGACGGCGTGCCTCATCCCGGCCAGGTTGAGGAAGTGCTGGAGGTAGCCGTGCCCGAGCTGGGCCCACAGCGCGGACGCGGCGGCGTTGTCCGATCTGGTGATCATCGCCCGGAGCAGGTTCGCCTCGGTGCCGGTCAGGAACCTGTGCTGGTCGAGCGCCTTGCGCAGGAGCGCGGCGAGGATGGTCACCTTCACCACGCTGGCCGAGTCGAAGTGCGCGGAGCCGTTGAGCGAGCACGTCAGACCCACGGCCTGGGCGTCGACCGCCACCGCGACCGAGGAGACCCGGCCGCGCCGTGCCGCCTGGATGTCGCCGCTTATCCTGGCGGCCAGCGCGGGATGCGACGAGGAACGGCAGATGGCTGCCGGTGCCGCGGCCTGGCGCACCGATGCGCCGGCCGGCCCGGCCGGCCAGGTGATAAGCAACGTCCCGGCCAGCGCCGCAGCCACGGTCACGGCCACAAGCCTGGGCATTTCCCGCATCCGCTCCATCGGGTCCCTCCACGCAAACGACCAGAAACGAACTAATTCTGACGTTCGCACGAACGGCGCCGCCGCGCCATAGGGGAAAGCCACGTTCCGGGCGAATGTCGCGCACCCGGTTAGGTGGTCACCGCCGGGCGTACTATCTGGCCGGTGCGTGCGCTGGTCCGGGCGGCGTCCAGCACGGCGGCCGAGCCGGCGTCCGGCGCGAAGGGCTTATCGCAGGTGACCGCCAGGCCCAGGCCCAGGCGCAGCGCCTGCTGGGTGAGCGTTACGTGGGTGGCGGCGGGGGTGGAGAGTGATCGGCTAACACGCTAGACAACCAGGCCCGCCGGATGCCAGGTGATAGGCGGGCATTGTCGATCGCGACCTGGCCAAACATCGTGTATCAAGGCCGCCCGGCCGTCCTCTATCCGAGAGAAAGGCTGTCACGTCCGGCGGTCATCTACGGGAGAGCTGCGTGCTAGACGGGAGCGGCGCGTCGGCGCAGCGCGGCGCGCACAAGGTAGCGGTCGGCAAGACGCTGCTCATCGCCGGCGTGTGTGCCATCATCCCGCTGATCGGCAATGTCGTCGCCTCATTCGTGACGACCTGGACCGGTGTCGGGTCCTGGCTGGCGGTACCCGCCGTCGGGGTCGCCGTCGCGATGCTCACCGCCGTGATCCAGGCCTACGGTTCGGCCTCCGCCGAGGCACCTCCGCGCCCGCCGGACGGCCGGTATCCGCGTTATCCGCCGCCCCAGGTGAGGCGGCGCGGGATGGCGCTGCCGCTCGCGTTGCTCACCACGGTCCTGGTGATCGGCGTCGGCGGGCTGGCCGCGACCATCGGGATCCGCTACGCGGTCGGGTATTTCACCGGGAACGAAGCTGGCACCAGCCGGCTGGTTCAGCCGGTTTCGAACAGTGCCGGGGGCCTGACCGTGACGGTGGAAAGCGTGACGTACACGGCCCACTTCACGCAGGTAGGCGTGGCGGCCCGCAACGAGACCGGGACCATGGTGTCGCTGCCGGTGTACGGCTACTGCGTGTTCACCGGCAGCGACGGCACCACCCTTCAGGCCGACCCGTTCCGGAGCCACTGGTCAGACACGCTGGCCCCCGGCAGCCTCCAGCGCGGGACGATCACCTTCCCAGGCCACTTGCCCGACGCGGTCCTGCAGGCGTCATTCAGCTTCACGCAGATCTTCGGCCCCAGCGGAGGATCGATCACCGTGCACGCCATAATGCTCACGCCTGTCAGCGGGCAGGCCACGGGATCCGAGTTATCCACTGGTAGTCCTGCGGTCAGGTGAGTTCTTCGAGTTGCCGGACTATCTCTGGTAGGGGTGCGGTGGCGTCGATCTCGATGGTTGCGGTCGCGCGCAGGAGTGGTTCTACCTCGGCGAGGTACCGCAGGATCTGGGCGCGTTCGCCGGGGTGCTTCCCGTACGGGTTACCGGTCCGGGCCGCGATCCTGGCCAGGAGGACGTCGGCGGGCGCGCTGAGCAGGGCGATGTGGTCGAACTGGGAGTAGAGCTTCCCCTGATTGGTCTTGCAGCCCGCGACGAACAGATGACCGTGCTGGTGGCTGACCAGCAAGGCCGCCATGGCGTCTTCGCGCCAGATCCAGTCCGGTGAGCCGTCCGTCAGGGTGACCCAGTGACTCCACTGGTCGGTGTCGGTGTCCACGACGCGGTGGCCCCGCTGGCCGAGGACCTGGAGGGCAGCGGACTTGCCGGTGCCGGACATTCCGGTGACCAGGACCTTCGGCATGCCCTTGAGATTACGGCGACCGTGAATTTCGGCCGGACGACCCTGCGTCTCGCCCCGGCTCCAGGAACCAGCCTGGGCTGGTGCATGCTCCAGCTTCTTTCCCATCTGGTGGGCCGCCA
>Ga0335076_10006926_pt1 | contig 11430 bp, 10 predicted proteins | sample Lox_Sample_25_FD_206717 | JGI IMG/M metagenome (GOLD analysis project Ga0335076, IMG submission 206717) | Soil microbial communities from Loxahatchee National Wildlife Refuge, Florida, United States - Lox_Sample_2.5 | ecosystem: Environmental > Terrestrial > Soil > Wetlands | place: USA... | reverse complement strand
GGCGAGCCTTGGTCGAGACGCAAGAAGAAAAGTCCCTTCGAAGTGAGAAAAAACGAGCCTTACCGCTCGCAAACTACAAGTGTCTCTTGACAGAGCCGACGCCTTCATAGAGGGTGCCCCAGGTTCGTTTTCTGAACCTGGGTCTTGGGTTGGTGAATGAGTCGCGGAAATTGACGTGCCCTCGGGCTTGCATCGATTTTACGGCCAAGGCCATTTGCATTTCGTGACGTTCAGTTGTTACCGGAGATTGCCGCTCTTGAAGAGCGCGTCCTCGCGGGATGTGTTCGTGGAAGAACTGGCGCATTTGCGGGAACGGATGGGATTTCTTTTGATTGGCTACGTAGTCATGCCCGAACACGTACATCTTCTGGTGAATGAACCGCCGCGCGGAACTCCTTCGACGATGCTGCACGATTTGAAGTTGCGGACGGCGCGGCGCTTGCGGCGTGGTGACGTGTGTGCGGAAGGCCAAGAGAGTCTGAGGTCGTTTTGGCAGGCGCGGTTCTACGATTTCAATGTTTACAGCGAAAAGAAGAAGAAAGAAAAACTCGAATACATGCACAGCAATCCAGTGACACGAGGATTGGTGGAGCATCCGAAAGATTGGCCGTGGAGCAGTTGGTGGAATTATGCGCAGCGAGGGAAGGGGCTCATTGCTGTGGATTTGCGATAGAGAAGAGAACCCCAAGACCCAGGTTCAAAAAACGAACCTGGGGACCCGGCCGCCAGAACCTTTTAGCCCCTGCTCTCCGAAGGTCTCGCGGCGCTCTCAGATTTCGCTCACCGTCTTTCGAGTACGGCCTCCGTCGGCGCGTCGAATCGGCGGAATCTTCGGGCGCCCACGGCCATACCAATTCTGATGATCCGCAAAATGAATTATGTCAAAGTAACGGTAGAGGAACTCGTGATCCGTTGCCTGTTCGTACTTTCCGTCCTCGTTTACTAACCAGATGCAGTCCAGCCCATCTTGCCGGCTGTAGTAGCCCACACGGAAGATACGGCCCCTGTTTCTTTTCCAAAACTTGTGCTCCCCATGCCGGCGTGCGAGACGCACAACGGAGAGTGGAGGAATTGGGATGCGTCGTGCTTTGGCATCGATGTTCGTTTTGAGCTTCGTGGCCATTGTGCCTCGTTTCGCTCTTCAAGCTATGCCGGTACAAAAACCGGTATCTCTACAGGACCAAATGAGGGCACTGAGAGCCCTGGTAGAGGTCCTGCGGGAAGCGGCAAGAAATAGGGCGATCCATCGCAGGGACCTGCGCAATTGGGAATGGGGAATCCTTGGAACTTTGCGGGGGCTTTCCCCGGGGCTGGAGCGCTCTGTTGGTTTTCATTCGCTTTTCTTACTCTCTCCTTATACTCTTTCAGTTTGTCGGCAGCTGATTGAAATTTCTTTTTGTCTCGTCTTGGAATAGATGGTGGTGTCTTTCCCTTGAACTCGATTGGGTTGCCGTTCTCGTCGTACCTTCCCACCAATTTCCCACCGTCATCGACCCGATCTATGTGGGGACCCCCGTGGCTGAATTTGTCCACAGTATAGCCATCAGCAACAACCACAGGCTCTTGCTGCTGGCTCGTATTTTGCGCCGCTTGCTGTGCCACCGCGTTTTCTGCTGCAACTTGATCGTAATACGCATTTTCGGCCTGTTCCTCATGCTGTTCAAGGTAGGTCGGTGATTTGTTCCAAGATGCTAGGTTGTGCCCATCTAGATCCGAGAATGATTCCGGATCATCTGCAACCATCGAATAAAGATTCAACGTTTGCGGATTCGTCAGGTTTGCGTAAGGCACGGCAACCGGAACAGCAGACCAATCCGCACTCAGCCAATGTCCGAAACGATTGGTGTAGTAGCGAGCACCGAAGTCGTCGTTGCCGGTCTCGCGGGTGGCGCACCGTTCGATTTCAAGGGTGCGGATTTTGTCTGTGTTCGAGCACCACTGAAAATTGTGAGCAATCCTCTGCGACCGTTTTACGGACGTGGCGATCTGCATTTCGTGACCTTTAGCTGTCACCCTGGAACACATGCACAACAACCCGGTAGATCGGAAAATGGCGAGGCATCTCAGAGATTGGCTATGGAGCAATTGTTGGCACTACGCGAAGAAGGAACGCGGAGTGATCCGCAGCGACGCGGCGGAACAAACCAGAGTAGCAAGAGAAAATCCGTACCCTTAGAAACGAAGGGTACGGCACCCAAACCGTGCCGAGCATTCGACCTGTGCGCCACCCGCCCTGTGGATTTGCGATAGAGAAGAGAACCCCAAGACCCAGGTTCAAAAAAAGAACCTGGGGCGCCCGGCCGTCGATGCGGTTCTTGTTGCCATTAAAGGTGGCGAGAAAAGCGTGCGCCCTCGGCCGATCACAAATTGAACGCGGAAAGCAGAAGGCGGGTGATGAAAAGGTCCACTATGAGGACAGCGAGTGAACCGACAACGAATGCGGTTATCGTTGCACGACCAACTCCCTCTGTCCCACCTTGTACACGGAACCCTTTATAACAACCTACTGTCGCGACGATGAATCCGAAAACGATCGGCTTTGTGAACCCGATACACAGGTCGCCGAAAACCAGCACATTGACCGCATGCGACATGAATTGTGCCGCGCCAAGGTGAAGTATTAGATTTGCCACGAGAAATCCGCCGAAAAGCCCCGCACAATCGCCCAGGGCTACGAGCAAAGGAAGCGTGAACACCGTGGCGAGCACGCGTGGTGTCATCAGCTTACGGATGGGGTCTATGCCGAAGGCGCGAATCGCATCCACCTGGTCGGTCACGACCATTGAGCCTAGCTCGGAAGCCATCGCGGTGGCGTTCCGGCCTGCGACCAGAAGGGCCGTGAACACAGGACCGAGCTCCCGGATGAGTGCAAGGGAAACGGCGTCGCCGGTCAATACCGTTTCGCCGAAGCGGGCAAATTGCGACGCAGCGTTCAAGACAACTACGCCGCCGACGCAAAAGAGCGCAACGACGACAATCAACGAGGAACCCACTCCAATCTGGTCCATCTGTTCGACGAGCTCCGCAAAATAACGTCTCCCACGAAACATGTTACGGACGGAGTTAAAGGTGAGCAGGGAATAGTCCTGGAGAGCAAAGGCCCACGTTTTCAAATTGTTCTCGATGACGGAAGGGACCGAAGTTGAGTTCATAGCCGCGCTCCTCGAATGGGAAAAGCGATTTGATTCTATGGGGAACTGGTCAAGTTGAGCCAGCGATTCAGAAATTTGCCACGGAATATGAATTAAGCAAGCTAGAACAATCGAGATCGAAAGGATGGTACCTCTGTCCAAACGCGAGGTACACCATGGCCGAGGTGAGAGCAGGCAAGGAAACTCGCACTGTCTGAGAATGTCATCCGGCTCGACGGCGCCGGTTGCGGCGTGCCGCTGACCCGGGCCACCCGACCTTAGGTGGGGTGGGTGGTTCGGGCGGCCAGGAGTTTTGCGGCGTTGGTTTGATAGAGCTGTTTGAGGATGTCACCGTGAGACTTCACCGAGTGGCGTAGAAAAGTGGAGGTGGGCGCCCCGGCAAAGGCCGCAAAAAAGTGAGCCATACCCGAGCACCTGGGAGTTTGGCATTGGGGGTTACGAGCGCCGAACCGTTGGAGCGTCAGGGCAAGTGAAGGAAACGCGGCAATCGATGCGGGCCGGTCTAGTGAAGTCGGGCAGTAATCAACGAGTGTGCCTGGGAAGCAGGGTGAACGGTGAGATCGACTCCGAGATCAACGATGTTGGAGTGCGAGACGATAGATTTCCTGGGCATTCTTGTCGAGGCTGAGCAGTACGGAATCGCCGTGGGACAGGCCGATGTCCGTCGGCCAATAACCACCCAAGGTTATGCCTTTCAAATGGAGCACGGTTTCGACTTTGCCGGCTGGGACAGAGATGCGGATCACATCCGCGGAGTGATCCTGATTTTCTTGGTGCATGTAGACGAATTTGCTGTCGGTGGACCAAGTGAGGGGACTAAAACGTCGGGAGACAAACTCTGACCAATGCTGGGTTTGCAAATCGTAGAGCATCATCTTGCCGTCCGTCCGACGGCCAGAAATAAGGTAGCGGCCATTTCTGGAGACGCGTGGGCCACCCATGCCGTCGGAACCTGGAATTTTGGAGAGTTCCTGGGTGGTCAAGTTGAGCTGGTAAATGGCGCTAGCTGATTCCGACAGCATGACAAAAATAATGGAATTGCCGTCCGCCGACCAAAATCCTGCGCCGAGTTCGGAGTTGGGGTCGTCGACCTTAGGTATCACTCGTTGCGGGGTACCGCCATCGGCCGAGACAACCAGGATTCCATGCGGCACGTCTGTGAAGAGAATTTGTTTTCCGTCGGGCGACCAACGGGGTTCGTGAGCATTGAGGGGAGGAAACGTCAGTTGCAGACGCTCGCTACCGTCGATTCTGCTGCGCCAAAGGTTAGACTCCGGGTAGGTGGAGTAGGTGACCCACTGGCCATCGGCAGACACTTCCAATTCTCCCGCAGAGATGCCACCGAGAAAGGGCAGAAGTTTTTTGGTGGACCGGTCGTAGCGCACCAACTCGATTCTAGGCTGATTACCGACGACAAATAAGTATTTGCCGTCGGTGGAAGGAGTGGGAGCGCCGAAGATCATGGGACCGGTGGTCAACGGCGCGGGAAGACCAAGCTCGACTTTGCCAAAAATGTTTTTCCATTCGGGAAGAACCCAGACATCACGACTCGTTTGATAGAAGTAAAGCTTTCCGTTGGCCGACCACTTCCCACAGCAGCCGTGAATGGGCAAGCGGCGGAGACCCTTTCCGTCGACCCCGACTTCCATAACGTTCCAATCTTCGGGACGAGCAGCGGCGGTAAAGACGGTGAAACGCAACCGGCTTCCATCGGGCGAATACTGAATCCAGTATGCCCTGGCGTCGAGAGAGGCGACCTTACGGACATCGCTGCCATCGGGTAGAGCCACAAAGAGGTCCTTGCCTCTGTTGAACGCCAGATGGTTTCCATCGGGGCTCCAGCACGCATCGAGAGCAAAGATATCGCCGACCCGACGAGGGGGACCGGTGGGAAGGGGAAAGGCCCATAGCGGACGATCATAGGGGTCGCCGGCACCACCCGCAAGGAACTCCGAACGCGCTACAGAAAAGTCATAGAGGATAGGCCTCTCCAGAGGCACGGGGATTCGGACTGTTTCACCGCCTTGAGTAGACACTTGGATCAGAGAAGGGTCTCCGCCGAAGACGGGAGCAACGGTGGACAAAGGCCCCGCGAATGGTGCCCCTTCTTGGAAATAGAGCCGAGTGCCGTCCGTGAGGAGTTTGAGGGTGACATCCTTGTGCAGGCCATCGTTTGTAATCTGAGTGGAGTCGACAACATTTAGCACCGGAGGAGGAGACCATAGCTTTCGTGAAATCGGGATTGCCGCGAGAAGGAGGAGCGAGAGCAACAAAGCGAAGAATATTAAGGTCTTACGGTTGATGTCTGGTGGAGGAGGGCCGGGTTGCGGAGGCAAGGGGAGTACAGAGGGTTTGGGGATACTATCTAGAGTCGCAACGGGAGCGATAAAGCGATAGCCGCGGCGGGGGAGGGTTTCGATGTAGCGTGGGGTTTCGGCTTCGTCGCCCAAGGCTTCGCGGAGGCGCTTCATGGCGTTGTAAATACCCTTATCGAATTCGACGAAGGTGTCGGCAGGCCAGAGGCGCTGTTGCAACTCTTCTTTAGTTACGAGTTGGCCGGGCTTTTCAAGGAGAACGAGGAGGACCGCAAAGGGCTGGTCCTGAAGCTTGACGCGGATACCTCGTTTGCGAAGCTCCCGGGCGGAAGGATCAATCTCAAAGACGCCGAAACGTTGAGGCAGGGTAGTTTGCGGACGGTTCACGGGCATGGAGCTCCGGCGAGATCGAGTTGCGGGAGTCTACCATCATCGAAACAGTAAGACTACTGTGCAGGCAAGTCCTGTGAGGCGAAGGTTTTAACGAGACAGATGGCGGAGCGGTGGGGAGCGTTGACGGCAAAGCGAAAACACGCCAGAAGGGAACACGCACGAAGTTCGTTACCTGAGAGTTTTCGCCATGAACGCATGTCGTCAGAACCAGCCGGGCCAGGGAATCTGGCGGTGTTTGTTTGCCGCGTTGCTGTTGCTCCCACTGTCGACCGCAGCGGGTCAGAAATTGGCTGCCAACGTTTCATCGACAAAGGGCGGCAGTTCCGTATCAGCAGTACGCCCGGCATGGTTGCCTCCGGACGTGGACGAGACGGTTCCTGAGGTGGAAGGGACAACCTGCCCAGTAGGAGAGGTTCTAGAGAGGGCCGAGTCGCGGATCCAGGAGTTCGTTCGGGACGTAGACCGATTTACGGCTACGGAATCGCTTACGCACGAGTCCATTAACAAGCGGGGACAAACTTCCGCGCCGGTAGGGCGGAAATTCGATTATGTGGTTTCTATTCAGGAAGTACGAAAAGGACATCTGGGGGTGGTCGAATACCGAAATGGCGGGTTGGCGATGGAGCAATTCCCCGGAGGAATTGTCACCTTCGGACTGCCGGCGCTGGTGCTGATTTTCCACCCGTACTATGCGCCAAGTTACGAAATGACCTGCGAAGGATCAGCGCGGACGAATGAGCAGCTTATGTGGCTGGTACATTTTCGCCAAAAGCCGGACAAGCCGAATGAAATAAAAACCTATCAATCCGGGCTGCACGGCGCGACGCACTCCGTGGGATTAAAGGGCCGCGCGTGGATAGCCGCAGACAGCTACCAGATTGTGCGAATGGAGACGGATTTGGTCGAGCCCATGCCGCAAATCCAATTGCTGGCTGAACATACCGCTATTGAGTACGGTCCGGTGAAGTTTCGCGATCGTGACAAGGAATTGTGGGTACCGCTGAGCGCCGAGGTGTACTTCGTGTGGCGAGGGCAACAGGTACATCGCCGTCACAGTTTTGACCATTACATGCTGTTTACCGTGGGGGAAAAGCAGCGCATTCAGGCGCCGCCGAAATTGTGAGGGGATGTGTGCCCGTGGGAGTGGACGAAGTGAGGTGTGAGCTAACGTGAACTTTGTCAGCCGATGCGCGGTGGTTCTCGCTCTCGCCGTTAATCCAGGCTTGGGGGCGTTTCCGCATCCACAGGAACCGGTGGAGGTTCCGTTCGAATACAGCAGAGCCTACGGACTGATGTTGATCAAGGTGGAGATCAACGAGAAGCCGGCGGTTATGGTGCTGGATACGGGATCGAATGAAACGATAGTGAGCGCGCGCCGAGTCGTGGTGAAAGAATTTGAGTCGAAAAATGCAGTGGCGATGGCGAAGGGATCCGGGTTTCCGGGGACGGGTGCCGCTGCGACAGCGCAGTTGAGGTTGGGCGCGCTGAGTCCGAAGAATTGCCGAATCCTGGTTGTAGATCTGAGCGAGCTTTCGGAGAGTCTTGGGCAAGAGATCGACGGAGTTTTGGGCATGAGTGTGTTGAAGGAATTTGAACTGGTGAGTGTGGATCTGAAACGCCACAAATTGGTTCTCTATGGATCCCGAGAAAACTGAGCTGGGCCAAAAAGCGAGTCGAGCCACGACCAACGCTTACACACCGAGGTTGGGGCGAACGATGTTTTTCTCATTGTGTCAGTCCGGGTGACGCGCCTGTGTTCAGAAACGTCGGCGGCCCAGGAGGTTCAATGAAAACGTTCGTGTATCTTCTTGTACTGATTTTTGTGACGTCTGAAGTTGTCGGCTGCGGCGCCGCGACTGCCGGGTCAAACGGTTGTAGCGGAAGCAGCTGTCAGCAAGGCGCACCGGAGGTCACTCACTTTTCGGTGGTCGGGGCGGTGGACGCTACCGCGGGCAGGCCCAGCAATTTCGTGGTGACGGCATTGGATGGGTCGGGCAACGCGGTGAGCAGTTATTCCGGATTAGTGCACTTCACGAGCAGCGACACGCAGGCAGTACTGCCGCCGGACTCCAGGCTGCTGAATGGGAATCAGTCTTTTTCCATTACCTATAACACACTTGGCAGTCAGTCGGTTTCAGTCCTGGACGCGATGCATGCAACAATCTGGGGAAAGGCGAATTCGACCGTTGTTGCGCCCGGAGCACTGTCGGACGCGACTGGGCCTCTGCCTAACGGTGTGGTGGGACAGCCGTACGGGGTCGCGGATACTTTCACTGACCATAACACCGGATGCTCGGTGAGTTTTACGGGAGTCGAGTTTCGCGCGGTCGGTGGTACAGCGCCTTATTCCTGGAACTTGACCGCAGCTCCCGGAACAACACTTCCGACGGGCATTGGAGCCTCGCAGCAAAGCAGCTTTTGTGGCGGTTCGACTCGATGCTGCACAACTGTGACTGCAAATTTCATTGGCGGGACACCGACAACGGCGGGTACTTATCATGTGACGGTTACGGTAGTTGATTCTGCGTCGCCCCCCGCGCGAGCAAGGGCGGACTACGTCATTGTAATTTCCGATGCGGCGAGCTCCAAAGCCGAAGAAGCAGAAGATGCGTTTCGAAAACCGCATATCCGATACAGGCTGGTTGATCTGGGGACGTTAGGCGGACCGGGCAGCCAATTTCCAAACGGAGCGGACGGCATTCTGAATAACCGCGGAGTCGCGGTGGGATGGTCGCACACGGCGGATGCGGACCCCAATGCCCCATTTTGTTTTGACGCAACTTGCTTAGTGACGCATGCGTTCCGGGTGGAAGGAAGGGCGTTACAAGATCTGGGCACGCTAAGGGGTGGGGCAAACAGCCAGGCGGTCTGGATTACTGAAAATGGATTGATCGCGGGAGTTTCGGAAAACGGAGAAATCGATCCGTTAGTTCCAGGCTTTGCCGAGTTTCGCGCGGTTCTTTGGCGGAATGGAGAAATCGTGGATCTAGGCACCCTTCCTGAAGGGGGGTATGAGAGCGTAGCGAATGGAGTGAACCAGCGCGGACAAGTTATCGGGTTTGCCCTGAATACCATTCCAGATTCTTTTTCGTTCATTGGTTTCCCAACGGAAACGCGTGCCTTCTTGTGGCAGGACGGCATAATGAAGGATATCGGCACGTTGGGCGGTCCCGACGCGATAGCAGGATTTATCAACGATCAGGGAGAAGTGGTTGGACCATCGTATACGGCAGAGAGAAATCCGAACGCCGGAATACCTGTTGTCCATCCGTTTCTTTGGCGTGACGGCAGGATGATTGACCTTGGTTCTTTGGGAGGAATGGATAGCGAACCAACCGGCCTGAACGAAAGAGGCCAGGTGATCGGACTGTCAACTCTGGCGGGAGAGACGACGACTCATCCCTTTCTTTGGAGTAACGGAAGGATCCATGACCTAGGTACGTTGGGCGGAGACAACGGAACGGCAAATTGGATTAACGATCATGGAGACGTTGTGGGCAGAGCCGACCTTGGGGGACCTACACCTCAATTACACGACGCCGTTTTGTGGACAGAGGGGAAGGCGGCTGATCTTGGAGTGCTTCCTGGAGATGCATGCAGCAACGCGTACTTCGTGAATGCTCACGGGCAAGTGGTGGGCACATCCGAGAATGAACACTATTGCTCGATTCCTGTTGGCCAGCATGCGTTTCTCTGGGAGGCCGGAAGGCCGATGGTGGACTTGAACACGTTGGTTCAACCGGGTACGAACCTGACTCTGACGTACGCGGTTGCGATCAATGAGCGAGGAGAGATTGCCGGCCTTGGGGTGCCGGCGGGTTGTGCTGTGGAAGACGTCGAGCTGTGTGGTCACGCGTTTTTGTTGATCCCGTGCGGCCCGAGGGATCGTTGCGAGGACTTGAGTGCCCCGATGGTGGACGGCCAGGCAGAACCGGCAACTGGCGCGGAAGCGCTGCCAAGCGCTGCGACAAACACAGTCACGAGTGCGTTTCAGCAGAGGCTGAATGCCATGCGCAGCCGGATTCGGCTGGTTCGGAAGCGAGCGACAGGGTCGGAATAGCGCCGTGCGGGCATCCCGAACTCTGGGCGAGGAAGAGACGCCTACCTCGCGAAGGGCGCCCTTCATGCCTCGGCGAGCGAAAAGGAAGGGCATCGGGAAGATCGCGAATGGTTTAGGAGCTGTGGGTGGTGCGGGCGGCTAGTATTTTTGCGGCGTTGGTTTGATAGAGCTGTTTGAGGATGTCGTCGTTGAGGCCGAAGCCGTTGAGGCTCCAGTGGTAACCGAACTGGTCGATTTCGTAGAAATGTTCGTCGAAGGATTCGAGGATTCGGAAGGTGATGTGGTACATGGGCAGGTCAAAACCCATGTCGGTGCCATAGACGAGGCGGTCGGCATACTTTGCGTAGAAACTGGAGGCGAAGCGTGGGATGGGAGCGGTCTCGGCGTAGCGTGCGGAGATGTCGGCATAGAGATTGGGGTTGCGTTCGAACATTACGCCCAAGCGAGTCAAATCGTAGTCGAGATTGGCGAAGTGGCAGGCGATGAAGGTGGTGGAGCGGTGTTTGGCGAGGGTGCGGTCAAAAATGTCGATCATGCCGGGCAGGTCCACGATGTTGGGCTTATTGTCGAGGCGCCATTTGTAAGCGTTCATGAGGCCGTCATTGGTGTTGTCCATTTTCTGATACATCCAGATGGGGTCGGCGACATGAAGGCTGACGGGCATGCCGAGTTCGGCGCATTTGTTCCAGACGGCATCCATGCGCGGGTCGTCGGGATGCATTCGCGGGGCTTTGGAGTTTCCTGAGGAAAGACCGCCGCCTTTATCGTGGATTTCGCCGACGCCCAGGGCGCCGAGGTGGCGGCAGCGCTCGAGCTCCTTGACGGCGGTGGCTGGGAATCCCGGACTGTTGTAGCCGGTGAAGTCCAGGCCGCACCAGATCTCAAAACGATCGGGGTACTTGGAATATTGGCGATAGATACCGTCGAACTCTGTGCCCGTGGCCATCGCGAGGATGACGGTTTTTTGCACCCCGACCTGGTCCATGTTTCTGAGCCACTGGTCGATTTGCTGCGGAGTTTTGGCGTAGGGGTGAGAGTGCATATCAATGATCGGGAACTTGGCCTTGTCGATTTGCGTGACGGGAATTTTGAAGAGCGATTTGGGGCGGTAATTCTTGAGAAGGATGGTTTCAGGCGAAGGCAGGGGTTTGGAGGAGGAAGTGTCGGCGGGCTCGGGGAGAATGTGTGCGCCGGATGTCGATGGGAGGCAGGCAGCGAGCCCAGCCATGGGAGTCCATTGCAGGAACAGCCTTCGATTCAGTTCATTTTTAGTTGGCATAATCGTCAGATCCAGGGGCTCTTGGGAATTTAATCTGACCGTCGACCGCGCGGGCGCAAGGGCAGTGCTGTCCACAGCGGGCGGCGGGCGGAATCGGCGCAATTATAAGTCGGGAGGACAGACTTCGGAAAGGGAAGAGGAAGCCGACTCAGGCGTCCGTCAAGGTTCAGAAAAGGAAACCCTGACGCACCGGACGCGATACGGAATTGGCTGTAGGGATTTTTCGAAACG
>Ga0335076_10006923_pt1 | contig 11433 bp, 9 predicted proteins | sample Lox_Sample_25_FD_206717 | JGI IMG/M metagenome (GOLD analysis project Ga0335076, IMG submission 206717) | Soil microbial communities from Loxahatchee National Wildlife Refuge, Florida, United States - Lox_Sample_2.5 | ecosystem: Environmental > Terrestrial > Soil > Wetlands | place: USA: Florida... | reverse complement strand
GCGCGATCTGGCCTATGCGATCAGGGAGCGCGACGCCGCCATCGCGGTGAAGATCGCGCCCGACGCCGGCCTTCACCCCGATGATTTCTGGTTCTGTCCCGACTCGACGCAGCTGGATACGCGCATCTCAGCCTGTGGCGATTGCGGGAGGCTATTTTGATGAATGTTCCGATGTGGCGTTACGCGCTGGTCGCAAACTGAACGTCGCAGAGCGGGCGCCCCGCGAACTTGCAACGGAGAGCACTTGAGTCTCGCGAGACAATCGCCGGCCGCCTATGAGCCGCAGCCCGGCGGCTCCCCTCGGAGCAGATAGAAAGTCCAGGGTATTCGCAGTCCGCTCCGACCTCGTCGGTTTCCGCCCTCATAGCGGACCTGCTCCGGAACGCGGCCGAGGTCGCCAAAGTGCCATGAGCAGACTTCCAGCGACCCGATGCTCGTCCTGACCGGAAAGATTGGCTCTTACTTTACCTCGCCCCAGTGGCGAACCAAGCGCGGCCGAGAAGGATTGACAGGACTGCATGAAGCCCAACCGCGGGCCACAGCAAGACGCCGGACAAGCCGCCCGCCAAACCGAGATACGCAAGATAGAGGGTGAGGGCCACAATGTAGGTCAACATGCCGAGCATCGGTGGCCCCGGCCAGCACGAGACAGCTAAGGCAACCAGAGCGACGCCTGCGACCCGCGCAACCGGTATGGCGACGCCGCTAAGTTCCTCGCCCAACAACAACTGCCCGACCAGCGAAGGAACTATCAGCAGTGCCAAGCCAGTCGCGGCCTCGCCGGCTGCGGCGAAACTCAACGCCATTTTCTTCACTGCGATTTCACCCGATTGTTCCCGCCGGAGAAGGCTGAACGCTAGTGCTTTGCGTCCGCGTCCTGCTTCTCCGGTCCCAGATTGAAGGTGAGCTTGTTGATCTTGCCGGTGAACTTGAACGGAACGTCGTAGCGATATTCAACGAGCGCAACGCCGGTGCGGGTGTCCTGGCCGATGTCGAAAGTTTCGTCCTCAGGGAACGTGATCGGGGTGGTGTGCTCCATAGAATTCGTGGCCACTGCCTTGCCGTCTACGGACAGCACGCCAGTCCCGCCCTTGCCCAAACCTGGACCGTCAGACTTGAAGTCGAAGACGACGGTGTGTTTGCCGGCCTTCAACACCGGGCCTTCCCACATCGTACGCTTGAGATCGAGCAGGTTATAGAGGAACACGACCTTGCCACGATCAACGCCGAACTCGCCTTTGCTCAAGAAGAGGCCGTAGCCGCCGAAGCGCCCGCCTTGGGTGACAATCATGCCTTCGGCGCCGCCTTCCGGAATCTCGACCTCGGCGGTGATGATATAGGACTTGTCCAGGATGCTCGGCGCCGCACTGGCCGGCACGCCGGTCAGTTCGCCCGAATATGTGAAGACCGTTTGCCCCGCTGTGAGGCTTGGGCGCGGCGTATTCCAGCGCGCGAGCGTCGAGTTGTCGAGAGGCAGCACGTCGTACTTCTTCGCCTCCGAATAGAAGACGTCCTGCATCTGCTTGAGCTTGTCCGGCATGGTGCTGGCGACATCGTTGTATTCTGTCGGGTCTTCTTGGACGTTATAGAGCTCCCACTTATAGCCGGTGATCACATCCGGCGGCGGAGCGGTGCTCAGTTCCCACGGCAGCGTCACCGGCGTCGTAGCGGCCAACCATCCGTTGCTATAGATCGCGCGATTGCCGAGCATCTCGAAGTATTGCGTCGTGTGTCGGCTGGGGGCGTCGGCGTTTGCCTTGTCCCAGGTATACGCCATGCTCACGCCTTCGATGGGCTTCTGCTTGATGCCGTCGATCATATCGGGCGCCGGTATGCCGGTCGCTTCGAGAATGGTCGGTACGATGTCGATGAGGTGAGAGAACTGGCGGCGGATGCCGCCTGCGTCGTTGATGTGACCGTGCCAGGACATCACCATGCCCTGGGCTGTTCCGCCGAAGTGCGATGCAACTTGCTTGACCCACTTGAACGGGGTGTCCATCGCCCACGCCCATTCCGCTGCATAGTGTGGAAAGGTTCGTTCCGAACCCCAGAACGGATACCAAAGAAACTGGTCCTTCACCGGCACGGCAATGCCATTGAAGGTGGTGAACTCGTTCGGTGTGCCGTTGAGCATACCCTCGGCGCTGGCACCATTGTCGCCGCCGATATAAATAATCAGGGTGTTATCCAACTCGCCAAGGTCTTCGACCTCCTGGATGACGCGGCCGATCTCATGGTCGGCGTAGGCAAGATAGGCACCGTAGACATCCGCTTGCTTAACAAAGAGCTTCTTCTCCTCGAAACTTAGCGAGTCCCACTTCGGTAATTCCTTCGGCCAAGGCGTCAACTTGGCGTTTTCGGGCATGATGCCCAAGCGCTTTTGATTGGCGAAGATCGTCTCGCGCACTTTGTTCCAGCCTTCATCGAAAAGATGCATGGCGCTGATCTTTTCGATCCACTCCGGCGTCGGATGATGGGGCGCGTGCGTAGCGCCGGGCACGTAATAGACGAACCAGGGCTTGCCGGGCGCAATCTCTTCGAGTTCCTTGATGTGCTGGATGGCGTCGTCGGCCATCGCGGTCTCGAGGTTCCAGCCCGGATTGCCTTGGAAGGGATAAATCGCCGTGGTATTGCGAAACAGGTTTGGTTCCCACTGGCTCGCATCGCCACCGACAAAACCATAGAAATACTCGAAGCCCATACCGTTTGGCCATTGATTGAAAGGTCCGGCTTGGCTCGACTGGTAAGACGGCGTGTTGTGATCCTTGCCAAACCAGGCGGTCGCGTAGCCGTTCTCTTTCAGGATCGTACCGACGGTGCCCTTGTCGATTGGGATGATCGAGTCGTAACCCGGATACCCTGTCCCTATTTCGTTCACCACCCCGTAACCCACCGAATGATGATTGCGTCCGGTGATAATCGCCGCACGCGACGGTGAGCAGAGCGAAGTGGAGTGGAAATTCGTATAGCGCAGCCCCTGCTGTGCGAGGCGATCCATGGTCGGCGTGGGTATGACGCCGCCGAACGTGCTTGGTGCGCCGAAACCCTGGTCGTCAGTCATAATGAGCAGCACGTTGGGCGCGCCCTTCGGCGGCACGACGCGCGGCGGCCACCACGGGGTTGACTCAGTGGCCTTATCCTTGATTACCCCACCGAATTCTGGTGCAGGTGCTGGGAGCTGTTTGCCATTGATCGTCATGGTCGCACCGGGCGAACCTGGGACCCCCGTGGTCTGCTGCGCCGCCGCCAACACGCAACTGATGGCGAGGAAACCCGCGCTTGCAAGCAAGCTGGCACTAATTTTCATGACTGAAACTCCATCGTCCGCTCAACAAGAGACGTGCGCTGGCGCGACCTGTTTAGGTGCTCAGCACCTTGCGTCGTTCTTCATATTCTTCGCGGCTGATCTCACCGCGAGCGAACCGCAGTCTTAGCTTTTCAAGAGCATCATGAGACTTGTGCTTGCTTCCATACATGCGATGGACGATAAACATCACGCCCATCACCGCTACCATGATCGAACCAGCGACAACGTGGGGAGAAATTCCCTCAACGATCTGGCTCCACATTTAAGGATTGCCTTTCGTCCGGTCCGGCTAGGATATTGAAGAACGCTCGACTTCGCGCCTTGATTTAGCTCAAAGCGAAGTCACCGTCGTTCCTGCTTTCAATGACGGCAGACGACTCAAGAAAAATGACGATCAGATCGTGGATTTGGAGGTCGATGGCCGCGGGCTTGTCTGGCTCAGCCGTGCATTTCTTGTTCATGTATTTCAAATCGCACTTCGGCTTATTGCCTGCATTTCAGCCGTACCAGAGCTTTCAGGCCGCACTGAGTTACTGGGTCGGCACCAATGTTCCCGCCATCGTTCCATGGGCGCTTTCGTTCCTTAACGGCATGACGATTTTGGGTTTCTTGTTTGCTCGGGCTAATCGGCTGCTGCCCGGCAGCACCGGCGCCGCAAAGGGGATGACCTTTGGTCTTATCGGGTGGGTGTTGATGGGATTGATTTTCTTTCCCGCGATTGGTCTTGGCCCATTTGCCATTCGCGTCGGTTCCGGCCTCCGTCCAGCGTTGTTATCGCTCGTGATGTTGCAAACCTACAGCATCGTGCTGGGCACCGTTTATGCCGCACTCGACGCAAGCCACCGATGATCAAACCCAAATGCGACGTTCGGGGCACGACCTCCGACGGCTCTCATCAAGCGTTCGGATCGTTCGCATCCGGATAGAAAAGCTGCTGTCCGTTGACCTTGTACCCGGCGACGACCTTCTGTCCTTCGGGTGAAATCAGCCAATCAATGAATTGCTGACCAAGGTCCTTCTTCACATTCGGATGTTTCGCCGGGTTCACCAGCATCACGCCATACCGATTGAAAAGGCGCTTGTCGCCTTCGACCAGGATGGCGAGATCGCGCCGGTTCTGAAACGCAAGCCAGGTGCCGCGATCCGACAGGGCTGCCCGCCGTGTAAAGCGCTTCCGTAAAGTCGTTCATCTCATATTACTACCGCTTGCCCAGCAAATCGCCAAAGCGTGCGTATGTCCGACTTGGGTCATCGCAGGCGGTCTCGGGAAACGCCCGCTATGCGCCAGACTCGGAAATCGCGCAGCTATTGGAATTTGGTTGGCGCCGACAACCCGCGAGCTACCAGAATTTGTAGCTCAGAACGGCGCGCACCGTGCTCTCGGTGAGCTTGAGATTGCGGTCGCTAAATCTACCTGCCGTGGCCGCATTGAAGCCATAGGTTTGCGCGCCGTAATTATCGTAGATGTATTCGACGCGTCCGATCCACTTTGGAGTGAAGGCGTAATCAACCCCGCCGCCGCCATTCCAGCCGACCCAGCCATTGCTCAGGCTGTCCGGAGGCAGCGCGCTTCGCGTGTGGGTCAGTGTGACTTTGTCGTCCGTGAACGAGACGCCGCCCGCGACGAATGGAAGCAGTTGCCCGAAGGGCAATCCGACGCGGCCACGGATATGCGCCGTATAGGAGGACTTGTCCTGCTCCGTCTCCGGAGCCCCACTTGTCGCCGAAATATAAGTCGCGGTGTGCGACACGTCGGCCCAGCCGCCATCGCCCTCCAGGCCAAGAACAAGACCATTCCATTGATGGTTGACGCCGATCACGCCGCCTAGAGTTGCGCCAGACCCATTGTTTGTAATGACCTGCGGCGTGTCGGGGCGACCCGCGTGCACGTAATCCCAAAGGCCGCCGGCATAACCGCCGATGTAGAATCCTTCCCACATCTGCACGGCGGGCGCTGGAGCGGGAGGCGCCTTCATTGCCATGTCGGCAGCAAATGCCGGAACGGTGCTCAAAATGGTGACGACGGCAATCAGCGGGTATTTCATGAGGCGACACCTGCGTCGAACAGCGCATCTCTAGCTCACGTTCCGTTCACAGGCTGTAGCTGCCGCGCCACAGTGGATCGTTATTTAACGATGTTGCGCGGGCGCGCCGAATCCAAACCACTAAGAATCAAAATGGCCGCCGCATTTTACCAATGATCGCGCGGAAATGACGTAAGACCGTGTGCGAAGCGCCCCCAATGTCGATGGAGCGCAACTCGTCTGTGCCCTCGCGCCTTCCGGTATTCAGTCCTGCGGGGACTACCGCAGGTGCCGCCGTGACAACATCATTACCTATCGTTCCGGTAAAAGCCGGCGGCGGACTTTTCTCCGCTTCCTCCGGCAAATCTTGGGTGGCCGGAGCTACCTCGGAAGAATCCGCCGTGCTTACTCGCCTGTGCGCCGACATCAATGCGATGCGGGGCGCCGCCGTCGGATTGTCAGCGACGGATAAAATTACCGTTGCACTGGTAGTAGCACCCACGGCAAGCGCGACCGACGCGATGAGAAGGCTGCGACCGCGTCTCGACATGACAGCCAGATGGGCCCATTCCGGATCGAAATTACCGACCGACCGCGGTGGGTGCAGTGCTTTGCGCAATGCCCATATCCGTTGAACGGTCGGCAATATCAGGCATCGAGCTGTCTGTTGACCAAGCACAAGCACGCCTCGGCCATCCGGCTACTCCGGGGAGCGTGGCCGGAGTCCATCGGCGTACGACGCGGCGGGCAGTCCGGCGCTGTGCGTACGGCGTCACCTGCTAGTAGTCCTCTGGTGTGCCGAAAGATTGCGTGGCGCGCGGCCGGCGTGAAGCCAGTACACGATAGTCCGGGCCAGAATCTCGAGCGGATGTCAGAGACATCCGCTCATCGAGGTCCGCTTTGGGTCCAGGCGGCGACGTCGCAGTCCATCGCTGCGCAGTCCATCGCCGCGATGTCCGCTTAGCTCCTGATAAAGGAACGTCAGTGCAAGCGCGCTACGCCGCGGTTTCCGCCGGCGCCGGGCTTGTCGTCGTCAGCGTCTTGACCTTCCTGGCGTGATCGACCGCCTCGCGCGCCGACTGATTGTGGGTGAACAATTCCAGCTTCTGCGTGTCGTCTTCCGACACCGGCGTCATCGCCTGATCCACGTAAGGAACCTTGGCGTCCTTTGCGACGCGCCGATAGATGCGATAAATGCCCCAGGCCGCCGCCGCGACGCGCGCGTGCTTGATCAGGAACCCGGCCGCATAGGCCGGATAGAATTGCCAAACCGGCTCGCGCGGCAATTCCGGACGGCGCTCGTCGCGCGCCTTGAGCCGGACGAAGCCGCCTTGCAGCGGATGCACGCGTTCGATGCTCAGCGATTGCGCGAACCAGAGAATGATCTGCGCCAGCCGGAGAATATTGATGCCATAGGCCTGTGCCCGGCGCAGGATCGTCTCGATGTGCTCGGGCGTGTAATAGATCGACCAGGCGTCGCGATAGAGCTTCTCCCACTCCGCCCTGCTCATATGGGCATGCGGCGTGAGCGCATGTTCGAGATCGTATTTGTTGAGATCGGGATCGAGCGGGGCGCCCTTCGTCCGCAGCGCTTTGTGATCCTCCGAGCCCGGCAGCGGCGTGAGGAAGAAAAACTCCAGTACGTCGAGCGGCATTTCCTTCTTGATGATCTCGATGTCGCGCCGCGCCGATTCCGGCGTGTCGTTGGGGAAGCCGAGGATATAGCCGGCATAGGTCCAGATGCCGACCGCCTTCCAGGCGAGCAGCATGTCGCGGTATTCGGTGATCTTGTTTTGCCGCTTCTTGGCGGCCAGAAGATTGTCCGGATTGATGTTCTCGAGCCCGATGAAGATGCGGGTGACGCCGGCGCGTTTCGCCTTGGCGACGAAATTCGGGATCTTGTGGCACAGCGTGTCGACCTGGATGAGGAAGCGCACGTCCATGCCGTCTTCCTCGCGCAGCTTGATGATGCGGTCGAAGATCAGTTCCCAATCCTTGTTGCGGGCGAAATTGTCGTCGGTAATGAAGAAACGGTCGATGCCGTGCTCGTAATTCTTGCACAGGATGCGCTCGACATCGTCGGCGCTGCGGCGGCGCGACTTCCTCCCTTGCACATTGATGATGGTGCAGAACGAGCACTGGAACGGACAGCCGCGTCCAGCATCGAAGGTCGTGACATTGCCGATGGTCTTGCGCACCGAATTTCCGGGCAGGAACGGCGTCACCGCGTCTTCGAGCGCCGGCAGATCGTTGATGTAATTGTAGACCGGCTTGAGCGCGCCGGCCGCGGCGTCGCGCATGACCTCGTCCATGTGGCCTTCGGCTTCGCCGGCGAACAGCGTGATGCCGATGTCGAGGGCGTCCTGCAGGTCCGGCCCGACGGAATCGAACATCGCCAGCATGCCGGAGACGTGAAAGCCGCCGATGATGACCGGAATGCCTGCAGCGCGCAGCGGCTTGGCGATATGCAGCGCGCGCGGATATTGGTTGGATTGAACGCCGACCAGGCCGACGAAGCCGAAATTGTCGTTGGCACGCATGTCCGCGATGATGCGGTCGATACGCACGCGCGTATTGGTCTCGTCGATGGCGATGATGTCGATATCGATATCGGGGCCGAGGATCTTGCGCTGGGCGCAATCGTCAATCAGCCCGTAGACGCTGGCCAGCGAATTTGCCGGCATCGGCGAGCGGTACCAGCGGATGACATAGCCGTCGTCGTCGTAATGCGACGGCTTCACCAGCACGACGCGGAATTTCCGCGCGACGCTTCCCGCCCCTGCACTCCGGTCTGCCTGGATCGGCGGCATGCCCCACCCCGCACCCGACCGAAGAACAGTATCTGATTAGAAACAGAAGTCACCTCCTTACAGCGATAAGGAGGCGCCAAATGCAAATAACGGGAAAATAGTCGCACCTTGAGCCCGCCGCGGCGCCTTGGGCATCAAATTCGGACCGGCCGGGACCCCGGAACTTTGTTCATGCTGCGCTGCGACAGGCGCCGCGCGTCAGGATCCTACCGCTTCCAGCACGTCCTCGAAGTTCCGCAAACCCGGCTTCGGCGCATTGACCAGCACCGCCATATTGCCGGGCTTGTGCCGGTTGGTGCGCATCAGTTCATGCGCGTAGGGAATCTTATCCCAGGCAAACACGTCGCTCATGCACGGATCGACGCGGCGGTCGGCGACGAACTGATTGGCGGCGCTGGCTTGTTTCAGATGGGCGAAATGCGAACCCTGCACGCGCTTCTGCCGCATCCAGACATAGCGGGCGTCAAAAGTGATGTTGTAGCCGGTGGTGCCGGCGCAGAAAACGACCATGCCGCCGCGCTTGACGACGAGGCAGGACACCGGGAACGTCGCCTCGCCCGGATGCTCGAACACGATGTCGACGTCGCGCTTGCCGGTAATGTCCCAGATCGCCTTGCCGAAACGGCGCGCTTCCTTGACCCAGGCGTCATATTCGGACGTGCCGACCTTGGGCATCTGGCCCCAGCATTTGAAGTCGTTGCGGTTGATCACGCCCTTGGCGCCGAGATCCATCACATATTGAACCTTGGACGGATCCGACACGATGCCGATGGCATTGGCGCCCGACGCCGCCACGAGTTGCACGCCGAACACTCCAAGCCCACCCGACGCGCCCCAAACCAGCACGTTATCGCCGGGCTTGAGCGTATGCGGTGGATGGCCGAACAGCATGCGATAGGCGGTCGCGAGCGTGAGCGTGTAGCAGGCGGCTTCTTCCCAGGTGAGATGCGCCGGCTTGGTCATCAGCTGGCGCGACTGCACGCGGCAGAACTGGGCGAAGGAGCCATCCGGCGTCTCGTAGCCCCAGATGCGCTGCGACGGCGACAACAGCGGATCGCCGCCATTGCATTCTTCGTCGTCGCCATCGTCCTGATTGCAATGGACGATGACTTCGTCGCCGACTTTCCAGCGCCGCACTTTCGAGCCGACCGCCCAGACGACGCCCGAAGCGTCGGAACCCGCGACATGAAACGGATGCTTGTGGCCGTCGAGCGGAGAGACCGGAACGCCCAGGCCGGCCCAGACGCCATTGTAATTGACGCCGCCGGCCATGACGTAGACCAGCACTTCATCCTCGGCGATCGGCCAAGTCGGAACCACTTCGCACAGCATCGCCTGTTCCGGCGGGCCGTGGCGTTCCTTGCGGATCGCCCAGGCGTACATTTTCTCGGGAACATGACCGAGCGGCGGGATTTCGCCCATCTCATAGAGAGCTTTGAGCGGTACTGCGGATGGTTTGATCTGCGCGACGGCCATAACAGACTCCAGATGGAGACTTGAGACTGCACCGGCATTTGCGACGCGAGGTTCCGGGATACCCTGACCTCGCTTGATGCAGTCTGCCGCAGCTGATGTTGCAGCGCAATAAATAGTTGAAAGAAAATAGCGTGAAAGGCAGTGCGCAGCAGATGCCGTCACGAAACAGTGGATGCATTTGATGAGCTTGCCCGGTTTAGCTGACAGGCCGCAGGCGAAAGCCTAAGCTTCGAAACAGCGCGGCGAAAAATGCGCTCAGGGGCTTTGGGCGGCTTTGTGCCTGGCGGTCTTCACCGCCTTGCAGGTGCGGCTACTGTGAGGCGAGCGACTCTGCCCCTGCCGGGATGCAACCAACGGGGGGATATCATGGACGGTCAAGGCATCATCATTTGGCTCATCGTCGGCGCTATCGCCGGCTGGCTCGCCGGCATGGTCGTCAAAGGCGGCGGCTTCGGCCTGATCGGCGACATCATTGTCGGCATCATCGGCGCCCTGATCGCCGGCTGGCTGTTGCCGCAAATCGGCATCATCATCGGCGGCGGAGTTATCGGTGCGGTCATCAACGCCTTTATCGGCGCCGTCATTTTGCTGATCATATTGCGGCTGATCAAACGCTAAGACGCTAGCGCCGCACACGAAAGACGGCCAGATCCGTATCGTCGAACGGAATCCGCTCGAGAAAGCGGGGGACTTCGTTGCGGCTCAGTGCCGCCACAAGGCTCGTTGGCGCTGCGGCAACGTAATTGTAGCGCTCCGGGGCGCCCGGGCAGAACGCTACATAATCGATACCGCGCGCCGCCATAAGAGCCTTGGCATCATCCGGTGCAGCCAGAAACATATCCAGCATAGCGTTGTTGCCGGCCTGATTGCGGTGATAAGGCGCGGCCAGCACGGCATGCGGCGATTCCAGGAGAATGAACGGACCGGCATCGATAAAGCCGAGCACCCGCCCGCGCGGCAGCGTCGCGAGCGCGGCGTAATCGGCCGCGCGCTGACAGGTGCCAGCATCGCCACTTTTGATGACCTGCCGCGCGGCAACGCCCGTCGCCATGACGGCATAGGCCGCGCCGTTGCCGAGCAGCAGCAGGGTCACGGGATTGAGAAACAGAATAGCGAGCAACGCGACGCGTGAAACGCCGAAATAGGATGAGCGGTCATCCGGGGCCGGAAGCATTCGCAACAGCGCGGCGGGGACGAGCACGGCGGCCAGCGCATTGGCGCCACTGGCGCCACGCAATTCCCAGAGCGAGACGAGGACCAGTGCCGCGAGCGAGGCAACGCAGGCGATCCAGTTCCACCGCCGTTCGCCGCGTTCGCGCACGCATTGGATCGTCCCGAGCAGCAGTGCGGCAAGCGGCAAGCCGAAATAGGCGGGCACCTCCTGCGGGAGGTCGCGCATCATTGAAAACAGACTACGGGCCTCGTTGACCGAGGCGAGCCACAACGCGGCAAGCCTGGGATCGAGTTGAGCGTAGGGGCCGGCAAGGCACTGCGGCGCAGCCATTCGGACGAAAGCGGCAAGCAACAAGGCCACGCCGACCGCCGCAATGGCCCGGCTGACCATCGAAGTGAGCTGCCGCAGCATAACGAGCCCAGCGAGACCAAAGCCGCCGACGGCCAGCGCCCCGACTTGGCCGATCGAGATCGCATCGCAATGGACGGTAAGATAGTCCCTCGGTGCGACGGTTAAGACCCCGAGAACGATTACTCCCGCTGCCAGCGCAACAGCATAGGCCGCGGTTGTGCGTTTACAGCTGTCGCCCTCGACGACCCAGCGCAATCCGACGACGCTGGCAAGCACGGCGACTGCGGGCAC
>Ga0335076_10006922_pt1 | contig 11434 bp, 10 predicted proteins | sample Lox_Sample_25_FD_206717 | JGI IMG/M metagenome (GOLD analysis project Ga0335076, IMG submission 206717) | Soil microbial communities from Loxahatchee National Wildlife Refuge, Florida, United States - Lox_Sample_2.5 | ecosystem: Environmental > Terrestrial > Soil > Wetlands | place: USA... | reverse complement strand
GGCTTTTTCGCGCGCACCAAATCTCAGCTACTTGCCGTCGCGGACTTGAGGACTTTCGTCAAAACGCTCTCCCAGCACATCCGCACCGAGGAGCGCCAGCTATTCGAGGAGTGCCAGCGCCAGATGCCGGCCGATGAGATGGCCCGCATCGGCGCCGCCATGGACCACTACTTCGCCAACTCCGGCATACCCGGCGCAAGCTGCGCGCTGCCCAAGAAGTAGCGCAGTCTGAGATTGATTTACTTCCCACCCTTACCCGGGCCACCCGCCGAGAAGGAATCAGAATAAACTCCCCTTGAGGAGGCTTGAGATATTCTCGGCCGGAGGGATCACATGCGATGACGGGGATGCTGCTGCGGTTTTTCGAATTCGACGCGTGGGCGAACCAGGAGACCTTGCGCTCGATCGAGACAATGACGAATCCGCCCGAGCGGGCCGTGGCGCTGATCGCTCACATCGCCGCTACGCAGAGAGTGTGGCTCGAACGCGCGCTCTCGCTTCCGCAGTCTGTGGCGGTCTGGCCGGAATGGTCGCTGTCGGAAACCGCGAAAGAACTGTCCGGTGTGCGCGGCGAGTGGACACGCCTCGTCGCAACCGAAGACCTCTCGCGAGAGTTCGCTTACACCAACACCAAGGGACAGGAGTTTTCGAACCGGCTAAGCGACGTGGCGCTGCACGTCACTTTTCATGGCGTCTACCACCGCGGACAAATCGCCGCGCTCGTGCGGCAGCACGGCGGCGAGCCCGCCTATACCGACTTCATCCAAGCCGTGAGGACGGGGGCAGTTAAGGACGAGATCCCTGGCCGGTTTCGAGCGTAACCGCCGGGTAGCCCCGCCATGCGCGCACGCCTGGGATTGATTTACTTCCCAGACAAGCTGCGCTTGTCTGAGGCACGAGCCGTGATCTGGGCCACCCGCCCGCCGACTTTTGTTTGCCGTTCCGTTGCAACAACAGCTTTGCCCCTCGACTCGGTGAAGCCCTCGCTCGGGGTGACAGTACGTGTGCTCCGGGCACCCCCTCCCCCGTTTGACCCTGCTCCGCTTCAGCCGATAAACTTGCTGGCAGCCGGTTTCCGCGGGCCTCGCGGCCTGCGTTTCCCTCCCAGGAGGAGTGTCTGCCAGCAGGCTTCCGGTCGTTGCGGATTGTCGCCTTGTGCGCCGCGCTCGCGGTGTGTGCGGCGGGGCAGCAGCCATCCAAGCCTCCCAAGAATCAGCCGGCGGCCAAGCCTCCGCAGAATCAGACTTTAGAGGCCCGTGGGCTTCCGCAGAACCAGACCGCCGTCACCCTGGAGACCAGCGAAACTTTATTCAGCGTGGTGGCGGCGATGAACGCCTGCGGCTACAACCAGGAGCTGAACGCTTCGTATCCGGTGCGGGCGAAGGTGCGGGCGGAGCTGGCGCGGGCGGCGGAGTCGTCGCCGGAGGCGGCCAGCGCGCGGGCGCGGCTGTGCGAGTTCTACGACGATCACCATCAGCCCGATGCCTCGCGAGAGCTGGCGCAGTATACGTCGCTGGCGCTGAATCTGGGCGATGCGCCGAAGTTCGCGCCCCTGATCAACGACGCCGACCTGCCGCCCGACGCCGCCTACGTGCGCGGCTTTCTCCCGCTGCTCCGGGCCTACTACGAGCAGGAAAACCTGCACGCCATCTGGCAGTCGCACCAGGCGGAATACGAGCGACTGGCGCAGCAGTTCCACGATCCGGTGGCGAAGATGATCCTGGCCACCGAGGTTTACCTCAAGCTGCCCATGACCAACTACGTGGGGCGGAAGTTCGTGGTGTTCCTCGAGCCCATGGCAGCGCCCGGACAGGTGAACGCGCGCAACTACGGCTTGGATTACTTCGTGGTACTGGCGCCGGAGAGCGGCAACCTGCGCATGCGCGAGATTCGCCATGCGTACCTGCACTATGTGCTCGATCCGTTCGCGCTCAAGCGGGCCAATACCATGAAGCGGCTGGAGCCGCTGCTGGCGTCGGTGCAGCAGGCGCCGATGGATGAGAGCTACAAGCGCGACATTTCGCTGCTGATCACCGAATCGCTGATTCGAGCGATCGAGGCGCGCACGCTCCACGACGGCGAAGCGCCCGAGGCGCAGCGGCGGGAGTTCGTGCAGGCGTCGGTGGAGGAAGGGTTCATCCTCACGCGGCATTTCTACGCGCAATTGCTGGAATTCGAGAAGACGCCGAACAGCCTGCGCAATGTCTACGGGGACTTCCTGCTGACCATCGACGTTGCCCACGAAAAGAAGGAAGCGCGGTATGTGAGCTTCCGCCAGCAGGCATCGCCCGAGCTGGTGCAGGCCGGGAAGACCAAACGTGTGGACCCGCTGGATACCGCGGAAGAGCGGCTGGTTTCCGGGGACCTGAACGGCGCGCGGCAACTGGCGGATGCGGCGCTAGCCGATCCGCAGCAGGACCACGCGCGGGCGCTCTTTATTCTGGCGCGCGCGGCCACGCTGGGGCGAGACATGCAGGGAGCGCGCACCTACTTTGAGCGCACGCTGGAAGTGGCGCGCGAGCCCAGGATGGTGGCGTGGTCGCACATTTATCTCGGAAGAATTCTGGATTTGCAGGAAAGCCGGGAAGAAGCTTTGAAACACTATCGCGCGGCGCTGGCCGCCGGGGATGATAAGCCTGACACGAAAAACGCAGCCGAGCGGGGACTGCATCAGCCCTACGAAACGCCTGCGGCAGCGCGTCCCGGCGGCAATCCGCCCGAGAGCAAGAAGGAACAATGAAAGCAAACCGAAAATTGACCATGACTTTAATGCGGGGCCTTTTCGCTGGACTACTTCTGATTACAACCGCCGTGGCACAAAACAATGCCCCGGGCTCCAAGCCGCAAGGCGCGGCGCAGGAGCCTCCGCCGCCGCAGCCCAGCGCAACCAATCCCAAGGCCAAGCATCTCCCCAGCGCCAAGACCAAGCAGGAATATGACGCGTATCAGGCGGCCGTCAACGCGCCGGACGCGGCCACTTCCGAGCGAATGGCGCGCGAATTCGAGGCGCAATATCCCAACAGCGAGCTGCTCTCGCTTCTGTTCCAGCAGGTCATGGGCAAGTACCAAAAGCTGGACAACGGCGATAAGACACTCGACATGGGGAGGAAGGTGCTGCAGTACGATCCCGATAACTGCGTCGCGCTGGTGATGAACGCAACCGTACTGGCGGAGCGCACGCGCGAAACCGACATTGACCGCGACCCGAGGCTGAACGAGTCCACCACGGACGCCAAGAAGGCGCTCGACAACATCCAGAACGGCAACTTCATGCTCTCGCCCAACACTACGCCGGAGCAGGTACAGCAGTTCAAAGACCAGGTGTCAGGCATGGCGTACACCGCGCTGGGCACGGCGGAATTGATGCGCAAGAACGACGCCGCAGCGGAGCAGGACCTGCGCAAGGCCTCGGAGACTTCGGTCGGCAAGGGCGATGCGATTGTCTGGTACCGGCTGGCGCTGGCGCTGGATCACCAAAATAAATATCCCGACGCCAATGCCGCAATCACCACGGCCGTGGCCCTGGCGCCGGCTAACTCGACCGTCGCCAATATGGCCAAAAACGAGCAGACCCGCCTGAGGCAGCTTGCCGCCGGCGGCGCGCCTGCTCCCAAGAGCGGCAGCCAGCCGGAGCCGGAGCCAGTGCCGCCCAAATAAGCGCGGGTCCGCCGAAGTTCGATGAAAGCCGAGGAAATCACGGCGCTGCAGACCGCCCTGGGACACCGCTTCCGGCAGCCCATGCTGCTTGAACAAGCGCTGACGCACAGCTCGCACGCTCACGAGAGCGAGGCGCGCGGCATTGTTCCCGGCGTGCGGGACAATGAGCAGTTGGAGTTTCTCGGCGATGCGGTGCTGGGGTTCGTCACCAGCCAGGAGCTGTTCCAGCGCTTTCCGCAGTACCAGGAAGGACAGTTGTCCAAGCTGCGCGCGCACCTGGTGAGCGCCAAGCATCTGGTGCAGGTAGCCGAGGAACTGGAGCTCGGCCGCTATCTGCGGCTGGGCCGCGGCGAGGAAAAAAGCGGCGGACGCAGCAAGCACGCCCTGCTGGTGAACGCTCTGGAGGCGGTGCTGGCGGCAATGTATCTGGACGACGGCATGGAGAAGGTCCGGGAGTTCATTATTCATCGGGTGCTCGATCCCGAGCTGGCGCGCCTGGGGGAGCCGAGCGGCGCGTTTGCGGTCACCGACCACAAATCGGCGCTGCAGGAATTTTTGCAGGCGGTGGGACGTCCGCAGCCTTCCTATAATGTGGTGCAGGAGCAGGGTCCGGACCACAAGAAAACCTTCACCATCGAGCTGCGCGTGTTCAACGGCAGCGACCGCAAGCCCCTGCTGGTGAGCCGGGCGGAAGATTCCACCAAGAAAAAGGCCGAACAGAGGGCAGCCAAGGAAGCGCTGGAGCAGCTACGGCAGATGGACCTCACGGCACAGGGCCAGGGCCGGGCATGAGCGACGTGATGGAACCAGCGCTGGCGCCCGAGCCAGCCGCCGAGCCGTCGCCCCCTCCAGCCGCGCCGCGCCGCGGAATGCCACTGCTCGCCTCGGCGCAGTCGCTGGCGGCAACGATAGTGATCGCGGTGTTCGTGATCACCTTCATCGTGCAGGCGTTCCAGATTCCTTCCGAATCCATGGAGAAGACGCTGCTCATCGGCGATTACCTGCTGGTGGATAAGGTCCATTACGGCCATGGCGGCCGATGGGGCGAGATTCTGCCGTACTCACAGATTCGCCGCGGGGACATCATTGTCTTTCGCTATCCGGTGCATCCGCAGCAACACTTCGTCAAGCGGGTGATCGGCATCCCCGGCGATCACGTCCGCATGCAGGGACGCCAGGTGCTGATAAACGGCGTGCCCTTGACGGAGAGTTACGTCGTCCACACCAAGCCCGACTACGACCACTTCCGCGACGATTTTCCGCTGATGGACATTCCCAACGCCAGCACCGACCCGCGCTGGTGGATGGAGATGGGCAAGTTCGTCGAAAACGGAGAGCTGATTGTGCCCAAGGACCGCTATTTCGTGCTGGGCGACAATCGCGATGAGAGCCTCGACAGCCGCTACTGGGGCTTCGTGCCGCGCGGGAACATTATCGGCAGGCCGCTGCTGATTTACTGGTCGGTGCGTTCGTCGCGGACGCCGGCGGACGCTTCCGCGAGCCGGAGTGGTAGACTCTCTGCGTTCCTCTACAGCGTATCCCACGCGCTGCAAAATACGCGCTGGGACCGCACTTTTCGCATCGTGCGCTGAGCGCGATTTGGGAAAACGCAACCTTGGGAGAATGATTGGCTCGCAAGCAGGATTCGCCAAAGCCGGAGAAACAACACGAGACCCCCACTGAATTTGTAGCCTCGGTGGCGCTGGTTCTGGTGGTCGGGCTGTTTATCATTACCTTCAACCTGCAGGCCTTTGAGATTCCCTCCAGCTCGATGGAGAACACCTTGCTGATCGGCGACCACGTCTTCGTCGATCGCGTGACCCTGGCGCCGAAGACCCGCTGGACCGGGCCCATCATCCCCTACCGGCAGGTCCATCGCGGCGACATCGTTGTCTTCCTTTCTCCGGCGGAAGCTGGGTTGTACGTGGTGAAGCGCATCATCGGCGTCCCCGGCGACCGCATTCACCTGAAAGATGGCGTGGTTTATCGCAACGGGGAGAAGCTGGACGAGCCTTTGTGTCCCGATCCGGATCTCGGCCAGCGACCGCACCACAGTTACTGCATCCTCCACAATCCGGCGAGCTACAACCCGTATCGCGACAATTTCCCCTCGGTGCCGCCGGGCATGGGAGCGATCGTTACCTCAGAGTGGCACCTGCTATTGCCGAACTACATCCAGGATGGCGACCTGGTGGTGCCGCCGGACAGCTACTTCGCCATGGGCGATAACCGCGACGTGAGCTACGACAGCCGCTACTGGGGCTTCATTCCGCGCGAGAATATCATCGGCCGCCCCATGTTCATTTACTGGTCATTCGAAACGCCCGCCGACCAATACAGAAAAACCACCATTCCCGAGCGGCTGGCGTTCGTCTTCAAGGTGATCGTGCACTTTCCCACGCAGACCCGCTGGCGGCGCATGCTCAAAATGGTGTACTGATGCCCTCGCGGCATTCGCTCCGGACAATCATCGCGGCCCTGCTGGCGGTGCTGGCGTTGGTTGTGTTCGTTCCACCGCTCATCAAGCTCTCGAGCTTTCGCAAGAGCATCGTGGAATCGATCAGCGGAGCGCTGGGACGCCCGGTCAGCGTGCGCGAGATTTCGCTTCGCCTTTTTCCCCAGCCCGGCTTCACCTTCGAAGGCTTCGTGGTGCAGGACGACCCTGCGTTCAGCGCCGAGCCGCTGCTGCGCGCCGAGCAAGTTACGGCCAGCCTGCGCTGGAGTTCGCTGTGGCGCTGGCGGCCGGAGATCGGCACGCTCACGCTCGAATCCCCGACCGGCATGCAGCCGTGGAGCCTCAACGTAGTGCGCCGGCAGGACGGGCGCTGGAACCTGCAATCGCTCTTGTTGCGTGCCAGCCAGACTTCGGCCGCTCCTACCGGCAAGACGAGGCCCGAGGCGCGCCTGCGCTTTCCCTATCTTGAGGGCGAAGGCGGCCGCATCAACTTCAAATCCGGCATGGAGAAAAAAGCCTACGCCTTGAGCGAGGCCGACTTCGCTCTCTGGCTGGCTTCCGAGAACGAGTGGAGCCTGCGGCTGAGCGCGCGGCCCATGCGCACCGACGCCAACCTTACCGACACCGGCATTGTGCAGATCAACGGCGCGATCGGCAGGGCTGCGGCGCTCGACGAAACACCGTTGCGCCTGCGCGTCTCTCTGCGCGGATCGCAACTGGGGCAGCTCAGCAGATTGGTCTACGGCCGCGACCGCGGCTGGCGCGGTTCGGTCGCGGTGCAGGCGGAGCTCGCCGGCACGCCGCGCGACCTGAAGCTCACCGGTTCGGGATCGATCGATGACTTCCGCCGCTACGACATCATCACGCCCGACAATTTGCGGCTGGCCACAACCTGCACCGCCGAATATCACGGGCCGGCGCAGGAGCTTTCGCACATCGATTGCCGCGCCCGCAACGATGAGCTGGCGATGCGCGGCCGCATTGCGAACCTGGCCGGTCCGCCGCAGTACGAGCTGGCGATGGTCGTCAAGCAGGCGCCCATGGCCGAACTGACGCGCCTGGCGCGCCACGCCAAGTTCGCGCTGCCTCCCGATCTGACCGCTGCCGGCATACTCGACGCGGAATTCGCCTACCGCAACGCGTCCGCCCAGCCCGGCTGGACCGGTGAGGGCACTACCAGCGATTTTGTTCTGCGTTCCGGAGTTCTGGGGAAAGAGCTGGAGCTGGGCAGCATCAGCTTCGAGCTTGCGCAGGAAAGAGCAAAAGCAGAAGCCAGGGGCAAGCATCGCCGAAACGCGCGCAACGTGGGGCCTGCCGATGCCGGCAATCAGGGCGTGCGCCTGACGCTGGCGCCGTTTGCTCTGCCGCTGGGCGGCCCAGGCCCAGCGACCGTGCGCGCCTCCATTTCCGCCAAAGGCTACGAGGTCGCGGTCGAAGGCGATGCCGAGCTGCAGCGCGTGTTCCACGTGGCGCGCGGACTCGGCTTGCGGGCGCCCGCCTTCGGCGTGAGCGGCAATACCAGGCTGGACCTGCAGATCGCAGGCGCGTGGAGTGGATTTACGCCTCCGGTCAGCACCGGCTCCATGCAGTTGCACAACGTCACGGCGCTGCTGCCGGGTGTTAACGCGCCCGCCCACGTTCACGCCGCCAATGCCGTCCTGCTGCCCGATCAGGTGCGTGTCGAAAATCTTTCCGCCGCTTTCTCCTCCTCGGGACGTAACCCGATCGAGGGCTCGCTGCTGCTCGCGCGCGACTGCGATCCTGCGCAGCCTTGCGCGGTGCAGTTCGACCTGCATACCGGTGAAATTTCTCTGGCGGAGCTCAATCGCCTGCTCAATCCGCAGATGCAGCGGCTGCCGTGGTATCGCCTGTTGGGCGGAAATCCTGCAGCCGGCCCGGCGAAGTTCGAGGCCCGCGGGCGCATTCGCGTGGACCGCGCCGGCCTTGGTTCCCTCGAACTGCAACATTTGCTGGCGCAGGCGGAGTTCCGGGGGCGCAAACTGCAATTGCATCAGGTGCAGGCGAACCTGCTCGGCGGCAAGCTGCACGCGGAGTGGAGCGCCGACTTTTCCGCCGACGTGCCCCACTACAGCGGAGGGGGAACCGTGGAGCACATCGACCTCCTGCACGTCGCCGCGTTGACTCACGATGCTTGGGCGACCGGCACGGGCAGCGGCAGCTTCAAACTCGAGATGGCAGGGCGGAGCGCGGCGGAGCTGGCACAATCGGCCGAGGGCGATTTGAACTTTGACTGGCAGAACGGCGCTTTGCCGCACCTCGTTCTGGCCGGAGCAGGCAACACGCCCCGCGCCGCGCCGGCGCCTCTGCGGCTGAAGCGGTTTTCCGGGCACGCTGTGCTGCGTGATCGCCAACTGGAATTTCAGCAGAGCAAAATTGAAGCTGCCGACGGCATCTATAGAGTCAGCGGCGACGCCTCGCTCGGCCGCCTGGAGCTCAAGCTGACCCGCAATTCACACGGCTACATGGTCTCGGGAACAGTGGAGAAGCCGACCGTGGCTCCGCTTTCGGAGGCGGAAACGCAGGCGGCGCTGGGAAAATGAGAGCCGTCCGCACCGCCGTCGCAATCGCAGCTCTGGCTCTCTTCATTGGTGTTCCTTGCCCGCTCTTGCCGGCGGCCAATCCGGCGGCGCAGAGCATGGAGCGCAAGCTGGAGCACATTGAACGCAACGCCGACGCGCCGGCGCCCGACTCTCGGCCGACCGTGATGACGGAAGAAGAGGTCAATGCATATCTCAACTCGGGAGCGGTCGAACTGCCGAAGGGCGTGCAGCGAGTGCGCCTGGAAGGCCAGCCCGGAGTAGTCACCGCGCACACGCGCGTCGACTTCGATCAGATCACCCAGGGTAGCCGCTCCATCAATCCTCTGCTGTCGCTGTTCAGCGGCGTGCACGACGTGGAGGTGGTGGCGCACGCCCGCGGCGAACACGGCATGGGATACGTGCACGCGGATCACGTGTTCCTCGATGGCGTCGAGGTGCCGCAGATGGCGCTGCAGTTTTTCGTGGACCGCTATCTCAAGCCCAAGAACCCGCAGATCGGCATCGACTCCCGCTTCCAGATGCCCGACCGCATCGACAACGCCGTCGTCGGCCAGCACCAGTTAAGCATTATTCAGAAGTAGTTCCGCTACTCACACTCGGTACTCGGTACTCGCAACTCGGTACTCTCTCTGCTATCGTTTATGGTTTGTGAAGACGAGGAGATATGTCGCTAGATACGCCGCATCACGTTGATTATCGCGACCTGCAGCCCATGGATGCCGCCGGCAAGGCCTTCCACGCCTGGATCGAACGCCTGGATCGCGAATTCTCGAACCGCGACCCCGAGCACCGCAGCGTGGTGGTCCGCGACACGCTGCACGAGATTTTTCTCGGCCGCCCGTATGAGCCGCCGAAGGCTTCCGATTCGCTGGCGCACCAGGCGTTGGTGCATTCCTTCGACCCGCGCAACGCCACGCTCGAACCCGAGTACTATGGCGACATCGATCCCGAGAAATACGGCGAGCGCAAGCCGCTGATCTGGTTCTGGATGATGTACGACCGCTCGCCCCTGGCCATCAACCACTGGCTGGGCTTTCGCGTGCGCTACATGATCGCGCGCCACGTCTTCAAGCATTGCGGCAAGGACGTGAAAATCTTCCACGGCGTCGAAGTTTCCTTCGGCTACAACCTCACGGTCGAAGACGACTGCACCCTGCACAAGTACATCCTGCTCGACGATCGCGGCGAGATCATTATCCGCAAAGACAGCTCCATCTCCGACTACGCCAACGTCTACTCACACGCGCACGACCTGAACGATGCGCAGCTTGTCACCAATCGCCGCACCGAAATCGGTCCGCTGGCGCGCGTGACCTATCACGCAACCGTGCTGAGTGGCGTGAAAGTCGGCGAGCACGCCATGGTGGGCTCGATGGGCGTGAGCGCCAAGAACGTAGAGCCCTACCACATTGTGACCGGAATTCCGGCCAAGACGGTGAAGGTCAAAACGATTGCCCCGGAGAGCGTGCTCAAGGCTGCGGCGGAGAAGCAGGCGGCCAAGTCGGGGTAGCGCGTCGGCGTGTTACCATCGAACCTCGCGGCATGAGCTCCGACCAAATTTTCAATCTGGCCATTCAGATCGTAGTGTTTCTCTTTGCGATCAGCGTGCACGAGTCGGCGCATGCCTGGACGGCCTCCCGTTACGGCGATCCCACCGCCCGCATGCTGGGGCGCGTTTCGCTCAATCCGATTCGCCACATCGACCCGGTCGGAACCGTGCTGATGCCGCTTATCTGCTACATCTCGCACATCCCGCTGATCGGCTGGGCCAAGCCCACGCCGGTCGACCCGCGCAATTTTCGCGAGAATTACGTCTTCGCCGACATCATGACCTCTGTCGCGGGACCGATCAGCAACTTCATCGTCGCAACCGGCGCAGTCGTGCTGCTGGCGATCATCTCCTGGATCTTTCCCGAAGGCCGCAACATCCTGCGGCACGGAATGGAAAGCCAGTCGGCGCTGATGCCGCTGGTCATCCTGCTTTACTCGGCCATGCAGATCAATGTTCTGCTGGCGGTTTTCAACCTGATTCCCATTCCGCCGCTCGATGGCAGCCACGTGGTTCGGCACATGCTCTCCGATTCCGCGCGAAACTTGTACGACCGCATCGGATGGATCGGTCTGATCCTGTTCTTTTTAGTTGGCGGAAGCGTCCTGCGTGTGATGGTTACGCCCTTCCTGCACTTCTTTAATTTCCTGCTGGCGGTATTGGTATGACGGCCAAGCCACGCGTGCTGAGCGGCATGCGCCCCACCGGCAAGCTGCATTTGGGGAATTACCTCGGCGCACTCGCCAACTGGGTGGGCCTGCAGGATAAGTACGACTGCTTCTTCTTCATTGCGGACTGGCACGCGCTTACCACCGACTACGCCGATACTTCCGCCTTGAAGCAGAATGCGATGGAGGTCATGCTCGACTACCTGGCGGGCGGGCTCGATCCCGAGCGCTCGGTGATCTTTCTGCAGTCGATGGTGCCGCAGCACGCCGAGCTGCACCTGCTGCTCTCGCTCATCACGCCGCTGGGCTGGCTGGAGCGCGTCCCCACGTACAAAGAGCAAAAAGAAAATATCAAAGATAAAGACCTGGGAACTTATGGCTTTCTCGGCTATCCGGTGCTGCAGTCGGCGGACATCATGATCTACAAAGGCGACTTCGTTCCCGTGGGCGAAGACCAGGTGCCACACATCGAGATCACGCGCGAGATCGCGCGCCGCTTCAACGGGTTCTACAAGTATCAGGGCGGCGATGTTTTCCCCGAGCC
>Ga0335076_10006921_pt1 | contig 11434 bp, 9 predicted proteins | sample Lox_Sample_25_FD_206717 | JGI IMG/M metagenome (GOLD analysis project Ga0335076, IMG submission 206717) | Soil microbial communities from Loxahatchee National Wildlife Refuge, Florida, United States - Lox_Sample_2.5 | ecosystem: Environmental > Terrestrial > Soil > Wetlands | place: USA: Florida... | reverse complement strand
CTGGCCCTGCTGCAGGGGCTGCTGGTGGCCGTGGGCCGCCTGGCGGAGAAGGCGGCCAGCCTGGCCTTCATCGCCGAGTCTCGGTCTGAGGAGGTACCCGGGTGAGCTCCCTGGCCTGGCTCTACGCGGCTGCCGCCGGGTGGGGGCTGGCCGTCGCCGTGGCGCTTGTCGGCGGCCGCGCCCGGGCCGGGCTGCGGGCCGCGTGCGCGCTGTCAGCGCTCGGCGGCGCGGCCGCGATCGCGGGCGGGGTGTCCTCGCTGCTGTGGGGCAACTCCCGCGTGGTCTCGCTGGGCGGCGCCGTGGTCGTGGGCACGATGCAGCTGCAGGCCAGCAGCCTGGCCGGGGTGTTCACGGCCCTGCTCGGGCTGGTCGCGGTCGCCCTCGCCGCCTACGCGCCCCGCTACCACCAGGCGAGCCCGGGCACCGGGCTGTACCTGGCCGTGTACAACCTCGCGCTGGTCGCGGCGCTCGCGGTGTTCACCGCCGGGAACGTGGTGACGTTCCTGGTGGCCTGGGAGTCGGTCGCGGTCGCGTGCTACCTGCTGATCCTGCGCCACCCTCGACGCGAGACCGTGGCCAGCGGGGCGTTCTGGTTCCTCGCGCTGTCCGAGACCGGGTTCGTGCTGATCATCGCCGCGTTCGTGATCCTGGCCACGAAGACGCACTCGATGCAGCTCGACGTGATCGCGGCGCGCGCCCACCTGGTGTCCCCGGCCTGGCGGGACACCGCCTACCTGCTCGCGCTGACCGGGTTCGGGTTCAAGGCCGGGCTGGTCCCGCTGCACGTGTGGCTACCCGAGGCCCACCCGGTCGCGCCCGCCGACGGGTCGGCGTTCCTGTCCGGGCTGGTGGTGACGCTCGGCGCCTACGGCATCGCGCTGTTCGCGTTCCGGCTGCTGCCCACGGGGGCGGCGTGGCTGGGGCTGCTGACCATGGCCGCCGGCGCGGTCACCGCCGCCATCGGCATCCTGTACGCGCTGAACGAGCGTGACCTCAAGCGGTTCCTGGCCTTCTCCACGATCGAGAACACCGGGATCATCGTCACCGCCTTCGGCGCGGCCCTGGAGTTCGGCTCCTACGGGCAGCGGGACCTCTGGGCGTTCCTGCTGATGGCCGGGCTCTACCACGTGCTCAACCACGGCACGTACAAGACCCTGCTGTTCCTGGAGGCCGGGGTGGTCGAGCACGCGGCCGGCACCCGGGACATGGACCGGCTGGGCGGCCTGATCCACCGGCTGCCCCGCAGCGCGGTCATCACCCTGACCGGGACGCTGGGCATCGCCGCGCTCCCGCCGCTGAACGGCTTCGTCAGCGAGTGGCTGATCTTCCAGGGGCTGTTCCAGGGCTTCCGCACCGGCAGCCACCTGATCGGGATCCTGATCGTGGTCGCCGCGGCCACCCTCGGCCTGACGTCGGGGCTGGCCATCTACGCGTTCGTCCGCGGGTACGGCATCCCGTTCCTGGGCATGCCCCGCACCCGCCGGGCCGCCGAGGCCAGCGAGCGCGGCCAGCCGGTCGCCGGGCCGGGGCTGCTGGCCCTGGCGTGCGTGGCCCTGGCCATCGGCGCCCCGCTGGTGCTGCTCGCGCTGTCCCGCGCGGTGCAGACCGTTACCGGCGTGGCGCTGCGGCCGGTGCTGCTGCCGGGCAACCTCACCGTCATCCCGGCGCACACCAACTTCTCCGCGTTCTCGCCCACCTACCTCGCGGTGTTCCTGACCGCCGTGACCATCGTGCCGGTTCTCATCTACCTCGCGGGCCGGCCGCGCGCGGGCTCGGTCACCGTGCCGGTCTGGGACGGCGGGATGGTCGCGTTCCGGCCCCGGATGCAGTACTCGGCCATGACGTTCTCCGCGCCCACCCGGGTCACCTTCGACGCCCTGTACCGGCCGTCGGTGTCGCTGGACCGGGCGTCCGACGACCCGGCCGGCCGGTCCGGGCCGGTGCACTACGAGACCGAGGTGACCCCGGTCTTCGCGCGGTACCTGTACCAGCCGGTGATCCGTGCCGTGGAATGGCTGGCCGACACGGTGCGCCCGTTGCAGTCCGGAGACGTCAACCTCTACCTCCTCTACGTCTTCGCGGTGATACTCCTCGCCTACCTGATCGGCGCGCTGTGACGTCCGTCAGCTTCGGCCCGGAATGCCGCCCGGAGGCCAGCCCCGGAGCCTTATCCCCGGGTCACCGGGTCAGGACCGCTCCCGGGCGGGGTGCTCACGGCTGCGCGGCGAGCGTGACCGTCGCGCTGGCCGAATGGCCAGCCCGGGTGTAGTCCATCGTGACCGTGTCGCCGGGTTTCTTGGTCAAGGTCAGCTCTTGCAGCTGGATGTTGCTCGTGGCCGGCTCGCCGTCGATTTTGGTGATCACGTCACTGGGGCGCAGCCCGGCCGCGGCCGCGGGGCCGCCCGGCGTCACCGTCTGGACGTACAGCCCTTCGGGCAGCCCGGCCTGGGCGGCCGCCGCGGGCGGTATCGGCACCGTCTGCAGGCCGAAGAAAGCGTGCGTCACCCGGCCGGTGGCGATGATCTCATCCGCGATGGACTTGGCCAGATCGACCGGTATGGCGAATCCCAGCCCGATGCTGCCGCCCGCCGAGTTCGGTACGGCCGCGCCGGCCGTCGGCACCCCGACGAGCTCACCCGCGCAATTGACCAGGGCGCCGCCGCTGTTGCCCGGGTTGATGGCCGCATCCGTCTGCAACGCCGACACCAGCAGTGCCGACCGGTCATTCTCGCCGGGGACCTCGACGGTCCGGTCGAGAGCGCTGACGATGCCGGACGTGACCGTGCCGGACAGCCCGAGCGGGGCGCCGATCGCCACCACCGGCTCGCCGACCTTCACCGACGACGACGAGCCCAGCGATATCACCTTGAGCTCGGAGCGGACACCTCGCCGCCCGCGAGTCCTTACGCCATCTAATACCACCGCGCGGGGCCTGCGTCACCCTGGGACGGAGCCCCGCTCAGGCGCCGCGCCTACTGGAGTATGTTGACCACGCGGGTCAGTCATGGATGCCATCGGGCGGAGGCCGGGCCGACGCCGGGGCGCCGCCTGACGGGAGAGCAAGGGGAGCGCTGATGCCCGAGGGACTGAACCCGATCGAGGCCGGCAAGAAGCTGCACGAGCACGGCGAGGCAGCGCAGGAGCAGGCCGAGGAGGAAAAGGCACACGGGAAGTCCGCCAGCCGCCATTCCCGGATCGTGCAGATCGGCGAGGCCGTGCTGCTGGCGCTGGTCACGATCACCGCGGCGTGGGCCGGCTACTCGGCGGCCAAGTGGGGCACGGCCTCGCGCATCGACATCGCCCAGTCCTCGACGCTGCGCAACCTCGCCACCCGCGACGACCTCAGCGCGATCTCGACGCGCAACTTCGACGCCTCGACCTTCAACGCCTGGTTCATCGCCTTCACCCTGAACAGCCCGCAGAAAGAGGCGATCGCGGTGCACCGGTTCCGGCCGCAGTTCCTGGTCGCGTTCAACGCGTGGATGGCCACCGACCCGCTGCACAATCCGCACGCTCCGCCCGGCCCGACCTACATGCCCCAGTACAAGCTGCCGGCCCAGGCCCAGGCCAACGCGCTCGACAACCAGGCCGCCGCGAAGTTCAATTCCGGGAACGACGCGGCAACGACCAGCGACAACTACGTCCGGATCACGGTCTTCCTGGCCGCCGTGCTGTTCCTGGTCGGCATCGGCAGCTCGTTCCAGCTACACAGCGTGCGCTACGCCCTGATCGCGTTCGGCTCGGTGCTACTGATCATCTCGGTCGTGCTGATCCTGCAGCAACCCGCCGTTCCGTCCTGAGCCCGGCCGCGGTGTCCGCCACGCCCGGCCGGGACCGCGCCCTCAGCCGCTGACCGAGGACCAGTCCTGGAAGCCGGTCGGGTCATGCCGCCCCATGCTGGCGTGCTCGAACATCCCCCAGCCCTCCTCGGCGCCGAGCCGGGCCCGGACCAGGTGATCGGTCACGCCGAACGGTATCCGGCTGGCGACGGCCGGATCGGACAGGTCGTAGACGGCCGAGCTGCTCCACTGGCGGCCCATCCACCGGCCGTGCGACCAGTCCGGGTCACCGGTGTATCCCGCGCCCACGTGCAGCGGCACCGAGGTGGCGGTCTGCAGGTCCACGGTCAGCGGCGTGCCGTCGCGTTGCGTCAGGCAGATCCGGGCCGACTCCGGATGGCGAGTGCCGGGCCGGTAGCTGATGTCCAGCCGCGGCCAGCCGAGCTGCTCCACCCGGCCGTCCGGCCAGACCCGCCGCGCGTCGTTCAGCGTCCGGTGGCCGTCCGGGTCCTCCTGCAAGATCACGATCAGCGCGCAGGATGCGAACCGCAGCGGCGCGTACACCCACCAGAATCCCTCGATCGGCTCGGCGGCCGCCCGGCCCGGCGGCTCCGGCTCGCCCACCGGCCTGATCCCCCAGGAGCGGTCCCGGATGCCGGCCCACCGGTCGCCGGTGACCGCGAATTCCGCGTCCCCCACCCGCAGCTCCCCGCTCCAGTCCCCCGCCTGGGAGAAGCGCGAGGCGTCCAGGACCGGCCTGCGCCCGGCCTGCAGCACGTGCGGCTCCTCCTGCACCGCCGGGAACGCCCCGGTCCAGTGCAGGTCGAAGTCGATGCTCCCGTCCGGTGACTCGCAGGTGAGGTTCAGGCGCCGCAACGGCTCCACGACCTCGATCCGGTACCCGCCGACGTGCTGGTCGAGGCTGCGCTCGGTCAAGGCGTCGGAGAATCGCACGCTCCACTGGCGGTCGCCGCGCCGCACGGCCGCGTACGCGTCGATCACGCCCAGGTTCGGGTAGACCCCGAGCCCGGTGACCAGGAAGATCTCGCCGGTGCGGTCGTAGGCGTTGAAGTAGCAGCGGTCGTAGAAGTTGCGGTCGCTGCTGGCCACGCGGTCCATCGGCAGCGGCGTCTGGTGGATCGGGTACTCGTCGAGCGGAGTCGGCACTCGTCTCAGTCCCATCGGTAGGTTCCGGCGAGCAGCTGCTCCAGGCTCGCCCGGTGCATCACGTAGTCGTCCGGATCGGCGGGCACCTCGTCCTCGCCGAAATGGATCATCCGCCGCCTGATCCTGGCCATGATGATCGCGTGCTGCAGCGCGGCGTAGGTGAGGTAGAAGTCCATGTCCCGCAACGGGCAGCCGGTCAGTTCCTGGTAGCAGCGCTCCACGTCGGAGCGGCACAGGAAGTCGGGCAGGCCCCGGACGTCGAAGAACTCCGCGATGTCCTGGAAGAACCGGTGCAGGAACACCAGCCAGCTGACGTCGAGCTCGCGGGGACCGAGCGCGGCCATCTCCCAGTCGAGCACGGCGGCCGGCTCGAAGCCCTGGTAGATGATGTTGCCGATGCGGGCGTCGCCCCAGCACAGCACGTCGGGCCCGGGATCGCGCGGCCAGTGCTCCTCCAGCCAGTCCAGGCCCCGCTCGATGATCGGCACCCGGAGGCCGTCGCCGGCCAGCGCCCAGCGGTAGTAGTCGCGCTGCCGGGCGACGTGGCAGCACAGCGCGTCCGCGCCGGGCGGGGGGCGCAGCGCGGGGAACTTGGCCGCGGGCTCGGGAATCGCGTGCAGCGTGGCCAGGATCGCGACGCTGGCCCGCTGCAGCCGCGCGCGTTCCTCCGGCGCGGCCTCCAGCAGCCAGCCCGTGAACACGTAGGGCGGATTGTCCAGCGGGATCCGGCCGTCGACCTGGTCCATGACGAAGAACGGGGTGCCGAGCGGGCCGCCGTCCGGCTCGTTCCACCGCAGCGCCGGCAGCGGGATGTCGCAGCACGCGGCCACGCGGCTGATCACGTCGAACTGCAGGGGCAGGTCGTAGCGGGGGAACACCGGCATCGCGCTGGGCTCGGGCGCCATCCGGGCGACGTAGCGGCCGCGGCCGCGGCCCGGCGGGCCCCCGGCGGGCCAGCTGGCCTCGAACAGCACCGACGTGCTCGACAAGCCGCCGTTGTCCGGCATGCCGACCCGGCTGACCGTCGGCCGGCCCGGCGTCCCCAGCCGTCCGGCCAGCCACTGCTGCAGCGCCGCGGTCAGCGCGGGAATGCTGCGCTCGCTGACGGTCATCTGGCGCTTCTCGCCGTGCGACCGGTCGGCCGCCGGAATGGCCACGGCGGTCTCCTATCCGGTGATCGGCCCGCGGACTCCCGGCCGCGGCGCGCTGCCGCCCGCCGGGCCGGTCGCCAGGGAACTGAAACGTGTTCTAGTGAAGGTTAACTCTTCCGGACCACGCCGCACCAGGCAGTGATCGCCCGGCGCTGCGATCGGCGGGGGCCACGGCTGACGCGTTTGCTGTCAGCCTAGGAGGACCATAACGGCCACGGCGGAAGGCGGCGTGGTGACCGGGGATTCCTCGGTGCAGCTGGGCGCGCCGCCGGCCGGGCTTGTTCCTGGATCACGGGTGGCCGGGTACCTGCTGGAACGCCAGGTCGGCACGGGCGGGACGGCGACGGTGTTACGGGCGCGCGATGAGCGGCTGGGCCGGGTGGTGGCGCTGAAGCTGCTCGCGGCCGACCTGACGAAGGATGAGGCGTTCCGCCGCCGGTTCCTGCGGGAAGCGCGGGCGGTCGCGGCGGTGGATCATCCGCACATCATCCCGGTGCATGAGGCCGGCCAGGCCGACGGCGTCCTGTTCATCGCCATGCGTTCGGCTCGACGAGCGGCACGCTGGTCAACGGCGACGAGATCACGCCCGGCGAGGCGGTGCCGTTGCGCGACGGCGACCGCATCAATCTCGGCGCCTGGACCATGATCACGATGACCCGGGACTGAGCCGCGTTCTATGCTCGCAGCTAGTGGCCGTTGACCTCGTCCGGGAATCCTGCTGGCGGGTCTGGGAGCGCGGAGGCGTCGTGAGTGACTTGTATGTGACGGGCCTGGAGGCGAACGCCGCGAACTACGCGCCGCTGACGCCGCTGACGTTCCTGGACTGGAGCGCCGACATCTATCCTGACCGGCTGGCCGTGGTCCACGGCGCCCGTCGGTTCACCTGGGCGCAGACGCGCGAGCGGTGCCGCCGGCTGGCCTCGGCGCTGGCCGCGCGGGGGATCGGCCGGGGGGACACGGTGTCGGTGGTCGCAGCGAACACGCCGGAGATGGTCGAGGTGCACTTCGGGGTCCCGATGACCGGCGCGGTGCTGAACACGATCAACACCCGGCTGGACGCGGCGACCATCGCCTTCATCCTGGATCACGCGCAGGCCCGGGTGCTGATCACTGACCGGGAGTTCTCCCCGGCCGTGGCCGGGGCGCTACGGCAGTGCGAGGCCACGCCGCTGGTGATCGGCATCGACGACCCCGAGTACGCCGGACCGGGAGACCGGCTGGGCGAGATCGAGTACGAGGAACTGCTGGCCGGCGCGTCGCCGGAGTACGACCGGGCCGAGCCGACCGACGAGTGGCAGGCCATCTCGCTGAACTACACGTCGGGGACGACGGGCAACCCCAAGGGCGTGGTCTACCACCACCGCGGCGCGCACCTGAACGCCGTAGGGAACATCCTCACCTGGGGCATGCCCCGGCACAGCGTGTACCTGTGGACGCTGCCGATGTTCCACTGCAACGGCTGGTGCTTCCCGTGGACGGTCGCGGCCTGCTCGGGCACGAACGTGTGCCTGCGCCGGGTCGACGCCGCCGAGATCTTCCGGCTGATGCGCTCGGAGGGCGTGACGCACTACTGCGGCGCGCCGGTGGTGCACAGCATGCTGATCGACGCTCCCGCGGAGTTGCGCGAGGGCATCGGCCGGGTCTCGGCCATGGTGGCCGCGGCCGCGCCGCCCGCCGCGATGATCGAGGGGATGGACCGGCTCGGGTTCGACCTGACCCACGTCTACGGGCTGACCGAGACCTACGGGCCCGCCGCGGTGTGCGCCAAGCATGAGGAATGGGACGACCTGGACGCCGCAGAGCGGGCACAGCGCAACGGCCGGCAGGGCGTGCGCTACCCGCTGCAAGACGCGATGACCGTCATCGACGAAAAGACCGGTCACCCGGTCGCCGCCGACGGCCAGACCATCGGCGAGATCGTTTTCCGGGGCAACATCACCATGAAGGGGTACCTGAAGAACCCGGCGGCCACGCAGGAGGCCTTTGACGGCGGCTGGTTCCATTCCGGGGATCTGGGCGTCATCGAGCCCGACGGCTACGTGAAGATCAAGGACCGGGCCAAGGACGTGATCATCTCCGGCGGGGAGAACATCTCCTCGCTCGAGGTCGAGGACGTGCTCTACCGCCACCCCGCCGTCGCCGTGGCCGGCGTGGTCGCCCAGCCCGATCCCAAGTGGGGCGAGACCCCGCTGGCTTTCGTGGAACTCAAGCCGGGCGCGGAGGCCACCGGGGCCGAGCTGATCGAGCACTGCCGGGCGAACCTGGCCCACTTCAAGGCGCCCAGGAAGGTGGTGTTCGGGCCGCTGCCCAAGACGTCCACCGGCAAGATCCAGAAGCACGTCCTGCGCGACCGGGCCCAATCCGCCTCGGCGATCGGATAACAGAGTCAGCAGCCACGCTCCCACTGGGTGAGGTCGTCCCACCTGGGTTCGCCCTGGCGTCGCATGCCGGGTGGCTGTCTGGTGGCTGGGTGACCGAGGCAGATGATCAACTCGGGACGCGCTCCAGCGGGCAGCTTGAGGATCGTGGCGAGGGCCGTGCGGCTGACCGGGGCCGGGAAGGCGATCTTCTGCCGCATCCCCAGTGCTCGCAGCAGCGTGGTCTTACCGTGCCCGGTGCGGCCCTGCACCGCCAGCCATTGCCCATCCTCGATCACCAGGTCCAGGTCGCGCACGGCAGGCACCGTCCGGCGCCCCTTCCGGTAGATCTTGCTTACGCCCGTCAGCTTGTACACGAGTCTTCTCCTGTTCGTGAGAAATCTTGCCGGTGACCTCACGCCACCCGGGCCAGCGCGTCCGCGGGCCGCAGCCTGGCGATCCGCCAGCTGCCGAGCGACCCGGCCAGCAGCCCGCCGAGCAGGGCCAGGACCACGGCCAGCGCGATCACGCCCACCGTGATCGACGGGTGCAGCGAGACGGCCACGGTGTGCGATGCCGTGCCGGGGCCCGAGGTGTGCGTGACGCCGTTGGAGCTCACCGACTGCTGCTGGAAGAACGTTCCGGTGGACGTGGGAACCGTGGCGAACAACTTCGGCGCGACCTTGGTGATGATCGCCGCGCCTGCGAAGCCGAGGCCGATCCCCACCACCGCGCCGGCGACGCCCATGACCACCGACTCGCCGAGCACCTGGGCGACGATCCGGCGGGTCTGCCAGCCGAGCGCCTTGAGCGTGCCGAACTCGCCCACCCGGCGGGCCACCGCGGCCATCGTCAGCAGGCTGGCCACGGCGAACGCGGCGATCAGCACCAGGACGGCCAGCCACTTGCCGAGGTCGTTGGCCAGCTTGGCCGCGTTCGCCACCGACCCGGTCACCTCGCTGGCCAGGCTGCTCGCCGTGGTCACGGTGGCGTGCGGGAGCAGCCGGGAGATCTCCTTGCTCACCGCGGGGATGGCGGCCGAGCTCGCCGCGGTCACGTAGATCGTGTTCACGTCACCCGTCAGGTTCTGGTCCGAGGTGGACGCGAGCGCCTGCGCCCGGGCCAGCGGGATGTAGACGTCGTTCGGGCTGCTGGCCTGCGACTGCCGGACGATGCCGATGACCGTGAACTTCACCTTGTCCACGGTGATGGCCGAGCCGGTCTTCAGGCTGTTGCTGGTCGCGTAACCGGAGTCCACGACGGCCACGTCGGCGTTGGAGTCGGCGGCGGTGAACGAGCGGCCCGAGGTGATCGTTCCGGAACTGAGCGGGCCGAGCGCGGAGGGCCCGATGCCCACGCCGTCCACGGTGAACGTGCTCGGCGAGGGCGGCGCCGAGCCGCCCGCTGACCCGAAGTTCTTCGGGAACGTGATCGACGTGTCGGTGAGCAGAAGCCCGCCCGCGGCAGCCGACACGTCATGCAGCCTGGCCACGGCCGCCACCTCGGCGGACTTGATCGGCGAGTACTGAGGAGCCAGGTGGTCGATGGTCTGGCCCGCGGCGTTCTCGCACTTGGAGTTCTGGCAGATTTCCGCGCCGCCTGGGCCGCCCTGAATGGTCGTGGCACCCTTCGGCGGCTGTCCGCCGCCCGTGGAGGGCGGCTTGAACTGCGGGGCCGGGCCCGTCACGGTCACGTCGGTGCCTGCCCCGTACAGCGAGCTCAGCACGTCGGCCTCGGCCTTCTTCACCCCGGCCGAGGCGGCGCTCACGGTGACGACCAGGCCGATCCCTACGGCCAGGCCCAGGGCGACGAAGATCGCCTGGCGCATCCGGCGGCGCAGCTCGCGGCGCAAGTAGGTAACGAAGAACATGTGCTCTCTCCTCAGCGGGTTTCATGATCGTGAAGACTTTCCTGGACATAGCGCATAAAACTCTCCACGATCACGAGACGTGGCCTCGTGACCCAGAGCCAGGTCTACGGGAGCAGCGGTTGCGCGGCGGTGACAGCTGCGGCGGGTGGCGTAACCGCCGCGCAACCCCGGCCGAGGCACCCAGCCCAGCTACCGCCAGGCGCCAGCTCGCCTTAAGGGGACTGGGAGCTTGCCCTAAGGGAACTGGGTCAGCATCGCCGAAGGGGGCGCCGCCCGTCCGGGGAGGAAGGGACCACGATGCGGGTGCTCGTGATCGAGGACGACCGCGAGCTGGCCGAGGCCATCGGCGTCGGCCTGCGCCGTGAGCACCTGGCGGTCGACGTCGCCTTCGACGGCCAGGCCGGCCTGGAACGCGCGCTGTTCACCGGCTACGACGTTGTCGTGCTCGATCGCGACCTGCCCGGCCTGCACGGGGATGACGTATGCGCCGAGCTCGTCGCGGCGCGCAGCCGCAGCCGGGTGCTCATGCTGACGGCCGCGGCCACGATCGAGGACCGGGTGGACGGCCTCGGTCTCGGCGCCGACGACTACCTGCCCAAGCCGTTCGCGTTCGCCGAGCTGGTGGCCAGGATCCGGGCGCTGCTGCGCCGGGCCCAGCCCGGGCTCCCGCCGGTGCTGGTCAGCGGTGACCTGACGCTCGACCCGTCGCGGCGGCAGGCGAGCCGGGGCGGCCGGCCACTCGATCTCGGCCCCAAGGAGTTCGGCGTCCTGGAGCTGCTGCTGTCCGCCCGGGGGCGGGTGGTCTCCGCCGAGGAGATCCTGGAGCGCGTGTGGGACGAGATGGCCGACCCGTTCACCACGGCCGTCAAGGTGACCATGAGCAGGCTGCGCCGCAAGCTCGGTGACCCTCCGGTCATCGAGACCGTGGCCCAGGCTGGATACCGGATCCGGGGATAACGATGATGAGCGTGCCCGCCGCGCCTGCCCGCGGGAGCTGGCGCCTGCCCCGCCGCACCGTGCGGCTGAAGCTGACCATGCTCTACGGTGCGCTGTTCCTGGTCAGCGGCGCTGTCCTGCTCGCCGTCACGTACTTTCTCGTGGCGCGGACGC
>Ga0335076_10006919_pt1 | contig 11438 bp, 6 predicted proteins | sample Lox_Sample_25_FD_206717 | JGI IMG/M metagenome (GOLD analysis project Ga0335076, IMG submission 206717) | Soil microbial communities from Loxahatchee National Wildlife Refuge, Florida, United States - Lox_Sample_2.5 | ecosystem: Environmental > Terrestrial > Soil > Wetlands | place: USA: Florida... | reverse complement strand
CGATCCGGAAATGTGGTGAAGGATCTCAACAACGTCGCTCCCCGCGTAGGTTTTGCCTACACGCCCTGGAGCGACAACAAGACCGTCCTGCGCGGCGGTTTCGGAATCTTTTACGATCTTCAGGCTAACCAGAACGACACCGAGCTTGCCTATAACCCGACAGGGCTCTTCTTCAGCCAGAACATCAACAATCCGGCGACCACGCCGTCGATTCGACTGTCCACCGGGTTCCCCACGCCGGTCTATCCGATGATCGACAATCCTTCGGGACGAACCAGCGCGGCCTTCTTTGACAATCGCACCACCTACATCGAGGAATGGAATGTAAACGTGGAGCGGCAACTGGTGAAGAACATGATCCTGCAAGTTGCCTATGTGGGAACCCATGCCTTGAAGCTGGCATTCCTCAGCAACTTGAATCAACCGCCCCAGCCGCTCGACAGTAACTTTTCAGACAGCACCGGCAACTTCGGCCGGCCGTACTTCAACACCGTGCCCAACGTCGGCCCCATCCGCACGGAAAGCCATCAGTACAGCTCCATTTCCCATGCCCTGCAGGCCCGATTTGAAAAACGGTTCTCCTCGGGATGGACTGTGTTGAACTCCTACACCTGGCAACACACGATCGGCCAAGCGGAGGAAAATGAGTGGCTCGAGCCACAGAACACCCACGATCTGCGGGCGGAACGCGGAGATAACAGTCCCGACTACCGGCACCAGTTCACGTCGGCATGGTCGTACGAGCTTCCATTTGGTCCGGGCAAACGTCTGCTGACGTCCAGCGGTCCGATGCGGTGGTTTGCGGAGGGCTGGCAGCTGAATGGGATCGTGAGCATGTACTCGGGAGCGGCAGTGACTCCCCTTCTCTCCTTCGATCCGACCAATACCGGATCCGGAGCGCCCCGGCCCGACATCATCGGCGATCCCAACAATTTCGCCAATGCCACCAGCGCCGGATGCCCTTCCGACCGCCAGTCGCTGCAGTGCTGGTATAACCCGGCGGCCTTCGCGGTTCCAGGTTTGGCGCCGGGACAGTTGTTCGCCAGCGATTTCGGCAATGCCCGTCGCGGCATTTTGCGCGGACCGGCGCATTACAACGTCGACTTTTCCGTCTTTAAGGATTTTTCCCTTACGGAGCGGACCAATCTGCAGTTCCGCACTGAATTCTTCAACCTGTTCAACACCCCGAGCTTTGGAGCGCCAGCCAACGCAGTGGACGCCCCGGGTGCCGGCTCAATCTCGAGCGCCGGGCCGTCGAGGCAGATTCAGTTCGCGTTGAAGCTGACTTTCTAGCAAGGGGAGCATGCACAGGAGGTGACAATGTCGTCCTCGCGATGGTCGGGAGTCGCGTGCTTGCTCCTGCTGTTCAGTTGGCCCGTAGGTGCCGCCCGGCCCACCTGCGACCGGCCGGCATTGCGCGGCTCGTTCCTGCAACCAGCGCTCGGTGACCGATGGACTAGCCAACAGTGGCAGAAAGAATTCTCCTACATGAAGGGGGTAGGTATCGATCAAATGGTCTTGCAGTGGACTGCCGACAGCAAAAACAAAACCACCATCTATCCTTCCGGTCTGGCGGGATACCAGCAGAACACCCGGCACGATGTGGTGCAGCGAGCGCTTGAGACCGCCGACAAGAAAGGCGCCCAAATCTTCCTCGGCCTGCAGGTCAACGACGATTGGTGGACCTACTATGCCGGCAACGGCCCCTGGCTGAAGAATGAGGCCAAAGTCGCCAACGCGCTGGCGGACGACCTGTGGAAGCGATATCAGAGCCATCCTTCACTGGCGGGCTGGTACTTGTCGTTTGAAGTCGACAACGTCGACGTGACCAAACAGAAGCAGTGGGACCGGCTGATTGAGTTCTACAAGACCACCGCCGGCCATCTGCACCAGCTCACTCCCGGCAAGCCCGTCATCATTTCTCCCTTCTTTGACGCGGACGCGGGCATGACCTCGGCGCAATGGCAAGCCATGTGGGAATACATCCTGGCAGGTGCGCCACTCGATGTTCTTGCCCTGCAGGATGGAGTCGGCGTGGGCCACGCCAAAACGAAGCAACTGCCGGAATGGTTCCGCGCCACGAGCAATGCCATCCAACACGCGCGTCCTAAGATGCAATTCTGGGCAGACTCGGAAACGCTCACTCCCGACAGTCATACCATGCCTATCCACCAGTTGGTGAATGATCTGCGGGCAGAGCAGCCCTACGTCAGCAACTACCTGAGCTTCAGCTTCAATCACTATCTCAGCCCACAGCAGGTCAATCCGCTCTATTACGAAACGTACCGAAAATATCTGGCAACCGCAAAGGTCGAATCGAAGGATCCGTCTCAGCCCGCAGCGTTGCAAGCGGTGGCCCTTGATTCCATGACCATCAGCCTGAACTGGGACCCTGCCACCGACAATCTGGGCGTCATCGGCTACAAAATCTGGCGAGACGATAAACACGTCGCCAGCCTATACGGCGTTGAGACCGATTTTGAAGACACGAGCCTGGAGCCTGATACCACCTACACCTATCAGGTCGCTGCCTTCGATGCCGCCGGCAATGTCTCCGCGCTGAGCGATTCCGCCAGCGCCACCACTCCTTCCGGCGACCCGTATGTGACGAACCTGGCCTTAGGCAGGCCTTACACGACGACCCTGGCGGCCGACCCCAACTACCCGGACACCGGCGGAATGGAGTTGACCGACGGGGTTTTTGCCGTCGTCGATTATCTCGATCCTGCCTGGCAGGGAAGGGCCACGGGTCTGACCTACTCGTTCACTATTGATCTCGGCGGAGTGGAGGCTCTCAAGCAGATCCGCACGCACTGGTTGCAATACCGGGTCGCGGGCATTCAATTCCCTGCGCAGGTCGCTTACTCGGTGTCCGACGATGGCATGAACTTCACCGGTGTGGGTACGGTCGTCAAACCGAAAAGAGATAAGAGTAACCAGACCGTCTGGTACACGATTACAGCCCTGAACAATGTGAGTAGCCGTTACGTGAAGCTGGATGTGACTCCGCCGTCGGAAATATGGACATTCCTGGATGAGGCGGAAGTGCGCCAATAAATCTTTGGACAGAAACTGAGGAGGCAGCGATGCAGCGCAAGTGGCAGAGTGGAAGAATCGCGGTCTTGCTGATCGTGCTCGGGTGCTGGACAGCTCAGTTCAGTCCCGCGGCTGGACCACAAACCGCAGGTGCATCGAACAACGCCGCAGCGCGTCTGCCCAAGGTGCATCTGGACGGCGGTTACTTTGTGCGCGATGGCAAACGGTTCTTGCCGGTTGGCGCGCACTGGGTGCCGGCCAAAGCCGCCATGCAGTGGCCGGTGCAATGGGATCCGAAGGAAGTCGAAGCCGACTTCGCGAAGATGCACGAACTCGGATACAGCATCGTGCGCTTTGACATGATGTGGCCATGGTTCGAGCCGCGTCCCGGCGACTACAATCCCACAGCCTTTCAGCAACTCGACTACCTGGTTTCTCTCGCCCATAAATATCAGATCTATCTGCACCCATCGCTCTTCATCGGGGGAGAAGTGGGGGAGGCCTATTGGGATGTTCCGTGGCGTCATGGCCGTCACCCGCACGCGGATCCAGAAATGTTGCGTCTGGAGACCAACCTGGCGACCGAGTTCGGTCGTCGCTACGCGAACGAGAGCGCCATCATTGCCTGGGATCTGACCGACGAGCCGCCATTCTGGATCGTCGCCGGGCAAACCACCGACGCGATGGCGATCAACTGGACCCGCCTCATCGTTGGCGGCATTCGCCGTTATGACACGCTGCATCCCATCGTGGTCGGCACCAGCGGCGAAGAAGTCGGTCACGGCCCGTTCCGCGCCGACAATATCGCGCCCGAAGTCGACTTCTTCAGCGTTCATCCCTTTAGCATCTACATGCCCGATCTGTTTCCCGATCCCATGCTCTCGGAGCGCGGCACTTATGGCGCGGCATTTGAGATTGCTTTCTCCAACAGCGCCGGGCGTCCCGCGATGATTCACGAGATGGGTGGCTCCTCGGCGCAATACGCGCCGGAGCGAATCGCCACCTACGACCGGCTGATGATGTATTCCGGTCTTGGTGCGGGAGCTATCGGCGTTGACCTATGGTGTTACACGGACGCGTCTCCTGAGCAGTTTCACAAGGTTCCTTACTTGCGCACACCGCAAGAAACGCGCTGGGGGATGACGACCTGGGACCGCCAGGACAAGCCGCTGGCGACCGAGTTCAAGAAATTTTCGAAGGTGGTGGGGCAACTCGACCTGACCGGGATTGCTCCGGCACCCGCTGACGTTGCGCTTCTCGTTCCCGACGAGTGGGCCAAGGTACACGGAGACTTCTCCCGCTTCGGCCTGACCGGACCGGAGGTCACACCGTACGTCTCCATCTCCGACGGCGACGCCATCCCCGGAAGGCCGCAGCCGGACGTGAGCAGTGGCAATCAGTGGTTGATGAGTTCCGAGCTCACAGCGTTCATTCTGGCGCGCCGGGCAGGGTTGAAGGCCGACTTCCCGCGTGAGTACGGCGACTGGCAGAAGCGGCCGATGCTGTTCATGCCTTCGCCGCTCACCGCCACGTCCGACCCCTTCCTGATTCACGTGCACTCCGACTTCTACCAGAAGGTCAAGAAATATGTGGAGCAGGGAGGATTCCTCTACGCTTCGCTGGCCGCCGATGCTGCGATCCCCGACATGGAAGCCATCTTCGGAGCGCGCCTGGTCGACACCGTTACTGTCTCCGAAGTCACGCTGAAGGTGGTGACACCCTTCGGCAATCTGAAGCCGGGAGATACCTTCCACTACTCCGTGCCTGGCGCGAACACCCGATACTGGGGTCAGCTGCTCGAGGTGAAGGGCGGCAAGGTCATCGCGGTGGATCAGGATGGGCGTCCTGCGCTGGTAGCCAACACGCTGGGCTCGGGGAAGACGTTGGTCTCTGCCTATCCTCTCGAAGCATACGTGGCAAATGTGCCCTCCGTCTTTGAAAAGGCCGAGCACACACACCGGATTTACCAGGCATTCCGCGAGTGGGCGGGAGTGAAACCGTTGTTCCACAGCGATCAACCCTCCGTAGAAGTCTCTGCGCTGCAGGGCGATCAGAGAGGCTATGCGGTGGTCGTCAACCACAGCGCGCAGGCCTACACAGTTACCGTGCAGGCGGCAATCGCGCTGCACTCCCTCAGCAAGATCACTTCGGATGGAACGCAACCTCTCCAACTCCAGGGATCGGCTTGGACTATGGAAGTAGAGCCCTATGAAGCGGCGATTGTCGAGTGGAAGTAAGAGGGGTACGAATGTGATTGGCGCAGTCGACATCGGCGGGACCAAGATCGCAGTGGGGATGATCGCGGACAATGGCCGCGTCCTGTCGCGGCTGGAGTCGCCCACCGACGCCCCAGGTGGCTACCCGAAGGCGCTCAAAGGCATGGCAACCATGCTGCGCGAAACCGCCAGCGCCGCCGAATGCAAGATCACTGGCATCGGCATCGGAAGCACGGGCCCGGTCGATCCCATCAGTGGAGAATTTGGCGAGGTCAATTTCTTCCCTGAGTGGAAAGGCGAAAATCCGGTGCGCGACCTCCAGCAGGAGTTCGGAGTTTCGGTTGCGATGGAGAACGACGCCGATGCTGCGGCTCTGGCCGAGTTCGGCTGGGGGGCAGGCAAGCATAAGCGGCGGCTGATCTACGTCACCGTCGGCACTGGCATCGGCAGCGGAGTCATTCTGGACGGCCACCTTTATCGTGGGGTCGATGGCGCCCATCCGGAGATCGGACACCACCTGATTGATCCTTCCGGACCCGCGTGCGTGTGCGGTTTCCGCGGCTGCTGGGAATCGCTTGCCGCCGGGCCCGCCATGGTCAGCTGGGTACAGAAGAACGCGCTGCCGGACTATCCCCACCTTGCCAATCTCACCGCAAAACGTATCTGTGAACTCGCGGTCGAAGCAGACAAGGTTGCCTCGCTGGCGGTGGAGCGTGAGGCCTACTATCTCGGGCTCGGGCTAGCCAACCTAGTAACGCTTTTTGCCCCGGACTCGATTGTGCTGGGTGGCAGCGTCATGAAGAGTGCGGTGCTGTTCATGGAGGGGATTCGGAAAGTGATCACCCGCAGTTGCCGCCTGGTTCCTTTTGAAAAGACCGAGCTGGTTCCGGCGTCGCTCGGAGAAGACGCCAACCTCATCGGCGCCGCCCGAGTCTGGCACCACCGGTTTGCTGGGCAAGGAGGGCCAAGTGGAAGCTGATTTATCCGTCATCGAAGGTCAATATCTTGGCGACATTCTTAAGCAACCGGAGGCTCTTGAAGAAACCTGCAGGGCTCTGGAAGAGTCGCAGAGCTTGAAGCAACTGGCAGCCCGATTGAACCGGGGAAAATTTCAGCGTGTAGTTTTGACCGGAATGGGCTCGTCGTTCCACGCCCTGCACCCGTTGAACCTGGAACTGATCAGTCACGGCTTCACCGCCCTGATGGTGGAAACCTCGGAGCTTGTCCATTACAAGAGCCGTTTCTTCGATCCGGGAACCTTGGTAGTGGCGGTATCGCAGTCGGGACAGAGCGCCGAGATGGTGCGCCTGGTGCAGACCAACCACAAGCGCTGCACCATCATCGCGGTAACCAATACTCCTGACAGCCCGCTCGCCCGGCACGCCGACGCCGGGTTGATCACGCGGGCGGGCATGGAGTTTTCCGTTTCCTGCAAGACCTATGTCACCGCGCTCATGGCGCTGCGCTGGTTGGGGGCCATTCTGTGCGAGCGCAATCTGCAGCGCACAAGACAGGAATTGAAGCATGCCGCCCCTGCGGTCGCGGCTTATCTGTCCGATTGGGAAGAGCACGTTCCCAGCCTGGCGCGGCATTTGCGCGATATCCGCCATCTTTTCCTGGTGGGACGCGGTGCGTCGTTAGCCGCGGTGGGAACGGGAGCGCTGATCGTCAAGGAAGCCGATCATTTTCATGCGGAAGGAATGAGCAGCGCCGCCTTTCGCCATGGTCCGTTAGAAATGCTCAGCGAGGAAACCTTTGTACTGGTGTTCTCTGGCGATGCCAAGACCAAGAGCCTTAACGGGCGTCTGCTGGACGATATCCAGCAGCAGCAAAGCCGCGCCGAAATGTTGGGAGTCGACGCCTCTTTCCCGGGGTTCCGGTTACCGGAAAGTCAGGCCGGCATTCATCCGATTCTTGAGATCTTGCCCGTACAGATGATCACGCTCGCACTGGCCGCGCAAGCCGGCAGAGAGCCGGGACGATTCGAGTTGGCTACCAAGGTGACGACAACGGAATAGGCGAGGAATATTTTCCTATGGCAAGAAACCGCTACATGGTCGGTCTGGTCTTCCTGACATTCTTCGTGATGTCGCTGCTGACCAACATTCTGGGACCGATCGTGCCCGACATTATCAGCAGCTTTGGCGTAAGCCTGGCCGCGGCGGCGTTGTTGCCATTCTCCTTCTTCATTGCGTACGGCGTGATGTCCATTCCGGCCGGGTTTCTGGTGGAGCGCTTTCGCGAGAAGCCGGTCATGATTGCGGCCTTTCTGGTGGGAACGATTGGATCGCTGAGCTTCGCTCTTCACCCAACCTATTCGGTCGCAGTGGTCTCGTTATTCCTGATGGGTTCGGGCATGGCAACGCTGCAAGTCGCCATCAATCCACTGCTGCGTGTCTCCGGCGGCGAGGAGCACTTCGCCTTCAATTCAGCATTCGCCCAGCTGATCTTCGGCTCGGCATCATTCGTCAGCCCGCTGATCTATTCCTATCTGGTGGTTAATCTCGGGAAGCCGTCGTCGGACGGCAACCTCCTGCTGCGCACCCTAGCCCGGGTGACGCCCCACGAGCTTCCCTGGGCGTCGATGTATTGGATTTTCGCAGTCTTCACTTTGGGGATGATCGCAGTGCTCTTCGTTCTGCGCTTTCCGCGCGTAGAGCGCACCTCGGAGGAGGCGGCCGGCACCCTGCAAATGTACGGCAGCCTGCTGCGCAAGCCGATTGTATGGCTTTATTTCATTAGCGTCTTCGCCTATGTCGGCTCAGAACAAGGCACCGCCGACTGGATTTCGAAGTTCCTATCGCAATACCACGGCTTCGATCCACACACCACCGGCGCAACCGCGGTGTCGTGGTTTTGGGGACTGCTGACCGTGGGATGCTTCATCGGCATGGCGCTGCTGAAAATTTTCGACAGCCGGCACGTGCTGATTGGCACCTGCACCGGCGCGTTGCTGTGTCTCAGTATCGCTCTGTTCGGACCGGCTCCGGTGGCGCTCATCGCTTTCCCGCTAGTCGGACTGTTTGCTTCGGTCATGTGGCCCATCCTGGTTTCGCTGTCGCTTAACTCGGTCTCGGAATACCACGGAGCGTTCTCCGGAATTCTCAGTACCGGGATCATGGGCGGCGCCGTAGTACCCCTGATCATCGGTCGCATCGGCGACTATGCCGGCCTGCGCGCCGGCGTGGCGTTTTTGTACCTGACGTTCGGATGCGTTCTCGCGGTGGGCTTCTGGGCCAAACCCATTATTACGAATGCAACTATCAGTCTGAAGAAAACTGAGGTTCAGCCGGCTTAAGCGGAGTTCATTCAATTCGGGAGAGGAAATAATGCTGCAATCATCGACTCTTTATCGGTTCCTGTTCGTGGCGCTGAGCATGTCCTGCCTCGGTGCGCTGATGTCGGCACAAGAGAAAGACGCCAACTCCATCCCCTATCTGCAACTCACCACGCCCCGCCACGTGTTGGCAGAAGCGCAACCCTGGGAAGGAGATGAATTCCCCCACACCATGTCAGTTCTCGAATGGAATCGCGGAGGGTTTCGCTATTGGGGATGGTATGGCCTGAACGAAGGTCGCGGCATCGGACTGGCGCGCAGCAACGATCTGGTCGAATGGACCAAGTACGAGAAGAATCCACTGTGGACGAACGCCCGCTGGCCGTCGGTTCTGGAGAAGGCCGACCCTAAGCATCCCGAGGTCCTGTACTTCGCAATTACCCGCGACTACGACACTCCCAGCAGCTATGTGGTGCTCGCCACCTCCACCGACGGCATCGAGTTAAAGCAGGAGAAGACGCTGGTGCAGCCAGTGGCCAACCAGCGCAACCAGAACCCGAACCTGTTTCGCGATCCGAAATCCGGCCGCTTCTATCTCACCTTCTATCGCGGCAACGACAAAGATCATTTTGAAATCATCGGCAAGAGCGCCGCGTCGGTCATGGATCTCGACAAGGCGCCGGAAAAACTCCTGCTGAAATCTGAAGCCACGGTGGCCGCGCCTACCCTGCTGTACGTCGAGGGAGTGCAGACAGCGAAGGGCAAGCGGGACGTTTATTACCTGGCTACCGAAATTTATCCGCATCGCTATACGACTGACCCTGAGGGCGAGTGGCAGGTAAAGATCTTCGTCGCCGACGCGCCGGACGGCGACTTTCAGCCGGTTGCCGGCAATCCGATTCTCAAGGGCCAGCGCGCCTGCTTATTCCAGCACATCTTCCATGGACGCCTGTACGGCTTCGACTGCCATCTCGAAACGACGGACAAATGGGTGCTGGAAGAGGTGGAAGCCCCCTTGCCGGGAAAGTAATTGGTGAATGACTTGTTAGATCAGAGCTGCGCATATCCAGGAGAACCGCAATGATCAGCTTCGCTCGATTTCATCGTGCATCGCAGAAAAATAGTCACCGGAACTCGCCGGCGTCTCCGGTTGCGATTAGTTTCTTAATGTTTTTCGGAATAATGCTATTGATATTTGGCTTTACTCTTCCAACTTTCGCACAGCTCTATACCGGCTCCGTGACCGGGGTGGTCACTGATCCGAGTGGAGCGTTCATTAGTGGAGCCGAAATCACACTTACCGATGCAGAGAAAGGCTTCACTTTCACCGCGAAGACAGATGCCAGCGGGCGCTACCTGATTCGCTCGGTTAATCCCGGGGTCTACAACCTGTCGGCCAAAGCACCGGGCTTCAAGGAGCAAGCGCGCGCGGGGATCAGGGTGGACGTAAACCAGAACGTAGGCGCGGACTTCGCCATGCCGGTACTGGGCACGCTGGAGACCGTGACCGTGACCACGCAGGCGCCGTTGCTGGCCACCGAAGATGCGGTCACTGGCCAAGTGGTGGATCGTAAATTTATCAACGACCTCCCGCTGAATGGACGCGGCGTGTTCAACCTGGCGTTTCTCGCTCCCGGTGTGACCGAAGTCGATGCCGCCTGCATGGGCTGCTCCGCGAACAACTTCATCTCCAATGGCAGTCGTAACGCTACCGCTGACATTCTGATGGATGGCGTGACGACCACGAATTATGAGCAGAACAGCGGCATTCGCGTCGACACCTATACGCCGTCGGTGGATGCGGTGGAAGAATTCAAGGTGCAGGAATCGAACTTCAGTTCGGAATTTGGTTTTAGCGGCGCCACGGTCATTAACCTGGTCACGCGATCGGGGACGAACGACTTTCATGGCAGCGCGTACGAGTTCCTTCGTCACTACAAACTGGACGCAAATAGCTGGTTTAACAACCAGCAGGGACTTCCAATTCCGCCGCTAAGACGTAACAACTTCGGCGGCACGATCGGCGGGCCCATCCGCAAGAACAAGACGTTTTTCTTCTTCGACTACGAGGGCATGCGGATGACGGCGGCTGCCGGACCGGTTTTCTATGGCGTTCCCAGCGATTTGGAACGCCAGGGCAATTTCGGAGAGGTCTGCGGCTACAGCGGAGGGACCTTCGACGGCCAGGGCATCTGCTCCAATCCAAACGGCCAGATCTGGGATCCGTATTCGGGCTACTACGATCCTGCCGTCGGCGGCGCGCGGCGCCTGGCCCCGATTCCGTTTAACGATATGGCCACCTACACCAGCACCGTGGACGCCAATCACCCTGGCAACCAGGTGTTGGCCAACAATCCGGACGCAGCTCCCTACCGTCTGCCGGGTGGGCCGGGCAATCTGATGGATCCAGTGGCTTTCAAGCTTATGCAGTTTTTTCCCAAACCGAATGTGAACGTTGGGTCGGCTAACTACAACCCGTTCATCAACCGCGTGGATTCAGGTTCGACCACGAACAGCAGCAATCAGTGGGACCTGAAGATTGACCATCGTTTCAGCGAGAAGAATCTGCTCAGTGGAAAGTACTCTCAATCTGGGAGCGACTCGAGCTCCTTCAACTGCTTTGGCAACTTTGCCGACCCGTGTTCGAGCGGCCCCGTCACCGGCAGCGCCCATCTTTTTGCCGTAAATGACACGCACACCTTCAGCCCGACCAAGATGCTGAATATTTCCTACGGCGTGGCTCGCGGCACTTATTTCTATCCCAGCAACGCCGGGACTTTTCCCAAGGGTTATTCCGCCGTAGACGCGATCGGAGAGCCCAGCTACATGAAGTGGTCCGGATACGACTGGTTCCCGGCGGTCGGTATTGGTGGCGGCTATGCCTCAGCAGGGCCCTACAATAATATTGG
>Ga0335076_10006918_pt1 | contig 11438 bp, 20 predicted proteins | sample Lox_Sample_25_FD_206717 | JGI IMG/M metagenome (GOLD analysis project Ga0335076, IMG submission 206717) | Soil microbial communities from Loxahatchee National Wildlife Refuge, Florida, United States - Lox_Sample_2.5 | ecosystem: Environmental > Terrestrial > Soil > Wetlands | place: USA... | reverse complement strand
CAAGTCCCGCCGCCTTTTGTCCCGTCTTCCTCCTCTAGCGCTCCACCACTCCCCGCTAAAATCCCTCTCGATAAAGAAGATAAAGCAAGAGAACCTCCACGAGTGCCTGTCCGCGCATCTCAACCTGCTCCCGCACAACCCTCAGGCCCGAGGCAAGTGTTCCATGTACCACCAGCCTTCGAAGGAGCAGGCTCAAGATTACACCAACCAACGTCATCAGGCCCACCTCCCCTTCCCGGCAGAGCAAGAAATTCGTCCAATCCACCTCCACCGCCGATCCCCGCCCGACATGCAGGCGTCAATGCACCACCCTTGCCGCCTCCACGGACGGAGAGTGGACCACCTCCACCGCCTTCTCGTTCTACGGAACCGCCCATTCCACCTCCACCGCCTCCCCCACCAATTCTGGCTGTGAGACCCCCTCCAAAGCTGCCGGATCGAGGCGCTCATAGCCCTGCTACCAGTGATATGAATGCTATTCCTATCCCTCCTCCTCCGCCACCACCACCCATACCCAATGGGCCACCATCAATGTCGAATGGACCCCCACCGCCGCCGCCTCCCCCTCCTCCATCATCATTGATCGGTCCACCGGTTGCTCCACCTCCTCCTCCACCACCATCTTCTGGGGCTGCAATACCTGCTTCTTCATCAGGAGGAGATCCTGGTCGTGGTGCCCTTCTCGCCAGTATTCGTGGCGCAGGTGGTATTGGGGCCCTCAAAAAGGTAAGATGTTCAAGCTTAATACCAGGAGCTGACCATGTCAAGGTGGACCCATCTCTTCAGAACGATAGATCAAGTGTTGGTTCAACGCTGTTATCACCAAGTTCAGATAATAAGGGTTCCCCTGCGGCAGCTGGAGATCCGGCAAGTATTCTAGCCGCTGCTCTAGCAAATCGTAAAACTAAAGTTGCGGCTAGTGGTACGCCCCTTGACACTCCTCAGCCTCTGTTACGGAATACTAATGTGTTGCAGATGATGAAGACGATGGGGATGATTGGGATTGAAAAGGGAGATTGCATATGAGATTGTAGATTAAAGGGGTAGGACATTTTTAGCTTGGTTTTCCGAAATGTTGAGCGAGCACGCGTGGAATAGGGTGTGTGTTCCCTCCCTGGTGAAGAAGGGGGTCCATTCTTGTTCGTTTAGTCTCCCACGCCTATGACGGGAGGGTGGAGTGTGTGCACCCAATGACAAAATTTATCGAACCCATCTCACGGACCGCCCGACCCCTAGTGTCGGAGCCGAAAGTACTGTAAAGCCGGCGATGACGCAGGCCTTTGCCGAATTATCACACAGGTATAAATTAAGGTGCGAAATTCGCCGATCAGTTTACCCCAGGCGACAAACTTCGCAAAAAAGTTTCCCAGATTCCGCTTCGAAGGGTCTCCCCCCCAACGCCTTCACCATGAGGGTCCCTCGGACTTCTCTCTTTTTCCTTGACCTGACGAGTCGCAATCGAATATGCGGCAAACCTGTCGGTTTAGGGGCGCGGTCTTATTCTGTTCACCAACGAGCGTTTGATGACTCCTACCCATCAGCCATGCGACCGAAGGTCACTCTGGCGCACCTCCGCAAGATGTACATGACAAATCAAAAGATAGCAGTGATGACAGCGTATGACTACCCGAGTGGAACCTTTGCCGATCGAGCCAGGTCGGATATAGTCCTAGTGGGCGACAGTCTGGGCATGGTCGCTCTCGGGTATGAAAGTACCAACCAGGTTACTCTGTCAGTATTATCTTCACTCAAATGAAGAAGGTTGATAATAGGACATGATTCATCATTCGAGGGCTGTGCATCGGGCTGTAAAGTCGTCTTACATTGTTACGGACTTACCGTTTTCGTCGTACGAGTCGTCGCCACAACAAGCATTTGAATCGGCGGCCAAGTTGTTGAGAGATGGTCATGCTGAGGCCGTCAAGTTGGAGGGAGGAAAGGAGATGGCGGCGACTATTTCGCATCTCGTGAGCGTTGGTGTTCCAGTCATGGGCCACGTCGGACTAATGCCGCAACGTGCAAAGGCACTAGGAGGATTTCGCGTGCAGGGGAATACGGCAATCAAAGTACCCTCCACGGGTGAATGTCTCATTAATATCAGGCGGAACGATTATTGGAGGATGCCATGGCGGTTGAAAAAGCCGGGGCCTTTTCTCTCGTATTAGAAGCGGTGCCGTCCGAAATTGCCAAGATCGTCACGCAAGAACTGAACATTCCCACCATCGGTATTGGCGCGGGTCCTCATTGTTCTGGACAGGTGCTCGTCCAATTGGATATGCTTGCTGGATATTCAGAGTTCACACCAAAGTACCATTCTCATGGCAAGATGATCTAATTGGCAGATTTGTCAAACTATATGAACGTATTGGTCAGCGTTCGACTGACGCGATTCGGCAATACGTCGAGGAAGTGAAAAGTGGCAGGTTTCCTGTGGAGGGTGAGCATACGTATCCCATCAAACAGGAGGAGCTGGAAAAGTTTCTAGAACTGGTAGAGGAAAGAAGGGCGAGAGAGACGGCAGATATTTGAAAACGAAATGTTAGGTTATTAACAATGTTGTGTACATTGAGGATACCCCATGGATTTGAGGGAATAGTCATGTTGGAACGGTTTTTGGAACAGCCATTTATTCCTTGTATCTACTACCCAAATCACATAAATCAAAGTTCCCTGTACTGATCATGCACAATCAATCAATCAATTCATTCAATTCAAACGCGCAGGCATACGGCGTCCTAACTAACCTAAATAGCGGGTCCAGCGGCCTACACTGTCAGGTTGATCTTAAAGAGGGGCATCATACAACAACATCCTTCGAAGCTTGATCCTTGTATTTGTCAAAATTCTTGACGAACAACGAAGCAAGGGTTCGGATCTCGGATTTGAATTCATCGGCACTTCCTTGCCAAGCCTTTGCGGGGTTCAAGATCTCGTCTGGGACACCAGCACATTTCGTTGGGACATTCAAGTTGAAGACATCAAAGTTCTCGTACTTGGCCTTTGCGAGGGAACCATCGTGAATGGCATTCAGAATGGCGCGAGTATATTTGAGGGGACAACGTTGACCTCCCTTGGAAACTGAACGTCCAACCCAACCGGTGTTGACGAGCCATGCATTCGCCTTGTGGTGTGCAATCTTCTCGGAGAGCATCTGAGCATAACGGGTAGGATGCAAAACCAGGAAAGGTTGGCCAAAGCAAGCAGAGAACGTGGCTTGGGGTTCAGTGACACCGTCTTCGGTACCAGCCATCTTGGAGGTGTAACCAGAGATGAAATGGTACATGACCTGGTTACTGTCGAGTTTGGAGACAGGCGGGAGGACACCGCGGGCATCGCAAGTCAGGAGAATAATGTTGGTTGGGTGGTGATCCGAGATACAGGGGATCTTGGCGTTGGGGATAAAGTCGATTGGGTAGGCGCAACGGGTGTTTTCGGTCAAAGTGGAGTCGTCGTAATCGACGACACGGGTGACAGGATCGAAAACGACGTTTTCGAGGACCGAGCCGAAACGAATGGCGTTAAAGATTTCGGGTTCTTTCTCCGCTGACAAGCCAATGCACTGCAATTAGCAAAATCCTACGACGTTTTAATTACCTTGGCATAGCAACCACCTTCGATGTTGAAAACACCGTGGTCACTCCAGCAGTGCTCGTCATCACCGATGAGAGCACGATTTGGATCAGCGGACAAAGTAGTCTTGCCAGTTCCCGAAAGACCAAAGAAAAGAGTCACATCTCCATTCTTGCCCTCATTCGCAGAAGAGTGTAAGGTCAAGACTCCATATTTGACAGGCATGAGATAAAACATGACAGTGAAAATGCCCTTCTTCATCTCGCCAGCGTACTCCGTTCCGAGGATAACCATTTCGTGCGAGGCGAAATTAATGGCGACACTGGTGCTGGAGGTCATGCCGACGGTGTATCTGTTGGCAGGGAAGGCACCGGCGTTGTAGATTGTGAAATCCGGAGTGCCGTATGTCTTCATCTGTTCTTCGGTGGGACGGATGAGCATGTTGCGCATGAAGAGACAGTGGTAGGCTCGGGCACAGACGACACGGACCTTGATTCGGTAGCGAGGGTCCCACCCGGCGTAACCGTCAAAGACGTAAATTCGTAATCGGGTGTTAAGATAATCGATGGCTCGCTCACGGTTGATCCTCCAGACTTGTACGGGCATGGCTTTGTTGACGGGACCCCACCAGATGTCCTTGGTTGAGGATGGTTCATCGACAACGCGTTTATCTGATGGGGGTCCACGTCAGCAACCAAGTAATTTAAGTGAAGAGAGAAGGATTCTGATTGCACTCACCTTGTGGGGAACGACCAGTCTTGGTTCCGGATGAGGTGGCCAACGCACCGGCGGATGTTATGGCAGAGCCGCTCTCGTAGACTAGACCATCTTCGTACAAAGAGGCAACCGAGGGATTATGTTGGATATCAACATGGTCATAGTCGATATTTGCCTTGTCATGCAATTCCTGTCGAAAGTCAGCCAAAAGGCTCGGAGAGTTCCCGAGAACGGGCAATTGGGGGCCGGGGGGTGGGGGGGGAAATTTGGATGACGTACCTCCTCGATATGAGAATGAGGGACATGAGGCTTGACACCCTGAGGGTGCAGAGTAGTGCGGTTTACACTGACGCTGGGGAGCATTCTGTTCTGATCGTACCAGTTAGAACCGGGGATATGACGAGGTATTGGGTGGAGAGAGGGAATTACGGCGGGCCAAAAAAGACAAAAGGGGACTGCGGGGTAACTTTCGCACGGTCAAATATGTTCTTCCGTAAGACAGACAAAGAGGATTGAGTGGAGAGATGAGGTCCTGGGGTCTTCGCAAAAAGCACCGATGAAGATGGCGAAGGGTTCGGGGAAATTGTGGGCTGAACAGCGTCCTTTAAATATATTTTAAATATTGTCTCAACCGGGGGGGCATTTTCTCAGACGGACGCTCAGCACGGTTCCGAAATGTTCCATTTGCCGCTATAGGGCGGTGCGCGTGTCTGTGTGTCTGTGCAAGTGACATTGCGATCGGAAGATGTCGGACTCCGCAGGCGCCCTTTTCCGGAACCCTGTTATGTAAGCAGACATCTGGGCCGCACCCGAGAAACCTTGAACGTGACGATCGGAGCGCTGCCCACAATGTGACCTGACCTATGACAGGTCATTGGACAGTTGCACAGACTCCCAAAACGCCCCAGAATTCGAAATTCGAATCACGATGTGCCCGATCCCGCTTTCTGTGCGGGGCCCAGATTCTCTCGCATCTGCCGTCTGTTTTCGTCGTACGAATCCGTAGTAACCCAAAGGAATATAATTTGTTAATAGCAAGTAACAGCCACGCACTGCCCAGCCGAAATTAGATATATGTTTTTCCCGTCCTTGTCCCAAACTTATTTACCCCTCATTCTCCGCCTCCGTCCCTGATCAGCCTCCCGCCTCGACTCACCGCCTTTATTACAAAGTTATTCCGATACCATGAATTATTTAACCCTGACAAACCTTCCGAACGAAAATTCATTGCTCGTTTGGATGCGACTATATCCCACGTTACGGAACTTAAAAATCCACCTCCTCGGCAATGTGGAGGTGTGTGTGCGTTCAGGAGAGCCGACCGTATATATTGAACTGGCGCTTCCCGTATTTCCCGTCCAATTGAGTTTGTTGGGGCCTGGGGGAGGAAACATGGGTCGCGATTGAAAAGTATGGGAATCGCGCCTTCCGTTGCCCGTCGTCCACCCGGACCTTATCGATAAACGAACGCATGGATTCATATGTTTCCAGAGCCCATGCGACCAGGTGATTGTCTTGAATTTGCGGGCGAGCAAGGCTGCACTATTCTCCCCGTCGGATCCTGTTTCGTACGAACTTGGGCCGTTCCCCCCGACAATTGCATCATCTAGTATCCTCTCGTATCAACGGAAAGGCCTTGCTTTCGAACGGGATAAGGCATCCCACGCGACACCGCCCACTTTTGCCAATCATGGAACTGTACAAACCAACATGGAAAATCTCGTCATTTTCATAGGTACACCGTGTATTCCATGCAAGGAATTTACGCTTCCGAGAGCGCTCTTTTCTGGTGCGGAAGAAGACATCCGCTCGTCCGCACCGATCAAAAATAGCGGCGCACAAGATTAGACTCCAAACTTTGTCTCGGGACAATCCGGCGTCCCAAAAATGTTATCGATAATCCTTCATTCTATCTGGAAGCACGGTTCCATTTCATAAACGGATGGTCCCCGGCCGGAATGCATAGAACACCGAACGAGAAACCCGTCGGCGAAGAAGGAAATGGGCGTATTTCAGGAGATCAACGATTCAACAATCCTGTTGCTGCTGCATTACCACAATTTTGTAAGGACATGAACTATACTATAGTATGGATACCGCGCTCCGTCCCCCCCTTCCGTTCCAGAAAGCCTTCGCTCCTATAGAAAAATCCAATAAAAGCAACGTCAATTAGTAGAAAAGTTCACAATCATGACAGAGGATTGTTTTTCGGTTCCTTAAACCCTTTTTTTCTCCGCCTACGCATGCAAATTGCGGTATCCTCCCTTTCCACTCAGCGTGGAACAAACAAAAACTCTTCGAAATGAAAATACAACATAAATCAACAGGACAGAACAGGGATACACGACATGCCCACGTTTATAGCGGGCAAATAAGAACAGCGATATTCCAATCCCAAAAGCTGACAAGCCAAAGCATCAATGCAGAAAAACCAAACGAAACAGCAGAGGAAAATCAAACGAAAAGAAAAGAAAAGTTCGGAGAAGGATAGACTGATGCCCCGCATGCGCGACGATCAAACATGATAAAAGCGTTTCGTATTCCCCATATCAATAATAACGCGCGCCTTTTCCCGTCCAATAACTCCACTCTCCCACTTCTCCCTCCCATCCTTCCCCTTACTCCCCCACAACAAAATCCCCTTCCCCTCCTTCAAAGATGTCGTAATATTCGGCTGACTCGTCGGAATTGGACTCGACGTGACGTTCGTAATGTACCCGACGGAATTCTTTTCCTTGGATGCGACGCGCGCGACGGCGGGTGGTAAACGGATTGTCATAGGATGTGAAGATGGGCTCTGAGAACGGTGGGAATCATGAGGAGAGGAAACTCGGGGTGGCGAGGAGGAAGGGTGGGATGTTGGGGGGAGGGGCATTGAAGGAATTGATTTTGTGGAGTCGTGGGACGTGCTTCGACAAGAGGGGGATTCGACGATAGATTGGGCCCCGGAGCCGGGGTATGTTGTGCCGCCCGAGATGGAGATCCTTCGAATGTCTGTTGTCAACGTCGCTAATGCGTCTGGGTTCTGCTCGTGCCTAAACAAGAGTTAGTAACACTAGGTAAAACGGGTGTTGTGTAAGGGTACCGTGTATAATTATAGGGTTCAAAGTACTCGTTAATCATGTCCATAATCTCCTCCTCCCGTTCCTCCTCCGTTCGCCCCTTCCGTCGCGGCGGTAACTCTTTCTTCACCTTTTGGTCACCATTTGTATGACCTTCATGTCTTGGCTGAGGTGGTCTTTTTGCCGCCTTCCTTGCTCTCCCTTCCAGCGGTGCCTGTTCCAAAAGTAGCTCTTCCAATTCATATACGGCATCAAAATTACTCTTCTCCTGCGAAGGTTGGAATACGGGTGCAACACGTTTACACTCCAACGCGGCAAAATCCAGGGGTTGAAAGAAAGGGTGATCAGTGAAGGATTCCCAACTATGGGCCCCGATACGTGTATTCCAATCCCGTTCAAGGAGATTTGACATTGCCAATACACATATGGTGGAAACGGGTGGGGAGGTGTGTGGGAACGGCGGGTCCCTGAATTGAATTTGTCTCGAAAGGGAATCCCCTTTTTCAGCTTCAAACGGTAAACGGGAGTAAATGCACTCGTAAAAGGTGACGCCGAGTGAAAACCAGTCGGGAGAGGTGGTGTAGCCTACTCCACTGTAGACTTCTGGGGCCATGTACGCTGCCGTTCCGGAGCGACCAGTGAGTCTTTTGTTGGGTTGAATGTAGGTTGCTACGTTGAAATCGGCTAGATGGGCATGTCCTTCCGCGTCTAGTAGGATGTTATCTGGCTTCACGTCCCTAAAACTCGTGAGTCTAGCCCCTTTCTCGTCTTGCCGGTGTTTGGATACCGATGAATGATGCCTCGAGAATGGAGGTATCGTAGGGCACAGGCAACTTCCGCGATCCAGAACCGCACAGCTTCTTCCGAGAACGTCTTCCGATTGATATGGAACCGCAAATCCCCACCCAACCTAAACGTCAGCTCATCATCATCCTGCGGTGTGCTCTGGAAGTGTGCGCGGGAAGGGGGCATACATTAGATCGCTGACCATGTACATAAACTCCTCGTCCTGAAAGGCATACCGCAAGTTAACGATAAGAGGATGTGTAACCTCCTGCAATATCCGTCGCTCCCGAATGATATTGTGTGCGAAATCGGCTCGGACACAGTCGATTTTCCGAATGTACTTTAAAGCAAATTGCTCTTTGGGCTCAGTTTTGCTGTGTTTCAATTCAACAACGCGGACCTTCCCACGTCAGTGCCCGTCTGGATTGGAGGGGGATGAGGCGATATGGAGAGAGAGTGCGTACCTTGCCGTAGGATCCCTTTCCGACGACTCGCAATAGCTTGAAATTGGAGAGGTCGATTTCGAGGGAGCCTTCTTCATAGGCTGACAGGTGACTTTTTGAGTTGCCCATAACGGAGAATAGGACGATGCAACGGAGGGGGAGCAGGTGAATTGATAGTGTTGATAGTGCTGTGTGCTATAACGACGCCGGCATCCGAAGAGATGACTTTCAGTCGGAGCGGCGGATTGGGATAACAGCGAAATGGTCGAACGGGGGAAGGGCGCGGGGGAGGACCCGATCTTATATTAAAGAGGTCGTTTGCCCGCGGCGCTGGAGTTGATTAAAGTTTCACCGTTGCAGTGTCTCTACGTCCTCTGTCCCTTTGTCTTAATTTACACTCTCGGAATATCGCCGTGGTTAACGAGTCATGGTAATGGTAAAAGGCCCGGACAACGGAGCGCACGACGAAGAGAGAGTTTAGGCTGGCTGAGTGTGGATGAATGGCGCCCTTTTGAGGACGAGGATTGTGTGGTAACATTAGCTTTGTTATTTAATATTTTTAACATGTAGCACCCCTTTTACGCGAATTTACAATTTACAATACATGGACGAGGCAACCCCCTTTTTCGCACAGTCGGACCGAGCATTTAAGTCAAATAAATGGGCTTTATGGGTCTGTCCGCAGGTTGGACTGTAAATTTGAAGAAAATCAGAAGCTGAACGGGAAAGCATCGAAGCGAGATGAGCAAACAATAAACCCAACGAGGGGAAAGGAACCGCCCCAAATTTCTTCACAAGCATCAGGAAGCCCCCATTTCATGTGAGTTCCCTTTTTGTCTGAGCAGGGACCGCTCCCTTTGGTCGGTGGATTGGCGCTCCGAAGTGGAAAAGAAGCCGCACGTGGCGAGGAATAAGCATTGCAGTGTATACTCTCTGAGACCATGTGAAACCGAATTAACCTTTTCATGAACAATAGGGGAACCATTCATCTCCCTAGTCGTTTCGACTTTGGGCATGCTCCGGTCTTTTTTGGGCGGCAAAGAGAGACTTTGTAGCGCAGAAGGTTGGGGCGATGCCACTGTGACCCCAATGGTTGGGTTGTCTTAGGCGCGGACAGGTTTTGCGATTCGACACGGGAAACGGTCCGACGACACGCCGCTTACTTGAAACCGATCTACGTCTGATGAAATCGACCGTGCAAAAATTCTCGTATACTCCCGCCGGTCCGCAAGGCCCAGTCTATCGTCTATCCTCGCGTGGTTTTAATACACATGCCGAGAATCGATCAAGCAATAGTCGATCGCCAGCAGCCCCTCGATCTCAAGGTTTGCCGTTGTACACTCTAGCAACCTAGGGCGGAAATCGATTTTAAATTTCTTGTTCGCAAGGTAGTAGCGAAATCGCTCGTGCCAATCGGGCCCGCCACCGCAAACATCGCTTATGGCCGCATTCTGGGGCGTCTGTACTACGCATCCTTCTTGTTGATAATTTGTTGGGGACATTCATATATACTTTCATGGCCCAAAGTTATTCTATTCCATATGATTTGCGCGTTTAAAGGAGATTAAATTCGGGGATTTTTCGATCGTCGGAAATTGAGGGTTGACAATTGCCACGTGGAGAAGGGCCCGACCACAGGGAGGACAATAAGGACATAATTGGAGTGGCGACACATTAGTCGTCGCGACCCACTCCGGCAATATTTAAGGGTTTGTTGGTGTTCTAGAAAAAGGATCGAGCGATGTGTGTGGTTGTGCCAATGTGACCAGCTGTCTGTATTCGGGAAGGACTTTTCGGATTATGGCGGGCCCCGTACTACCCTAGTTGGTCATCTTGAACACCGTGAGATAGCATCGAATATCTTGTTGGTAGATTATCTCTCTACGAAGCCCTTATTTCGAACTGGGAACACCAAAAAAGTAATTGTCCCGCACTGTGGAAAAGTTCCGCAACGACGCGAAGAAATAACCCCACATGGAGAAATAGGGTTGAGTACATCATTGCATGTCAACATCGTCTGCCAAGGATGATAATCGTTCAATTGCTCAACGGCATGGATAGTCATATCGAAACTGAACACTGTCAACGTCAATGCCACACCTGCAACATAGCCCAAGCAACTCATTTATACCACCCCGCTTTGCACAGACACGGCACTCATCTTCTCCCAAAACCTACGTAACCTCCACACGGCAGCAGGCGTAGGACTCTCCTTCCCCAACCCAAACCGTCTCCGTCTCCCCCACAACGACGGAGCACCCTCCCCATCCAAACAACTAAACTTCCTAACCAAAGCGCTAACCCCCAACCTCTCCTCCTCACAGCACTCAACCCCCAAAAACCTCACTTCCTCCGGCTTCGGCCTCGCAAGAATCTTCCCCTCTAAAAATTGTCGCGATCTTTCTTTCTCCAGCCGTTGTGTCCGTGATGCCAACGCGGGTGCCACACTCACCGCCAGGAGGACATGTCTCCGGACAAGGTCTGTCGCCGGTGGCCGTGCGTCCAGCCGTCTTCGTAGACGGGACTTGATGAATTGTGTTTGCAGACTACGTTGGATTTCGTATTGGCGGACATCGAGGTGTGGATGGGGGATGATATTGCGGGACACGAGATCCAGGATTTCGGGACGGAGGGGAAGGAAGGAGTTTATTCGGGTGGGGCAGTGTTGATGCAAACGGACTTCGTGCAGGTAACGGTCTGTGGCAAGACGGCGGAGACGGCGGGACGTCTGAAAACACGTTGATTAGTGCCAAGAATGGGAGAGGCAGGAAGGGGTGGAGGAGTTACAAGAGAGAGGGCGTGCAGCTCGGGGATGTCGAGGCGGAGTAGGATGTCGAAGAGAATTTCGTCGGGGAGATCG
>Ga0335076_10006916_pt1 | contig 11440 bp, 14 predicted proteins | sample Lox_Sample_25_FD_206717 | JGI IMG/M metagenome (GOLD analysis project Ga0335076, IMG submission 206717) | Soil microbial communities from Loxahatchee National Wildlife Refuge, Florida, United States - Lox_Sample_2.5 | ecosystem: Environmental > Terrestrial > Soil > Wetlands | place: USA... | reverse complement strand
AGCCTGATTCTCCGTCACTCTAGGGCAAGGTACTGTGCGCCGACGAGGTGTTTGCGGTAGAATCCTTGCTCGCGGCGGAGAATCGAGAACAATTCATGCACCCAGCAGTTGCGCGGGCTTGCGCCGCTATCGTGTCTTTGTGTCTTGCCCCTGATTTTTCCGCATCGCAGAACGAGAGTTCAAGAAGGGAGCGCGTGTGGCTGGCCGTTGAAGAACCTTCTCGCGGCCAATTGCGTATTGAGCCTATCGCGGCTGTGGAGCACGGAGAGTTGACAGGTATTTTGCCGGACTGCTTGTCTGATTCGTCTGATGCGAATTCCGACGATCCGGCTGCAGAGTATCTGTCATACGGGAAAACATACGCTTTGCTTTTCGGTGGGGCCCGTGCCGGAGAAGTACAGATTGGGAATCTCAATCAAAGCAAAACGGTGGCGGAACTCACTTATAAAGGAGCTGCCAAAATACGCGGCCAGGTCCGGGCGCTAGCTACGAACGCGGACCAAACAGACTTTCGCGTGGCTTCGCGCGAGCCAGCAACAGCGGAGCAGCGGGCAAGTGCTCTGGCGCTTGCCCGCGAAATCTTCAGCCAACACGGCGTCCCTGAAAAGCTGTTGAGCGGCGTCCGCATCGAATACCTCACGAGGACTTATCTTGCACCCTCTTCCCTGCCCAGCCTGATCGGTTCGTTTACGTTGGAGACGGGCGATTCAGACGACTTGCTGCACAGCCTGTTTTTCATCTCCAGCCTGCCCGGCGAAAGACTAACTCCCGAGTTCGTCTGGATTCATCTATCTGAAAGCGGAATGGATGAGGAGCATCTCCGATTCGTGGATCAAGGAGATCTGTTCGGAAACGGCCAAGATGAGGTTGTGACCAAACTCGTCTCACTCGAAACGCAGACGCACCGATACGTCGTCTTCCACCGGACCAGGGACGAATTGCATTGGGAACAGATTTTTAAATCCAACACTCTTGGCTGCGCCTACTGAAACAACATGGCAGACGACTGCAAGGCCACCTGATTTTCCAAAAAATTTCCTCCAAGCTCGGCTTTCCCCCGACGGGCCGCTGCGCTAGAATGCTCCGCACCTTTGGGGAGAAACTTTTTCCGTGGCAGCAACTCCTGTGACTCGAATCATTCAGGAAACGCGATTCGCCGGTCTGACGCCCGCGGCGCGGGGAAAAGTCCGGGACATCTACGATCTCGGCGACAAGCTGCTCATCGTCGCGACGGACCGTCTCTCGGCGTTTGACGTGATTCTTCCGACGCCGATTCCCGACAAGGGACGCGTCCTGACACAACTTTCTCTTTTCTGGTTTGCTCTCCTCAAGGACGTCATTCCGAATCATGTTTTGAGCTCGACAGAATTTCCGGCACCTTTCGACGCCCATCACGACGACCTGGCGGGCCGCTCTATGGTTGTGCGCAAGACGGAACCGCTTTCCATCGAATGTGTGGTCCGGGGCTACGTCTCGGGTTCGGGGTGGAAAGATTACAAGGCGACCGGCAAGATTTGTGGAATAGCGCTTCCATCGGGGCTTCGCGAATCGGATCGCCTGCCCGAACCAATCTTCACGCCAGCCACCAAAGCCGCGACCGGGCACGATGAAAACATCTCGTTCGAGCAAGCTGCAACCCTGGTAGGGATGGAACTCGCCGAACGCGTCCGCGCCGTCAGCATCGAAATCTATCGCCGAGCCGCGGCGTATGCCGAGCCCCGCGGAGTTCTCCTGGCGGATACGAAATTCGAGTTCGGACTCCTCAACTGTTCCCTTGGTTCTCCGAATACGGTTGACTCTTTGATGTGGATCGACGAAGCCCTCACGCCAGATTCTTCGCGCTTCTGGCCAGCCGAGCAATACAAGCCCGGGGGCCCTCAGCCTTCTTTCGACAAACAGTTTGTGCGCGACTATCTCGAGCGAATCCGGTGGCCCAAAACCCCGCCCGGTCCGGAACTCCCGCCCGATGTCGTCGCGGCTACACGCGCCAAATACCGGGAGGCTTACCGAATCCTGGTGGGGCGCGAGCTTGACTAAGAGCGGCAATTGGGCCCGGAACAAATTCTGCGGAGCGTGCTGACCGTGAAAGATCAACTCGAGGGGTTAGTCATTCAAATGGTGGACCGGGGTATTCTGTTCGATGAGGCCATTGGGGAATTTGAGAAACGTTTTATCAAGCGCGTCCTGGATCGCAACAATGGGAACCAGTCGCGCGCTGCGCAAGTTCTAGGCATTCATCGGAACACACTGAGCCGCAAAATCGACGAATACAAGCTGGGTTCGGGAAATCATCATCATCGGTCGCGCTGAACGGGACTCCCGGCTCAGGCAATTGGCGTCAACGACGCGCTAGAGGCTTAGGTCCCTTCAAGACAAAAACGGCTCCCCAAGACAGGAGAGCCGTTCATGATTTGAACTTGGTTTACCGATTTAGTGGGCTGCGGGCTTTTTCTTCACACCCTTCTTCGGGGCCGTCTTTTCCTTCGGGATATCCTCTTCGTTTACCTTGCCCTTTTCCCAATGCAGCATGAAAGCAGGATCGGGGTCATAGGAGACGAGAGTTCCCGTAAAGTGGATTGCGCTGTCCTTTTCGACACGCGCGGCATCCGGCTGGCCAACAATTTTCAGATCCATATTCGGAGTGGTGGCGGCATTAAATTCATCGTCGCTGGTCACGAAGGCCAGCTTGAGAACGAGCGGATCGCCCGGAACGATTTCGATGACTTTGCTAGGGACACCGGGAAATTCTGAACCGCAAGATGCCAGCCAGGTAAGCTTGGCTTTGTCGCCGCCCGCTTTCAGGTCATTGATAACCGAGAGGATGGTCATGTCCTTTTGTGCGTTGGTCAGGTCCGCGGCGCTGGGGAGACTATAGCTGCTGGGACGATCCGTCGAGCCCGATGCAAGCTGAAGCAACTCATTCAGTTCCGCGTCCACGAGGCTTTCGCAGGTCGCCTGCTGATAGTTGACCATGAGCTTTCGGAGATAGTCCTTCAGCTGTTTTGACTGCGCCTGTGTTGCGTTCTTGGAAGAGGCGCCGCGAGCGACATACCAGAAGCCGTCCATGGTTTGAGGAGGGGTGAGCGCAAGGTAGGCCCTTCCCAGATTGTAGTTGGTAATCGCTTCATCGGGATTCAGGGCCAGGTAGGCTTTGTAAAAGGTGATGGCCGTTGGCCAATCCTTCTGTACTGAAGCAGATTGGGCACCAATACTGTTCAAAGTCATACGAAAGGATTTGGTCTGCGTGGCCCAGGCATCATCGGCAACGCCGTCCGGCTTTTTCACGTCGTCGAGAGTCTTCAGCGCGTTGGTAACAGCATCCTGGGCGGATTTGGCCATGCCCATATCCTTCGCGGCCGTCGGACCCTGAGTCTTATCGGAGAGGAGCGTGCTGTAGGCGATGGCGTGCGTGTAATAGGCATTAAATTTCGTCGCGGCATCCAGATTCTTGTCATTCAGCTGGGCGAGTTTGTCGGAATAAGTGATGACTTTCGGATAGTCCTTCAACTGCCCATACGCCTGCATGTAAAGCGGGTAGATGTAGATAAGCAGAGCGGAGTTTGGGTATTTGGAAATGAAATCGTCCAGCACTTTAATCTGTTGTGTCGGGTTGGTTTCGGCCTTGGCCGCTTGAAAGGCGTTGTACTCCGGCATGGTGTACGGCTGCTTGCTCTGGCCAGCGTCTTGCGAACCGTCCCTCTCAGCGTGCGTTCGCGCCAGCGCGCTCTCTCCGTTCCCCGGAATCAGACAAAGCGTCGCAACCATCGCGAGGCCTGCCACTTTGCGTGTTGCAATCATTCCCACTCTCCTCGCCCTAATATCCTATCGGGATTTAACGCCCTCAATTTTACAAACACTGCTTTTCGAGAATCGCTTCGTTTCAAAAACTGGTGAATTATAGGAAAAGCCCCGGTGCCTCCGCAAGCAGTCAAAAAAGGAATTTTCTGGCGCTCGCGACGACATCGCCCCGCGTCCAGCTTTTCTCCCAATTTCTCCGTTCACGTTGAGGATCCCAAGTGTGCGGGAACTGCCTAGACTCCTGGATGCTAAGATGAGTTTCGCACAGAAAAGGTCGTCCAAAGAAGGAAGAATTCAAATGTCGCATAAAGAGCATGTCAATTCTCAGGAGGGGGAAGGGGCGCCCCTGCGGGGTGCTGTAGCCCTGGTGACAGGCGGGAGCCGCGGCATTGGGCGCGCGATTGCGCTTCGCCTGGCCGAACTTGGGGCAAACGTGGCCATCTGCGGCCGCGATAAAGCGGCGCTCGCCGACTCGGGCAGCAAGTTGAAGCAAACAGGCTCCCGGACATTCGCCCAGATTGCCGATGTGACGCAATCTGCCGACATAACTAAGCTGGTCGTCACGACGGAAAAGGTGCTCGGCCCCATATCCATTCTCGTGAACAACGCGGGGATCGGTCTCTTCGGGCCGGCCCACGAAAGAACGGAAGCCGATTGGGATCGCGTGCTGAACACGAATCTCAAGAGCGTTTTCCTGGTCTCGAGCGCGGTGGTTCCATCGATGATCCGCCGTGCCTCCGGCGATATCATCAACATCAGTTCGCTCGCGGGTCGCAACGCATTTGCGGGCGGCGGGCTCTATTGCGCGTCCAAATGGGGCCTCCAGGGGCTTTCCGCGTGTATGGCCGAGGATCTCCGCGAACACGGCATCCGCGTCAGTACCGTCTGCCCCGGAAGCGTGGCCACGGAGTTCTCCGGACGCGGAGCAAAGAACCCTTCCACGGCGCTCTCGCCGGAGGACGTGGCTCACGCCGTGGCCATGGTTGTGACTCAGGGTCCGCTGAGTTTCGTCAGCGAAGTACAGTTGCGGCCGGTGCACAAAATCTGACCCGCTACGCGGGCGCACTTATTTCCTCTTGACATTAATCGTCATAACGACTACCGTACGCGCATGAGTCGCCGGTCACCTTCTCACCCTGCACAGTCTATCGAAGCCGAGATTTTTATCGCGCTTCAGAAAACCGCGGATTCTTTGGGGCTCGAAGCCGAACAACTCCTTAAACCGCATGGCTTGACCGGTACGCAGTACAATGTCCTGCGCATCCTCCGCGGCGCGGAGCCCGAGGGTTTGCCCTGCGGCACCATCGGTGAACGGATGATTTGCCACGACCCGGACATGACCCGCCTGCTCGACCGCATGGAAAAGCGTGACCTCATCTCCCGCGCCCGCCAGACCGACGACCGGCGTGTCGTCAAGACGCGCATCACTCCCGCGGGTCTCGCTTTATTAAAAGGTCTCGATCAGTCTGTTCGCGAGCTTCACAAGCGCCAGTTCCTCCACATGCCCGCTGCGCGCTTGCGGTCTCTCGCTCAGCTGTTGGAGGAAGTCCGCGCTCGCGGACCGGAATAAACGCAGCATGCTCAAAACAACCAAGTCACAAAATTCGCAAAAGGAGATACAAGACATGGGCCACATTCTTGCTCGCATCGCAGCCACCGCCGGGCTCGCGGCGGGGCTTTCCCTGACCGCAGCCGCGGCCACTTCCACCTGGCAAATAGATCCCGCCCACTCTTCCGCGCAATTTGCGGTCAAGCACCTTGCTATTTCGACGGTGCGCGGCGCATTTACCAGTGTGAAAGGCACCATCCAAATAGACGATAAGGACCCGTCAAAATGCAGTGTGGACGTCACCATTGATGTGAATTCCGTTGACACTCGCGTCGCGGACCGCGACAAGGACCTCCGCAGCGATCACTTTTTTGACGCCGACCATTTCCCCACGATCACCTTTAAATCCAAGAAGGTCGAGCAGCTCGCTCCGGGCAAGCATCGCGTCACCGGCGACCTGACGATTCACGGTGTGACCAAGGAAGTTGTTCTCGACGTGGATGGCCCCAGTGCCCCGATTAAGGATCCTTGGGGCAATCAACGTATGGGCGTCAGTGCCACCACCAAAATCAATCGTGCTGACTTCTCCGTCGGCGCCAGCTACCCCGCCGCGATTATCGGCGAAGATATCGCCATCACGATCGACGCCGAAGTGATCCAAAAGCTGGCGAAGTAAGTCATCAACCTTCCAAATCAATTCGTTGGGGAGGGGCTTGCCCCTCCCTCTTTGTTTCAAGTGCACCTGCGGGTTCGATGCTGCCGTTCTTTATTACCTGATCCCCAAAAAGGCTGGGCGCATGCGCGCACCCTCCGCATCACCTGCTTCATCTAACGATAACCTATTCAACCGGAGGAACCGGTAACATGCAAAAACCCGCTTTCACAAATTTCCCGGTCCACGATCTCATCCGCGATCGCTGGAGCCCGCGGGCCTTTTCCGATAGGCCGGTCGAACGCGAGGTTCTAGCCAGCTTGTTTGAAGCCGCGCGATGGGCACCTTCCAGCAGCAATGAACAGCCCTGGGCATTCCTTGTAGCAACCAAGGACCACGCAGAAAATTTTGCGAAGACGCTGAGCGTTCTGGTGGAGTTCAATGCCGGTTGGGCCAGGAACGCGCAGGCCCTCGCCATCGCCGTGGCCTCACTCAACTTTCGTTCCAATGGCACGCCCAATCGAAATGCTTTCTACGACACGGGAGCTGCAGTCGCGTTGCTTAGCGTCGAAGCAACGTCTCGTGGTCTCTCCGTTCACCAGATGGCGGGATTTGATCACGCCAAAGCAAAACAGGTCTTCGGGATCCCCGAGGGATGGGAGCCAATTGCGGCGTTGGCCATTGGCTATCCTGGCGATCCGGAGTCACTGCCGGAAAAACTGCGCGACCGCGAGCTTGCGCCCCGGACACGCAAGCCTTTAAGCGAATTTGTCATGTCGGGCCAGTGGGGGCATACTTCTCCCATTGTCTCTCGATAGTGAAGAATCGGTAGAGGAACCAGCCCGGCCAAATGCACCGTACAGTCGAATTTCTCCTACATCACGGCTATGTTGTTTTGCTGGCGTGGGTATTCGCCGAGCAGGCAGGAGTGCCTATTCCATCGCTGCCGCTTCTGCTCGCGGCCGGCGCGCTGGCCGGTTCTCACCAATTGAATATTTTCGCTTCGCTCTTCATCGTGGGATTTGCCGCGGTCTCCGCCGATTCGATGTGGTACGAACTCGGCCGCCGCCGGGGTATAAAGATTCTGCAATTCTTATGCAAGATTTCGATTGAGCCTGACTCTTGCGTCCGCCGCACCGAGGGTATTTTTTCGAAGCAAGGGGCCCGGTCGCTGATTTTCGCCAAATTTCTTCCCGGGCTCAGCACGGTGGCGCCCCCGCTCGCGGGCATTTTCCACATGCGGCCGCGCCGTTTTCTGCTCTTTGACGCGATCGGTTCTCTCTTGTGGGCTGGTACGTTTCTCGGCTTAGGCTACTTGTTCAGCGGGGAGATCGAGCGCATCGCCGAGCACGCAGCTTCCCTGGGCGGCTGGCTCGTGGTCATTCTGCTTGGCGCACTTGCTTCCTATCTTGCCTACAAGTTCGTCAGCCGCCGACGCTTTATGCGCGAACTCCGCATCGCCCGAATCACGGTCGAAGAATTGAAAACGAAACTGGACGACGGCGAGGATGTCATCATCGTTGACCTTCGGCATTCGGTGGAGTTCGAAGCCGAACCCGAAACTATCCCCGGGGCATTCCGCGTGGATGCCAAGGAGCTCGAGGAACACGACGATCGCCTGCCCCGCAATCGCGAGGTCGTCCTCTACTGCACTTGACCAAACGAAGCCACGAGCGCCCGTGTGGCACTCCTCTTACGAAGACAGGGAATTAAACACATCCGGCCGTTGCAAGGCGGTCTGGCCGCATGGCGCGAGCACGGCTATCCGCTCGCCAACATCAAGCTCACGCAAATTTCCAACACACAAAAATAACTCTAAAGCCGCGGGAGGACGATCCCTCCCTGCGCCTGGTACTTTCCTTTCTTGTCTTTGTAGCTCACTTCGCAATCCTCGTCGGAAACAAAAAAAAGCACCTGACACAATCCTTCATTCGCATAAATCTTCGCGGGCAGCGGCGTTGTGTTGCTGATTTCGAGGGTTACGAAACCTTCCCACTCCGGTTCGAACGGGGTGACATTCACGATGATGCCGCAACGCGCATAAGTGGATTTGCCAAGGCAGATGGTGAGCACATTCCGCGGAATCCGGAAGTACTCAATCGAACGCGCCAGTGCGAAAGAATTTGGCGGAATGAGGCACGCATCGCCTTTGAAGGGCACAAGCGACCGAGGGTCGAAATGCTTGGGATCCACGATCGTGGAATTCACATTCGTGAAAATCTGAAACTCATCGGCCACGCGGATGTCGTAGCCGTACGACGACACTCCGTAACTGATCACCCCTTCACGCACCTGCCGGTCCGTGAACGGCTCGATCATCTTGTGCTCCAAAGCCATTTTACGGATCCAGCGGTCTGGCTTTACAGACATCCATTCCTCCTCGAAAAAATAGTGGAACTCTTGTGGTTCATTGCAAAAGGAAAGACAGTGTAATTTACCCATCCCGCCTTGACAACCTGAGGCGCACCCTCTAGCATTTGCGACGGAAGTGGGAGGCGCGCGTGATCAAGCTGGACATTGTGAATGCGGTCGTGACGAAGACGCTCATCAGCCGCACCAAGGCCGAGCAAGCCGTGGAAACGGTTTTCGAGTCCCTTAAGCAAGCTCTCGGCCGCGGACAGCGCATCGAACTGCGCCGCTTTGGGGTCTTCAGCGTCAAGCCGCGCAAGACCGGCATTGGCCGCAATCCTCGCACAGGCGAAGAAGTCAGCATCCCCCCCGGCAAAGCAGTGCGCTTCAAGCCCGGCAAAGACCTGCAGGGCATTGACGAAGAAAAAAAGTCCTAGCTGCGTCTCTCACATCGCGCTGAAAAACAAATCTTCCCGCTTCAATCATGGCGGCGAGATATTTTTACGCTCATCAGTTTGACATGGTGGAAGCAGGCCCGCAGGTCATGGCGCGGTCCAGCAGCAACTCTCGCTCTCGCGCGTTTCGTGTAAGCATCGCTGCTCGTTGGAACTCCTCGCGTGCTTCGTCCAGGCGGCCCAGCTTCTTCAAGAAGTCCCCGCGCACACTGGGCAGTAAATGATAGTTCTGGAGAGATGGTTCGGCCATCAGACGATCCACCAGTTCGATTCCCGCCGCAGGACCGCATGCCATGGAAATCGCAACCGCGCGATTCAGTTCCACGACCGGCGACGGTACAATCTGCCCGAGTGCCTCATAGAGCGAGACGATGCGCGCCCAGGCGGTGGCTTCCGGCGTAAGCGCTCGCGCGTGGCACGCCGCGATCGCCGCCTGAACTGCGTAGGGTCCTGTCAGCCCGCCGAGTTTCTCCGCGCGGTCTAGTGCAGCAAGTCCACGGCGAATCAGGAGCTGGTCCCAGTGCGTGCGATCCTGCTCCAAGAGGAGGATTGGCTCTCCCAATGCATTCACACGTGCGCGCGAACGCGATGCCTGAATTTCCATCAATGCGATGAGGCCGTGAACTTCGGCCTCGCGCGGCGCAAGCTCCGCGAGGATGCGCCCCAGTCGTAGGGCGTCTTCGCAGAGCGCGGGGCGCATCCAGTCGCTGCCTGAAGTCGCCGAATACCCCTCGTTGAAAATCAGGTAGATAACCTCGAGGACGGAGGTGAGCCGTTCGTCGAGTTCACGCCCGCGCGGCACTTCGAAAGGAACGTGCGCCTCCGTCAACGTCCGCTTTGCTCGAACTATTCTTTGCGCGACTGTCGGTTCAGGCACCAGAAACGCGCGCGCAATTTCGTCCGTGGTTAATCCTCCGAGTAGTCTCAACGTGAGCGCCACGCGCCCTTCGGTGGAAAGCAGCGGGTGACAGGAAATGAACACCAGTCGCAAGAGATCGTCGCCAATGTTGTCGTCAAGCGCAGCGTCGAAATCCGGCATAGCTGACTCCTGCTGCCGCTCGAGCTCGCGCCCAAGCTCTTGATGTTTGCGCTCCAGGAGCTTGTTGCGGCGAAAGTGGTCCATAGCGCGGTTCTTGGCCGCGGCCATCAGCCAGGCACCAGGATTGTCTGGAATCCCCTCTTCCGGCCATTGCTCTAGAGCGGCGAGGAGAGCGTCCTGCGCGAGCTCCTCGGCACGCCCAACGTCACGCATGATGCGGGTTAGCCCAGCGATGATTCTGGCGGACTCGATCCGCCAGACGGCTTCGATAGCGCGATGGGCAGGCGTTGACGTCACGGCTACCCATCACACCATCTTCGTCTTGGGTCTGCAAGCGGGGCACTCTGCCAGTGAGCACGAAGGGCTGCACCGGATGGCGGAAGCAACATCCGACACCGGCTACTTGCAGGGAAAATCGTCGGGTCCGTACATCTGGCGGACTTCCGTCTCGCCCTCCCAACCGGGCCAATGTTTCTTGTGAAGTTCCATGAAGCGGACAGCCGATTCAATCGCTTCTTCCCTTGACTTCATTTCAAACTGCGCGTATCCCCCGATGATTTCTTTGGACTCTGTGAAAGGTCCGTCAATCACGGACACCTTCCCGTTGGAAAGCACAACGCGCGCTCCAGTGTCCGTGCCCTTCAGGCCACCGCTTCCGCGCATGGTGCCAGCTTTGACAGCCTCTTCGCTGAGCTTGTTAATAGCTTCCATCAGCTCTCTTGGCGGATTCCCTTGCGCTTCCTTGTGTTTCACAATCATCATGTATTGCATTGCTCTATCTCCTTTGTTTTCAGTTCGGAAGCCGGTTTCCGCGTCTCTTTATAACCGGGGAAATCTGGCTCTATTTCCGCGCTCTACCTCTGCGTCGAACGAGGACAATCAGAATCGACAAACTCAGTGAACTTTTTTGATAGCCAAGCCGTTGGGACGATTCGCTTAAGAGGCGGTTCACAGGGCTACCGCTTCTTTTCGGCTCCGTCCGCCCCCTGCCGTTCTTCCTGTTCCTTGAGTTCAGGCGTCAGCGCAGCGCCAAGGTCAGCTAGTTCAAACACTTGCCGAATCTCGACCTCCGACTCCTCTTCCGGATGAGGGTTGGGACATCGTTTCACCCATTCAAGTGCCTCCTCCATGGACCTCACCTGCCACAGCCAGAATCCAGCAATCAGCTCCTTGGTCTCTGTAAACGGGCCGTCAATTACCGTTCGATTCCCGCCTGAGAATCGCACTCGCTTTCCCTTCGAACTCGGCTGCAGGCCTTCTCCTGCCAGTAGAATACCTGCTTTCACCAGTTCTTCGTTGTACTTGCCCATCTTCTCTATCAGTTGCGTGCCCGGAAGAACGCCTGCCTCGGACGCCTTGCTGGCTTTGACGATCACCATGAATCTCATGAGTAAGTCCCCTCTTTCCTTCGAGTTAAGGCTTCAGCCGGCGATAGCTTTGGGTGCCCTGGCCCTGGCCTTTCACTCCTACGTCGAACGGCGGGCTCTACGTTCGACAATCGTGGCATCCGGTTGGAAGTATACGTTAGGAAAAGACGGAGGCCGGCCAGGTAAGTTTCCAGGTCCTAGTGGGCCAGAGCAGAAAACAGAGACACGAGC
>Ga0335076_10006915_pt1 | contig 11440 bp, 12 predicted proteins | sample Lox_Sample_25_FD_206717 | JGI IMG/M metagenome (GOLD analysis project Ga0335076, IMG submission 206717) | Soil microbial communities from Loxahatchee National Wildlife Refuge, Florida, United States - Lox_Sample_2.5 | ecosystem: Environmental > Terrestrial > Soil > Wetlands | place: USA... | reverse complement strand
GAAGCCGAAGAGGAACAGCAGCGCCGCGACGCCGGCGCCCGCGGCGATCAGCGTCGGGTTCGGCACGCCGTGCGTGACCATGCCGAAGTGCGCCCGCGTGCCTTCAGCGCGAGAACGCGGCCTTCAGATCGACGTCGGCCTTGTCGTCGGTCTGGAAGTGCAGCAGCTGCGCTTCGGGGAAGCTGCCGAGTCCGGCGATCAGCACTCCAGGGAAGGACGCGATACGCACGTTGTTGGTGTTGACGGCATCGTTGTACACCTCGCGCCGGTCGGCGATGGCGGTCTCGAGTCCGCTGATGCGCTGCTGCAGGTGGCGGAAGGGCTCGCTCGCCTTGAGCTCCGGGTAGTTCTCGGCCACCGCGTACAGCCCGGTGAGGCCGGCGCGCAGCTCGCGCTCGGCGGGACCGAGCGAGGCGACATTGCCGGAGGTGCGCGCCGCATCGACGCCGGCACGTGCCTTCATGACGCGCTCCAGCGCCCCCGGCTCGTACTGCATGTACTGTTTGCACACCTCGATCAGCTTCGGCAGCTCGTCGTGCCGCTGTACCAGCAGGACGTCGATGTTGGACCAGGCGAGCTTCACGGCCGCGCGCACCTGCACCAGGCCGTTATAGGCACCGACCAGGTAGCCGATCAGGGCGATGAAGAGAAACAGCACCACCAGTAGCCCTAGCATGGAATCACTCCTTGCGAGAGGTCGATTGCGGCCATGAGTCGGGGCGCAGGATACCCGTTGCAACGCTCCGGCAGTGTGAAGGGCTCGGCAGCCGGCGAGGGCGTGACGTGCGTCACAGCTCAGGGCTGCTGCTCGACGGCAGTGAGACGCAGCTCCAGGTCGATGCCGGCGAGCTCGTAGCCCTTGCGGAAATCGCGGATGTGGCGCGCCATCCACTGATGCGCTTCCTGCGGCGAGCGCGCTTCGAGCGCCTCGGTGAGACGCCGCTGCGCGGTGGCGATGCGGTTGTGCGCCTGCGGCACCTTGTCGATCATGACGCCGAGCGAGGGCTCGAGCAGCTTCAGCAGCGGCTCCTGCGCAAGTCCCAGCACCGGGTTGTGGGTGGCGCGGCCGAGTGCGCGAAAGAACTCAGCGCAGCGTCCGACAGTCCGGGCGCCGTCGCCGCCGGCGTTGCGGAAGGCCGCGGCGGCGGCGGCGATGGCCGCGAGATCCTCCGCGCTGCGCTCGCGGGCCGCCAGCTCGGCGAGCGGCGGCTCGAGGATGGTGAGCGCCTGCCACACGTTGCGCACCGTGACATCGTGCAGCAGCAGGGCATCGCTCACGCCGGCCGCCACTACCGCGTGATGCGGGCGGCTCACGGCCATGAGCTTCGAGCCGGGACGGCGGCGCACGAGTCCCCGGCTCTCGAGCTCGCGCAGCGCCTCGCGTACCGTCGAGCGGTTCACGCCGAACTGCCGTGCGAGCTCGGTCTCGGACGGCAGCCGCTCGCCCTCACGGAGCGTGCGCGCGAGGATGCGCTCGCCGATCTGCAGCGCCACTTTGCGGTAGGCCGGCTCGAGGAGGAGCGGTGCGAACTCGACGCTCACGCCGCTGCCTCGAACAGCTCGCGGCCGATCAGCATGCGGCGGATCTCCTGGGTGCCGGCGCCGATCTCGTACAGCTTGGCATCGCGCAGCAGTCTCCCGGCGGCGTAGTCATTGATGTAGCCGTTGCCGCCGAGCGCCTGAATGGCGTCCAGTGCAGCGTGCGTGGCGCGCTCGGCGGCGAACAGGATGCAGCTCGCCGCATCGCGACGGCGCACCGTGCGCGCATCGCAGGCGCGCGCCACTGCGTAGACGTAGGCGCGCGAGGCGTTGAGCGCCGCGTACATATCGGCGACCTTGCCCTGCATGAGCTCGAAGGTGCCGATGGCGACGCCGAACTGGCGACGCTCGCGCACGTAGGGCAGCACCACATCGAGCGCCGCGGCCGCGAGCCCCAGCGAGCCGCCGGCGAGCACCACGCGCTCGTAGTCGAGCCCGCTCATCAGCACGCCCACGCCGCCGTTCTCACGGCCGAGGAGGTTGGTGGCCGGCACGGCGCAGTCATCGAACACCAGCTCCGAGGTGCTCGAGCCGCGCATGCCGAGCTTGTCGAGCTTCTGCGCGCTGCTGAAGCCCGGCGTGCCGCGCTCGACGATGAAGGCGCTGATGCCGCGCGAGCCGCCCTGCGGATCGGTCTTGGCGTACACCACCGCCACGTCCGCGTCCGGGCCGTTGGTGATCCACATCTTGCGGCCGTTGAGCACGTAACTGTCGCCGCGGCGCACGGCCTTGAGCTGCATCGACACGACATCCGAGCCCGAGCCGGGCTCGGACATGGCGAGTGCGCCGACGTGCTCGCCGCTCACGAGCTTCGGCAGGTAGCGCGCGCATTGCTCCTCGCTGCCGTTGAGACGCAGCTGGTTGACGCACAGGTTGGAGTGCGCGCCGTAGGAGAGCCCGACCGCGCCCGAGGCGCGCGAGATCTCCTCCATGGCGATGACGTGCGCGAGATAGCCGAGGCCGGCGCCGCCGAAGCGCTCCGGGACGGTGATGCCGAGCAGCCCCTGGGCGCCCAGAGCCGGCCACAGGTCGCGCGGAAACTCGTTGCGGCGGTCGATGTCTGCCGCGCGCGGGGCGATCTGCTCGGTGGCGAAGCGCCGGACCTGCTGGCGGATCTCCTCGATCTCGGGCCCGAGCCCGAAGTCGCTGTCGATGCAGTCGAGCGGTTGCATGTGGGCTTGCCTTCTCCTTGGGCTAGATCGTATGATTGTCGGACAAACCGGCAATCATGGCAAGCCCCAATGCCCCGAATCCGCACCCGGGTGGACCTGCAATCGCAGGAGTACCGCGACAACGAGCGCGCGATGCGCGCGCTCTGCGAGGACCTGCAGCGCGAGGTCGCCCGGGCGGCCCGTGGCGGCTCCAAGGCCGCCACCGACAGGCACCGTGCGGCCGGCAAGCTCACCGCCCGCGAGCGCATCCGCGTGCTGCTCGATACCGGGAGCCCCTTCCTCGAGCTGTCGCAACTCGCCGCCCACGGCATGTACGGCGGCGACATCGCCTGCGCCGGCATCGTCACCGGGATCGGCCGGGTGGCGGGGCGCGAGTGCATGGTCGTCGCCAACGATCCGACGGTGAAGGGCGGTACCTACTATCCCGTCACGGTGAAGAAGCACCTGCGCGCGCAGGAGATCGCGCGCGACAACCGGCTGCCGTGCGTCTACCTGGTGGAGAGCGGCGGGGCATTCCTGCCTGCTCAGGACGAGGTGTTCCCGGACCGCGAGCACTTCGGACGCATCTTCTACAACCAGGCGACGCTCTCGGGCGCCGGGGTGGCGCAGATCTCGGTGGTGCACGGCTCCTGTACCGCGGGGGGTGCCTACGTGCCCGCCATGTCGGATGAGAACGTGATCGTGCGCAACCAGGGGAGGGTGTTCCTCGGCGGGCCGCCACTCGTCAAGGCGGCGACCGGGGAGGACATCGACGCCGAGTCGCTCGGCGGGGCGGATGTGCACTGCCGCGAGTCGGGCGTGTGCGATCACTACGCCGAGAACGATACGCACGCGCTCGGCATCGCGCGGCGCATCGTCGCGCGTCTCAAGCCCGCGGCCGACACCTGCCCGCCGCGCGCCGCCCGTGACCCGCACTACGATCCGGCGGAGCTCTTCGGCGTGGTGCCCTCGAGCCTGCGCAAACCCTACGACGTGCGCGAAGTGATCGCGCGGCTCACCGACGACTCCGAGCTCGATGAGTTCAAGGAGCTGTATGGCACCACTCTGGTGTGCGGCTTCGCGCATCTCGGCGGCTTTCCCGTAGGCATCCTCGCCAACAACGGCGTGCTGTTCTCCGAGAGCGCGCTCAAGGGCAGCCATTTCATCGAGCTGTGCACGCGGGAGGAGATTCCGCTGCTGTTCCTGCAGAACATCACCGGCTTCATGGTCGGGCGGCGCGCCGAGGCCGGCGGCATCGCCAAGGACGGCGCCAAGCTCGTTACCGCGGTCGCCTGCGCGCCGGTGCCGAAGCTGACGGTGATCGTCGGCGGCAGCTATGGCGCCGGGAATTACGCCATGTGCGGCCGGGCGTACGCGCCGCGGCTGCTCTTCCAGTGGCCGAATGCGCGCATCTCGGTGATGGGCGGGGAGCAGGCCGCGAGCGTCCTCGCCACCGTGAAGCGCGATCAGCTGCAGCGCGGCGGCGCGCAATGGCCGGCGGCCGAGGAGGAGGCCTTCAAGCAGCCGATCCGCGAGCAGTACGAGCGCCAGGGTCATCCCTACTACTCGTCGGCGCGGCTGTGGGACGACGGCGTGATCGACCCCGGCGAGACTCGCCGGGTGCTCGCCCTGTCGCTCGCGGCGGTGCGCCACGCGCCTCTCGAGCCGGCGCACTTCGGCATCTACCGGATGTAAGGCGCATGAGCGGCACCCTGCTGGTGGCAAACCGCGGCGAGATCGCCTGCCGCATCTTCCGCAGCGCGCGGCGTCTGGGCTGGCGCACGGTGGCGGTGTTCTCGGACGCCGATGCGCTCGCGCGTCACACGCGCGAGGCGGACGAGGCCGTATGGATCGGCCCGCCGCCGGCGCGCGACAGCTACCTGAGCATCGAGCGCGTAATCGCAGCGGCCCGGGCGAGCGGCGCGACGGCGATTCACCCCGGATACGGTTTTCTCTCCGAGAACGCCCAGTTCGCCCAGGCCTGCGAGGACGCCGGCATCAGCTTCATCGGGCCGCCCGCGGCGGCGATCGCCGCCATGGGCTCGAAGATCGTCGCCAAGAATCGCATGCGCGAGGCGGGCGTCCCGGTGCTGCCGGGCTACGCAGGTCCCGAGCAGGACCTGAAGCAGCTGGCGGCGGCGGCCCACACCGTGGGGCTGCCGCTCATCATCAAGCCGGCCGCGGGGGGCGGCGGCAAGGGCATGCAGATCGTGCGCCAGGAGGCGGAGCTCACCGCGGCGCTGGCGGCGGCGCGGCGTCTCGCCGAGAGCGCCTTCGGCGATGGGGCGCTGCTGCTCGAACGCTTCCTCGCCGCACCCCGCCATCTCGAGGTGCAGGTGTTCGCCGACCGCCACGGCAACTACGTGCACCTGGGCGATCGCGACTGCTCGATCCAGCGGCGCCACCAGAAGCTCATCGAGGAGGCGCCGGCCCCGGCGGTTGCGGATGCGCTGCGTGCGCGGCTGCGGGCCGCGGCGCTGGTAGTGGCGAAGGAGATTGGCTACGTGAGCGCGGGTACCGTGGAGTTTCTCTACGACGGCCGCGAGTTCTACTTCATGGAGATGAATACCCGTCTGCAGGTGGAGCACACCGTCACGGAGCTGGTGACGGGACTGGACCTGGTCGAGTGGCAGCTGCGCGTCGCGAGCGGCGAGCGTCTGCCGCTCGCGCAGGAGGCGATCCGCTTCAGCGGTCACGCCATCGAGGCGCGCGTCTGCGCCGAGGACCCCGAGCGCGCCTTTCTGCCGAGCGCCGGAAGGCTGAGCCTCATGGAGTGGCCGCAGCTCGAGTCGGTGCGCGTGGACGCCGGCTTCGCGGGCGGCGACAACGTACCCGACTGCTACGACTCGCTGCTCGGCAAGGTAATCGCCTGGGCACCGGAGCGCACGCTCGCAGCGTCGCGCCTGGCGGCGGCCCTCACTCAGGTTTACGCCGCCGGCGTGCACACCAACGAGCGTTGGCTGGCGCGCATCCTGCGCTCGAAGCGCTTTCTCGAGGTACGCCACAACATCGCGCTGCTCGATAAGGGCAGCGCCGAGTTCGCATCCCCGGCGACGCTCGCGCCGGAGACGCTGATTCTGGCGGCGCTCGCGGCACATGCTGCCGGGCTGCCGCCGGCCGGGGCGGAGGCCTCGAGCCCGTGGGCGCTGCGCGATGGCTTCACGCCGAATCTTGCCGCGACGGTCGCCTGCACGCTGTCGAGACTCGGGCAGACGCACACGGTGGAGCTGAATTTCCGCGCCGGGCATCCGGTGTCGGCGAATGTCGATACGCGCACGCTCCTGCAGATCGCGGATCTCAGCTACCGCGAGGGCGCGGATGGCATCGCCGCCATCGCTGCGCGCCTCGTCGAACGGCGGCGGCAGGCGCGCTGCGCGCTCGACGGCGCACAGCTGACGCTGTGGGATGAGGACGCGCGGTACGAGTTCCTCATCGAGGATCCGCGCACGCGCGAGTTCTCCGCGAGCGCGGCGAGCGGCGGGCTGACGACGCCGCTACCGGGCGTAGTGGTGTCGGTGCCGGTCGCGGTGGGCCAGAAGGTGGCGGTCGGGGAGGTGCTGATGGTGATCGAGGCGATGAAGATGGAGCACACCATCAGCGCGCCTTATGCCGGCACCGTCAAGGCGATCCACTTCGCGCGCGGCGACCGCGTGCCCGAGGCGAGCCAGCTGCTCGAGCTGGCACGTGCCAAGGATGCCTGAGAGCGCGGCGGCAGCTCAGCGCTTCGGTTTGGCGGCGGTCGCCGCAGGGTGCGCACCGCCACCCGCGGCACGCGCCATGGCGATCACCTTGTCGGTGCGCGCCAGCAGCTCTCTGAAGGTCCCCTCTTCGTCGGCGGCCTCGCTGGGGCTGATGACCACGTAACGGCCGTTCACCGCGAGCGCCGGCACTCCGGTGATCTGATAGTCCTCGGCCATCTGGTCGGCCTGCACGGTCTCGTTGTTGATGCCGAAGGACACGTAGGCGTTGGCGAAGCGGTCGGCGTTGCCGCCGTGCTTGCCGACCCAGTCGGCGATCGACTGCTCATCGAAGAGCGGCAGCTGCTCGTCGTGAATGGCGTGGAACAGAGCGCCGTCGAGCTTGGCGAGATCGCCGGTCGCGAGCAGCGCGTAGTAGGCGCGCGACAGGTTGAGCCACTGTGGGCGCCCGAAACCCACCGCCACCCGCTTGAACACCACGTCCTTCGGCAGCTTCGCCGCCCAGGCGCTCACCAGCGGATAGAACTTGTTGCAATGGGGACAGGCATAGGAGAAGAACTCGAGCACTTCGATCCTGCCGGGGCTGCTCGTCGGCTGCGCCGGTGTGAGCGTGCGGTAGTCGGTGCCTTCGACCAGCTGCGCGGCGGCTGCCGCGGGGGCGAGCGCCGCGGCCGCGGCGAGCAGCCACAGGGTGGTGAGTGCCAGGGAGCGGATTCGGTTCGGCATTCAGTTCGGTCTCCGTCGGGAAGTCGAAACGTAGCACGAAGCGCGGTCGAAGAACCTCCAGGGCCGCAGCGCCCAGACGCCCGCGGACTCGACGCCGATGCGGGGGCTGCGCCCGATGGCGCGGCGCGCCGCGCGCCGCGGGCGCTCGATCCACAGCACCTCGCCGCGCAGGTCGAGGCCGTTCATGCGGCGGTCGACGTGCATGGCACGGCACAGGAGCCCCGGCCCCGAGGTCCGGTCGTCGATGCCGGCGAGCGGCTCGAGTGCGCGCAGCAGCACCGCGTGCGGCACGCCCTCGCTCGCCGTGACCACGTTGAGGCAGTTCCAGACGCCATAGATCAGGTAAACGTATGCGTAGCCCGGTGGTCCAAACATGACCTCGGTGCGCGGCGTGCGGCCACGCGAGGAATGGGCGGCGCGATCGCGCGGACCCTGGTAGGCCTCGGTTTCCACGATGCGGCCGCGGCGCACGCGCACCCCGTCGTCATGGACCAGATGCATGCCGATGAGTTCGCGCGCCACGGTCAAAGCGCTGCGCGCGAAGAAGGAGCGTGGCGGTCTTGTGAAGCCGGTCACAGCGCGATGCTGGAGTAATCGCACGCCTCGCGGAGCGTCGCTGCGGGCCGGCTTTTTATAGTAAAATCAACGAAATCTATGGCGGTGAAGCGAGTGGCATGAGACGCATGAGAGTGTGGCCCGGTTGCAGCGTGATGGCGGCGGTCATTGTGGCGCTGCCCGCCGGCGCGAGTGTATTCCCGCTCCCCTCCGACGGCTCTTCCGTGGTGGGCGAGGACACCATCATCACCACGCTGTACCAGGACACGTTGCCCGATCTCGCGCATCGCTACTCCCTGGGCTACTACGAGATCATCCGCGCCAATCCCGGAACCGATGTCTGGCTCCCGGGCGCAGGCAAGCGCGTCGTGCTGCCGGGACGGCGCATTCTGCCCACGGGGCCGCGCGAGGGCATCGTCGTCAACCTGCCCGAGCACCGGCTGTACTTCTACCCGAAACCACGCAACCGTCACGAGCAGCCGGTGGTCATCACTTATCCGATCAGTGTCGGCAAGATGGACTGGCGCACGCCGCTCGGCGAGACGCGCGTCATCGCCAAGATCCGCCATCCCGCGTGGTATCCGCCCGAGTCGATCCGCAAGGAGCACGCGGCCAACGGCGATCCGCTGCCGAAGATCGTGCCGGCGGGCCCCGACAATCCGCTCGGCGACTTCGCGCTGCGCCTCGCGGCCGGCAACGGCGAGTACATGATCCACGGCACCAACAATCCGACCGCGGTCGGTATGTCGGTCACGCATGGCTGCATCCGCATGTACCCGGAGGACGTCGCGGCGCTCTTTCCGCTGGTGTCGGTCGGCACCCGGGTGTGGCTGGTCAACGAGCCGGTGAAGGTCGCGTGGGTCGACGGCAAGCTGCTGCTCGAGGCACATCCGCCGATCGATGACGAAGGGCAGAGCGTCGAGCCGGATCTCGATCTGCTCTCGAAGCTTCTCGATCAGGCGCTCGGTGACAGCACGGCCGCGATTCACTGGGACCTGGCGCGGCAGACGCTGGCGGCGGCCAGCGGCATGCCGACGGTGGTAGGGCTCGCGGCCACTCCGGATACACCGGCTGCCGGCGCGCCCGTGCCGCAACGGGTTGCCGAGAGCGGCAGCTCCGGGCACTAGCGCTCCGCGGCGCCGGCTGCGCTGCCGGCGCTCACCGCCCCATGCTCCTCGCGGCCGGCGCGTGGTGCGCGCAGCTGCGTCACGAGATGCGCGATCTGCGCGACCCGTCCGGCGAGCGACAGCGCCGAGCGCGCCCACAGCACGGCGGTCACGATCTTGCGCGTGCGCCCGAGAAACAGCAGCCCCGCGAGCACCAGCGCCAGGGCGAGCGGGTGCGGCAGCGCCGGCCGGCCCTGACCCGCGCCGGCAGCGCGCAGCACCGCGAGCGGATTGAGGTCGGCGAGCCGCTCCTCGAGCTCGAGGCGCTGCGCCGCACAGCGCTCGATGAGGACGCGCCGGCGCGCCTCGAGTCGCTTACTACGGCTCATGGCGCGCCTGCCGCGCGCCGGCGGTCGCGCTCGAGCTGCTCGAGCGAGTCGCAGAGCAGCCCGGGGCGTCTATGAAAGGAGCGCGCGCCGAGCCAGCCGAACACGACCGCCAGCACGACGAAGCTCAGCCCGCCCGCCAGGAGCCCGAGCATGCGGTGTGTACTCCACAGCGCCGCAATGAGCGCCACCACGCCGAAGGCGAGCGCCGCCAGTCCGCACAGCATGGCCGCGAGAGCCCAGAGGAGCGCGCGCATCATGCCGAGCAGGCTGATCTCGAGGTCGATGGACGCCAGCTCGAGGCGGGTGCCGATCGCCTCGAGCACCGCGGCCAGCAGCGCGCGCAGCGGCCCGGCTTCGCCCTGGGCGCCCGGTGACGGGGCGTCCGCGCCCGTCATCTGCGGCCCATGATGAGCCCGAGCAGCAGCGCTATGCCGCCGACCACCGCGACTGCCTGCCAGGGGTTGTCGCGCACGTAGCTGTCGACATCGCGCGCACGTCCCTTCAGCTGGCTCTCGAGGCCGCCCAGGCGCGCCTTCAGGTCGGCGAGCGTCGCCGCGGCGCGCTCTTCCTCGGCCGCGTTTGCCGTTCCGGTCGAGGTGCGCAACAGCGCCTCGGCCTCGCTCATGAGCATCCGCAACTCCTCGGCCAGCCGGCCGCCATCGAAGCCTTCAGCCATAGTCGCGCTCCTCGCGAATGTCAGCCTATAAGGATTTACGCATATCCGCCCCGAAACCGCGAGACGGCGCATTTAAGCTGCGCTACTCTCGTGCGGAAGATTCCGATGGACGCGCTGGCCCCCAATCCGCTGCTCGAGTTACGCAAGCTCGGCGAGAGCGCCTGGCTGGATGATCTGGGGCGCGGCATTCTCGAGGACGGGAGCCTCGCGCGCCTGATCCGCGAGGACGGCATCGCGGGCGTCACCTCCAATCCCGCGATCTTCGCCAATTCCATGATGGGCGACCCGAGCTACGCGCAGTCGCTCAGCTCACTGCTGGCGCGCGAGCCGACGGCACAGGCGCTCTACGAGGAGCTCGCCATCCGCGACGTGCGCGAGGCGGCGGGACTCCTGCGCGGGCTTTACGACCGCACCCAGGGCGGTGATGGCTTCGTGAGCCTCGAGGTGTCGCCGCACCTCGCCTACGACTCGATCGGCAGTCTCGCGGAAGGTCGGCGCCTGTGGCAGCGACTTAACCTGCCGAACGTGCTCATCAAGATCCCCGGCACCGAAGCAGGGCTGCCGGTGATCCGCGATCTCGTGGCGCACGGCATCAACGTCAACGTGACGCTGCTGTTCTCGCCCGAGCGCTATCGCGCGGTGGCGCGGGCGTGGATGGACGGGCTCACGGCGCGTGCTCGTGCGGGCCAGCCGATCGGCGCCGTCGCCTCGGTGGCGAGCTTCTTCCTGAGCCGCATCGACACGCTGGTGGACCGGATGCTGGACTCACTCGCCTCGCACGGCCAGCCGGCGGCGCGCACGCTGCGCGGCAAGGCGGCGATCGCGAGCGCCGCACGCGCCTACGAGATCTTCGAGGAGACACTCGCCACGCCCCAGTGGCAGGCGCTGGCCGCGCAGGGCGCGCGGCCGCAGCGCCTGCTGTGGGCCTCGACGTCGACAAAGGATCCGAGCTACAGCCCCATCAAGTACGTCGAGGAGCTGGTGGTGCCGGGCACGGTCAACACCATGCCGCTCGAGACACTCAACGCCTATCGGCGTCTCGGCCGCCCCGAGCTGCGTCTCGAGCGCCATCTCGCGGAAGGCTCCGATACGCGCGAGGGGCTCGAGCGGCTCGACATCGACATGGAGGCGGTGGCTCAGCAGCTCGAGGGCGAGGGCGTGGCGAAGTTCATCGAGCCCTTCGACAAGCTGCAGAAGTGGCTCGAGGACCGGCGGCGGCAGTCGCGGCCGTCCTGAGTCTCCGGGCAGGAGGTGCAGGTGGAAACCGACGCGGTACGCGAAAGGCTGCTCAAGCGCCGTGAGGAGCTGCGCCAGCGCGCGAGCGATGCAAGCGCCGAAGCGCGCCACGAGGCGGATCCGCTGTCGGCCGACTTCGCCGAGCAGGTGACGCAGCGCGAGAACGACGACGTGCTGGGCGCGATCTCGAGCTCGGCGCGCGCGGAGCTGCAGCAGGTCGAGGCGGCGCTGCGGCGTCTGGCGCAGGGCCGCTACACCACCTGCTCGGCCTGCGGCAGCGACATCGAGCCCGAGCGCCTCGCCGCCGTGCCGTACACCGACCGCTGCCGCGCCTGCGCCGAGAGCGCGCGGCCGATGCCCGGCC
>Ga0335076_10006914_pt1 | contig 11441 bp, 14 predicted proteins | sample Lox_Sample_25_FD_206717 | JGI IMG/M metagenome (GOLD analysis project Ga0335076, IMG submission 206717) | Soil microbial communities from Loxahatchee National Wildlife Refuge, Florida, United States - Lox_Sample_2.5 | ecosystem: Environmental > Terrestrial > Soil > Wetlands | place: USA... | reverse complement strand
GTCATCGCCCCGACCAGCGCAGACACGCCAGCACCGCTAGCACCGATCTACGGCTGCAGTACTAGTACCACGGTGGACCTCCCCGGCAGGAAGGTTCCGCCAATGCCAACCACGACAACCCACCGTTACCACAACGTCCCGTTGCCCACCGGTGTCGCCGCCGCCAGTTACTGGCAGCCCGACGACCCTCTGCCGTACCGGGTCGTCTTGGGCGAAGTCCGCGCCATTACCGACCACAACGTGGCGGTCCAGACCGTCGCGATTCAGTTCGCCGACGGCCGAATTGACGACGGCCGGATCAAGGCGCCGGCCGTCACAATCTCCCGCGCCGGCTACAACGGACGGGGACTGAGCAGCAGCCAGGCGCGCGGGCTGGCCACATTACTGCTCGAGGCAGCCCACAAGCTTGACGGGTGGATCGAGCCAACTGGGCTAGTCGGAACCGGATCGCCGTAATCCTGAGCCGGGTGACTCCGGGGACGCCCGGTGGCAGGATCTCCCCACATGGGCCCTTTTCTGCTTCGCGCCGCCTTGAGCGGACTTGCAATGTGGATCGTCACCCTCTTCGTGCACGGGATGAGATTCGTCGGCGGCAATAGCACGCTGCAGACGGCGGGCATCATCTTCGTCGTGGCTGTCATCTTCGGTCTGGTCAACGCGTTCATCAAGCCGGTCGTCCAGATCTTGTCGATCCCGCTGTACATCCTGACCCTCGGCCTGTTCCATATCGTGATCAACGCGTTGATGTTGTGGATCACCGCGTGGATTACCGTACACACCACCCACTGGGGGCTGCAGATCGACCATTTCTGGTGGACGGCGATTTGGGCCGCCATCGCGCTGTCCATCGTCAGTTGGGTGCTATCGCTGGTCATCCGCGACGTCACCCGCGCCTGAGGGCTCAGCGGGCCTGCCATCGCGGCGGTCGCTTCTCGGCGAACGCGCGCGGTCCCTCCTTGGCGTCCTCGGTCACGAAAACGCGGTCGCTGTGCCGGGTTTCGTTGTCGTAGGCCGACTCGAGGTCGAGCGCCAGACCTTCGACCGCCGACTGCTTGGTCGCGAAGAGGGCGAGCGGCGCGTTGACCGCAATGCGCTTGGCGTACTCATACGCGGCGTCCATCAGCCGGTCCGCCGGGACGACACGGTTGATCAGTCCCATTGCCAGAGCTCGCCCCGCGTCCACCATGTCGGCCGTCAGCAGCAGCTCCATCGCCAACGGGTAGGGCATCTGCCGCGGCAGCCGCACGGTGGTTCCGCCGCCGGCGAAAAGACCTCGCTTTGGCTCCATCACCGCGAATCGCGCCTCGGGGGCGGCGACTCGAATATCGGTGGAGGTCAGCATCTCGAAGCCGCCCGCGACGCACGTGCCGTTTACGGCCGCGACGATCGGCTTGTACACCGGGAACCGATGCAAGACGGCGTGGATGGCGTCGTCCTTGTTCCACCCGTCGGGCTTGGGCAGGTCGCCGGTGAGTTCCGGGATGAATTTCTTGAGGTCGGCCCCCGTGCAGAAGTCCCGGCCGACGCCGGTGATCACCGCGACCCAGGCGCGATCGTCGTCGCGGAACGCCGCCCATGCGTGGGCCAAATCGCGGAAATGCTCCATGTCCAGCGAGTTTCGCGTCTCGGGACGGTTGATCGTGATGGTGGCGATGTGCGCGTGCAGCGCATAGTCGATGCTCATGGGTTCTCCACTGGCAGATCACCATCGACTAGGCGCACCACGTCCCGCGCGCAACCCCATGACAATGTCACGCCATTGCCGCTGTGCCCGTAGTTGTGGATGACCCGCGCCCGCCCGAGTGGCTCGGCCTCCACTCGCACCGACGGCCGGTCGGGACGCAGCCCGGTGATTATCTCGACGACCTCGGCCTCGCCGAGCCGCGGCTCGATCCGGCGACACCGTTGCAGGATGCGATCGGTCACCTCGGGATCCGGGGTGATGTCCCAGCGGTCGGCGATGCTGATGCCGCCGCACACCACGCGCTGGGGGTGGGGGAAGTAGCAGGTCCATTCCGGCTCGTCGTGCATCTCCACAAACAGCTGCCGCAGACCGGGATTGGTCAGCACAACATGCTGGCCGAACAGCGGGCGCACCGTGTCGTCGGCCGCCAGCGCCCCGGCGGCGAGACCGGCACAGTTGACGACTACCGGTGCGACGTCGGCGGCCTCGGCCAGAGACCGCACCGAACGCGCCTCGATTTCGCAGCCGGCCGCGGCCAGCCGCCGCGTCAGGTAGTCGAGGTATTGCGGCATGTCGATCATTGGCAGGGTGGCGCGAAATCCGACACCCGAGCCCCCCGGGACGTCGGCCGGGTCGGCGGGCCGCAGGTCGGGGATCAGGCTGGCCGCGGGTGATGTCGCCCCTGCACCGATGAATCCGCCGGCGGCCAACGCCGGGGCCATACGCACCCCGGTGTCGGGATCGTCGGCAAGTTCGCGAAACGCCCGCAGCGATCGCTCGCACCAAACCAGGGTCTCGGCGGCGCGTTCGGCCGGTCGCGGGGGCGCCCAGACGGCGCCGGCGACGGCCGAGGTCGTCTGTTGCGGCATCGCGGCGGCCCAAACCCGCACCGGCCAGCCGGCTTCGGCCAAACACACGGCCGACGTCAGACCGCTGACGCCGGCGCCGACCACGACGATCTGTTGCGCGCCAGTTGCCACGGCAGCAAGCTCCCGTCAGGGATGGGGGGGTTGCTGGCCATTCTGGCCGCCGAGCAGCCCGTTGAGGATGCCGAGAGTGCCTTGCACACCGGGAGGCGGTGTATTAGCCGGCGGAGTGGCGTCGGGAGTCAGCTGCCAGGGCTGGCAGCCCGATGTCTTGAACGATTTGTCCGTCGGATCGATCTGCACTACCTGTGGCTTCTTGGTCATGGCGTTGTCGATGAGGTTGCCGTCCGGGTTACCCAGCCGCTTCCAGTAGCAGGTGCCGTTATCGACCGGCCCCGCCGTGCTGTAGATGCCCGGCGCGATGTCGGTCCCCACCGCGTATGTGCCGTCCTTGTCGATCGTCGCCTTCGGCGCGGGCGCCGGTGTCGGCTCCGGATCGGCGCCGGCCACGCCGGCTGACGCGGCCAAGCCCACAACAAGCAGTCCGGCGGCGACGAATCGTGCCGCGACCGGTGCTTCCGCCTTGAACCCCATAGAACAGCAGCGTACCGGGCTGAGCGGCGCCCATGCATGCTCGGCTCTTTCAGCCGCGATCCGCGGCACTTAATCAGCGGCGAAGAGACGCCCCGACGGCGTTCGCCCTGTTTTAAGTCTCGGCAAATCAGCTCCTTGGCGCCGCCCGCACACCCAGCACCGGTTGCGTGCCTCGACCGTTGTTGAAACCGGACGACCACGGCCAGCGTCCACGCCAATCGGCCCACACCAGCTGCAGCCCCCTGACCTCGCGCCCGTAGATGGCGATGGCGGCGTTCATGTGCGCGTCGGGGTGTTCGACCTCGACGACTTCGATAAGGGTCGGGCCGGGGAGGGTAAGTCGGGCACCCGGTTGGGGCGGGTCGACATCCCAGGCCACCTTTGCCGCCGAGTCAGCGATGCCGCCCAACAACTGGAGCGCCCGCTGCGGTGGGATGCCGGTCATCAAGAATTCGGGCAACCCGTGGCGGGTCAGGCCGATGGTGTACGCGTACGGAATCCGAAGGTCCTCGACGTACTGCACCGTCCAGCCGCAGCCGCGAATCTTCTCACGGATCACGTCGAGGTAGTCGTCTACGGTGCTGCCCGGGTGGTCACACATCCAGCACATCGCAAGTCCCCTTTCATCGTGCTTGCCGCCACGATGCACCCGGGGTCTGACATGTTTGGCACGACGAGGGCCGCGACGCGTCGCACGCGTAGCCAAACCTGCTGTAGGAAGTGAACTTAGGTCAGCCGACGCACCTTGCCGGCGTAGCCCAGCGCGTGCTCGTAGGTCTTGAGGTTGTCGCGCGAGATTCTCGCGTGCACCGGACGTTCGAGGAAGAAGCGCAGCACCGGGTTGTAGGCGTGAAAGGTCTCGTGGAAGGTCAGCACGGTGGTGCCGTCGGGTTGCTCCTCGAGTTGGTGATAGCCCTCGGCTCGGGACCACGGCGGCGCGCCGACGGCCACGTATCGCGAGAGCTTGTTGAGCTCCGCCTCGGTCACGGTCTCCCAGGACCGCGCCCTACCACCGGACAACAGGTACTTGGGCACTTCGAAGATGCAGGTGCGCACCAGGCCCTCGCCGGCCTCATTGCCTTCGTTGAGGATTTCCATGCTGCCCGTGGGCCACTTGAGGACCCGCGGCCGCGGCGCGTCCGGCGGAGCGGGCGGATGAAGCACCCGCCACACCTTCTTCGGCGGCGCGTCGACATGGAATCGCACGGTGTAGGACTGCATCAGCTTTCTCCCCAGCTATCCCAGAAGGTGACGGTCTCCGCGGGCGGACGCGTGGCCGGCCGGAAGTCAGTGCCGATCGTGTAGGCCACCGGGAAGAGGGCGGCCTGGGTGGCCGTGGACGGAATGCCGAGCAACGCGGCCACCTCTTCCTCCTTGGCCAGGTGCATCGTCGTCCACACCGAGCCCAAACCGCGGGATCGCAGGGCAAGCAGGAAGCTCCAGCCGGCCGGGATGATCGACGCCCAGGCCGACGCGGCGGTCAGCATGTGGGAGTTGTCGATCCGGTTGTCCAGGCACGGGATGACGTGCACGGGAACCCGGGCCAGCGTGTCGGTCAGGGCCAGTGCGCTGGCGTACACGCGCTGCGTCTGCGGATCGGACGCCTCCTTGGCCGCGTACGCAAGATACTCGGCACCGATGCCGCGATAGATGTCGGCGATGGCGGCACGCTTGTCGGCATCGGTGATCACCAACCAGCGCCAGTCTTGCGCATTGCTCGCGGTCGGCGCCTGCATCGCCAATCGAATGCACTCGAGGATCACCTCGCGACCGACCGGCCGGTTCAGGTCGAGGCGTTTACGCACCGACCGTGTGGTGGTCAGCAATTCATCGACCGAGGCGATGTCCATTGATTCCTTCCCGCTGCTGGTTAGAGGTCGATCGCGCAGGACTGGTCGACGCCCAGCACCGTCAGCGAACGCCCCAGGCCGAGGAACACCGCGACGCACAACGTCAGGTCGACGATTTCCTCATCGGAGAACACCTGACGCAAGCGGTCGAAAAACGCGTCGTCCATCGACGCGTGATCGGTCGCGAAGCGTTCGGCGTACTCGATCGCAAGGCGCTGGCGCGGCGTGTATCCGGGGTAGCTGGCATACGCCGCGACGTTGTCGTAGAGCTCGGCGGCGACACCGGCATCCAGCACGGACTGGGCGCGAAAATCCGAGCAGGCGACGCAGTCGTTGATCTGAGCGATCCGCATCCTGGCCAACTCCCGTTCGTCGGCAGGAAGAATGCTCTGCTGGTATGCGCCCCGAATCATTCGCTCCACCATGCCGCCGAGCTGCGGCCGTAGCGTCCAGATCATGGCGGCTTCGCCGCCGGGACCATCCGGCACGTTGACTCGGGCCATCCGTGAACTCCCGCCCGGTGAAGATCGTTACCGCATCGAAGCAAACCAGATTCTCAACTCGCCTGTCTAGATGGGTGAAAGCGCGTAATCGTGCATATGTACACCCGGCGCGCAGCCGGAAAACTGGTCGGGTTACCGTCCGTTGGACGAGGGCGTTCAAACGCAGAGCGCCCCGTGTGGGAGGTCTAGGCGTGCTGTTCATGCACGAAGTGCACAAGGTCCGCGGCCGCGCCGAAGACGACTTCGAAGCCGCATTCCGCGAAGGCTGGATGCCCATGCTCGCCGACGGCGACGACGCCCGGCTGCTGTGGTACGCCGACCACGCGCACGGCAGTGGTCCCGCCTACACCGTCGTCACCATCACCGCCGTCAAGGACGGAGCCGCATGGGAGCGCCTTGCAATCCGGGTGCAACAGGGCGATCTGCAAAAATGGGTCCGCGGCCTGGACGAACTCCGCCATGAGGTCGAGGCCAAGCTACTGGTTCCGCTCCCTTGGTCGCCGCTTCAGGAGGTTTCGGTCGACGAGGTGCCGGTCGACGGCCGGGAGCACGACCTGACGCTTTACATGGAAGACACCATGTGGCCCTACCAAGACAAGTTCGAGGAATACATCGACCGCTGCGGCGATGTCTATGCCCGCAGCTTGCAACGGCCGTCTTCCATGCTCACGATCCAGGCGGCGTTCCAGCCCGCGCTGGGCAGCCACCTGCGCCGCGAGGTCATCCTGATGCAGCGCATCCAACGGCCGGAGCAACTGCTCGACCTGCTCCGGACCCACATTCCCCCCGAATACCGCGCCCCGGGCACCTGGATGCACGACGCCCTGGACCTGCGTGACCAGTGGACCAGCAGGCTGCTGCGCACCTCCGCGTGGTCACCCCTGTACTAGGCCGCCGATGAACACCGGGACGATCCTCGACGCCGTCGCGACCGGCGATCCCGCCCGGGCCGCGCTCATCATCGACGGGCGAACCATCACTTACGCCGAGCTGGCGGTCGCGGTGCGGCAGTGCGCCGCCGGCCTGGCCGGGCACGGCGTGATGGCCGGCCAGCGCGTCGCGGTCGTCGACAACGGAAGCCTGCTGTCGATCGCGTCAGTGCTCGGGGCGGCACGCATCGGCGCCGCGGCCGCGCTGATGAACCCCGCGCTGACGCCGCCGGAGCTGCAGGGGCTCCTGAAAAATGCCGGCTGTGCCGATGTGGCGGTCGCGGGGGAGCCGTACGTCGACCGGCTCCGCGACGCGGGCGCTCCGACGGTTTTAACGGCGTCCGACCTCATCGGCGACGGCGATGGGCCGGCGGCGCAGACCGACGATGTGATCGACGCCGGCGACCAGGACGCGCTGGTCCTGTTCACCAGCGGCACGACGGGGCTCCCCAAGGCCGTCGGCATCACGAGCCGGCAGCTCGCCAGCCGGATCAGGGGAATGGCCGCACCGTTCCGGGCCGATGCCGAACCCGCGGTAGGGCTGATGTGCGTCCCCTTCTTCCATGTGGGCGGCGCGCTGGGCACGCTCGGCAGTTTGTACTCGGGCAACACCTCGGTGGTGCAGCCGCGCTTCGACGCCGGCGAGTGGTTGCGGCTGGTGTCCGAGCATCGGGTGGCGGCCACCTTCATGGTGCCGACGATGCTGCAGCGGATTCTCGACCATCCGGCCTTCGCCAGCACCGATCTGACGTCTTTGCTCGCCATCGCGTATGGGGCCGCCGCCGCGCCAATCACCTTGGTGCGCAGGGCCATGGCCGCGCTTCCACACGTCGCGTTCGCCAACGTGTTCGGCCAGACCGAGACACTCGGGGCCTACACGACTCTGCTGCCCGGGGATCACCGCGACCCGGCCCGGGCCGGCTCGGTCGGCCGACCGCTACCCGGGGTTGAAGTGCGGGTGGTGGACCCCGCCACCGGCAAAGACGTCGCGACCGGAACGGTCGGCGAGCTGTGGGTGAACACCACCCAGAACGTCACCGAAGGTTGGCTGCACACCGGCGATCTCGCCCGCCAGGATTCGGACGGCTACATCTTCCCGTGCGGTCGGCTGAGTGACACCATCAACCGCGGGGGAGAGAAGTTCGGACCGGTCGAGGTCGAGGAGGCATTACGTTCGCATTCGGCGGTAAGCGACGTCGCAGTGGCCGGGGTCGCCGACGACGAGCTCGGCCAGCGGGTGGGGGCCGCCGTAGTCGCTTGCGCCCCAGTAACACTCGAGCAGCTGCGAGCGCATTGTCGCGAGTTGATCGCCTACTTCAAGCTGCCCGAGCGGCTGGCGATCGTCGACCACATCCCCTACAACGCGACCGGCAAGGTCAACCGCAGCCAGATCGCCGCGCTCATCGCGGATGACGCCTGAAACCAGGGAGTGCCAGTGCTGTTTCTTCACGAGACCCACAGGGTGGTCGGCGCACGGCAGGACGAATTCGAAGCCGCCTACCGCGAGGGCTGGATGCCCATGCTGGCCAACGAGGACAATGCCCGGCTGCTCTGGTACACCAACCACGCGCACGGCAGCGGGGTGTCCTACAACGTCGTCACCATCACCGGAATCACCGACGGCGCGGCCTGGGAGAACCTCGCGCGCCGCGCCCAAAGCGGAGATCTCCGGCCATGGATGCGTGAACTCGACAACCTCCGACACGAGGTGACGGGCAAGCTTCTGCTGCCGGTCTCTTGGTCGCCGCTTCAGACGGTAGACCTGGCGGCCGTGCCTACCGATGGCGCGACCCATCCGCTGAGCCTGTTCATGGAGGACACCGGCTGGCCCTACGCACCGCTGGACGACTACATCCGTTCGTGGGACGAGATCTACTACCGGCTGCTTTCCAAAGCCCCGCCTGGGATGCGGATCCTCGACATCCAGGCGTGCTTCCAGGTGGCCCATGGGAGCTATCGACGGCGAGAAGCGATGCTGTGGCAAAAGATTGACGACACCAATAACTACGCGGCCCTTGTCCATCTGCTCACCACGGAGACTCCCCCGGAGCACAAGGCGCCCGGCAGCTACATGTTCGAGGCCCTGAAGTTTCGCGATCAGTGGGAGAGCCGCCTGCTGCGCACGTCGGACTGGTCACCCCTGTACTGAGCGTGGTGACCACGCGACTGGGGCGCCGGCCGAGCGTGAATTTCGCGACGCGACAGCCGTGGAACCGTCGCGAGATTCACGCCCGGCGGGGCAAGGGCAGGCCAGCGGCGCAAGACCGGACCAAACCAGATCCAGTCCCTACCTCGGCGGCGCCGCATGCCATAGGACCCGGCATCACACTGACGCCCGGCTATATCGCCGCCTACCAGGCACTCGGTGATCTGGCGGTGCCGGCGCATCCAATGTCGAGATAACCGAGCGCCGAACTAGATTCGCCTTACGGATTGCGGCCGTAGGCGATCAGGATCGTCCTCGAGTGCCGCGCGGTTCCAGCCGCCGAGCTCAGCAGCAGCCTCGTACGTAGTTTGCAAAAATCGTGCGACGGCATCGTCGGGGTCAGGGGCGGTACGCGCGGCTTCATAGGGCAGAAGAAACTCCCGAATCTCCCCGCTGTGGTACGCGGCCTGCGGCTCCACCGGGTGGTCCGCGAAGTCGGCCGGCGCCGGCGTCAGTGAGGTAAGCCGGCAATATCGACGCCGATTCGCTTTGAGCCGCTCTTCGAGGTGCGCGACCAGGATCAGATGTGCGCCCGGCACCCGGTCATCACGCCGATCATCGCCGTAGTGCCACCGATTGCAGGAACGGTTCAGCGACGGCCAGAAAACCCTGCGGATCCGACGAGAAAACCACATGCCCGGTATCGAGAATCTCCAGCCGGGAACCAGCGATGGCGTCGTGGGTCGCGCGGCCCGCGCTCAACGGTATGGCGATGTCCTTCTTGCCCCACACGATGAGAGTTGGCACGGACAGCTCACCGGCACGGTCGCGCAGGTCGTGCTCGGGTGTGGCGAAGCTTCGCCACAGTGCCGCTCCAGTACGGATGCCCTGGGGCGTTTTCGCCACCGCGGTGGCACGCTCGACGATCCGCCGGTCGTGGTCGGTATTGGCCTTCATGTAGCCGCGGACGAACGGGGCAGCGGCCCGGCGGAACACCGCCGGCGTGCCGAGCACCCGGCAAAAGCTCCGGATCAATGGATTCAACGGTACGAATCCGCCCGTGTTGACCAGGATCAGACCCGCGACGCACTCGGGGCGATCGATCGCCAACCGCGCGGCCGCAAACCCACCGACCGAATTCCCGATCAACACCGCGCCCGACAGACCCAGGCCCTCGACGACATCTTCCAGCACGTCCGCGAAGAGCGGTGCGCTGGCCTCCATGGGGGAGTCAACGGGATCGGATTCGCCGTGCCCGGGCCAGTCCACCGCGATGATGCGGTAGTTCCTGGCGAGCGTCTCGACGATCGGGTCGAAGTCATGCCGGTCGTGCAGCGTCGCATGCAGCAACAAAACCGTTGGACCACTACCGGATTCGTGGTATGCAACGCGCCCTGCCCGGGTTTGAACAGTCGCCATGGGGATTCCTCTCGCAGGTCTTGACCGACTGGTCGGTCATTTCATACGCTACAACGACAGGAACGCCGTGACAAGAAGGGACCCGGAATGCAAGCCCCGCCGCCCGAGGCACCGTTTGCGGACAAGATGGCCTACTACCGAACGCAACACACATCAAAGGGGGTAAGGGCAACCCATCTCGTCGGCACGCCGATCATCGCGGCCGGCCTGCCCCTGGTTTTCGCCAAGCCAAGAGTCGGTGCCGCGATGTTCGTCGGGGGATGGGCCGTCCAGATCATCGGCCACCGGTTATTCGAGAAGAACCTCCCGTCGACCCACAACGGATGGATCACCTATCAACTCACCGGCGTGATCCACGTCTGCGAGCAGTACGGCGAAATGCTGGCCCGCCGCAGCCAACGCAAAGTCGGGGGCCCGCGGAGGGTCCCGTGAGATCGCCCGAGCCGGGACGCAATGCGCTGCTGGACGCGGGGCAGCGGCTGTTGGGATCCGCCGATTTGGCCAGGATCTCCGTCAACTCCATCGTCGCCGAGGCGGGCATGGCGAAAGGCAGCTTCTACCAGCATTGGCCCAGTCGGGCCGAGTACGTGCGGGCGTTGCACGCCCGGTTCCATGACGACCTGCAAGACTCGATTACCGCCGCCGTGGGCGATCTGCAGCCCGGCCGCGACCGGCTCGAGGCAGGGATGAATGCCTACCTCGACGGCTGCCTGGCGGAGCCTGCCACCAAGGCGCTGCTCGTCCAGTCACGCACCGAGGCCGGGCTGAACGATTTGGTCGCCGCGCGCAACGAAAGCGCGGCCGCACAGATAGCGCCCGACCTGGTCGCGCTCGGGTGGGCACCCCCGGAACCGGTTGCCGTATTACTGGTCGCGGCGGTCGCCGAGATCGCGTTGATCGAGCTAGCCGCCGGTAAACGCGACAAACCGTTACGCAGCGGGTTGCTTCGGCTCGCCACCCGCACCCCTGCGGATTAGGCGAGCGGCGCCAAGCCCGAGCGAAGCAGATCCAGGCTCGCCGCCACGAGCTCACCGAGGTCGCCGGCGCAGCCGTTGCGGCCCCAATTTTCCACTGCCACAACAAGAGCCGCGGCCAGGGCGGAGCCCGCGACCTCGGCGCGCAGTTCGATGTTCGCGCCGCCCGGGTTGCGGTTCCTGACGAACTCGGTCAGCACTTGGGCAAACGACGATTGCACCACCCGGAGATGGCTCGCGATGCGGTCGGCGCTGATCAACTCTGCGCGGGCCGTCGCGGCCTGGCGCACCACCTCGAGGTCGTGCGGGAAGGCGGCGACGCTGGCCAGCACCGCATCGAAGAGTGAGTCGGAGGCCGGGCGCTGCGCGAGCGCCTTGGCCAGCCATTCCAGTTGCGTCTCGTAGTCCTGGAACAGCACCGCCTCCTTGGTCGGGAAATGCCGGAAGAACGTGCGCTCGGTGACGCCGGCCTCCCG
>Ga0335076_10006913_pt1 | contig 11442 bp, 10 predicted proteins | sample Lox_Sample_25_FD_206717 | JGI IMG/M metagenome (GOLD analysis project Ga0335076, IMG submission 206717) | Soil microbial communities from Loxahatchee National Wildlife Refuge, Florida, United States - Lox_Sample_2.5 | ecosystem: Environmental > Terrestrial > Soil > Wetlands | place: USA... | reverse complement strand
GTCATGGCTGCGGAACAGGTCGATGAAGATGGTGATCAGGATCCAGAACCAGACCACCCACAGGAAGATCATCAAGATCGTCCAGAACGCGTCCAGTACCGGATAGTTGTAGGAACTCGAAGCGAGCAGCATCAGGTCTCCTTGGCGCACGGCGCCTGCAAGCGCCGGGGCGCGGGCCTAGTGGTGAACGCGAGCATGCCGATCGTACTGAGCCCCGCGGTACACGTCACGGCGCAACGCCGGAACCGGATCACCACGGCAAACGTCAGCGACCGGCAGCGCCCAGGGACACTCGCACGCTAGTGTTCCGTGAGCGAGGAACCTTGACCTCCGATTATGGCCAGCGGACGATGGTTTGTGCCGTTGACTGTGAAGGCGGAGGTTCCGCCGCGCGATCGTGAGGTGCTGGCCTCGTGGGTGCGGTCGCCGTCGATCCGGGCCGGGCTGGCCCGGCGGGCCCGGATCGTGCTGCTGGCGGGAGACGGGCTGGGTACGAACGAGATCGTGCGGCGGACCGGCGCGTCCAAGCCGACGGTGATCTTCTGGAAGAAGCGGTATGCCGCCGAGGGGACCGGCGGGCTGGAGGACCGGCCGAAGCCGGGCAAGCCGCGGGTCATCGACGATGTGGCGATCGTGGTGGCCACCCTGGAGCCGCCGCCGGAGCGGCTGGGGGTGACGCACTGGTCGTCCCGGCTGCTGGCCGCCGAGCTGGGCATCTCCAACGTCAAGGTCGCGGACGTGTGGCGGGAATGGGGCCTGCAGCCGTGGCGCACGCAGAGCTTCAAGTTCTCCACCGACCCGGCCCTGGAGGCCAAGGTCCGCGATGTCACCGGGCTGTACCTGAACCCGCCGGACAAGGCGGTCGTGCTGTGCGTGGACGAGAAACCCCAGACCCAGGCGCTGGAACGCAAGGCACCGGTGCTGCCGCTGCGGCCCGGGGTCCCGGAAAAGCGCAGCCACGACTACATCCGGCACGGCACCACCAGCCTGTTCGCCGCGCTGGAGGCCGCCACCGGCAAGGTGACCGGCGCCTGCTACCCCCAGCACCGCCACCAGGAGTTCCTGGCCTTCCTCAAGCAGGTCGCCAGGGCCTGCCCGCGGGTGCCGCTGCACATCGTGGTGGACAACTACGGCACCCGCATCCACCCCGACGTGCAAGCGTGGCTGGACAAGCACCCCCGGATCACCTTGCACTTCACGCCCACGTCCGGGTCGTGGCTGAACCTTCTTCTCCATCATCACCCGGCAGGCCATCCGCCGCGGCAGCTTCACCTCGGTCAAGGACCTCATCGCCGCCATCGAGGCCTTCATCGACGGCTGGAACGACCGCTGTCACCCCTTCACCTGGACCAAGTCCGCCGACGAGATACTCCCGAAATGCCGTCCAGGTAAAAGAACCTCGTTCACACGACACTAGCTAGGTGACGACTTGGGATGTGTCCGGCCTGAAACACACGGTCAAGGCTCGCGCCAATGCCGCTGCTGTCGCGGCGAAGGATAGGGGATCTCTCACAATTTTCTCATGGACTGACCGGACGGTGCTGGACTATGGCGTCTATGCCGGACACCCGGCAAGACACTGATCTGCAGTTTCGGATTCCGGCGCACTGGACGGACGCTTTCCATTGATCTACGGATTAGAGGAGGATTAGAGGGTCGTGCCCGCCGCGTGCCCGATCAGGCGGTAGACCGAGGATCAATACGGCCACTCCCGGACAACACCGCAGGTTCGTCGAAGGCCCCGGAAACGACGCGCATACATGCCGCAGCTCATGCGCGGCGTAGCCGACGATCCCATCGGGGTGGGCGGCGGTGTACCCCTGGGCGAGCTTGAGGTACCTGCGTCACATGGCATAGCCGAGGTAACCGCCCCGGTCGCCGTTGATCAGGCGGCTGTACAGGCTGCCGTCGCTGCGCTCGCGGGGCTTGCCTGCTGCGTGCGAGCCCGATCCAAGAAGCAATGACTCAGGTCGCTCATGGCACCCGCGCCAGCACGCTGATCTGGAGAGTGGGTGTTGGACCAGGACCAATTCCCCTTACTGTCGCCCTCAGCTTGATGCTTGAACACCGCTGCAGACGGGATGGAGATACGTTCTGGTGCCAGCTGCCAGGCGGAGCTTACACTGGGCGTGATATGAGGTGATGAGATGCTGGCTGGTGACGCCGAGAATAACCTCGCCGCCGTGGCCCTGGTGCGCGCTGCCGTGGCCGACGACCCGGACGCGGGCCTGTTGGTCATGTCCGAGCACGGCGCGCTGGACAACCGTGCCACTTCGCATTTCATCATGTCCCTGGCCGCGGTTGCCGGCAGGGCGCTACTGGCCGCGAACGGCTTCAACGTAGAAAAAACGGTTCAGGTCCTCAGCCGGTGGTCCGCCGAGTACGCCGAGGATGCGGAGGCGCTCCGGTGACCGCGGCGAAGCATTCCGACCAGCACGCGGCCATCCCCGGGCATGACGAGACCGCGGCCATGGCCCCCGCCGCCGTGTACTCGGTGCTCGCCGGCGACTTCTGGACGAGCGTCAACATCGGCCGCGAGCTGGCCGGCATGGGCGCAACCCCGGAAGAGGTGGCGGCCACCTTCGCCACCATGGCCGCCGCCATGCTCCAGGAGGCATGCGGCAGCACGGTGCAGGCCCGTCAGCTGGCAGAGCGATGGACGCGGAAGATCGCGGCACGCTCCGCCCGGGTCGTGCTCGCCAGGGACGCTGACGCGGCCTTATATCGCCGCCGTCATCATCTTGTTACCTTGCGCGGTGCCCCGGGGCAGGGCTGGCGTAGGCAGGGCCCGCGTGACATCACCGCGCTACCGCCCTTGCATAGCCACATAGCGCGAACCTCGCGGCGTCCCGCCGGGTCACGCGCGGGGCCCGGGAAAGACAACCCCCGGCACCCCCCGCCGGATGGTTGTCTTATGACCCTGCAGGCTAGTCGAGTATCCAGCTGGGCCCCTTGCCCGCGACCAAGTGTGACTGTTACGCTGCCGGTCGTAGCGACCAACTCCGATGAGGAACTGTGAAGGCACGCAGGGTGACGCGCAGGATCATCACCCCGGCTCTCCTTGCACTCGCCGCAGCCGACTCGATCGCGGGCACGGCTGCGGCGTCAGCGGTACCGGCAACCGCCGCCGTGCACGCGGCCCACCCGGACACCTTCTACCACGACTGATCAGCATTCCCGCCGATCGTGCCAGGTGGAAACTGCGGGGAAAGGCCCGGCCTGCGGCGGCCGGGCTTTTCCTCATGCCTCAATCTCGTCAGCCTCGTACTCAGCAGACGGCTCCGGCTGCATCTCCTGCCTGGCCGCGTACTCAGCCCGCACCTCGGCATCCGCCCTGTCGGCCGCCAGCCTGGCCGCAGCCTCATCAGCCTGCGCCTGCAATGCGTCCAGACGGTCAGCCCTCCCGTCATCAGGGGAGGCTTCGCCTCCGCTTGCAAGCTCCGCTTGCTCGGCAGGCGCCGGATCAGGCTTCCGGACCTCAGGTTCGGGGGTCGGCTCAGGTGCCGCCTCTTCAGCGGCAGGCTCGTCGACCTGGGGTTGTGCAGGTTGCGCGGGCTCTTCCGCCTCGACTGGCTCTGGCCGGGGCTCAGGAGCACGGTCGCGCTCGTCCTGCTCGCGCTTCAGTTGGCCGTCCCTGATGTTGTCGAGCCGCCATTCAGCGTCACTGCGCGGGATGACGATCTCCTCCTGTGGTTCTTCCGAACGGTCCGGCGGGACAGGCTCCGGTGCTTGGTCGTGCTCCCGGGCCCGCTCGACCTCCTCATCGGTGACAGGGAACTCCAGGGCCAGCTGCCGCTCCTCAGCCTCCCGGTTCGCGGCCAGCTTCTCGCGCACCTCTTCGAGCCGGGGGTTCGGTGGAGGCCACGTCTCCCCCTGGGCTTCCACTTCGGCCCGCTCGCGATCCAGGGCCCGCCCTGCGGCCTCTAGGTCGCGGTCTAGCGTCTCCCAGGGGTCGGCCTCAGGCGCGTCGTGGGGCTCCTCCTCCTGGCGTGGCTCGTCCAGGCCGCGGCGCTGAAGCTCCCGCTGCGCCTCGTCGGCCCGCAGCCGCGTTTCCTGCGTCCGGGACGACCAGCCCTCGTAACCGTCCTGCAGGGCGTCCAGGCGCGTCCTGTCTGCGCCGACAACACCAGCCAGGGCCTCAGCGTCCAGCTGCCCCTGCTGATCCTGCCGGGCCTGGGCGTTGGCTGCCTGCGCCCGTGCGTCCATCTCAGCCTGGGTGGCCAGCCGCAGCCGTGAGGAAACATCCTCCGGCGCCGCCGCGCCCGCCCGCTTGCCGTCCAGCACCCGGGCTTCCAGCTCACCCCGGGACAGGTACCGCTCCGGTTCCGCGATCATCTCTAGGGCGTTCATCGCCTGGCCGCGAAGAGATTCCAGCTCCGGGCTGTTCCCGTGCGGGTCCCGGGCGACCGCCTGCCCGGGGTCGGTGATCCCCGCCGCCTCCCGGTACGCGGCCACCGTCGCGGCACGTCGCGCGTAATCTTCCCGCAGCGCAGGCGAGGCGTCCGGGGCGAGTGCCCCCAGGTGGTTCAGCAGCCACGGCTCGGGATTCTGCACCTGGCGCTCGCCAAGCTCCCGGTGCCGCTCATCTAGGGCCTCGGCTAGTTCATGCGCCAGCTCCGGGGCCGACTCCGGGGTTTTCGCCTGCCAGGTGGAACCCTCTCCGCGCTCCAGGTTCAGCCGCTCCAGCCGCCCGTGCAAGACCGAGGACACCGACCGCGCCCCGTCCAGCGGCGCGGCAGTGATCCGCTCGATCACCTCGCCCATGTCATGGCCGTCCAGCTGGTGGCCGCGTAGCTTCTCCTGCAGCACCCGCCGGGAATGCTCGCTGTCATACCGCGCTGCCTCGGCGGGGGTGAGCCTCGCCTTGACCAGCCGGTCAATCTCCGGGACAACCGTCCCCCGCACCGACGCTGACCACATGTTGAGGACGTGCCCAGTGCCGCCCGCCCACTCCTGGGACTGGCGGATCTGCTCAGTCGCGGACAGGTCGGCCGCCTCCCGCTGCATGACCGACTTGATCACGGATTCCGCCGTGGCCTGCTCGTACGGCTCACGTCCCTCCGGTGCGGTCTGCCCGGTAACCACGTGGGCGTAGTTGGCCAGGCGCCCCCGGGTGAGTCCCACGTACTGGGCCTCGCGCGACAGCGACGGGGTTACCAGCAGGTGCCCCACGTCCACCGTCCGGCCTTCCGCTACGTGCGTGTTCCCTGCGTAGTCCAGTTCAGCGTCTCTCTCGAGATACGCCCTGGGGATGCTGAACAGGCCCGTCCACGTCCCGTCAAGGCGCTGCCTGCGCGCCTGGGCAGCGTCGCTGTCGCATCCCTCGATCATCACCCGGTCCCGGTTGGACAGCACTTGCCCCCCGGCGTCGATCGTCGTGTTCAGCCGCGCCCGGACCAGATCCCCCCGCCCCGCGCTGTTCCCGTCCGACAGGGGAAGCACCGGCTCGCCCACCGTGCCCAGGCTGACCAGCTTCTCCTGCACCCTCCGGGCCAGCTCGGCCGCCTCCGCGTTGGTGCCCGCGAGCAGCAGCGCCTCCCGGCCCGCGAGGTGATCAGCGAGGAACAGACTCGCTGCCCTCTCATATGCCGCCTCTTCGTCGCCGCCCCTGATCCGGCCCCGCGCGTCGTAGGCGCGGAACGCGGCCATGTCCCCATCTCTCAGCAGCAGCGAGGCGTCCCGCTCCCACTGGGCATCAAACCGGCGGATCTCATGCAGCTCCGCGGCCGGCACCTCCTGCGCAACCAGCCGGAACATCCCCCCCGCGTCCACCGCGCCGAGCTGCTGGGTGTCCCCGACAGGGTTGAGCCTCGCCCCGGCCTGCCGCGCCGCCTCCTGCACCATCGCGAAGTCGGCGGTACTCACCTGGGTGGCCTCATCGAGCACGAGCACATCGTTCTCGTGCACGGGCACCGGCCGGCGCAGCTCGTCTGAGCCTTTTACCTTGCCCAGGAACTCGGCCGTGTTGTAGGACTCGCGCAGCCCTTCGCTCTGCAGCACCCGGGCCGCGTTCGTGGAAGTGGTCAGCCCAATCACCCGCTTGCCGGTGAGCCGCGTCCAGATCCCGGCGAACACCGCAACCGTGTGGGACTTGCCCGAACCCGCGGGCGCGACCAGGGCCACGGTGCCGGAGGTTGCGGTGAGCATCTTAACCACCGCATCCGCCTGCTCGGGGTTCAGGTTGGTCTTCGCCACCTCCGCCCTGGCGGTCGCCTCGCTGACCAGCTGCGGCACCTGCCGCTTGGCCGTGGCGAGAATCTGCTCTTCGGTGTTCAGCTGGCCGAGGGTCGCATAACGGGCCTCCCGCGGCGGACGGTAGACAGAGCCGCCGTCCGAGGACCTGACGCCCAGCGGCGACACGTCCGCGACATCCGGCGCGGTCACCTGTACCACCTCGGTACCCGCCCGGCCGCCGACAGCCAGCTTGGACACTTCGGTGATCAGCGACTCCGCGTCCGTGTGGGCCCCGAACACGGGCAGCGCCCGGTGCACCTCGAACCGCAGTTCGGGCATCCCCCACACCGCGTGGTGCTGCTGTACCCCCGCGACCGCGATCCGGGCGGCACGGGCTTTCGCGTCGGCATCCAGCACAGGCTTTGCACGAGGTTCGGGCTGCCGTGCGAACGCTTCCGCAGCTTCGTGCACGTCCGATAGGGCCTGCACTTCCCGGGCCGTGGTCTGCCGCTCCCACGCGGCGAGCCGTTCGGCGGTCGTCGGCTCAGCCGAACCGGTCTTGCCCGCGACCGTGCGCTTAGCCTCGTCGTGCTCTTCCGGGTGTTCTGCCCTGCCTGCTGATGCAGCAGCCACAAGGTCCGCGCGGACGGAGGCTTGCCGTGGGCCCGCTCGTACTCCTCGGCCAGGCGCTTCAGCTCCCCGGTCACCGCGACCGCCCGGGAGCTGAACGTCTCCATCACCTCGCGCGAGACGCCGCCCACCTCGGCCCCGTTGCCGTCCTCCCGCTCCACCATCCGCAGGCCCATCGCGGTCAGCTTGGTTTCCATCAGCCGGTCAGCCAGGGCCGCCGCCCCGAGGCGCATGGCGTGCAGCGTCCGGCTGTCCAGGGTGCGCCATTTCTGGTCGGCCCCGTCGTCCCGCTGCACCCGGTTGAGCACGGGAATGTGCACATGCAGGTGAGGGTCGCCATCCCTGCTGATGTGGTGCAGGAACAGCGCCGCCGCGAACCCGTCACCATCCCGCCACTCACCCGTGGTGGAGCTGTGATAGCCGGTGCGGGTGTAACAGCCGTGACGCTCAAGCCAGGACAGGACAGCCAGCGCCACCTCATACAGGGCCGCCTCGATCCGGTCAGCCTTCCCGTCCAGCTGATTGGCCAGCTCATCATCGCCCTGCTTGCGCGCCACCTCGGCCGCAACACGATAGGAGGCGTGAAGCACGCTCACCGACTTGACGCACATGATGGTCACATCGAAGTAGGGCACTTTATGCGGATCCTTGCCCCGCTCGGCAACCCGCACCTGGGCCAGCTCGACAGCCGAGGCGAACGGGTGCGCCGCCGCATACGCGGCCACCGCCGCGTCCTCCCGCTCCCGGACGCTCTTCGGCGTCCGCTTAGGACTGAGCAGCTCCCCGGTCGGCGCGATGTCATCCTGGTACAGCCGCTTGATCACGCCCGGGTCCACCTCGCCGGACAGGCCCAGGCCCGCCGCAGCCTGCCCCGCCCACCGGCCCGGCGGCTCACCCCCGGCCGTGTAGTACGACATGGCCCCAGTGCAGCCGGCCTTGCCACTGCCGCTGGTGAAGTAGGCCACATCGTGGCCTGCCTTTATCGTGACGATCGTGGTCACGCTGAACCAGCCGCTGTCATTGCTCGCTAATGCCTGTGTCCGATCGCTTCGCTTTGTACCTGAGCCTAACCCTCTGGGCGTGCTGACGTTCATCCTCGCCGCTGTCGCCGTCATCCTCGCGCTGCAGTACCTCGCGGACTGGACCGGCCTGCCGGCCGCCGCGCTGCTGACCGTGGCCGGGCTGGTCTACGGCGTTCTCCCGGGCCCGAACGTCACGCTGCATCCGCACGTGATCCTGACCTTCGTCATCCCGCCGCTGATCTACAGCGCGGCGCTGAACTCCTCGCTGCTCGCGATCCGGGAGACCCTGCGGGTCGTGGTCAGCCTGTCCATCGGGCTGGTGCTGGCCACCGCCGTGCTCGTCGGGATCGGCGTGGATCTGTTCGTGCCGGGGGTGGGCCTCGGCGCCGGGATCGCGCTCGGCGCGGCCCTGGCCCCGACCGACCCGGTGGCCGCGCTCGCGGTCGGCGGCCGGGTCGGCCTGCCACCCAAGCTGATCACGATCATCGAGGGGGAAGGGCTGCTCAACGACGCCACCGCCCTGACCATCCTGACCGTGGCGGTCACCGCGGTGACCAGCAGCGACTTCGCCATCGGCGACGCGGTGGCGCACTTCCTGCTGGTCGCCGCGGGCGGCCTGCTTGATGGCGTCGCCGTCGCGCTCGCTGTGCGCCTGCTGCGGTCCGCGGTCCGCGACCCGCTGATCGTCAACGGCATATCGCTGGCCACGCCCTTCGCCGCCTACCTGCTCGGAGAGGAGCTGCACGTCTCCGGCGTGCTGGCGGTGGCGGTGGCCGGGCTGATGATCGGCCACGACACGCCCCGCTTCACCTCCGGCGCCAGCCGGCTGCAGGCCAGCGCCGTCTGGCACCTGGCCGACTTCCTCATCCAGGGATTCGTCTTCCTGCTGGTCGGTGACCAGATCGCGCCGGTCGTGCGCGGCCTGAAGGCCTATCCCGTCGGCACGATCCTGGCCGCCGCGGCGGTCAGCCTCGGCGTGGTCCTGCTGCTGCGGCCGCTGTGGCTGGCACTCACCCAGTCCGTGCCCAGCACGGTGCGGCGGCGCCGGGGCCGGGCCGTCCGGGACGACCGGTACCTGTCCGGCCGGGAGATAGCCGTGCTGAGCTGGGCGGGCACCCGTGGGGTGATCAGCCTGGCGGCGATCTTCACGCTGCCGCTTGCCCTCTCCGACGGACACCCGTTCCCCGGCCGCGACCTGCTGCTGTTCTGCACCTACCTGGTCGTGGTGGTCACCCTGGTCGGCCAGGGACTCACGTTCGCGCCCGTCGCGCGGGCCCTGGGGGTACACGCCGATCCGGCCGACGCGGCCCTGGTACGCACCCAGGCCCGCGCCGCCTCGGTCCAGGCGGGCCTGTCCTGCCTGGACCAGATCGCCGAAGACGACGACGTGCCCGGTCCGGCCCTGGCCGCGCTGCGGGCCAGCCTCGACGGCAAGGCCCGGCGTTACCGTCAGGTGCTCGACCGGCTGGAAACCGGCGAGGACATCACCCCGGCGGCCGCCCCGGAATACGAGGGCGCCCTGCGCGCCCGCCGGGCGGTCATCGACGCCCAGCGCGAGGAACTGCTCCGCTGGCGGGACGCCGGCCACCTGCCCGACGCCAGCCTGCGCATCCTCGAGCGCGAACTCGACCACGAGGAACGCACGCTGCCGCCGGCGGACCACTGACACCGGGCTCGCCCGGCGTCAGCCGACCAGGGCGACGGCCTGGGTCGGGCCGCCGTGCGCGCCGCGGAGCTTGAGCGGGGACCCGGCGAAGGTGAACCGGGTGTTCACCACCTCGTCCAGCCGAGCCAGGTTCTCGTAGTGCGTGATGTGCTCCCGGCGGCACATCATGTGCACCGGGTAGCTGGTGCTGGCCGGGTTGTCCGGGGTCGGGCTGTCCACGCCGAACGTCTTCACCTGCCGCCGGACGATCCATTCCGCGCCCCATTCGCCGAGGCCGGCGAAGTCGGTGAGGTACCGCTTGTCCCCCGCGTAGCGGTTCCAGGTGCCGGCGTGGGTCAGGACGATGTCGCCCGGCTCGACGCGCACCGGCGACGCGGCCTCGACCCGGTCCAGGTCCTCGGCGGCGATGTCGGTGCGCGGCGAAGCCGGTGACGTCCAGGCACACCGCGGGGCCGTAGAACAGCTCGAGCGGCATCTGCTCGATGGTTTCCGCCGCCGGGTCCGGGTCGAGGTGGGAGAAGGAGTCGACGTGCGTGGGCCCGTTGTCGTTCAGCATGAACCCGGTGGTCTGGAACGAGAAGCCGCCGTCGAACCGCGGCGCCGTCTCCTCGTGCGTGGCGTGCTCGAACTGCACGGTCTTCAGGTGGCCGGGGTACACCTTCATGCCCTCGTAGATGTCCTGCGAGAGGTCGATGATCCGCATCGGGTTCCTCCAACTCAGCACATGACGACGCCGGCGGTGACGTTGAGGTCCTCGCCGGTGATGGCGGCCGAGCCGCCGGACGCGAGGAACACGCAGGCCGCGGCGACCTCCTCCGGGCCCACCAGGCGGCGCAGCGGCGACAGCGCGGTCATCTCCGAGCCGGTGGCCGGGAGCCGCCGGATAGCCAGGCCCGCAGCGTGGCCAGCAGGTCCGCGCCGTAGCGTTCCTCGTGCTCCGCCACGGCGTGCAGGACGTCCGCGGCGAAGCGCCGCAGCGCGCCCGGCGTTCCGGTCTCCAGCAGCAGCGCGGACAGGCCGAGCCGGCTGACGTCCACGAAACCGCCGCGGCCGCTCGCCCGGCGCAGCCCCGCCGCGCCGCGGGCGACCCGGAACGCGGTCGCGTAGCCGGCCGGGTCACCGGCGACTGGCCCGGCGACCGGGGTGACCATGCCCCGCCCCCCCACCGCCTGGTCGGCCTTGGCCAGGATGCGGCGCAGCACGTCACCGGGCTCCGGGTCGGCCGGGAGCAGCAGGACGTGGGCTCCGTCGTACGGCCCGGCCAGCGGGGTCTTCGAGTCCGGACCGCTCTCGGCCGCGGCCCGGGCCAGCTCCGGCAGCCGCACGGCGGGCGGGATCGCGGCGTCGACGGTGAGCAGCGCCAGGACGTGCGGCCGGGACAGGTCGTGCCCGATCGCCGCGGCCCGGTCCAGGACGGCCTGCGGCCGGACCGGGCCGCCGTCCCTGAGCAGGTCCCCGAGAAGATCGCCGGAAAGCCTGCTCTGCACGTAGAGCAGGTGCCGCTGCTGGAGCAGCAGCAAGGCGACGACCAGGGCGAACCGCTCGATGACCCGGAGCTGAACGGGCTCGGGGTCGCCGGGCGGATCGGCCACCCACAGCCGTCCGGCCAGCTCGCCGCCCACGACCACCGGCGCGGCCCAGAACCGCCCGGCCACGCCGGGCACCGGCACCCTGGCCACCGTGTACCGTCGGCCGGACGCCTCCTGGGCCTGCAGCGCGGCGCGGGCCGCGCGCGCCCGGCGCGCCGCCGCGGAGGGGGGCGGCGGCGTTAACCGAGCGGACGATCTCGCTCACGGCGGACATCCACGACCGCAGCGAGGCCGGCACCTCCGGCACGCCCGTACTGGCCCATCCTAGCCCGAGTTTCCGATGATCATGCTGACGTGATCACGTTTCCGCTGCTCAGGTACCATACCGAGGCTGGTTTGGGCGTATGACCTAACCAGCAGG
>Ga0335076_10006912_pt1 | contig 11443 bp, 10 predicted proteins | sample Lox_Sample_25_FD_206717 | JGI IMG/M metagenome (GOLD analysis project Ga0335076, IMG submission 206717) | Soil microbial communities from Loxahatchee National Wildlife Refuge, Florida, United States - Lox_Sample_2.5 | ecosystem: Environmental > Terrestrial > Soil > Wetlands | place: USA... | reverse complement strand
CCGACGTGATGTTGACGATGCGGCCGAACCTTCTGTTTACCATGCCGTCGAGGACTTTCCGTAGCAGGTGGACTGGTGCCCAGAAGTGGAGGTCGAGGGCCTCGGCGAGGTCGTCGTTAGTTAGCTGTTCGAGCCGTCCCGGACGAGGGCCGCGGTTGTTCGTGACGAGGATGTCGGGCTCGGTGCATGCCTCGAGGAGCGCCCTCCTGCCGTCGTCGGTCATCAGGTCCGCAGCGACGCCGTGCGCGGGGAGGACGGCTCGATCGCTGACCAGCTTCACAGCCGCTGCGAGCGTGCCGGGGTCGCGTCCATTGAGCCAGACCTCGACGCCCTCCTCTGCTAGCGCGAGTGCGCAGGCCAGGCCAATTCCCTGGCTCGAGGCGCAGACGATCGCCCTTTTACCTGCGATTCCCAGATCCACGTCTTCTCCGTCTCATACGAACTCCAGGTAGCAGAACTGTTCGCTGTCCTTGCCCGACGCTCTGTGGCTCCCGGGTGGGCGGTGGTGTGGCCGGTCATGGGGTGCTTTGTGGTGCTGGCGCGAGGGCGTGGGCGAGTTCCGTGTCGATCTTTTTGAGTGTGTTCACATAGTCGGCTAGCAGTTCCTTCGCGTCGGTGAGCTGCCCCTCGGCGTCGACGTCGTCTGCGGAGATCCTGATTTCCGCGGTGGTCTTGATGATGCGCATGTGCAGGCCCTGGAGCACTGTGCGGATCTGGTCGGCCGCCTTGCGCCCGCCCCGGGTTCCGTAGGTTACGAGCGCCGCCGGCTTGTCTCGCCATTCGGCGTAGAGGAAGTCCAGGGCGTTCTTCAGCGGGGCCGGGTAGCCCCAGTTGTACTGGGGGAAGACCAGGACGAACGCCCCGAAGGAGCTTATGAGCCTGCTCCAGGAGCGGGTGTGGTCGTGTGCGTAGCGGCCGAGCGCCGGCTTGGCGGGCTCGTCGAGGAATGGCAGGTCGATCTCCGCGAGGTCCACCAGCGTGTAGGACAGGGGGCTGCCTCCGCTCAGGTGCTCCTGCACCAGCCTGGCGATCTCCGGGCAGATCCGGTTGGTGCGCGTGCTGCCGACGATCACGCCGACGCGCGCTGACGGCGGTGATCCGGCAGCTGCGACTTCGGCTCCCGCGCCCTGGGCTGGGCCGCCACCGGCGTCGGTCATTGTCACCTCGTGTTCAGTCAGCGGCCGCGGAAGGATGCGTGCGCGCCATCGGCGGGGAGGCCCTTGTTCTCGGATGTCGGAGCGCCGCTCCGGAGAAGGATTGTTCGACATAGTGATCCCGTTCCCGGCCTTGGCTCAACATGGAGATATCTGACCGTGTGCGGCTAAGTGTAGAACAATCTCTGGCTCGGGGCAATGGCTGGCCTGTCGCCGGGATACGCGAGCCGGGGGCCCCGGTCCGCCTGCCGCTGGTCGCGGGAAAGTGCTGCCAGCTCTGTTCGCGCTTGTCTCGCAGGTTCTGTCGCTGGTTCCGCGTCCGCAGCGGCAGCGGGTCGGCCGGCTGCCTGCGCGGGCCGGGATATTGTTGGACGAAAATCAAGCGCAGACTATTGCTGTTCGGTTTCAGGGCTGTTACGCTGCCGTGCAGATTGTTCTACAGTTTGGTTATCGGGATGTCGCGGACAAGACTCCGGCCGGGCCGTCAGGGCCCGCCGCTTGTCCGCCGGTCCACGGTGAAGGCACCAGCAAGGGATGGGCATGGCAGTCACGTCACGGCTCAACAGGGTCATCGGCATGCTCGAGACAGGGCAGCGGACCTTCGCGGCGTTCGCTTCCGCCGACCCGGCGGCGGCCGTCGAGTTCAGCACGACCAGATACGACGCCCTCGTGTTCGAGATGGAGCACAAGGCGTGGGATATCGCCGCGCTCAGGGACAGCTTTCAGTACCTGCTGAACAGGAAGCAGGTCTTCGAGGCCGAGACGCTGGCTCCGGCGATCACCCCGATCGTGCGGATCCCGCCGAACGGCAGCGAGAAGGCGCAGTGGCATGCGAAGCAGGCCCTCGACCTAGGCGCGTTCGGCATCGTGTGGCCGCACATCTCGACGGTCGAAGAGGCGTACAACGCCGTGGCAGCGTGCCGCTATCCCAAACTGCGCGGCCACCCGCGCTATGAGCCGGCGGGCGCACGGGGGGACGGCCCGGCGGCGGCCTGCCGCTACTGGGGAGTGTCGAACGACGACTACTACGAGAAGAGCGACGTATGGCCGCTCGACCCCGGCGGCGAGATCCTCGTGGCCATCATGATCGAAGATGCCCAGGGCCTCGAGAACCTGCCCAAGATCCTGGGCGAGGTGCCCGGGATCGGGCTCGTGCTGATCGGTGAGGGAGACATGAGCCAGGAGCTCGGGTTTCCCCGGCAGTACGACCACCCTCGCATGCTGGAGTGCAAACGCCGGGTCATCGAGTGCTGCGCCGAGCACGACGTCGCGGTGGGACACCCGCACGTCACCGACGCGAACCTGGAGCAAGTGCTCGAGGACGGCTACCGCTTCCTCATGACGGCCCCGGTTCGGACTTACCCCGCACTCGACAGAGGAAGGCGGCTGACCGGCCGTGCGTGAGGTCATCGCATCGAGCGGCGCAGCGACGAGAAGCCCGTCGGCGACGCCGCTGCCGGAGACGCAGTGAGGGAGTGTGCCACCAACCATGCCAGCTCGGAGAGAACCATGATCATCGACTGTCACGGTCACTTCACGACCGCCCCCCCTGCGCTCGGACAGTGGCGGGAGCAGCAGATCCACGCGTTCGAAGCGTCGGGCGGCCGGCTGTCAGCCGACGAGCTCCGGATCAGTGACGACGAGATCGTGACGGTCATCGAGCAGGGACAGCTCAAACTGCAGAAGGAGCGGGACACCGACCTCGTGCTCTTCTCGCCGGGTGCGGGGAAGATGGCCCACCACTACGGCGACGAAGAGACGAGCCTGGAGTGGTCACGGGCTAGCAATGACCTCATCAGCCGGGTCTGCCGGCTCTTCCCTGACAGGTTCGTGGGTGTCTGCCAGCTCCCGCAGTCGCCCGGGGCCCGGCTGGACGGCTCCGCACGGGAGCTGGAACGGTGTGTTGAGGAGCTGGGCTTCGTGGGGTGCCTGCTGAACCCGGACCCGTCGGACGGGTACTGGCAGTCTGCGCCGCTGACGGACAGGATGTACTACCCGCTGTACGAGAAGATGGCGGAGCTCGACGTTCCGGCGATGCCGCACGTCGCGATGTCGCGGAACCCGGCGGTCCAAGGCACGTGCGGGCACTACCTCGGCGGCGACACCGTGGTCTTCATGCAGCTCTGCATGTCCGACCTGTTCAAGGACTTCCCGACCCTGAAGCTCATCATCCCGCACGGCGGGGGCGCCGTCCCCTATCACTGGGGCCGCTACCGCGGCGTCATGCAGGACATGGGCCGGCCACCGCTGGAGGAACTGGTCCTGAAGAACGTGTTCTTCGACACGTGCGTGTACTACAAGAGGGGTCTTGAGCTCCTGATGGACACCGTGCCGACCGAGAACATCCTGTTCGCCTCCGAGATGATCGGCGCAGTGCGCGGCGTGGACCCGGAGACGGGCCACCGGTTCGACGATACGAAGTTCCTCGTGGACTCCATCACTTCGCTGGACGATGAGCAGCGCGATGCGATCTACGGCCGCAACGCGCTCCGGGTCTTCGGAAGGCTGGCGGGAGTCCTGAAAGCGAGAGGACGCGTCATCGAGGAGACGGAGACGGCCGACGGAGGCCGCCGGATCGGCTCAACGTCCGGACTGGGAAATGCCGAGGCTGCTGGAAGGTCCCAAAAACATGAAGGTCTATGAGGCGCTGGCCAGCGCGTTCGTCAACGAGGGGACGACGGACGTCTTCGGCATGATGGGCGACGCCAACATGCACTGGATGAACGAGCTCGCACGACGTGGCGTGAGGTTGTACGAAGTGCGCCACGAAGGTTCGGGCCTCGGCATGGCCGATGGCTGGGCCCGGGCGACAGGGCGCCCGGGCGTGGTGACGACGACCAGCGGTCCCGGCACGTCGCAGCTGGCCACCTCGATGCTCGCCGCGAGCCGGGCCCGGACGTCGCTCATCGCGTTCTGCGGCGAGACCGCCCGAGGGGACGAAGGTGCTGTCCAGTACCTCGACCAGCGACGCTTTGCCGCCGCGATCGAATGCGGGTTCGTCCACGTGACGCGTGCGGACCTCGCCGAGGACGCCGCGCAGCGGGCCTTCTACATGGCACGGACGGAGTCACGGCCGGTGATGCTGAGCGCCCCCGCAGACGTGCAGATGGAGGGGTACCAGGAGGGCAAACGGTATGTCCCGTCGTCTGAGCTGATCGACGAGACGCGGCTATTGCCTGATCCGGCGCGGATCCGGTCCGGCGCCGACATCATCGAAGCGAGCAGCAAGGTCGTGATCATCGTCGGGCGCGGAGCCCGGCGGGCGGGCGTCGCCGAGAAGGTCCTCCGGCTGCAGGAGCGCACGGGAGCCCTGCTTGCCACGACGCTCCAGGCGAAGAACTGGCTGCGGGGAAGGACCGAATACCACGCCGGGATTTCTGGGGGATACGGCAGCCAGGCGGCCATGGAGCTGCTCCGGGAGGCCGACTGCGTGATAGCGGTGGGCGCAAGCCTGAACAGCTATACGATCGCGCCCGGCCCGCTCTATCAGCAGGCCAAGTACGTGCAGATTGATAAGGCACCGCACGTCGTGATGGGGAACGGGAGGCTGGCGGACTGCTACGTCCGGGCCGATGCGGCTCCCGCATTGGCCGAGCTGATCGCCGTGCTGGACGAGCGAGCCGTCAAGATCGAGGGTTTCCACACCCCTCAGGTGCGAGGGCAGCTGTCCGCCTCAGAGCGGGAGCAGCAGGAGTACGAGCAGGAGCCGGATCGCGTCGACCCGCGTGAGGCGATTCGCGTCATCGACGCCGAGCTCCCCGAGGAGCTAGCGCTCGTTCTTGGCAGCGGCCACCAGGTGGACTTCGGCAACATGCTCTTCTCGCGACCAAGAGAGGTCCTGTCGAACTACGGGATGTTCGGCGCCATCGGCCAGGCCTCGCTGCTTGCGATCGGGACGATCGTGGCTAGAGGAGGGAAGCCTGCCTTCCTCGTCGAGGGGGATGCGAGCTTCCTGATGCACCTGCCGGAGTTCGAGACGGCCTGCAGGTACCGGCTGCCGATCCTGGCCATCATCATGAACGACGAGGGCCTCGGCGCAGAGTACCACAAGTCCCGCGCGCACGGTCTGGACGCGGACCTGGCGACGATACCGACGCCGGATCTCGGGCAGGTCGCGGTGGCCCTCGGCGGCAGTGGCGCGCTGGTGCGGACAACGTCGGAGCTAGTCGCAGCGTTGCGCGATTACGTAGGTAACCCTGCGCCCACCGTCATCGACGTCCGCATCACGAGAAGAGCGCTGAGCGCCCGCTATCGGCGCCTCGGGTATGGAGGTGACGAATGAGCACGGAGCGCGAGACGAGCCCCGCGACGAGGAGGGACCGCCTCACGTCGTTCACCGTCGTCCTTGGCGACTACCCGCACACCCGGCCGCTAAAGCGGGGATCGATCCTGCCTGACGGGGTGTCGTGCGACTTCGTGCAGGTGTCGCCGCTGTACGGGGCGTTCGCCAGGATGGTCCGTCATCTCGAGTTCGACGTCTGCGAGATGGCCCTGGCGACTTACCTACAGGCCCGCGAGGCGGGCATTCCGATCACGCTGCTGCCACTCGTGATGATCGGGGGCGATCACCATCAGTCGCTCACCCGGTGGCCCGATGCACCGGAAATCCGGCCGGAACAGCTCCCCGGCGAGCGGGTGGGGGTGCGCTCATACGGCCAGACGACCGGTCTTTGGGTACGCGGCGTCTTGCAGGAGGAGCACGGCATCGGAGCCGGGGATATGACCTGGGTCACCACCGAGGAATCCCACGTCGCGCAGTACCGCGACCCGGAGAACGTCGAGCTGGCCTCGGGCACCGTTTCGGAGCTGCTGCGCAAGGGCGACGTGGCTGCGGCCGTCCTGGGCCCCCGCGCCGTCGGGACGGGCACCGCGCAGCTCGTTCCGGTCATCCCCGACGCGCGAGCAGCGGGGCAAGCGTGGATCGAGCGGCACGGCACGATCCCCGTCAACCACGTAGTCGTGGTGCGCGACGATACGTTGCGGGCGCACCCCGAGGCCGTCAGGAGCCTCTACGGGGCCGCGCGGACCGCGATATCCGAGACGTCGCCGGAACGTGACCAGACTCCGCGCGGCCGCGTTATAGCCGCAGGCTGGAGCGACGCATTCGCGAGGTGCCTGGAGATCGCCGGCGTCTATGCCCTCCAGCAGCGCGTCGTCCGCTCGAAGGTAGACGTCGCGCAGATCGAGAAGGAGGCCGCCGTTGTCCAGGGATGAGCACGCGGCGGGGTGCCAGACGGCGGGTTTTCGGGACCGCCGGTCCGCCTACGCACGGGAGCCGAAGGTGTGGACTCCGGACCTCCTGGAGAAGGTCGAGTGGAGGAAGCGTGCGGCCGCCGAACCCTTCAGGGGGCTGGCCAACGCGCACGGCGTCACGCCCGGGCTGTTCCCGCTGAAGCAGACCGGCGCCGACGTGAGCGGAGCCACGAGGGCGGTGGAGGATTACCTCTCAAGCCTCACCGAAGCGGAGCTGGCCGAAGGGCGCTTCGCGATGGATCACCAATCGTGGCGCCACTGGGCGAACGGCGCAAGATACTTCCTGCGCCACGGCCTGTGCCTCGAGGACTTCGGTGAGGAGAAGCGGCACCTGGCCTTGGACGTCGTGCGCGCCAGCTTGAGTCATGCCGGGTTCACCCAGGTCACGGATCTCATGCACCTGAACAGGACGATCGGGGAACTGCGCGACGAGCTGGACCTCCTCAACGAGTGGCTGTACTGGTTCAGCGTCTACGGAACGCCTGAGAAGGGTGAGCCGTGGGGGTGGCAGCTCGACGGCCACCACGTGAACGTGAATTGCGTGTTCGTCGGCGACCAGGTGACGCTTACGCCGGCGTTCCTCGGTGCGGAGCCTGTCACTGCGGCCGGGGGAAAGTACGCGGGGACGCAGGCGTTCAGGCAGGAGGAGGCAGCGGGCTTCGAGTTCTTCGCGAACCTGAACGACGCGCAGCAAGCCGAGGCGAGGATCGCCGACACCCTTCCTCCCGATCTGTTCGCGGGCGCCTTCCGCGACAACTTCGAGCTGAACTACGAAGGACTGCGACTCGACAAGCTCAGCTCCGAGCAATTCGCGGCGGCGGTAGACCTGATCGGCCTCTACGTCGGGCGCGCTGCGGAGGGACACGCCCGCGCGCGCATGGCGGAGGTGCAGCAACACGCATCGCAGACCCACTTCGCCTGGGTGGGGGACGGGACTCCCGGCGGGGTCTTCTACTACCGCATCCATAGCCCGGTCATTCTGATCGAGTTCGAGCACCAGGCCGGTGTCCTGTTCGACAACGACGAGCCGTCGCGCCGGCACATCCATACGGTCGTCCGTACGCCGAACGGCAACGACTACGGGATCGACCTGCTGCGACAGCATCACGAGCGCCACCACGCCGGTCCGGATCGGCTGGCCGCCCGGGAACGCCGGACGGCCGGCCCTGACCGCGCAGACGGGAAAGGGAGGACAGATGGAACACGGTGAGGCAGGAGGAGGAGTCGAGAAATGAAACTCGTTCTGGGAAGGGACGACCTCGCGGACGCCGCCATGTCCGCGGCTGCCGAGGGCTTCGGAGTGGAGGTTGAGCGGCTGGACGTGCGCCCGGTTCACAACGCTTCACACGGTTTCGTGAACGACATGGCGGTCGACATGTGCGAAGTGGCGATCGTCACCATGCTCCAGGCAGCCTGCTACGACAAGCCAGTCGTGCTGCTCCCGATCACATCGCTCGGCCGTTACCAGCACCAGACCCTGGTTACGTGTGGTGACCTGTCGGTCGGCGACATCGAGGGAAGGTCAGTCGGGGTGCGGTCATGGAGCCAGACGACCGGGGTCTGGGTCCGCGGGTTCCTGAGCGAGCAGTACGGGGTCGATCTGCGCAAGGTCGACTGGTTCGTCTATGAGGGCAGCCACGTCGCGGAGTACTCGGACCCGTCATGGGTTCGGCGGGCCGCCGATGGCGCGGTCCTGCAGAAGGAGTTTCTCGAGGGGCGCCTGGACTACGGCATCATGGGCAACGAGCTCCCGGTGGACGACCGGGTTCATCCGGCGATCGCGAACGTGGATGAGGTCGCCCAGGCCTGGGCGGTGGAGAAGGGGTTCGCGCCGATCAACCACGTCCTTGCGGTGAGCACCGCAGCGGCCCGCGAGCACCCCGACGTCATCTGCGCCATGTACGACGCGATGTGCCGGGTGCTGGCGGTGGAGCCCGCCACTGCGCCCGTGCCGCTGTGCCCAACGGGCTTTGACGGGCTCCGGGCTCCGCTGTCGCTGGCAGCCGAGTTCGCTGTTGAGCAGGAGGTGCTGTCCCGGAAGGTGTTGTTCGGCGAGCTGGTGGAGCAGTCGTGCGAAGCGCTCGGCGTGCCGCAGTCGCGACTGGGCGGATAAGGCGCGGGCGCGCCGCGGCAGGCGCCGGCCCGCCAGGGCGCCGTACGTCGCCAGGCCCTGAGAAGGTCCGATCGAAAGGCAAGGAATGTCTAAGCTCTCCGTCGCTCTCGGCGACTACCCGCACGTGAAGGCGCTGCTTGCTGGCGAGGTGCCAGTGGATGGCTATGAGGTCCAGGAGGTCGAGGTCAAACCGATCATCGGCGCGTACAGGCGCATGATCCGGGATCTCGAGTTCGACGTGTGCGAGCTGGCTCCGGTCTCGTATGCGATGGCGTTGCAGGCGGGGAGACCGCTCACGGCAATCCCCGTGTTCCTGAACCGTCGCTTCCACCACGCCGACATTCAGTGCGCGGCCGGATCCGGGATCGTGGTCCCGAAAGACTTGCAGGGCCGCCGCGTCGGCGTGCGCGCGTACTCGGTGAGCACCGGGGTGTGGGGCCGGGGCGTACTCATGGAGCAGTACGGTGTCGACAACTCGAAGATCACCTGGGTCGTCGACGACGATGACCACATCGAAGGCCACGCGCCGGACAACGTGGAGCGCGTGACGGACGGACGCTCGCTCGGCGCCCTGCTGCGCTCCGGGGAGATCGACGCCGCGTTCACCGGGAACGCCGGGACCGGGCGGGCCGGTGCGCCGAGGGCCGGCTGGACGGCGGTGGCCGACAGCGGTGATGCGGCGGACGGGGAGGCGTATCCGCTTTTCGGGGACGCCGACGTGATCGCCAGGGACTGGTACCTCCGTACCGGCATCTACCCCCTGCACTCCATGATCACCCTCAGGGCCGACCTGGTGGACCGGGACCCCGCGTTGCCGACTGCGCTGTACCGCGCGCTGGCGGAGAGCAAGCGACGCCAGCTCGCCCAGGACCCCGGGTGGAGCGCGCAGCCGCATCTCGCCCGGCAGGCACAGATGGTTGGCGGCGATCCCATCCCCTACGGCGTGAACACCAACGGGGAGAGCCTGCGTGCCCTGGAGCGGTTCGCTCGCGAGCAGGGCCTGATCAACGAGAAGCCGGAGATCGAGCTATTCGCCGAGGGCGACTATGCGCCTGCCTGAAGCCGCGTGCCGGACACCGCGCTACCGGCGTGGCCGGAGGCCCCGGTCACATAACGTCCCTGAGAGGGAAGCAACATGGATTTGACCGACACGCATTGCCACATCATTTCGCGGGACCAGTCGAAGTACCCCCGGACGCCGCTCGGGGGGAAGCAGTCGGACTGGGCCTCCTCGCGTCCGGTGACCGCGGAGGAGCTCGTCGCCTGGATGGACAAGGTCGGGATCGAGCGGGCTGTCCTCGTACAGGCCTCAACGGCATACGGCTACGACAACTCCTACGTCCTCGACAGCTGCGCGCGCTGGCCGGAGCGGTTCGTGGCGGTCGGGACCTTCGACCCGCTCGACGCGGACGCACCTTCCCGCCTCGAGGACGCGATCGGCCGCGCCGGCCTCGCGGGGGTCAGGCTTTTCACCACCGGCAGCACCATGACGAGCCAGGGTGAGTGGTTCGCCGCGAGCGAGACGTCCGACTTCTGGCGGGCCGCCGGTGAGCTCAACGTCACCGTCTGCCTCCAGATGCGCCTAGGCGCGGCGACGGCACAGCTGCGGTCGGTTCTCGAGCAGTTCCCGTCGGCCAAGGTGCTCCTCGACCACCTGGGCTATCCGGACATAGCGGCATCCCCCAGCGCCGCCGGCCGCCAGCTGGCCGAGCTGGGGCAGTACCCCGGGTTGCACCTCAAGCTCACCCACAGAAGCCTCGAGCCCCTGCGCGACGTCGGAAAAGAGGCCGTGGCGTTTCTCGATCCCGTCGTCGAGGCATTCGGCGCCGAGCGGATCGCATGGGGTTCGAACTTCCCGGCGGCCGAGCAGCCGCTGGCCGAGCTCGTCGACCTAGCGACAAACGTTCTGGAAGTGCTGCCAGAGAGCACACGGGCACAGATATTTACCGGAACGGCACGACGTCTCTACCATGCCCTCGGCAAGGAGGCCGCATCATGACCGCAGAAAGCCCGCGAGGGACGGGAACAGCGGCGGTGAACTCGCCGGAAAAACACGACCAGCCCGGCACTACCGAGATCCTGAACCTAAACGACGTAACCCTGCGGTTCCCCGGTGCGCAGCGACCGGCGATACAGCACGTCAGCTTCCGGGTCTCGCAGGGAAAGTTCGTCGCGGTCATCGGACCGAGCGGGTGCGGCAAGAGCACCATCCTCAACCTATCCGCCGGCCTGATCAAGCCAACGCGCGGCGAGGTCCGGTTCAACGGAAGGCGCGTGCGCGAGGTCAACACCGACGCCGCGTACATCACTCAGGCCGCAAATCTCCTGCCCTGGCTGACGGTCAAGGGGAACATCGGTCTCGGGCTCAAGCTCCGCGGGTTCCCGCAAGAGCAGCGCGAGGACCGGATCGCCGGCTGGATCGACCTGGTAGGGCTGAACGGCTTCGAGGACAACTTCCCCCGGGAACTGTCCGGAGGCATGCAGAAGAGGTGCTCCATAGCGCGAGCCCTCATCTACGACCCGTCGATCGTTCTCATGGACGAGCCCTTCGGCCCGTTGGACGCCATCCTGCGGCTCCGGCTCCAGCAAGAGCTGCTGAACATCTGGGATTCCAACAGCGGGACCGTCGTCTTCGTCACCCACGACCTGACCGAGGCGATCTGCCTGGCCGACGAGGTGGTCGTGATGAGCCGCGGACCTGGCACCGTCCGGGGCGTGGTCCCGGTACCGATCCCGAGACCGAGAGACGTCGTCTCCGTCATGGAATCGCATGAGTTCGCGGAGCTCCACGACGAGCTGTGGGAGCTCTTCAAGTCGGAGATCGGGCCACCGAAGGGCGCCTGATCTCACGTTCCGCGCATCGGGAGGAGCCCGACGCAATCCAAGAGACCACCTCTTAGGGGTTGATCGTGTGACCAGATTC
>Ga0335076_10006909_pt1 | contig 11444 bp, 12 predicted proteins | sample Lox_Sample_25_FD_206717 | JGI IMG/M metagenome (GOLD analysis project Ga0335076, IMG submission 206717) | Soil microbial communities from Loxahatchee National Wildlife Refuge, Florida, United States - Lox_Sample_2.5 | ecosystem: Environmental > Terrestrial > Soil > Wetlands | place: USA... | reverse complement strand
CGGTGGGCGTATTCCAGCGCCAGGCTGGTCTTGCCCGCGCCACCTAGCCCGGTCAGGGCCACCATCTGCGGCCTGGTGTCATCGGCCCCGCCCCGCCGGGTACCTAGCTCGGCCAGCAGCTCCTCCCGCCCGGCCAGGAACACCGGCCGCGGCGCCAGCCGCGGCGCCCGGCCCGCCGCCATCGGACCGGCCCGCCGCCTTTCCCGCTTGTCCAGCTCGCCCTGGACCCCGGTGCTCAGCCCCTGGATAAAGCCCTGCAGATCGCTGAACTCCGCCGCCCGCACCTGGCGGGCAACCTCAGCCCGGAACGCGAGCACCAGCGGCGCCCGCACCGGGTCCTCCAGATCCGACAGGCGCACATCGGGGATGCTCGTGCGCAGCAGCGCCACCCGCGGAATGCCGCACTGCCCGGCCCGCCGGAACTCCAGCTGCGTGATCGACAGGCCCTCCGGATCGTCCTTTGCCGGCTGGAACCCGTACCGGTGTCCCAGAATCAGCACATACAGGTCACACCCGGCGACATCATCCAGGCAGCTACCCCGCAGCGTATCGCTGTCGGGCAGGTAGCTGTCGACCGCCTGATGGTGCGCCAGCCGCAGCCAGTCCAGCACCGCCCGCCGCTCCTCTTTCAGGTCGGCGACCGTGGACGACACATAGACCCAGGCATGCGCACGCCACGGTGCCCGTCCGCCTCCGCTCAGGGACCGGGGTGCGGAGGGTTTTGGAACGGGATCCGGCGTTAGCGTCTTCTCGCAGGTCTGTCGGCCGTCCCGGAATCCCTACGCGCTGAACGGCGCGGACTGCCGCGAGGTGATCGTGGAGACCGCGGAGAATCGGTGACCGCGATCGCCGCGCACCTGAAGGTCGGGCGTTCGACGCTGTACCGGGCGCTGGCGCCCGGGCAGGACGGCGCCGGCAGGCCGGCCGGCAACGGGCCGTCGCCGCGCAGCTCGCACGCGACGGTCGCGACCGGATGCTGACATGCCCAGCGACCTGGCCGCGGCAGCCGCCGATGACCCGCCGGCCGTCGTGCGCAGCTGGCCGGGCGGTGCGGCGGGTTATTCCTCGTCATCGGGGTCGTCGGGTGCCTCGGGATCGCGCAGCGCGCGGCGGGCGGCGCCCGGTCCCGGGCGATAAAACGAGTACCGCCCGATGTCACCCTACCTGCGCGGCCACATCAGCAGGTTTGGTGCCTACGCCACCGACGACCTCACCCGCCGGCCCGAGGCCTTCAACCCCGTCCTCAAGGAGGTCGACTTCACTGCGCCGGCCCTGGCCGCCTGAGCCTTCAGCCAGGGTGAACCCGGCGCCTTCTGAGCAACGGTAAGAAACGTGTCACCAGCCGCAAACGAGCGTGACCGCGCTAGTCAGGAGCGGCGTTGCTTCCATGAGCCGGCGAGGATGCCGGTAACAATGGACCTGTCGGCACGGCGAATCATGGAAACAGCAGTCTCATCGGGGCGGCCGAACTGGCCTGGCGGCCAGCCCTCGACGACCCCAGCCGCATCGAGAGGCCGTGTTCACCAACCCAGGCCGTCCGGTGAGGCGGACCGCATTGACACTAAGTAATACTAGGCATAGGTTTCCTTGGTATGGACCGTGAACGGCTCAAGGGCAACCTGGATCTGCTGCTGCTGTCGGTGCTCTCCGCCGGGCCAGCGCACGGGTACGCGATCATCTCGGAGCTGCGCGACCGCAGCGGGGGAATGTTCGACCTCCCGGAGGGGACCATTTACCCGGCCCTGCACCGGCTGGAAGACTCCGGCTTGCTGGCCAGCTCCTGGGCGCAGGCCGGGGGGCGGCGCCGCCGCGTCTACGGGCTGACCGACAAGGGGGCCGCCGCCCTGGCCGCCGAGCAGAGCGACTGGCGGAAGTTCGCCAGCGGCGTCCAGGCGGTGCTGGGACGGCCGGCCGTGAGCCGTCCCCGCCGTGTTACCGCGGCGCCGGGGTGGTCGTCATGAGCCGGGCGAGCCACGAAAGGGACCCGATAGGGGAGTACCTCAACCAGTTGCGGGCGGGCCTGCGTACCGGCCTGCAGGAGGCCGAGCTCATCGTGGCCGAGGCCGAAGATCACCTGCGCGAGACCGCCGCCGCCGGGCTGGCGACCGGGATGACCGAACGGGAGGCGCAGGAGGCGGCCATCTCCAGCTTCGGGCCGGTGCGGGTCGTCGTCCGCGCGCACCACGCGCGCCGCGGCTGGCTCGCCGCTGCCGGGCAGGGCAGCCTGGCGGCCTGGAAGCTGGCCTCCATCTTGCTGCTGACGTCGGGCGTCACCGGCCTGGCGATCGCCGCCATCCTGACGATCTGGCCGCCCGCCGTGGTGCTGCCGCGCGGCGTGCCGGCCCGGGTCCCCGCGCCCATCTTCCTCGGCGTGAGTGACTCCCTGTGGCTGGCGTGGGCCGCCGCGGCCGCCGGCGGCGCGATCCTGCTGGCGGGCTGCGCTGTGACCCTCCGCCGCCGGCGGCGGCGCGGACGCGGGATGCTGCTCGGCGGCTTGTTCCCGGTGGTGGCGGCGGGCTTCTTCGGCGTCATCGCGCTGGCGCTCACCGCGCTGAAGGCGAGCGGCGTGAGGGTGCCCGGTCCCGTTCCCGTTCCCGGCGGCGCCGCCGTCGCCTTCCTGGCCCTGGCCGTCGGCTACGCCATCGGGATGGCCCGGACGCTCCGCCGCCAGTCGCGTGGCCAGGCAGGCGCGTTCGGCCGCGTTCTGGGTAACCGCTAGCGCGGCCTCGTAGGTGCTGCCGCTTCGCTGGTGCGGCCCAGGCGCCGGAGCAGATCGGCCCGGTGCCGACGATGAGCCCGGACGCTGCGGGCCCGGGCGTTCGGTGCGGCTGCGCCTGTCTCGAAGGCCCCTCGCAATAGCGTTCGTGCTCGCGTTGATCCTGCCGGAACCCGGAGGACATCTGAAGGAGACCAGATGCACGCCGACATCCCTCCAGCGCGGCTGACCCGCTCACGGCGAGCGCACCTGCTCGCCGCCGCACTGCTGCTGAGCGGGGTCTTGGTCGCAGGATGCACGGGAAGCTCGGGCAGCCCGGCCGCGGCACCGCCGCGAGCCGCGGCTACCCCGGCGTCGAGTACGGTTTCCGACTGCCTGCCCTCCCCGGCCTCCTGCTATGCCCCGCGCCAGTTCCGGGTCGCGTATGGCATCCAGCCCTTGCTGGACAGCGAGACCGACGGCCGCGGCGAGACGGTGACGGTCCTTTCCCCTGCCCCGTCCCCCAGCGCCCCGGCAGGCCCGCATCGTGGCAGCAATCAACTCCCGGCTGCCACCGATATCCGCCAGGATCTGCAGGCATTTGACAGCGAGTTCGGGCTGCCCGCCGCGCGGATCCAGGTCGTGACCACCCTCGCCGGGGCAGCCTCGCCATGGCAGGCGACCGGCGAGGAGGTCCAGGACTTCGAGATCGTGCACGCGGTCGCCCCCGCCGCCACCCTCCGGGTGGTCCTGCTGCCCTCTGACGTTCTGAAGAGCGCCGCGAACGCGACGGCGGACATGATCGCCGCGTTGCGGCTGGCCGTCTCCGGCACCGACGTGGCCTCGATCAGCTGGAGCCTGGGGGAGCACTACTTCACCACGGCCCAGGTGGCCCAGATGCACTCCATCCTGCTGGCAGCGGCCGACCGCCACGTCACGGTGGTCGCCAGCTCCGGCGACGCGGGCGCGTCCAGCGATCCTCGGTGGGGCGTGCCGGTCAAGGAGGTCAGCCTCCCGGCCTCCGACCCGCTCGTGCTGGCCGTCGGCGGCACCACGCTCACCGCGAATCCCTCGGCCGGCGCCTACACCGGAGAGACCGCCTGGGGAGGCGAGACCACCAGCTTTGTTCAGACCGGCGAAGGATCGGGAGGCGGCTTCAGCCACCTGTACGCCCGTCCCGCGTATCAGGATGGCGTCCCCGGGATGTCAACGATGAGGGGCGTGCCCGACGTGGCCGGTGCCGCTGGCGGGCCGGTCGCCGGCCTCTCGCTGGTCTTCGCCGGCGACGGCAAGACATGGATCGTCCCGGCCGGCGGCACCAGCGCCTCCGCGCCGCTGTGGGGAGGACTCATCGCGCTGGCCGGCCAGTACGCCCGTCACGACCTCGGCTTCGTTAACCCCGCCATCTACCGCATCGCCCGCAGCTCCAGCTACCGCAAGGCATTCCACGACGTAACTATCGGCAGCAACACTGTGACCATAGGCACCGTCACGGTCACCGGTTACCAGGCCGGTCCCGGATGGGACCCGGTGACGGGCTGGGGAAGCCCCGACGCGCAGGTGCTCGTCCCCCTGCTGGCCCGCTAACCAGCCGCAGCGAACTCGAAGGCCTCTCTTCCCGGGGGCCGGCACCCCCGCGTATCGACCGCCGAGCACAGCCGCTCACCGAGATTCCCGACGTCTGGCGGACTGGCTGGCAGGGCCCTCGCTAGCCGCGTTCCGAACGCAGCGCGGCTCAGGTAGCTGAGCAGGCTCAACGCAATCGCGTGTACCTGGCGGCTGTTGCTTACCCGAGAACGCGACAGGTCGCGAGCCGGACGCGGTAGTCCGGAAAAGCAAGCAGGCCGCCCGGGAGCTGGCCGACGCGCCCGGCGTCTCTTACTCGGTCGCGGCACGCAAGCTCGTCGGCCCGCGCCGCGCCACGGCAACTGCCACCCGCGAGGAAAAGCGCTGGCGGATCGTCACCCCGAGACCGCCAGGCGCGGCGGCGGCACGCTCTCGTGGCGGGCCGCCGTCCCGTGGGACGACCGGGACACCTTCATCGAGCAGGCCGGCTGCGAGCTCGACAGCTACGGGTGGGCAGCCGACGCCTAGCCCGCCGAGATCATCACCGCGATGACGATCCCGCTCACCCGCAGCATCAACGGGCACCTGATCGACGAGGCCGAGCGGCTGCACAAGGCCGCCGGGGTGACCTACCACACGGCGCACCATACCTACATCGCGGCCGTCGCCGCCACCGTCGAGGCCGCGGGCATCGTCATCGGGGACGTCGACAGCGACGGCGACGAGCCGCGCGGCGGCAGCTTCCGCATCGGCGGCGATCTGAGCGACCTCTGGGACGACGAAGAGGGCTACGGCCCCTCTACCGTCATCCAGTGCCGCGAGGACCGCGGCTGGTACCACATCTTCTTCTCCGACTCCCAGGCCGCGCTCGGCGACTACGCCGACGACCTCCCCGGCCTTCCGCTCGTGGCCACGCCCGAGCAGGGCGCGGAAGACGTTGCCGTGCCAGCAGAACCACTTCAGCCGGCCCAGCTGGGCGCTGACCTCGCCGGCGAGGCCAGCCGGCGGCCGGTCCGGGTATTCGGGGTCCGGCGCCGGCAGCGGCAGCGACTTGGCCATGTTGGTCATCACGGTGATCCGCATGGTCAGGTGGAACCAGTCGAGCAGGTACTCGGCCTGGGCGTTGAGGCAGCATCGGCAGGTACAGTGCCACCAGCGGGGACTCGCGAGGCGCAGCACGCCGGACAGGCTGCGCACCACGATCGTGCGCGTGTCTTTGTGCCGGCGGGCCCGTCCGCAATCCGGGCAGGCCACCTGTTCGGTGATCGCGGTCGTGGCCTGCTGTCCGGCCACGGTGTCTTGCACCGCCGCCAGCAGATCCTTCGCCTCGGCGAGCTCCAGGCCGAGGGTGTCCGGAGCCAGGTCGTCGCGGTCCAAGGTGAACACCTCCCGGACCACGGGCGAGGCCTCGGTGTCGTCGTCGGGGTGCATGATCACCTGCACGCTGACCTTCATGCCCGGCTCCCCTCCGCGACGGCCTGCACGCCCGCGGCAAGGCCGCGGAGACCCTGATTGCAGGCCCGGCGGCTGAAACGCTCCACGCCCAGCAGCCGCAGCAAGGCGGCCAGCTCCTCGGGCCATCCCAGTCCTCGGGCGGGCCGGCGCGCCGACCGCCCGTGCACCGTGGGTAGGCCCGCCCCGGCTGGGCGCAGGCAATCTGCTCGACGCGCAGGTCCACCCGCCAGGCAGCGGAGAAGTTGTACTCGTAGACGAACCGCTCGCCCTCGCGCAGGCCCAGGTCGGCGAGGCGAACCTGGCGGGCGTCGTCGCGGAAGCCCGGCCCGCCGGCGTAGGAGATGCCGTACTCGGTGGTATCGGCGCCCACTTCCAGCCGCCGCCAGATCAGCGGGCTGATCCCGGCGATCACCACCCGGAGCCGGTAGACGTCCATGCCGGGCCAAGAAGAAGTGTCAGTCATCACGCCATCTTGGCCCGGCGGCGCTCTGGCCGGGCGGTCTACGATGACGCCGGCACGGGCGGGGACAGGTATTGGTACAGGGTCTGGCGGCTGATGCCGAACTCCCGCGCCAGGCCCGCAGCGCCTGCTTGGTCATGCAGACCTCGGTCACCTCGGCCTCGCCGCGTAGCCTCCCCCACTTTGTCCCGCTCTCCGAAAAGACTGCATTGCGCACGGGATCGAATACGTCCGGTCCTGCCGTGCTCGTCGACCTCGCCGTCTGCGGCGGCCAGGGCTGGTAACTAACGCCCTCGCCCACCTCCGGGAACTGCCCGCGAGCCACGGCATCGAACCGAGCCAGGGGATCAGCCCGTGCCATCCGGGACAGCAGGCCCTCGCCGGCTAGATGGAGGATCCCGGCGAGGACCACGTGTTGTACCTGTTCGAGTTCGACCTGCTGCCGCGGATCCGCAACTTCAAGGACCGCGTGTTCTTCCGGCCCGATCCCGAGGTCACCTGGAGGTGCGGCCGGAATACGGCATGAAAGGGCCGCGCGGGCACGGGGTGATCGCTAAGGGACCCCCGGGCCATCGGAAGACCCTACCGCGCTCGGGCCTGCTCCAGGTTCGACTGGTGGACGGGGAGCCAGTCTCGACCGTAGGTCGCATCCGGCCCCAGACGCGCGTCGACCGGTTCCTCTCCTCGCCGCAGCGCGTCGATGTAGGCATGATCGGCGGCGAGGCGGGCCGCCACCTCGGGGCCCTCGGCAACGGCGCCGTGGCCGGGGACCAGCACATCGACGTGCCTGGCGGCCTCACCCAGCCGGTCGAGTGCCGTCTCATAGGCGCCCACCTGACCGGGGCGGCGAGGGTCGAGGAGCGGGATCAGGACGTCGGAGAGCATGTCGCCAGCGAGCAGGACGCCACGGTCCGCGAGGAGGACCGCGGCGTGGCCGATGGCGTGCGCCTGATGCTCGACGATCTCGCCCGGCACGGGTCCGCCGTCCGCGGGCAGCGGGACAACGAGCCCGAACAGCTCGAGGGGGATGCCCGACGCGCTCTCCGCCGCCATCTTCTGCCCGCGCTCCCGGGCTTCACTGGCAGCGCGGGCGCCGCCGGGGGTGGCGTAGCGCGGCACGTCGCGGAACCGGGGATGCCAGAGCAGGTGATCCCAGTGGGGATGGGTGGAGAACCCGGCTACCACCGGAATGCCGAGCCGGTCCAGGTCGTCGGCGAGCTGGTTCAGATCGGAACCATCGATGCCGGGATCGACCAGGATCAACCCACCCTCTCCGCGCACCGCGATGGCATTGCTCAAGACCCACGCGCTCTGCCGGACCCAGACACCGTCGGCCACCTGATTCAGCATGGGTTCACTCTGTCAGGTATCTCCGCCCGGGCGTAAGAGGAGAGCCCGCTCGCACTCGTTGGGGTCTGAGGAAGAGCCGCGCAGTATCCTCCGCTAGGCGTTAGCTGGCTTCCTTGCGGGCTCGGTAGGCCCGGGCCTGGCAGGAGCGTGAGCAGTAGTCGCGAGGCAGGCCGGTAGAGGCGCGTTCGACCGGGTCGCCGCATACGATGCACCGAGGGTTTCGTCACACGCTGCCGCTAGTTCGGGTTTCGTCACAGCCGGAGCAAGCCGCCGTTGTGGCCGCGATCGGCGTGCTGCTGGGCATGATCGGCGCGACCGAACTGCGCCAGGCCCGCCGCGAGAGCAGCTGCTGACCGGATCCTGCGGCGGGGGCGCGGCGGGGTTCTTGCTTTACATAATGTCCATTATCGGCGTTGAAGGGGGACTGCATGCCCGGTGTCCTCTGCCAAATTGTCCTGTCTCACAGAAACATGTCGAATCTCAGCCATCATGTCGGAACGCGTATCGAACGACGGACTCCTACGACAAGAACCCTCCTACGACAAGAACCTGAGACGGGGCGTCGCAGCCCGTCATGTCGTGCAGTGTCCCGGGCGCTGGGTGTCCATCGGGACGCGAAATTCGCTGTAGACACTTGAGGTGACTTGTATCTCTACATTCGACGCCATCCGCACGGAGCGGCTGGTCATGCGGCGCTGGCTCGAGCGACCGCGCGCCGTTCGCCGACGCGCTGACCCGGCGCGGTGGTACCCTCACATGATGTCGTACCCCCTCCCCCATGACGACTGGGTCCTCGACGAGGCCGAGGCCCTGCTGGGTGCGGATGGGCACCGGGAGCATCTAGCACGCGTCGTAGGCGACCTCCGGAGCGGTAAGATCCAGCCTGTTGGCAACACGACCGCGCGCGCCCGGATCGAGCAGGGCATCGGCGACCGCGACACGCGGTGACGTGGCCCGCCAGCATCGTCGGCTCCTGTGCGTAGCAGGCAGGGTAAACTCCCCGCCTCTCCCAGGTCAGCCAGCGGCACGCCAGTCGTCGGTGTCAGCCCGGACGGCGAGTTCCTCCAAGCCGCCGGACCCGGCCAGTAGACCGGCCGGCCGTCCCGGCGCCGCCGGGTGACGTGGCCGACCCTGGCCAGGGCCCAACCTCCCGGCCGACCGCTGAGCCCGTACCGTGCGAGCACTAGGTCGTCACCTGGTCGAGCCACCAACTCGCCTCCGCGAAGTCCGCGTCTTCCCGGTCACGAAACCACCTCGATCGGCGCCGACAACCTTGCTGCCTCGGCTACGTCAACACCCTGATGATCCAGGACACCCTCGCCGAGCCGGAATGGGCGGACAGGCTCGGCGACGCCGACCGCCGCGGGCTCACCCCGCTGTTCACCGTCAACATGACGCCCTACGGCGAGATCCAGCTCAACCTCGACCGGCGCCTTGACCTGGCCGAGGGCAGCCGTCGGTGAGGAAGGTGACCTGCTGGCTGGCGGCCATCCCTGGGCCGTAGTCTCTCGTATTCGAACGGGGCTGACGTGCGGAAACGACTGCACATGTCCGGTTGACCGAGTCCTGCACTCCAGGCCCGGAGCCGCGTGGCGCCGGCCTCTTTGGCATCACCGTGCCCGGTCGCCCGTGGTGGTTGGCAGGGCCGATCTTCAACTCTCGGTCGCTGACCACTACTTCTCCTGGCAGTCGACCTCTACGCTGCTCGTGACGCCTTTGGTCACGGTGACCGGTCCCGGGGCCTTGCAGTCGGCGGTGCCTCTTTCGTACTGCGGACTCTGCCCTGAGACGGTGTATGTACCCACGGATGCGGGTACCGAGAATCGACCGTTCGCACCGGCAGTAAAGGAGTACCTCGCCCCGTTCGACTCATGGAGGGTGACTTGTCCGCTTAGGGCTTGCTAATCAATAACACGCTGATTAGCTTTGCCGTCCGGCGCACCGCTGGGAGTTGCCGTCGTTATGACGCGAGGTCGATGACGAGGCCGTTGCAGTAGTGGGTGAACCCGCACCGCGCGGCAACCGCGATCGAGGCTGTGTTACGCTGCCATGCCCGGTACTGGACGACTGCGTGCCGGTTCAGGCCTTCCCGGGCGGCTGCGGTGACGACCATGCCGGCCAGCCCGCGGCCGCGGGCCTGAGGATCGGTGAGCACGCCGATGGCGGGCATTCCGTGCCACATGCCGAGGCAGGCCACGGCCAGCAGTTCGCCGTCCTCGAGGTAACCGAACGCGGGCAGCCCGGTGGTGCCGCTTTCCTCCCGCTCGGCCTGGGGTGTCCGCTCGTGCAGGGCGGTGAGCATCGGCAGGTCTGGTTCGCGCAGCGGGCGCACGGCGCGGCGTGGCGCCCGGCCGGGCGTCTGGGCGGTGGCGTAGCCGTACCAGGCGGGTCCCAGCACACGGCCCGCTCGCGGCCCTAGCGCGGCGGCGAGGTGCTGGCCTTCGGCCAGGTCGCTGCGGCTGGCCCGCACCGCCGCGTGCAGTGCGGGCAGCACCTGGGCCGGCCCGTACACGATCGGGGCGGCCGCGCCCTCGACGGCGACGACTCCCACGTGGCTGACATGGCCCAGGGCGAACACCCCGCCCTCGCGCACTGCGGCAACGGGCACGCGCAGCACTCCGGCCCACCAGTGGTCCACGTCAGCGCGCCAGTCTTGCACTGTCACCGCGCTACTCCGGGCGGGGGATGAGGTTGTAGTTCCACTCGCCGTGGAAGCCGTGGCGCCTGACCGCCCGCTTCTCCAGGTTCTTCATGTCCCGGTCGGAGACCTTGATCCCGCTGGGGTAGCTGCCGGTGTCCAGTTCGGCGGTGCCAACGTTCACCCAGCCGGCGTTGGCGGCGATGTCGTAGCCGTGGGGGATCGCCTTGCCCAGCTGCTTGTCCATGAAGTCATGCACGCGTACCTGCTCCGGCCCGCCTTTGGGCTGCCATTCGCGCCCGCCCCGCCCGGACCGCCCGGCCAGTTCCTTCTTCTTGGTGTCCGCGCTGATCACCGGGTCTCCGGCGTCCATATGCTGCCGAGCCTGGTCGTTGATGTAGCGGAACTGGGCATCCCGGTCGGGGTGGCCGGCTCCCTCGATCGTCTTGGCGTTGCCCTGCAGGCTGAAGTTCTCCTCCTTCAGCAAGGTGGCCACGGTCGGCGCCGACACCTGGTGCCCGCCCGCCGCCAGGTGGCGGGCCGACTTGGTCGTCCACGCAGCGGCGACTCCGGGTCCCCCCGCGACCCCGGTTCCACCAGCGCCAGCAGCGCCGGAACCAGCCCGGGGTCGGACTCGGCCACCGGCTTGCGGCCACCACCCGCACGCCGCACCCGCCCCGGCGGCTCCCCGCCCGTCTCCAGCTCGGCCACCCCCCGCGACACTGTCGCAGCGCTGACCCCGGCCACGCGCGCTACCATCTTGATCCCGCCACGGCCAAGCACGCGCGCCTCAGCGCCCATCGCCAGCCGCCGCTGGCGCTCATCCAGATGCGGGAACAGCTCCGGCACTCCCGGCTCACCCACCTCGGCGACCAGAATGTCAGCGCGCCCCTGCTGATGGCCATCTCCGGCCACAAGCAGCTCTCAACCCTGCAGCAGTACGTCAGGCCCAGCCAGGCCGCCGTCGCCGCGCTGATGGCCGCCACCGACCCCGGCCGCCGCCGCTAGCCAGCCGACCGACCCGGAACAGTGGGTTGACCTGCGGGAACTCCGCATATGGCGGCCATAGTTACCCTTATGGACAGGCCATCTTGAGCGACCGGCAACAATGGCCGCTGGCGGCCGGGAACGGCGGGTGCCGCGGCCGGCTCCGGGACGGGCTCAAGGCCGCACGCTGGCGGCCATGCCAGGGCGCTGCGCTCAGCGGTCGCTCGGCAAGACGTCCGGATGGACGAGGCGGTCGGGGGTGAGGAGAGCCGGCCTGAGGTGACGGTCGCGTA
>Ga0335076_10006908_pt1 | contig 11448 bp, 6 predicted proteins | sample Lox_Sample_25_FD_206717 | JGI IMG/M metagenome (GOLD analysis project Ga0335076, IMG submission 206717) | Soil microbial communities from Loxahatchee National Wildlife Refuge, Florida, United States - Lox_Sample_2.5 | ecosystem: Environmental > Terrestrial > Soil > Wetlands | place: USA: Florida... | reverse complement strand
CGAAGCCGCCGAGCTGCAGCGGCTCAAGACTGTCAAGGGGCGCCACGCGCAGATGCTGTGGCTGAACGGCACCCGCGGGCACGGCAAGGTCGCGCTGCGGGTCGGCCCGACCGAGTACTGGGCCTACACCTCGGACCCGACCGAGCAAGCGATCCGCGAAGCCGAGATCGCACGCCACCAAGGCAACGTGTGGGCCGCGATCGCACAGCTCGCCAAGAGCGGCACCCGCGCCCACCGCGAACGGCAAGGCAACCCGCAGTGAGCAACACCGACCCGCCCGCACCAAACCAGCACCACACGCCGACCAGCCACGAGCGGCCACGCGCCACCCCGACGAGCGTCATCCCCTGCCAGCCGCCCGACCCGCCCCGATCCTCCAACGGTGCGACGACGATGCTCTCCTCACCGGCCTCCGCGCGCCGCGGCCCACTCCTGGCGGTGTGCGGACTGTGCGGCGGCGCCGGCGCCAGCACCCTCGCCTACCTCACGGCACTCGCGGCAGCACGGCGCGACAACGGCGCCGTTCTGGTCGCCGACACCGGCGGGCCGACCGCCGGTATCTCCCACTACGCCGGCGCCGAGACGCCACGGTCGCTGAGCGAGGTCTCCGAGCTCCTTGCCGCCAGCCTCCCGATCGGACAGCTGCTCGCCACCACCGGCGACGGGCTGCGGGTGCTCGCGACCGGGCCGCGGCTCGCCGCCGACTTCGCGCGCGACGGCATCGAGCTGCTGCTCGATCATGCCCGCCGGCGCTACGCGCTAACCGTGATCGACTGCGCCACGCTCGCACGCGAGGCAGACCAGATCGCGCTCGCCAGTGCCACACACGTCGCGTGGGTTCTCACCGCCACCGCCGGCGCCGCGAGTCGCGGCCGCCAGCTCCTTGACGCGATCGCGCCGCACCAGTCGGGCCGAGAGATGCTCGTCGCGCGCCACGAGCCGCGCGACCGCCGAAAGGCGCTGCGCGAACTGCGAGATCTAGCCAGACACCGGCGCGCGCTGCTGATCCTCCTCCCGAGCGTGCCCGAGCTCGCCACAGGCAACGCGGACGCAGCGCTTGAGACCGCCCAGGTTCCGCTGCAGGCGATCCTCGGAGCCCTGGGCCGATGAGCGCCAGCGCGATCGCGCCACCAACGGCCGGGCCCTCCGACCTCGGGGGCAGAGACTCGCGATCGGATCCGAGCCCGAGCACCGCCTACGTCGCGAGGATCGTCGCCGCCGCGCTGACTGCGGCCGCGCTGCTAGCCGCTGTGGTGGTGCGCCTTGCGCTCGCCGGTGAAGCGCGCCGCTGGCTCGGCTACCGGTTCCCCGACGTCCCGGCCCACCTCTCGACCGCCCTCTGGATCCTCGCCCACAACGCCCGAGGCCTCGCGGGCGTGCTCGGGCTCCTGCTGGTTGCCCAGCTCGCCGCGCGCTCCCCCGGCCCCGCCCGCGGGCAGCTGTTGCTCCGGTCGGCGGGCGAGGTGGTAATCGCGGGCGCAATCGCCGCGAACCTGCTCGTCATCGGCGCGGCGATCGGCGGCTACGGGACCCGGATGCTCGTCGCGATGCTGCCGCACGGGCCGGTCGAGCTCGCCAGCTACTCGCTCGCGTTGGGCCTGTATCTGCGCGGACGCCGCCGAGCGCTCCCCGCAGCCCACATGGCCGTGGTTTTCTGCACAAGCGTGGCGCTGCTCGCGCTCGCCGCCGCGCTCGAGACCTGGATCAGCCTATGAGCGCAGGACGCATGTTCGCCACCCTGGCCGTGATCGCCGCCGGAATGCTCGCCGCCGGCCTGCTGATCTCCAGAGCCGCCAGGACGCTGCACAACGACGGGCTATTCAACAGCACAGCACCAGGCCTCCTCCAGCCCGGCCCCGCGGCACCACCAACTCACGAGGTGCGCCACGGCCCGACACCGCGCCACGCACCTGCGACGCGCCTACGCCGGGCGCCTCGCCCCGCGCGACCAGCACGCCGCCGCACGGCCGCGCCCGTGAAGCTGTTCCGTCAGCGGCCTGCCGCGAAGCGATCGGGTGGGCTGCTCGGGCTCGGGGAGCTGAAGGTCGTGCTGGTCGCGGCGCTCGAGATCGCCGCCGGTGTGGCGCTGATCGCCATGCTGGGCGCGTTACTAGTGCTGCGGCGCGTGTATCGGCGCTCGCGGCGCGGCTACGAGCTCTACGAGCTTCACCTCTCCACCCACGATCAGGCCAAGCCCCAGGACCTCGAGGACATGGTCGAGTCGATCGCGAACATCGTGCGCGCCTGGCCGGCCGACCGGGTCCGCCACGGCCAGCCGTACCTGGCGCTGGAGCTGGTCTGCGGCGGGGGGCCTCGAACGGGCGGCGGCCAGGAACTCGAGTGGTCGATCAACGTCCGCTGCGAACCCAAAACCGTCGCCGCGCTCGATGGCGCGATCAGCGCCGCCTACCCGGACGTGCGACTCGGTCGCGTCCACGGCGAGCAGCCCCGGCCACGCGCCGGCGGGCTACGCGAGCCGGGGTACCTGATGCGGTTTCGCAAGGAGCGCAGCTTCGTCTACTCGCTGATCGCCGACGGGGAGGAACAGGCGTCCTCGCCGCTCGAGCAGATCGCCCGATCGCAGATCGCGGCCGGGGCGCCTTCGATCGTTCGCTTCCAGCTGACCCCCACCCCCTCCTCCTTCGAGGAGCTCGCCCGGCGCCTGTACCGCCGGCACGAGAACAAGCTCGTGCGACAGGAACGCTGGGGGCTGCCCGAGGGCGGCCTGTGGTCGACGTTCAACCGGGCCGAGATGCGCGCCGCCGAGCGCACCCAGAACCGCAGCCTGTTCTGGCTCGAGACCATCGTCGCCGCCGACAGCCGCGAAGTGTGCAAGACGGTCGCCGCCGCGGTCCAATCCCGGCGCGGGGAGAACCGCCTGCACCGCCGCTGGATGATCATCCGCCAGCGGCTCTACCTCCGCCGGTTTCCGCGAGCGCTCGGACCGCTCATCCCATCGTTCCGCACACTGGTGTCCGCCGCCGAGGTCGCGCACCTGCTCGAGCTCCCCTCCGCTCGGATGAAGGGCGTCCCCGTCCGCCGGGTCACGATCCCGCGCATCCCCGCCCCACCCGAAGTCGGTCGTGGCCGCCGAGCGCGCACCCAGGTCCACACGCCCGCCGGCCACAGCACGAACGGGCACGCGCTCGGTCCAGCACCCCGCCCCGCCCTGAAAGGAGCGCGCCACACATGAATGACGATCACGAGACCGATCGCGACCCAACGCCGGAGCTGCCCCGTCTACCAGCACCCCCAGCCGTCATGCGAGGCCTCCGGCCGCGACGCACCCTCTCAACGGACACATTGCCTGCGGCGGCACCCGCTCACGGCCCGCTCGCCGCCACCCCGCCCGACCCCGGCGACCGAACGGCCAACAGCCCGTCGAAGAGACCTCGGTGAAGAACACGGAGGAAATCGAGGACGGCCTGTATCCCATGCTGCGGGCGGACAACGCCGAGGTCGTCATCTATCCGTGGGACCGCAAATACGGGGCGCTGCTGGTCGGCGGCCAGGGCACCGGCAAGACGAGCGCGCTGCTCTCCTTCTACTTGAACGACCTCGGCGATGCCGATGCCGCGCCGATCGTGATCGACCCCAAGTCAGAGCTCTCGCGCATCTGCCTGCGGATCACCCCGCGCGACTGCGGCAAGCGCGTGTGGTTCCTCGACCTCGGCCACCCGGCGTTCGGAATGTCGCCGCTGCGGCTGATCGGCGACCGCCCGCTGGCGATCGAGGCCGCGCAGATCGCCGAGAACATCGTCGCCGCGCTCCTTGACATCAACGAGAATCAGATCTACCAGTCCTCGCGCCGCTACCTCTACCACGCCGTGATCGGCGCGATCGCGCTCGCCCACCGCGAGGGACGCCGCGCCAAGCTCGAGGACGTCTACACGCTCCTGCGCCCCGCCAAGGACGAGTTCCGAGCGGAAGTCGCCGAGGCGTGCGCCGACCAGCCCGACCTCGACCAGACCGCCGAGTTCTTCCGCTCCGAGCTACCCGACGACCTACGCATGGCCACCAGCCGCGTCGCCGAACGGCTCGACGCACCGCGGAACAAGATCTCCGGCCTCACCGGCGTCCCACCCCTACGCCGGTTCTTCAACCATCCCACCGACATTCCGCTCCGTGAGGTCATCGAGGCGCGCGACGTCCTGATCGTCGACGCCAACATGGGCGCGATCGGCACCGAGAACAGCAAAGCCTGCATGCTGTTCATCCTGCGCATGCTGCACGCGCAACTGCAGCGCCAGGTCCACCTCCCCGAGAGTGAGCGTCCCCGGGTGCCGCTGCTGGTCGACGAGGCGCACTACGTCGCCGGCGGCGAGAACGTCGTGGACCAGATCGCCACCCACCGAGCCGCAGGCCTCGAGCCCGCATTCGGCCTGCAGTACTTCGCGCAGCTCGGATCGGCCTCAGAGCACCAGCAGAAAATCCTCAAGGGCGTCCTCAACCTCCTCCAAAGCCGGTTCCTGTTCCGGATGGGCGACGCCCAGGACGCCGAGGAAGCGACCCGGATCGCGATGGCCGTCTACGCCACGATGATCCGGGACGACCCCGACTCGCGGGCGCGGCTACGGGTGACCCCCGAGCAACTGCTGAACTTCCCCAACTACTTCTGCCTCGCGTCATGGATCGCGAACGGCACCCGCGCCCCCGCCTTCACGGGCCAGACATACCCGCTACCCGACAGCGACGACCGGTGGGCCGAGCACCACCTAGCCGCCCAGGCCGAACGCGTCGGGCCCTACCCCGACGAACTCGAGTCCACCCTCGACGTCCACGCACCTGACGTCGAGCCCGATAGCGACGACGGAGCGGCTCGCAGGCCGCCAGCCGAGCGGGAGTACATCGCCGTGCCATACGAACAGAAGGACGACGCCAGGCGCCTCGGCGCGCGATGGGACGCAGCGGCACGAAGCTGGTACATCCCGGGGGGCGTGGCGAGTGAGCCGTTCGCGCGTTGGCAAGACACAAGCCGAACGACGGCCGAGAACGGCGCTGCGCCGACCGATGGCGCGGACCCCGAGGAAGCCCGCTCGGCCGATGCCGCACATGGTCATGCACGTACATCAGCCGACCACAGGGACCGCGAGCCCCGGCGGGAGGTGCGGGTGGACTACGAGGCCCCGCCACCACCACCGAACCTCGCCGACAGTCCGGTCCGCCGGATCGTGGGACGCCGGGTACCCGGGCCCCCGCCCGGGCAGCACGACGCGCCCGCGCCGGACAGCCTGCGCCAGCTCGCGTTCCTCGACCGCATCAACGACATCGGCCCCGCCGACCAGCTCGACGGCGCCGCCCGCCTCCCCCGCCTCTACAACGAGGACTACACCATCCTCGCGCTGCTCGACCGCGCCGGACTCGTGCCGCGGACGCTGATCGGAAGAGCCGCTCTCCCCGAACGCGCCCCACAGAGAGTGATCGACCGGCTCACCAAGCTCTACCGCCACGGGCTTGTCGCCCAACACCAAGTGGGCATCCGCCAGCACACCCGCAGCGACGGCAAACCGCCCCTGCTGTACTCGCTCACCCGACGCGGCATGGACGTGGCGCAGACGCGTGAGCCGCCGGCGATCTCCCGCAAGCGCGAATGGCGACCGATCGAATCAGGAAGGGCGTTGCGCCTCGCGCACGACCTCCACGCGCTCGCCTGGGCGATCGAGCTCCACCGCCTCCTCGGAGATGTTGCCACCGACCACTGGCGCACCCCCCGCCACGCCACCGGCCGCTACCCCGTCCCCCAGGCAGGCTCGGGCCGCGACCGTCACCCGATCATCAACAACGAGATCCCCGTCCCCGACGGCCAGGCGATCATCGACCTCGAGCTGAAGACCTTCAGTGAGGTCAAGCCGGATCTCTCGCTCGAGCTTCGCATCGACACCGTGAAGCTCACCTTCGACCTGCTCGTCGAGCTCGACCTCACCAGCCGCCCCTCCTACAACCGCGACAAGCTCCTCGCCTACGACGCATTCCTATGCGGCTGGAGCCTCGCCCACCCGCGCTACCGGGCACATGGCACCAGGCCTGCCGTCGTGTTCGTGTGCCCCAGCCCTCACGCGGCGATGGCGCTCGCCAGCGAAGCGGACCAGGCGCTCACCGGGCGGATCGGCGTCATGGGCACCCAAGCCGAGCACTGGTACTACCCTGGCCGCGACCACACCTTCCTCGCCATCGAGACCGATATCCACCACGGCGACCTCTCAGCATTCGCGCTCCCCGGACGACCGCCCGGACTACGCGAACGCCTCACGGGAAGCCGCGACCTAGCGCTCGAGCGCGTCGCCCTGCTGCCCGAGCCGGTGATCAAACCTGGCACGGCATGATCCGCCGATGGTCCGCGCGGACCGCGTACTTTCGCCGACCGCCGTTCCGATCGCACAGTGTTCAGGCCACCCGACTGAGACAGGCTCGCCGAAACCGGTCGAAGCCTCGCGAGATCTGATAGCCGCGGCTGTCTGCGAAGACGACGTCGCCTACGACCACCTGCGAAGCTTTGCCGAAGGTTGGGCGGTCTCCTAAGCCTGTTCTAGGTGGACCGCTGGTGGGGCGCGACGAGAGCTGCATCTCAACGCTCGTCTGCAATCCTCCTGCGCAGGAGGTTGACCGTGGCTGAAGCCGGCCCGTCAGCCCGATAGTCCGTGCTTCTCCATCGCCCACGCCGCGGCCGCGGGGTGAAGCGGTAGCACGGGGACGAGCCCCTGCCAAGAGACTGAGGCGAAACGCACCGGGGCCTCGTTGGGGTCGAGCGTAGCCGCAAGCGCACTGGCGGCACTCTAGTCGCGGCACTGGTCTGACCGCGTTACTGGCAAGGGAGAACTCGACCCGCTAATCCGCGGAGTCTTCAACGAGGGGGAGCCCGAGCGCAGACATCACTGCTGTGCGGCCCTCGTCACCGGCCGCGCGAAGGATGTCGTGGATGACGGCATCGCGGTGACGCACCTCGAATTGGACTCCGTCGAACGCCGGCGGGTCCTGCGCCATCAGGTCGTCGTAGGCCTGGATGACCTCGACGCCTCCCACACGCCGGATGGCGTTCGTGATGGCCTCCATCGAGTCATTGAAGGACTCCGCGCCAGGGTTGCGATGGTGGTGCGACGCAATGAGGGTGCACATCAGGTCCGGCAACAGGCGGCGGTCCGAGACGCCCTCCATCCATTTCAAGGTGTGGCTATCGATCTGCTTGGACGTCCCGAAGTCAGCCAGCAGCGCCGAGAGGCAACTGCGCTGGGCCCTCACGTCGCCGAGCTCGGCCAGGTGATACGTAGCCTGGACGCCGAGTTGCCCTTGGGCCTTTGACAACTTGCGAAGCGTGGCTTTGTGCCCCTCGTCCGACAGCCGACGCAGTAGTTGCTCGTTGAACTCATCCCCCTGCGTGACCCTCTCGCCGATGGCCTTGACAAGCGCCGGCGGGAGCGGGTCAGGGATGGCGTCGACGAGCCGCGCCCAGACCCGAGCGTCGGACGAGGCAATCGTTCTCGCGGCGACATACGCCGCGGCCTTCACGTACCGGGCGCGCAGCCACTCCTCCTGCCCCTCGACAAACAGCGGGGCCTGGGCGACATCAACCCACTGCTCGGGCGTGACATCTGGCTGCAACTGGCCGCCGTAAGCGAGACATGCGTGTGATGGCCAGCTGACGTTGTACTGGTTCGGAGGTGTGTATTCGATGTTTGCGCAGATGCCGCCCTCGGGCCACCACTCCCAGAAGCGACGGTCCAGCTCGGCACGGCTTGCCTCATCGAGGCCGCCGACCAGACCCGCGTAGGTCCTCGCGTTCCACTGAAGCAGATTGTTCGCGTCCTGGTCATCGCGCTGCAGAAGCGCAGTGAATGTCGCCACTGACGGGGTGACGCCGGTGTCCGTCTCATCCCCATCCTCGTCGACCTCTTCGTCATCGACGGCGGCCTCGTTGGGCTCCGGGGCAGCACGCCAGCGAGTCCTAAGGTCCAGGAGACGCGCGTGCAGGTCCTCGTCTATCTCGGTCGCGTTGTCGAGGACCTCGTCAGGCAGCATGAAGATGAGGTGTGCTGCGCGCAGGAAGTTGGTGCGGATGGCGCGGAGGCCGGCGACGATGCCTCGGAGCGCGGCTTCTGGCTGCCGCCGCAGACATTCTCCTAGGACGGTGGGGTCGCCGCCGAGCACGGCGATGAAGCCGATGTCTTCCGTCGCGCTCTCGTGTTCGGGCAGCTCCTCCATCACGGTCTTCAGCATCAGGCCACCCAGGTGGCTCAGGTCGCCGTGCTCCACCTGCGCACGCAGGACTTTCAAGGCGGCCGCAGGGCCGAGCCGTTCACGGACGCTGTGCTCGACGGCCCAATGGTGCCCGCGTCCTGCAGCAGTCAGGTCAAGCGCAAGGGCAAGCAGCTCGTCGTCTCGTGCCAGCTTGACGGCACAGGACACCAGGTCCTGGACTTCGAACCTGTCAGCGGTTGTAAGCGCGCACTCGCGGATACGCGGGTACGCGTCCCGAAACTCAATGTCAACAGCGGCGGCGGCGGCATGACGCCTGACGACAGGTTCAGGGTCGGTGTCGAGAGCCGCGAGGACCAACGGTTTGAGTTCGGCGCTGCGCCCGGCCTCTGCCAGCACCTCCATGGCGTTCGCCCGGACTTGCGGCGAGTCTGATGCGGGGCTGGCGACGACTTCGTTCACAACATCGTCGAGGTCATCGTCGCGAAGAAGCTTGCCAAGTACTTCAGCGTCGTTGCTCAGCCCCGGGCTGGTTTGGTCGGACATCCAGATTTGCAGCTTTGCGTACGCCCTCCACAGCATCTGCGCGGCCAGCCGCCGCTCGTCCACCGATGCGGTGGCCGGCACCATGCGCGCCCACGCGAGCTCGTCGCGGTCGCGGATGGCCTCACGCCAAGGGATGTCGCGAGAACCCACCAGCGTCATGACCGTGAGCCAATCCGCGCGCAGGCCAACCGCCTCCGGTGTTCTCGGAGCGACCACGTTGAGCAGCCCAGGCGTGTCCGGACCGAGTTCGATTAGCCGTTCGGCCGTGAGCGCGTCTGCCATGAGGCGATGAACGAAGCGGACGCGGCTGCCCTCGACTTCGAGCACCGCGCGACGCATGAAAAGGTCCAGCGCGGCGGAGTGAGACCCGAGGTTGGCGCTGCTCGGGAGCGCGATGCGCCTCACCTCATCCTGGCTGAGGTCGGCGCGGCCGGACATCTGCATCACAAGCGCGACGCTCTGCAGCCATCCTCGAAGCACATCGCGAACGGAGTCGTGCTCTCCTGCCGCGAGGCTCTCGTCCACGAGGGCCTGCGCAAACGCCATGGCGTCTCCGTCCTCGGGGAGCCTGCCGGCAGCTCGCAGTTTCAGCACCGCGCTCAGGAAGAACGGCAGGTTGAGGAGCTCGTGCAGCGCGGCAAGCCCCGGCGTCTCGGCGATGAGCTGCTCGTAGGTGAGACCGTTCTGCTCCAAGAACCGTTTCCGCCATGTACTCGTGGGCACGAGCTCCACTCGTCCCCACCCGGCACCGTCGAACAGCTCGCCGCTGGGGACCAAGCGAGAGGTCACGGTGAAGCGGTGCTGTGGAAGTTGCTCCGCCATCCCGATGATGCACTCCGCCAAATCGGCTTGACGTCCACTCGGGACCTCGTCGAGACCATCGAGCAGGAAGTGGAACCGAGTCTGAGCAAAGTCCTCGGCGTCCACGTCTCGGGCACGCTCTTCCGGCTGTGCGCTGCGTGACCACTTGGCGAGCAACCCGACGGGGTCGCCCAAGGTCTCAGAGACCTGCGCCAACCGGATGAGCACCGCGAGGTCGCCTGTCGGCACCTCGTTTGCAGCCCGCCGCAGCAACTCGGTCTTGCCGGCTCCCGGCCGCCCCACTACCAACGTCCTGGCGTTCAAAGCCAGCTCACCCGGAGAGACGAGTTTCGCTTCACCAAGTTCGACGCTCCAGGCCAGCACCTCGCGCTTGGATGCCTCGCTGAGCGCCGTCCGGACCAGAGAAGGTGCCACGAAGCCCGAGACCGGTGCTGGAACCGAGAAGTCCGAGGCGCTCAGGGCTGCTCGCGCTGCCGGGCGTGCCAGGAAGTAGTACTCGCAGAAAGCGTCGAGGGCGGGGTAGTCGCCATCCGGATACTCCTCGAAGGCCATGTAACCCGCGGCGTCGACGAGGAGCCGGGAGTTCGGGTTCTGAAGGGCCGTCACCTCACTGCTCGGCCCCATAAAGACATGCTGGAGCCTGTTGAAGTGCATGGCATTGAGGAACGGGACCAGATGTGGCTCATCGAGCGTTGTCCCGACAAAGCAGAAGGTGTAAGGGTCCATCAGCGCGCCCAGATAGGCGAACAACACGGGGTTGGGCACCTGCGCGTACTTCGTCCAATCCAGGACGATGCTCCCGGGCGACTTGCAGTGCCCATGGATGTGGAAAATCCAGAACTCCTCCGCCGGTACACACGCGAGGTCGCCCATGGGCGGCGGGCGGTCCAAGGTGTATGACACCGGGTGAAGTCCCCGCAGCCGGACGGCCTCCTCGACCGAGTCGTCGTAGTTGAGCGTGACCACCCACCTCGACGAGATGGCAGCGATTGCCCGCAGTGCGCCTGTCGGCACCATCGCCGGCAGCTTCTCGTCGCACAACCGCGCGACGCTGTCCTGAAGGTGGCTCTCGCGGTGTCCCGCGCGGAGCAACTTCGTAGCGACTACACGAGGGTCTCTATCGCTCCCCTGCGTCGGCTCGAAGTCACGATGCAAGCGGGTGATGACGTCGCCACCGCTGGGCAGACCACAGCCGACACTGATGCCGGCACCGACGACGGGAACAACGTTCGCCGGGTTCGCGAGCAGCTTGTCGACGTCGTCGTTTTTCGCGCGCCCGGGCCGGAAATTTCCGCTTCCTTTGCCGGACATCGTCTCAGCCTATGCACACACCAGAGGGCATCGCCGCCTTTACTCGTCGCCACTCGTGGCGTCGAACCCAGTGGGCTCTACAAGCTCGACGGGCACACGCCGAGCTCCGATGTCGTGGGCGATGAGCAGCTTGACGAGCTGCTTGCCGCTGATGAGCCAAATGAGCGGCTTGTCGTCGCGCGCGGCCTCGCACTTGGCGCCCGGGGAGAAGTCGCTGGTGGTGATGATGAGCCCCTGCTCACTGGGCTTGAGGCTGCCGCTCAGGGCCTGCACAACCGGGCGTCCGACACCAGGCCGCTGACGCTTGGCCTGGACGGCAACGCGGACCTCCATGCCGCCAGCGAGCTCGTACACGCCGGTAACGTCGATGCCCTTGTCGCCGTGATAGGCGGTGACCTCGACGTCGTTGATACCGAGCGCGCGTAGCAGCTCACCCTCGAGCTGCTCGAAATGCGCAGGGTGAAGCTCGCGTAGTTGGCAGAGCATCTCCTCCTCGGCGTCGGCGTTGTGCTTGGCAATCTCCTGCTGGACACCGGGTTCAAGCCATTCGGCGAGTCCGACCATGCCCTTGCCGTGCCG
>Ga0335076_10006907_pt1 | contig 11448 bp, 11 predicted proteins | sample Lox_Sample_25_FD_206717 | JGI IMG/M metagenome (GOLD analysis project Ga0335076, IMG submission 206717) | Soil microbial communities from Loxahatchee National Wildlife Refuge, Florida, United States - Lox_Sample_2.5 | ecosystem: Environmental > Terrestrial > Soil > Wetlands | place: USA... | reverse complement strand
CCGCGGAACAGCGCCGTGCCCGCATGGGTGTGGACGTTGACGAGCCCCGGGATGACGAGCGCGTCGGCGCAGTCGATCACGGTGTCGCCCGGCGCCGCCAGGCTGCCCGCCGGGCCGAGCGCCGCGATCGTGTTGCCCTCGATGCGGATGTCGGCGGCCGGCAGGACCGTATCGCGCGGATCGACCGTCAGGACGGCGCCGCCGGCGAGCACTGTGGCGCTCACGGCGGGGCGCTCATGGCGGGGCGCTCATGCGGCGCGCCGGCGCCGGATCGGCCTGGTGCGGCCGGCCGGCGCGCCGAGCGTGCGCGCCAGGGCGCCCAGCCGGTCGCTGATGTGCTCGACGGTGAGGCGCGCCGCCAGGGTCGGCGGGCGGTTGCCGGCCGGCACCACGATGCCGATCCGGCTGTTGGCTAGGCCGCGCTCGGCCAGCCGGACGTGCACGAGCTCGCCGCGCCGGATCTCGTCCAGGAAGCCGATCGGCGTGAAGAACCCGATGCCGAGCCCGTTCTGGATGATGCGGCGCATGAACTCGATCGAGTTCGACACGATGCGGGGCGACAGCCGCGCGCCGCTCTCGGCGAACTCGGTCGCCATCACGGCATCGAGCAGCCAGCGATCGTGCAGCATGACGACCGGATGCGCCGCGCACTCCGTCAGCGTCAGGCTCTTGCGCCGGGCCAGCGGATGATCGGCGCGCATGATGGCGCCGACCGCGGTGCGGAACGCCGCGACCACCTCGAAGCCGCGCAGCTGGTTGTCGACGAACAGCACGCCGAGGTCGTGGCGGCCCGAACGCAGCTCCTCGGCCTGGTGGCTCGGGTCGATGTTGAGCACGCTGAACGAGACCTGCGGATAGCGCCCCGCCAGCTCTTCGATCACCGCCGGGAGGAAACGCGCGACCACCGATTCGATCGAGATGATGCGCACCTGGCCGGTGACCACGCCGCGCAGCCCGGCGATCTCGGCGCGCGCCCGCTGGAAGTCGATCTGGGTGTCGCGCACGTGGCGCAGCAGCACCTCGCCCGCGGCGGTCAGGCGGACGCCGTCGCGCCGGCGCTCGAACAGGGGCACGCCGAGCTCGGCCTCGAGCCGCAGGATCTGGCGGTTCACCGCCGAGGACGCGACGTGCAGCATGTCGGCGGCGCGCCGGATCGAGCCCTGGCGCGCGACCTGGTCGAGATATCGCAGCACGGCGGCGTGCATGGTGCTGCCAAAATAGCAGCACCCCCCGCGAAAATCTCTGCTGTTCGAGCGCACCCCCGGTTGCCTAGAGTCGCGCGCGGGGGCGCTGGGACGGGAGGCGAACATGCGGTTGCGCAGGGCGACGAAGCTGACGCGGCGAGCGGTGCTGGGCGGAGCGGCGGCCGCCGGGGCCGCCACCTGGATCCCGCGCGGCGTGTTCGCCCAGGCCAAGACCCAGACCGTCAACCTCCAGCTCGGCTGGCTCGCCGGCAACAACCAGCTCGGCGAGATCGCCGCCAGGCATCTCGGCTATTTCGAGGAGGAGCATCTCAACCTCGCGATCCAGCCGGGCGGACCGAACATCGACGGCGTCGCGATCGTGGCGTCCGGCCGCTTCGAGGTCGGCCAGGTGTCGTCGAGTCCGTCCCTGATGCTCGCGGCCTCGCAGAAGATCCCGGTGACCTGCTTCGCGGTCGGCGCGCAGGAGCACCCCTACGCCTATTTCTCGCTGCCCAAGAAGCCGGTGCGCACGCCCAAGGACCTGATCGGCAAGAAGGTCGGCGTGCAGGCGACCGCCAAGATTTTGCTTTCCGCCTTGCTCAAAAAACACGACATCCCCGAGAAGGACGTCGAGGTCGTGGTGATCGGCTCGGAAATGACGCCGCTGCTGACCGGCCAGACCGACCTGGTCAGCGGCTGGGTCACCAACACGACGACCCTCAAGGTGCTCGGGCCCGAGCGCATCGACATGCGGCTGTGGGATGCCGGGGTGCGGCTCTACGCGCTGCCCTACTATGCGACCCGCGACACCCTGGCGAAGAAACCCGAGCTGCTCGCCGGCTTTACGCGCGCAGCGGCGCGCGGCTGGGCATGGGCCAACGCGAACGTCGAGAAGGCGGTCGATTTCATGCTCCAGGACTATCCCAACCTCGTGAAGCCCGACGAGATCGAGGGCAGCACGGCGCTGCTCAAGTTCGTCTTCAACGCCAAGACCAAGGCGAACGGCTGGGGCACCTTCGAGCCGGCGATCTGGTCCGAGCAGATCGCGCTGTGGGACGCGCTGAAGCAGTTCAGCGCCGGCGCGCCCAAGCTCGAGGACGTCGCGACCACCGCGATCCTTGAGGCGACCAAGGACAAGCGGCCGAAGGTCTGAGCGGTGCAAGGGACCGAAACTGGCCCCCTCCCTAGTCCTCCCCCGCGCGCGGGGGAGGGCAGGGAGGGGGGCACGCCGGCCGTCGAGTGCCGCGGCGTCTCGGTGCGCTTCACCACCGAGCGCGGCACCGTGACGGCGCTCGACGGCATCGACGTCGTGGTGCCGCAAGGCGGCTTCCTGAGCCTGCTCGGGCCGTCGGGTTGCGGCAAGTCGACCCTGCTGCGCGTGGTCGCCGACCTGGTGGCGCCGAGCGCCGGCAGCATCCGGGTGCTCGGCGAGGCGCCCGCGGCGGCGCGCCGACGGCGCGACATCGGCTTCGTGTTCCAGGACGCCGCGCTGCTGCCCTGGCGCAGCGCGCTCGACAACGTTGGGCTGCCGCTCGAGGTCGGCGGCGGACGCACCGGGCCCGGCGCGCGCAGCCCGCAGGAGCTGCTGGCGCTGGTCGGGCTCACCGGCTGGGAACGCGCGTACCCGCACGAGCTGTCGGGCGGCATGCGCCAGCGCGTCGCGATCGCGCGCGCGCTCGTCTATGCGCCCAAGATCCTCCTGATGGACGAGCCGTTCGGCGCGCTCGACGAGATCACGCGCGACCGGCTCAACGAGGAGCTGCTGCAGATCTGGGCGACCACCGGCACCACCATCCTGTTCGTCACCCATTCGGTCTACGAGGCGGCCTTCCTGGGCCAGGAGGTGCTGCTGCTGGCGGCGCGTCCGGGCCGGGTGCGCGAGAAGGTCGAGATCCGCCTGGCGGCGCCGCGCCGGCTCGCCGTGCGCGAGACCACCGGGTTCGTCGAGCAGGCCGCGCACCTGCGCCGCGTGCTGGAGACCTGCTGATGGCCGACAGCGCGCTGTCGCAAGAGACCTCGGCGCCGATGGGCGGCGCCTTCGTGCAGGACGAAGCGGCGCGCGCCGCCTTCGTGGCACGCCAGCGCTACCTGATGTGGCGCAAGCGCATCCTGCCCTTGATTGCCGTGGTCGGCCTGGTGCTCGCCTGGTGGCTGAGCGTCGAGCTGTTCGGCATCCAGCCCTTCATCGCGCCGTCGCCGGTCGCGGTCGCCCAGACCCTGGCGGCCAAGTTCAGCATGCTGATGGCCAATCTGGCGCCGACCGCGACCGAGGCGGTGCTCGGGTTCCTGCTCGGCAACTTCGCCGCGATCGCGATCGCCACCGCCTTCGTGCTGCGCCGGACCATGGAGGAGGCGTTCTTCCCGATCGCCGTGATGATCAACACCATCCCGGTGGTCGCCAAGGCGCCGATCCTGGTGCTGCTGCTCGGCAACGGCATGGAGCCGAAGATCGCGATCGCGGCGCTGATCTGCTTCTTTCCGACCCTGGTCAACATGACCCGCGGGCTGCGCGACGTCAGAAGCGAGCAGCTCGACCTGATGCACGTGCTGTCGGCCTCGCCGCGCGAGGTGTTCTTCAAGCTGCGCGTGCAGAACTCGCTGCCCTACCTGTTCTCGGCGCTCAAGATCGCCGCATCCACCGCGGTGATCGGCGCGATTGTCGGCGAGTGGATCGGCTCCAACATCGGCATCGGCGCGCTGATCATCCAGGCGACCTACAATTTCGACTCGGCGCTGCTCTACGCCACCATCGTGGTCGGCTCGACCTTCTCGGCGCTGTTCTTCGCGCTGATCTCGCTGGCCGAGCGCCGCATCCTCAAATGGAACATCGGCCGCGTGCCGTAGGGGGAGACCCGCATGACCCAGCCATCCTTCGTCATCGAGCCGGGCGGCCAGGTGCCGGTCGCCGCGACAGCCGACCTCGTGGTGGTCGGCGGCGGCCCGGCGGGCATCGGCGCCGCCGTATCGGCGGCGCGCGCCGGCCTGTCGGTCGTGCTGCTCGAGCGCTACCCCTATCTCGGCGGGCTGGCGTCGGGCGGGATGGTGCTGGTGCTCGACGACATGTGCAACGGCCCCGAGGTCACGGTGCGCGGCCTGTGCGCCGAGATGATCGAGCGCCTGGAGCGCCGCGGCCTGGCGGTGACGCCGCCCGAGGCCGAGCGCCGCTCGGATCCCGCGCTGTGGCGCAAATGGTCGCGCTGGGGCACCTTCGACTTCTATTCGCAGATGAAGCCGCAGCCGATCTGCTACGCGACCGCATTCGATCCCGACGGCTACAAGACGGTCGCCAACGAGATGATCGCCGAGGCCGGCGTCACGTTGCGGCTGCACAGCTGGTTCAGCCGCGCGGTAGTCGAGGACGGCCGGATCGCCGCGGTGATCTGCGACAGCAAGGAAGGCCGCCACGCGGTACGCGCCCAGGCGGTGGTCGATGCGACCGGCGACCTCGACGTCGCGGCATCGGCCGGCGCGCCGTTCGTCGCCGATAGCTACATCGTCACTACGGTGTTCCGGCTCGGCAACGTCGACACCGATGAAGCCGAGCGCTTCGAGTACGACGAGCCGGCCGCCTTCGCGACGGTCGACCGCGCGGCCAAGCGGATCATCGGCGGCTCGTGGGACAAGTGGTGGCTCAAGACCCCGCTGCCCGGCATCGTGTGGTGCAACTGCCCCCACATGAGCGGCCTCGACGGGCTCAAGGTCGCCGACCTGACCCGCGCGGACATGGAAGGCCGCGCGCGCATCGCCCGGCTGGTCGAGTTCCTGCGCGCCAAGTCGCCCGGCTTCGAGCGCTGCGTGCTGGTCGACGTGGCGCCGCAGCTCGGCATCCGCCAGACCCGCTTGCTCGACGGCGCCTACGTGGTCACCAAGGACGACGTCAGCCAGCGCCGTCACTTCGCCGACTCGGTCGCCCGCGGGCGCGACTACTACACGCCCTACCGCGCGCTGCTGCCGCGCGGGGTCGACCAGCTGCTGGTCGCCGGCCGGCATTATTCGGCGAGCCCGGCGGCCCAGCGGATCTCGCGCGAGATCCCGCCCTGCATCGCGATGGGCGAGGCGGCCGGCCTGGCCGTCGCGCTGGCGCTCGACGCCGGCACGACGGTCGCCAAGGTCGACGTCGCGACCCTGCAGGCGCGGCTGCGCGCCCAGGGCGCTGATCCGGGCGACCGGCCGGCGCCGAACGCGACGGCGGTGGCGGCATGAGCGACGCCTCGACTCCCCAGCCGCTCGCCGGCGTGAAGGTGATCGACTTCACCCAGATCATGCTCGGCCCGTGCGCCACCCAGGTGCTGGCCGACTACGGCGCCGACGTCATCAAGATCGAGCGGCCGGGCAGCGGCGACATCCATCGCCACTCGATCCAGGACGATCCCGACGGGCCCGACAACCCGGTGTTCGCCAGCCTCAACCGCAACAAGCGCTCGCTCACCATCGACCTGCGCGGCGAGCGCGGCAAGGCGGTGATCTACGATCTCGTCAAGACCGCCGACGTCGTGGTGAACAATTTCCGCGCCGGCGTGATGGAGCGCATGGGCTTCGGCTACGAGGCGCTCGCGAAGCTCAACCCGCGCATCATCTGCGCCTTCGGCTCGGGCTTCGGGCGCAGCGGACCGCTGGCGCACAAGGGCGGCCAGGACGTGCTCGCCCAGGCGCTGTCGGGCGTGATGCACCGGCGCTCGGATCCCAGCGTGCCGTTGTCCGTCTATGCCACCACCTTCGGCGACTACACCGCCGGCATGCATCTCGTGCAGGCGATCCTGCTGGCGCTGCTGCAGCGCGAGCGCACCGGCCGAGGCCAGCAGGTCGCGGTGTCGTTGTTCGAATCGCTGCTCGCGCTGCAGATGCAGGAGGCCGCGATGTGGCTGCAGCGCCAGCGCGACCTCAACTGGGGCGGCTTCCCGCTGACCGGCGTGTTTGCGACCCGCGACGGCGCGCTGGTGCTGGTCGGCGCCTTCAAGCCCAATCCGCTGCAGGACATCTGCCGCGCGCTCGGGCTGCCCGACCTGTCGGCCGACCCGCGCTATGCGACGTTCGCCGGGCTGGTCGAGCACAAGGCGGTGCTCCAGGGCCGGTTCCGCGAGCGCTTCGCCACCGACACGACGGCGCACTGGCTGGCAAGACTTGAGGAGCAGGACTTGTTATGCGCGCCGGTGCAGACCATGGCCGAGGCGCTGGTCTCGCCGCAGACCGTCGCCAACGGCACGGTGATCAGCGTCGGCGGCGCGGCCGGGCGCCAGATCGGCACGCCGCTGTCGATGGAGCCGGCCGCGTTCCGGGTGCGCCGCGGCGCGCCACGGCTCGGCGAGCACAGCGACGAGATCCTGCATGAGCTCGGCTATGCGCCCGACAAGATTGCCGCGTTGCGCGCCGACAAGGTGGTGGCGTGAGCGGCGTCGCGGTCACGTGGGGCGAGGACGGCGTCGTCCGCATCACGATCGACCGGCCGGACCGCATGAACGCGATCGACGCGGCGGCCGAGCGCACCCTGATCGAGACCTGGGAGGTGCTCGAGCGCGACCCGGGTGTGCGCTGCGTGGTGCTGACCGGCGCCGGCGAGCGTGCCTTCTGCACGGGCGCCGACATGAAGGCGGGCGGCGGCAAGACCGGTCTCGAGTACTGGGCGACGCCGCGCCCGGGCGGGTTCGGCGGCATCGCGCTGCGCGACACGCTCGACGTGCCCGTGATCGCGCGCGTCAACGGCCACGCGCTGGGCGGCGGCATGGAGATGGTGCTCGGCTGCGACATCGTGATCGCGGCGCGCACCGCGAGCTTCGGCCTGCCCGAGCCGCGCGTCGGGCGCTTGCCGCTCGATGGCGGCATCGCGCTGCTGCCGCGCCGCATTGCGCACGTCCACGCGATGGGGCTGCTGCTGACCGGCCGGCGCATCGATGCCGCGACCGCCGAGCGCTTCGGCCTGGTCAACGAGGTGGTCGAGCCCGCCGCGCTCGACGAGACGGTGGCGCGCTGGGTCGCCGACATCCTCGCCTGCGCGCCGCTGTCGGTGCGCGCGATCAAGCAGCTCGTGCGGCGCGGCGCCGGCCTGTCGGCGCAGGACGCCCAGGCGCTGCGCACGCCCGGCTTGATGGCCGCGCTCGCCTCGGCGGACCAGGACGAGGGCGTGCGCGCCTTCCTGGAGAAGCGCGCGCCGCGCTGGACGGGGCGCTAGGCCGCGCGTCGATGACGTACGTGATCACCTCGCCGTGCATCGACGTCAAGGACGGCGCCTGCCAGAAGGTCTGCCCGGTCGAGTGCATCTACGAGGGCGGGCGCATGATGTACATCCAGCCCGACGAGTGCATCAATTGCGGCGTCTGCCTGTCGGTCTGCCCGGTCGAGGCGATCTTCGAGGACGATGCCGTGCCGGCGCACGAGGCCGGCTTCACGGCGATCAACGCCGACTTCTTCGGCCCCTCGGTGACGGGCTGGGGCACGCCCGGCGGCGTCGCGCCGGAGTTCGTGACGACCAAGGACCATCCGCTGGTCACGCAGGCGCCGCAGCGCGTCTAACGAAACATGACGCCGTCATTGCAGCGCAGCGAAGCAATCCAGAGGCGCGCCGCCGCCCTCTGGATTGCTTCGTCGCTTCGCTCCTCGCAATGACGGTCGTGCGAGCTACAGGCTGAGCGCAGGCACGTCGAGCCAGCGGCCCTCGGCGTGGCTGCGATAGACCAGCTCGGCGAGCTGCACGGCCTTGGCCCCTTCGAGCAGGGTCGGTAGGTAGGGCGCGTCCTCGCCGACATGGCGCAGGAACAGCTCCCAGCACTGGCGATAGGGGTTCTTGTGCGGCGGCGGATCGGCGACCGGCGTCCATTGCGCGGCGAAGTCCATGCCGCCGGGCGCCGCCGCGCCGAAGAAGGTCTCCGGCGTCTTGGCGGCGGTCTGGACCAGGCAGCGATGGCGTCCAGCGACCGCCGAGCCTTCGGTGCCGTCGATCTGCACGCACATCGTGTCGTCGCGCCGCACGCGGGTCGCCCAGCTGTTCGAGATGGTCGCCAGGATGCCGCCCTCGAGCCGCAGCAGGGCGTGCACGGTGTCCTCGACGTCGACCGTGTAGCGCTTGCCGCGCTCGTCGACGCGTTCCGGGGTCGCGGTGCCGAGCTGGCTGGTCACCCGGATCACCGGTGCGGCCAGCCGGTCGAGCATGTAGCGCCAGTGCGCCATCATGTCGAGCGCCAGCCCGCCGCGGTCGGCGCGCCGGTAGTTCCAGCTCGGGCGCTGGCACGGCTGCTCGGTGCCGTCGAAGATCCACGAGCCGGCATCGATCCGCACCGCGATGATGCGGCCGAAGAAACCCGCCTGCTTGAGCCCCAGCAGCTTGGCGAAGCCGGGCAGGAACAGCTTGTCCTGGATCACGCCGTGCTTGACGCCGGCGCGCTGTGCCAGTCGCGCGAGCTCGAGCGCCTCCTCGACGGTCGGGGCGGTCGGCTTCTCGACGTGGATGTGCTTGCCGGCGGCGATCGCGCGGCGCACCAGCGCGGGCCGCCCGCCGGTGGCGGCGCAGTCCATGAAGACGTCGTCGGGGCCGGCGAGCGCCGCGTCGAGGTCGGTGGTCCAGCGCACGTTTTCGTTCTCGGCGGCCAGCGAGGCGAGCCGCCCGGCGTCGCGGCCGACCAGCAGCGGGTCGGGCATCAGGCGGTCGCCGTTGCCGAGCGGCAGGCCCCCTTCGGCGCGGATCGCCATCAGGCCGCGCAGATGCTGGGTCGCGCCCATGCGTCCGGTGGCGCCGTTGATGATGATGCCGAGCGTGCGCGTCGCCATGTCGTCCTCCGCGGTCCCGCGCGAGGCTAGCGCGGCGGGGTCTCGAGATCGAGCTTCATGCCCTCATGGCTGGCCGTGAAACCGAGCGACTCGTAGAACCGGATCGCATCGGCGCGCGACTTGTCCGAGGTCAGCTGCACCAGGCCGCAGCCGCGGCGCCGGCATTCCTCGACCGCCCACGCGATCATCCGTCGCCCGAGGCCACCGCCACGCTGGCCGGCGGCGATCCGCACGCTCTCGATCTGGCCGCGCAGTCGGCCGCGGCGCGACAGTCCGGGGATGAACGACAGCTGCAGGCAGCCGACCAGTGCGCCGTCCTGCTCGACCGCGACCAGCAGCTGGTTGGGATCGCGCTCGATCGCCGCGAACGCCGCGACATAGCGCGCGTCCAGCGGCAGCGAGGCGTCCTCGCGCCCGCGCCCGAGCGCATCGTCGGCCAGCAGCGCGACCAGCTGCGGCAGGTCCTCGCGTGTCGCGCGCCGGCAGAGGATCTCGCCCATGACGCTCACGCGGTCGGGCGGCGATACTCGTGGGTGGCGTCGAGCCGCATCTTCAGATAGGCCGCGCCCGTGGTCTCCGGATAGCGCGCCGGGCGATCCTGCGCGATGCAGCCCGGCAGCGCCGCGACCACCGCATCCGGATTGGGGTCGAGGAAGAACGCGATCGAGTAGCGGTCGGCCTGCGGCGGCATCACGCGGTGCGGCGTCGAGACATAGACGTCGTTGGTCCAGCGCATCAGGCAGTCGCCGATATTGCATACCAGCGCGCCGTCGATCGCCGGCGCATCGAGCCAGCGCCCGTCGCGCGTCTGCACCTGGAGGCCGGCGACGCCGTCGGTCGCCAGCAGGGTGACGTTGCCGTAGTCGGTGTGCTCGCCGGCGCCGATCTGGCCGGCATGGCGCGGCACCTGGCCGCCCGGATAGTGCAGCAGGCGCAGGATCGCGAGCGGCGCATCCAGCTTGTCCTCGAAGAAGTCCTCGGCGAGGCCGAGATCGAGCGCGAAGCCGCGATGCAGCAGCCGGCCGGCGGCCCAGGTGGCGTCGAAATAGTCGAGCAGCGTCGCGCGCCAGCCCGGGAGGGTGGGCCATTGGTTGAGGCCGCGGAACGGCCGCCCGGCGACCACCTCGGGATGGTCGGCGCCCAGCTCGAGCCCGATGTTGAAGGCCTCCTTGAGGTCGCCCGGCTTGCTCTCGTCGAGCCGCTCGCCCTCGAAGGCCATGTAGCCGCGATTGTGCGGCGAGCGGGCGATCGACAGCGCGTCCTTCTGGTCCAGCGGCAGGGCGAAGAAGCGCTGCGCCGCCCCGAAGGTCGCGGCGATCAGCGCCGGCGAAACCCCGTGGCCGGTGACGTAGAAGAACCCGATGGTCCGGCAGGCCTCGCCGAGCGCCCGCGCGACCGCCCGGCGCGCCGCGCGGTCCGGGCTGCGCAGTGGCGCGACATCGATCACGGGCAGGGTCTGCTGCATGGCGCTCGCCATACCTGCACGTACCAGGCCAGGCTCTTGAAGAGAAGGGGGATCAGGGGCAGGCGAAGGTTATGCCCGCGGGAGCACGGCATGGAATTTGCTCGTTGACGCCTGGAGGAGCACAATCCGGGCATGCGTGATCGGATCAGCTTTCTGTTGAACGGTGAGCCACGCACGGTCGGCGACGTCGCGCCGACCACCACGGTGCTCGACTATCTGCGCGGCGTCGAACGTGCTTGCGGCACCAAGGAAGGCTGCGCCGAGGGCGATTGCGGCGCCTGCACCGTGGTGCTCGGCGAGCCGGCCGACGGCGGCATGCGCTATCGCGCGATCAACGGCTGCATCGCGTTCCTGCCGCAGATCGACGGCAAGCTGCTCCTGACCGTCGAGGGCTTGGCCGAGCGCGACGCGCTGCATCCGGCGCAGGACGCCATGGTCGACTGCGACGGCAGCCAATGCGGCTTCTGCACGCCCGGCTTCGTGATGGCGCTGTTCGCCTTCCAGCACGGCGGCGAGGCGGCGAGCGACCAGGCGATCCACGAGGCGCTCGCCGGCAATTTGTGCCGTTGCACCGGCTACCGCCCGATCATCGAGGCGGCGCGCCGCATCGCGCGAGCGCCTGACCCGCGCTTCGCGGCGCGCGCGCCCGCCCTGCAGGCGGGCATTGCGGCGCTGCCGCGCGACGATCTGGCGGTCGAGCAGCCGGGCGGGCGCTTCTTCGCGCCGACGTCGCTCGAGCAGCTGCTGGCGCTGCGCGCGGCGCATCCCGGGGCGCGGCTGCTGGCCGGCGGCACCGACCTGGCGCTGCTGGTCACCAAGGAGTACCGCACGCTCGACACCGTGATCGCGGTGACGCGCGTGCCCGAGCTTGCGCGCGTCGCGCTGGGCGATACGCATCTCACGCTCGGGGCCGCGGCGACCTACACCGACGCGCTGCCGCTGTTCGAGCGGTTCTGGCCGTCGCTCGCCCAGGTGGTGAAGCGGCTCGGCTCGCGCCAGATCCGCAACGCCGGCACGATCGGCGGCAATCTCGCCAACGCC
>Ga0335076_10006906_pt1 | contig 11448 bp, 10 predicted proteins | sample Lox_Sample_25_FD_206717 | JGI IMG/M metagenome (GOLD analysis project Ga0335076, IMG submission 206717) | Soil microbial communities from Loxahatchee National Wildlife Refuge, Florida, United States - Lox_Sample_2.5 | ecosystem: Environmental > Terrestrial > Soil > Wetlands | place: USA... | reverse complement strand
GTCGAGCGCGAGCTGGCGCTCATCAAGGTCGCGGGCACCGGCGACAAGCGCGTCGAGAGCCTGCGCATCGCCGACATCTTCCGCGCGCGCGTCATCGATTCGACCATCGAGAGCTTCGTGTTCGAGATGACGGGCTCGCCCGAGAAGCTGAACGCCTTCATCAACCTGATGGTGCCGCTGGGGCTGGTCGACGTCAGCCGCACCGGCGTCGTCGCGATTTCCCGCGGCGCAGCCGCATTCTGAAACCCCGCGGCGTTCGCCGCATTGTGAAACCGAGCCAAGGAACACCGCCATGCGCGTCTATTACGATCGTGATGCCGATGTCGCCCTCGTGAAGGGCAAGAAGATCGCCATCGTCGGCTATGGCAGCCAGGGCCATGCGCACGCCCAGAACCTGCGCGACAGCGGGGTCAAGGACGTCATCGTGGCGCTGCGGCCCGGCTCGGCGAGCGCCGCCAAGGCGGAGGCCGCCGGCTTCAAGGTGCTGGCGCCCGCCGACGCCGCCAAGCAGGCCGACATCGTCATGGTGCTGGCGCCCGACGAGCACCATGCCGCGCTCTACGCCAACGAGCTCCGGGCCAACATGAAGCGCGACGCCGCGCTCGCGGTCGCGCACGGCTTCTCGGTGCATTTCGGCCTGATCGAGGCGCGCCCCGACCTCGACGTGTTCATGATCGCGCCCAAGGGCCCGGGCCACACGGTGCGCTCGGAATATGCCCGCGGCGGCGGCGTGCCGTGCCTGGTCGCGGTCGCGCAGAACGCCACCGGCAACGCGCTCGAGATCGCGCTCTCCTATGCCTCGGCGATCGGCGGCGGTCGGGCAGGGGTGATCGAGACCACCTTCAAGGAGGAATGCGAGACCGACCTGTTCGGCGAGCAGACCGTGCTGTGCGGGGGCCTTACGGCCCTCATCCAGGCCGGCTACGAGACCCTGGTCGAGGCCGGCTACGCGCCCGAGATGGCCTATTTCGAGTGCCTGCACGAGGTGAAGCTGATCGTCGACCTGATCTACGAGGGCGGCATCGCCAACATGCGCTACTCGATCTCGAACACCGCCGAGTACGGCGACTATTCGCGCGGCTCGCGCATCATCACCGACGGCGTCAAGGCCGAGATGAAGAAGGTGCTGGACGAGATCCAGACCGGCAAGTTCGCCAAGGAGTGGGTGCTCGAGAACGCCGCCGGCCAGACCAGCTTCAAGGCCATGCGCAAGCGCGCCGCCGAGCATCCGATCGAGCAGATCGGCGAGAAGCTGCGCGCCATGATGCCCTGGCTGAAGCAGAACCGCCTGGTCGACAAGGCGAAGAATTAGCCCCTCCCCCACGCGCTGCGCGGGAGAGGGTAGCGTCGCAGGGAGCCGGGTGAGGGCGCTAGTCTAGCGCGCGAACAGCACCGGGATCTGGGCGTGGCTCAGGATGTGGCGGGTCGCGCCGCCGAACACCAGCTGGCGCAGCCGGCTCTGGGTGTAGGCGCCCTTGAACATCAGGTCGCCGCCCAGCTTGGCGGTCTCGCGCAGGAACGCCTCGCCGGGCACCTGGCCCTCGGGCTGGACGTGACGCACCACCGCCGAGATGCCGTGGCACTGCAGGTACTGCGCGACCTCGACGCCGGTCGGGCCCGGCACCGCGCTGCCCTCGACCGACACCACCGCGACCTTGCTCGCCTTCTTGAGCAGCGGCATGCCGAGCGCCAGCACCGAGGCGGTCTCGGTCGAGCCGTTCCAGGCGATCACGGTGGTGCCGCTGTGGGTGATCTGGGCCTTGGGCACCACCAGGATCGGCCGCCCGCTCTCGAACAGCGCGGCCTCCAGCAGGATCTCGGTCTCGGCCGAGATCTTCGGATCGGGCTTGCGCAGCACGATCAGGTCGAACACCCGGCCGTAGCTGCCGATGAACATGGCAGCCGAGCCCTCGGCCTCGACCCATTCGGCCGACACGCCGTCGCCGCCGGCGACGTCGCCGGGCTTGATGCCCAGGCGCGCCGCGGTCTCCTGGAAGGCGGCGCGCAACCGGGCGGCCTTGGCGGCGCTTTCGCGATGCAGGCGGTCGAGATAGTCCTGCGACAACGCCATGCCGAAATCGCCGCTCGGGATGAATTCCCCGGCCGGCGGCCTCACGAAAATGCCGACGACGCGCGAGCCGAACAGGCGCGCCACCTCGAAGGCCGAACTCAGGACGACGTCCCCGTCGTCGTCCCCCCACAGGACGGCGAGAATGCGCTTCATACGTGGCCTCCATGACGCTTTTTCCCCAGCATACACGCTTCGGGAACGCTTGGCGAAAGCCGCCGCTGCCGGGGGCGCGGCCCCACTTCGCGGTTGCGGGCGCGGCGGCCGGGCGCGTATGAGGGGCGATCGTGAGCGATCTCAGCTACGCGGCGAGCGGCGTCGACTACGACCTGCTCGACCTCTTCAAGCGTGAATGCCAGCAGGCGGCCGCGGCGACCGGCGGCGCGCTGGCGCGCCACGGGCTGGCCGAGCCGCCCGCCGTGCGCGGCGAGAGCGCCTATCTGATCGAGCTGCCCGACTGCTTCCTCGCCCACGTCGAGGAGGGGCTCGGCACCAAGAACCTGGTGGCCGACGCCATGTTCGCGCTGACCGGGCGCAGCTTCTATCACGCGATCGGCGTCGACACCGTGGCGACCATCGTCAACGACGTCGTCACCGCGGGTGCCTTGCCGGTCTCGGTCGCGATGCACGCCGCGGTCGGCGATGCCGCGTGGTTCGCCGAGCCGGCGCGGCGCCGCGATCTCGCCGCCGGGTTCGCCGCCGGCTGCGTCGCAGCGGGTGCCGCGTGGGGCGGCGGCGAGACGCCGGCGCTCCAGGGCATCGTCGAGCCCGGCGCGATCGTGCTGGCCGGCTCGGCGATCGGCCGCATCGCGCCCAAGGAGAACCGGATCGTCGGCGACGTCGCCGAGGGCGACGCGATCGTGCTGCTGGCGAGTTCCGGCGTGCACGCCAACGGCGTCACGCTGTGCCGGCGCCTGGCCGAGCGCCTGCCCGAGGGCTATCTGACGCCGATCGGCGACGGCCGCAGCTACGGCGAGGCGCTGCTCGCGCCGACCGTGATCTACGTGCCGTTCGTCGCCGCCTGCCAGCGCGCCGGGCTGCGCCTGCACTACGCGGTCAATCTGACCGGGCACGGCTGGCGCAAGCTGATGCGGCTCGATGCGCCGCTGGTCTACCGGATCGACGCGGTCGGCGCGCCCGGGGCGCTGTTCGGCTTCATGCAGCGCGCCGGCGGGCTCGACGACCGCGAGGCCTACGGCACCTTCAACATGGGTGCCGGCTTTGCCGCCATGGTGGCGCCGTCGGATGCCGAGCGCGCCCTCGCGCTCGCCCGCGCGGCCGGCTTCACGGCCTGGCTGGGCGGCCGGGTCGAGCGCCAAGGCGACCGCAAGGCGGTCGTGCTCGAGCCCGTGGGCCTCGCGTTCGAGGGGACCAGCCTGGCACTGCGCTAGCGGGTCGCGGCGCCGGAAACCGGCACGGCGGAAAGCACTGATTAACGCCTGGGAATTAGTCTCCGGCGCGGTTTGGACGGGTGGACATCCCCCGCTCGTCCGTGTATTGCGAAGACGCTTCGCGTATCGAAGCAGCGTGCGCGATCGGACGTCGCCGGCGGCCATATCGAGGCGCCTGCGCCGCCCAGAACAGCGCTGCAGCGCGGGGTCTAGCGGATGGCCCGCCCACTCCGGGCGAATCGAACGACGACAACCAATGAAGGTTTGACCCCCCTGCCATGTTCTATCGATTGCTCGGCATGCTGTCCGCGGATATGGCCATCGACCTCGGGACGGCGAACACGCTGGTTTATGTCAAAAATCGCGGCATCGTCCTGAACGAGCCGTCGGTGGTCGCGATCGCCACGGTGCGCGGCAAGCGTCAGGTGCTCGCGGTCGGCGACGAGGCCAAGATGATGCTCGGCCGCACGCCGGGCAACATCCAGGCGATCCGGCCCTTGCGCGACGGCGTGATCGCCGACTTCGAGGTCGCCGAGGAGATGATCAAGCACTTCATTCGCAAGGTGCATAATCGCCGATCCTTTGCTTCCCCCCAGATCATCATCTGCGTGCCCTCGGGCTCGACCGCGGTCGAGCGCCGGGCGATCCAGGAATCGGCCGAGAGCGCCGGCGCCCGCCGCGTGTTCCTGATCGAGGAGCCGATGGCGGCGGCGATCGGCGCCGGCCTGCCGGTCACCGAGCCGACGGGCTCGATGGTCGTCGATATCGGGGGCGGGACCACGGAGGTCGCCGTGCTGTCGCTGGGCGGCATCGTCTATGCGCGCTCGGTGCGCGTCGGCGGCGACAAGATGGACGAGGCGATCATCGCCTATATCCGCCGGCTGCATAACCTGCTGGTCGGCGAAGGGTCTGCCGAGCGGATCAAGAAGGAGATCGGCTCGGCCTGTCCGCCCGAGGACGGCGAAGGCCGCATCATGGAGATCAAGGGCCGCGACCTGATGAATGGCGTGCCCAAGGAGCTGGTGATCTCGGAGCGCCAGATCGCCGAGAGCCTGGCCGAGCCGGTCAGCGCGATCGTCGAGGCCGTCAAGGTCGCGCTCGAGCACACGGCGCCCGAGCTCGCCGCCGACATCGTCGACAAGGGCATCGTGCTGACCGGCGGCGGCGCGCTGCTGAGCAATCTCGATCTGGTGCTGCGCCATGCCACCGGCCTGCCGGTCTCGATCGCCGACGATCCGCTGTCGTGCGTCGCGCTCGGCACCGGGCGCTGCCTCGAGGAGATGAAGACCCTGCGCAACGTGCTGATCGGCACCTACTAGCGCCCCGCGCTCGCCACCACCGGCCGCGCTCGAGCGTTAGCCAATCGTATTTTGCCAGTAGATGCGAATTCACGAGGCATACGGCAAAAAATGTGTAATAATTACGGCGCGTTGTTCCAGGCTTCTCATGCCTGACCTCTGAGTGCGCGTCCAACGCCATGAAGGCACGAACCGAAGCCGTGTTCCGCTTCGCCGCTCCCTTGAAGGCGGCGATGGCGCGTTTCGCGTTCCTGTCCCTGGTGGCGGCGGCCTTCGCCCTGATGCTGCTCGGCAAGGGCGAGATCGTGGTGGTCGAGCGCGCCCGCACCGCGCTGCTCGACGTGCTGGCGCCGGTGTTCGACGTGCTCAGCCGGCCCGCCGAGGCGGTGTCGTCGACCATCACGGAGGCCGGGCAGATCCTCCACGTCTACCGGGAAAACCGCGTCCTGCGCGAGGAGGTGGCCCGGCTGGAACGCTGGCAGGAGGCCGCCCGGCGCCTGGACGGCGAGAACCAGGCGCTGCGTAGCCTGTTGAATTTCCCCGCGGATCCGCAGACCCGCTCGATCACCGGGCGGGTCATCGGCGATTCCGGCGGCTCGTTCGTGCGCACCATCCTGGTCGGGGTTGGGTCCGAGCAGGGGGTCGCCAAGGGCCAGGCGGCGGTCACCGGCGAGGGCCTGGTCGGACGGGTCTCCGAGGTCGGCGAGCGCAGCGCCCGCATCCTCCTGATCACCGACCTCAACAGCCGCATCCCGGTGGTGGTCGAAAGCAGCCGGACCCGGGCGGTCCTGGCGGGCGACAACACGGCCCGGCCGCGGCTCCTCTATCTGTCGCCCGAGGCCCGGCTGTCGCCCGGCGACCGGATCGTGACCTCGGGCCACGGCGGTGCGCTGCCGGCCGGCCTGCCGATCGGCGTGGTCGCCGAGATCGGCGAGCACGGCGTCCAGGTCCAGCCCTATGCCGACTGGACGCGGCTCGATTTCGTACGGTTGCTGGATTACGGCCTGACTGGCATTCTGCCGAGCCTGCCGGCGCCGCCGCCACCCAAAGCGGTCCGCAAGTGATGATCGGGACTCGCGCGATGCCGCCGACCTCCCTGACGCCGCCCCTCACCCTGCTGCAGCGCTTCGACCTGACGCTGCGCTGCATGACGCCGTTCGTCATCACGCTGCTGCTCGCGCTCGCGCCGGTGCTGCCGCTGCATCTGCCGCACGACACCGACCTGGTGCCGGCTTTCACGCTGATGTCGGTGTTCTACTGGACGGTCTACCGACCCGACCTGATGCCGGCCTCGGCGGTGTTCGCGATCGGCGTGATCCAGGACTTCGCCGCCGGCGCGCCGCTCGGCATCACCTCGATGATCCTGCTCGGCACCCATGGCGTGGTGCTCGGTCAGCGCCGGCTGTTCGTCGGCAAGCCGTTCGCCATGGCGTGGTCGGGCTTCATGCTGATCGACGCCGCCGCCACCGCGGTGTCGTGGGCCTTTGCCTCGCTGCTCGCGGGCGAGCCGCTGTCGCTCAGCCAACCCCTGCTGGAGTTCGTCGCGACCCTGGCCATGTTCCCGATGCTGGCCTGGTTCTTCGTGCGCACGCACCGGCGCGTGCTCGCGCGCGTCTAGTCCCCGTGGCCATGTCGAGCAAGCAGCGCGACCACCTGCGCGACCAGGTGTTCACCCGGCGTGCGCTGCTGTTGGGGGGCGCCAAGCTCGGCCTGTTCAGCACGCTGGTCGCGCGGCTCTATTATCTTCAGGTCGTCGAGGCCGACCGCTACAAGGTGCTGGCCGAGGACAACCGCATCAATCTGAAGCTGCTGCCGCCGCCGCGCGGCCGCATTCTCGACCGCTTCGGCGAGCCGCTGGCGCTCAACCGGCTGAACTACCGCGTCGTCATCGTCGCCGAGCAGGCGCGCGACATCGAACGCACGCTCGAGCAGCTCGGCCAGCTGATCGAGATCAGTGAAGCCGACCACCGGCGCGTGCTGCGCGACGTCAAGCGCAAGCGCCAGTTCGTCCCGGTCACCGTGCGCGAGAACCTGACCTGGGACGACGTCTCGAAGATCGAGTTCAACGCGCCCGACCTGCCGGGGGTCTCGATCGACGTCGGCCAGAGCCGCTTCTATCCCCACACCGAGGCGGTCGGCCATATCCTCGGCTATGTCGGCGCGGTGTCGGAGGCCGAGCTGACGGGCGAGCCGCTGCTCGAGCTGCCCGAGTTCCGCATCGGCAAGAACGGCATCGAGAAGACGCGCGACCTGGCGCTGCGCGGGTCCGCGGGCGCCAGCCAGGTCGAGGTCAATGCGGTCGGCCGCGTGGTGCGCGAGCTCAGCCGGCAGGAGGCCGTGCCGGGCAACGACGTCGAGCTGACCATCGACATCGGGCTGCAGGAATTCGCCCGCGAACGCATCGGCGACGAGAGCGCCGCCGCGGTCGTGATGGACATCCACACCGGCGAGATCCTCGCCATGGTGTCGGCGCCCGCGTTCGACCCGAACCTGTTCTCGGTCGGCCTGAATGCGCGCGAGTGGGAGGAGTTCCTCGCCAATCCCAAGCAGCCGCTCAACAACAAGGCGATCCAGGGCCAGTATCCGCCCGGCTCGACCTTCAAGATGGTGACGGCGCTGGCCGGGCTCGAAAGCGGCGCGATCACGCCGTCGACCGTGGTCAACTGCCCGGGCCATTTCGCGCTCGGCGACCGGCTCTGGTACTGCTGGAAATACAAGGGCGGACACGGCTCGGTGTCGCTCGATTACGCGATTCGCCAGAGTTGCGACTGCTTCTTCTACGAGACCGCCAAGCGCACCGGTATCGACAAGCTGGCCGCGATGGCGCAGCGCTTAGGGCTGGGTAGCCGGCTCGGCATCGACATTCCCGGCGAGCGGCCGGGTCTGATCCCGACGCGCGAGTATGTGCGCATCACCCAGGGCCACGCTTGGAACCAGGGCGAGACGCTGAACGCCGGGATCGGCCAGGGCATGGTGCTCGTGACGCCGCTGCAGCTCGCCACCCTGGCGGCGCGCATCTCGAACGGGGGCTATGCCGTGGTGCCGCACCTGACCCGCCAGGTCGGCGGCAAGCCGCCCGACGACCTCAAGCGGCCGCCCTTCCCGTCGCTCGGCATCGCCGCCAACGTGCTCCAGCCGGTGGTCAACGGCATGATCGGCGTGTGCAACAACGAGCGCGGCACGGCGTTTCGCTCGCGCATCACCGAGGCCGGCTTCGAGATGGCGGGCAAGACCGGATCGGCCCAGGTGCGCCGCGTGTCGAGCGCCGAACGCGACAGCAACACGCGCAAGAAGGACGCCGAGATCCCGTGGCGCGAACGCGATCACGCGCTGTTCATCAGCTTCGCGCCGATCCAGGCGCCGCGCTATGCCTGTGGCATCGTGGTCGAGCACGGCCTGCACGGCGCCGACTCGGCGGCGCCGATCGCGCGCGACATCCTGCTCGAGGCGCAGAAGCGCGATCTCGGCCGCGAGCCGCCTTCCGGGGGCAAGGTCGCCGGCGCGCCTCCCAAGGTCGCCGGCTGATGGTCGGGGTCAGCTACCGCCGGCAGGGCATGTCCCTGCTGCAGAAGCTCTGGCAGATCAATTGGAGCCTGGTCCTCCTGCTGCTGGTGCTCGCCGGCATCGGCTTCGCGATGCTGTACTCGGCGGCCGGCGGCGCGTTCGAGCCGTGGGCAGCGCGCCAGATCGCGCGCGCCGTCATGGGGCTGTTGCTCATGATCGCGGTCGCGCTGGTCGATCTGCGCTTCTGGATGCGCTGGGCCTATGCCGGGTACCTGGTCGCATTCCTGATGCTGGTCGCGGTCGAGGTCCAGGGCTCGATCGGCATGGGGGCGCAGCGCTGGCTCGATCTCGGGGTCACCCAGGTCCAGCCGTCCGAGATCATGAAGATCACCCTGGTGCTGGCGCTGGCGCGCTGGTTCCATGGCGCCTCGATCGAGGATGTCGGCCGCATCCCGTTCCTGATCGTGCCGGTCCTGATGGTCGCCGCCCCGGTCGCGCTGGTGCTCAAGCAGCCCGATCTCGGCACCGCCCTGATGCTCCTGATGGGTACCGCCGGCATGCTGTTCGTGGTCGGGGTGCGCTGGTGGAAGTTCGCGCTCGGCTTCGCCGGGGTGATCGCCGCGGTGCCGCTGGGCTGGAACTTCCTGCGCGACTATCAGAAGGCGCGCGTGCTGACCTTCCTCGATCCGACCCGCGACCCGCTCGGGGCGGGCTATCACATCATCCAGTCGAAGATCGCGCTGGGCTCGGGCGCCATGTTCGGCAAGGGCTTCCTGCAGGGCACCCAGAGCCACCTCAACTTCCTGCCCGAGAAGCAGACCGACTTCATCTTCACGATGTTCGCCGAGGAGTTCGGCATGGTGGGCAGCCTGGTGCTGCTCGGCCTCTATCTCCTGATGATGATCTACGGCTACGCCATCGCGTTCCGCTCGACCAGCCAGTTCGGCCGGCTGGTCGCGATCGGCATCGTGACCGCGGTGTTCCTGGCCATGTTCATCAACATCGCCATGGTGATGGGCATGATCCCGGCCAAGGGCTCGACCCTGCCGATGGTGTCCTACGGCGGCTCGTCCCTGGTCGTCACCATGATCGGCTTCGGTTTGCTCATCAACGTCTGGGTGCATCGCGACGTGCGGATCGCCCGGCGCATGGGCGAGGAATGAGGACCGACCCCGCGCAAAACTCGACAAAGCCGGATGCGTTTGCTATCTAGCCGGTCCGCCGAGGCTGGCGCGGGCGCATAGCTCAGTTGGTAGAGCAGCTGACTCTTAATCAGCGGGTCCAAGGTTCGAGCCCTTGTGCGCCCACCAGCCGCGTCGGCGGCCGCGCCCCACGGGGCGCCGAACGGCCGCCGGCCTGAAATGGCCAAGCCGAACACCATCCGGCTGACCGTCGCGCGCATCGGCTCGCGCCGGTTCGAGCTGCGCGACGAGCGCGGGATGGTGCTCGACACCATCGCGACCCGGCTGGGCGCGCTGGATCTGATCAACGCCATGAAGCGCCAGTGCGCGCCGGGCTGGCGCATCGAGGTCACCTGGTCCGGGTGCGATCCGCCCTGAGGCGAGACGGATCAACGGCTTGACCGATCGATCCACAGGAACGCCTGGCGAACACGGGCGGCGCGCGCCGGATCGCCAGGATTTGCGCCGAATTGCGCCGCCGGGCGCGCCTGTACAACGCTGTGGATAAGCCGGACGAGTGCCTGGACAAATCCCGATCGACCCACAACTCTCTTGCCGAGGCTCGAGCGTCCCCGCCACCCGCCGGAGCGTCGCATGCCGCTTGAGATCGAGCGCAAGTTCCTGGTCAAGGACGAGACGTGGCAAGGCCCCTGGCGGGTCTGGCCGATCCGTCAGGGCTATCTGACCAGCGCCGACGCGACCACGGTGCGCGTCCGGGTCAGCGGGCCCAAGGGCTACCTCACCGTAAAGCACGACCGCGGCGGTCCGGTGCGCGCCGAATACGAATACGAGGTCCCGGTCGCGGATGCCGACGAGATGCTGCGGCTGTGCGCGCAGCCCCTGATCGAGAAGCTGCGTCACCACGTGCCGTTCGATGGCCGCACCTGGGAAGTCGACGTGTTCGGCGGCGCCAACGCGGGCCTGGTCTTGGCCGAGATCGAATTCGATCGACTGCCCCAGCGCCTGGCCTTGCCGCCCTGGGTCGGCCGCGAGGTCACCGACGACGCGCGCTACCGCAACGCCTATCTGGCGCGCCACCCGTTCACGACTTGGCGCACCGCCGCCTGAAGGGCTGGGATTTGCTGCCTCCGGCGCCGCGCGCTAGCATGGCGGCATCGGGAGGAAGCCCATGAGCACCCTGCGCGGCAACAACGGCCCCCGCTACAAGCACGTCGCGGACGCCTCGGCACCCTATGAAGCGATCACGGTCGAGAAGCTGACGCCGATCATCGGCGCCGAGATCGGCGGCGTCGACCTGTCACGGCCGCTCGGCAACCGGACGCTCGACGAGATCCACCGGGCGCTCGCCGAGAACCTGGTGGTGTTCTTCCGCGACCAGCACATCACGCCCGAGCAGCATCTGGCGTTCGGCCGGCTGTTCGGCGATCTCCACCTGCATCCCGCGGCGCCGCACGCGCCGGGCATGCCCGAGCTGATGATCATCCACGCCGACAAGGATTCGCCGCGCGCCAACGGCGAGGTGTGGCACAGCGACGTGTCGTGCGACGTCGAGCCGCCGATGGGCAGCATCCTCTACATCCGCGAATGTCCGCCGACCGGCGGCGACACGCTGTTCGCCAGCATGTACGCCGCCTACGAGGCGCTGTCGGACCGCATGAAGACCTATCTCGCCGGGCTGGTGGCGGTGCATGACGGCGAGGAGGCCTATCGCGGCACCTATGCCAATTACGGCGTCAAGGACAAGCCGAGCTATCCGCGCGCCGAGCATCCGGTGGTGCGCACCCATCCGGTCACCGGCAAGAAGGCGCTCTACGTCAATCGCGGCTTCACCAAGCGGATCCTCGGCGTTCCGCGCGAGGAGAGCAACGCGATCCTGAATTACCTCTACGACCACATGGAGGACACGCTGTTCCAGTGTCGGTTCCGCTGGCGCGCCAACTCGATCGCGTTCTGGGACAACCGCTGCGTCCAGCACCGCGCCATGTGGGACTACTGGCCGGCATCGCGCTCGGGCAACCGCGTCACCATCAAGGGCGACCGCCCGG
>Ga0335076_10006905_pt1 | contig 11449 bp, 11 predicted proteins | sample Lox_Sample_25_FD_206717 | JGI IMG/M metagenome (GOLD analysis project Ga0335076, IMG submission 206717) | Soil microbial communities from Loxahatchee National Wildlife Refuge, Florida, United States - Lox_Sample_2.5 | ecosystem: Environmental > Terrestrial > Soil > Wetlands | place: USA... | reverse complement strand
TGCACCGCGGCCAGGTGCTCCGCGGACTGCGGCATCCAGCCCCCGTCGGCCGCCACCGTGAACAGCACGGCCGGCACCGGGCCGACCCCGGCCAGCATGTTGGGCACGAAGCGCTCGTGCCCGGGCACGTCGACGAACGCCAGCCGCTGGCCGGACGGCAGCGTCATCCAGCAGAACCCCAGGTCGATGGTGAGGCCGCGGCGCCGCTCCTCGGCCCACCGATCCGGTTCCATCCCGGTCAGCGCGCGGACCAGGGTGGATTTGCCATGGTCCACGTGCCCGGCGGTCGCGATCACCTGCATAGTGCCGGGTCCTTCGCGGCCAGCACGGCGGCGGCCAGCAGCTCGTCCTGGCCGGGTGGCACGGCGCGCAGGTCGAGCAGCAGCCTGCCGCCCTCGGTCCGGCCGACCACGGCCGGGACCTGCCCGCTGCGCACCGGCTGGCCCGACCGCAGCGGGCTGGCCAGCCCGGCCGGCAGGCTGACCGCGGCGCTGGGCAGTGACACGCCCGGGGCGCCGCCGCCGCCGACCACGGCCGTGCTGGCCACCGCCTGGGCATCCAGCCCGGCCGCCGCCAGCCGGGTGGCCAGCTGCCGGGCCCGGCGGGCCAGCGACGGCTCGCCGGCGGCCAGCGCGGTGGCCAGCGGAACCGGCGGCCCGGTCAGCGTGGCCTCCAGCGCCGCCGCCGTCGTCTTGTCCACCCGCAGCGCCCGGGCCAGCGGGTGCCGGGCCAGCTGGCGGACCAGCGCGGCCTGGCCGAAGATCAGGCCGGCCTGCGGCCCGCCGAGCAGCTTGTCCCCGCTCGCGGTGACCAGCGCGGCGCCGGCCCGCAGCCACGACCCGGCATCCGGCTCGTCCGGCAGCAGCGGGTGCCGGGCCAGCAGGCCGGACCCGATGTCGGCCAGCACCGGAACGCCCAGCGTGGCCAGCTCGGCCACGGTGACCTGGGCGGTGAACCCCTCGACCCGGAAGTTGGACGGGTGCACCTTGAGCACGAACCCGGTGTCCGGGCCGCACGCGCTGCGGTAGTCGGCCAGCGCGGTCCGGTTGGTCGTGCCGACCTCGCGGAGCCGGGCGCCGGTGGACGCCATCAGCTCGGGCAGCCGGAACCCGTCGCCGATCTCGAGCATCTCGCCCCGGCTGACCACGATCTCCCGTCCAGCAGCCAGCGCGGTCGCGGCCAGTACCAGAGCGGCCGCGTTGTTGTTCACCACGTGCACCGCTTCCGCGGCCGGCACCGCCGCGGCCAGTGCGGCCAGCGCGCCGCGGCCGCGGCGGCCCCGGGTGCCGGCGGCCAGGTCGAACTCCAGGTCGGTGTAGCCGGCCGCGGCCGTCATCGCGGCCACCGCGGCGGCCGACAGTGGGGCCCGGCCAAGGTTGGTATGCAGCAGCACGCCGGTCGCGTTCAGCACTGGGGTCAGCGAGCTGGCCGCTGGCGGCAGCCCGGCCACGGCCACCTCCGCGACCGCGTCCGGGCTGATCTGCCCGGCCCTGGCCTGCTGCTGAGCGTGGGCCACCGCCTCCTTGACCCGGGCCCGGCCGAGCCGCTCGATCGCGGCGGCCAGCCGCGGGTCGGCCAGCACCGTGTCGGTGCGCGGCACAAACCGGCGCCCATCCACGCTGGTGACCATACCCCTAGCCAGGTGAGCCATTTCGTAGCGCATAACCCGCGGGCGGCTGGGTAGCTGACGGCAGCCAGGAATTCCCCCTGTGCAAGAGGTTCCTGCCGAAGGAGTGATCGTTATGGCCGGGATGCTGCGCGTGCCCCGGAGCCGTGGTGCCCTGAGCGGATTTCTGCTGGTCCTGCTCGGCCTGTGGGGCGGGCTGATCGCGTTTGTCGGCCCCTACTTCCATTTCGCCTACACCCCCGACACGGCCTGGTATTACTCGGCTGGGCGGCTGTGGCTGGAGATCCTGCCCGGCGCGGCCACCTTCCTCGGTGGGCTCATCCTGCTGGGCACCCGGACCCGGCCGGTGGCCATGTTCGGCGCCTGGCTGGCCGCGCTGAGCGGCGCCTGGTTCGCCGTGGGCCAGACGCTGGCCCCGCTGTGGAACTCCAGCGGCGCGATGGCCGTCGGCACGCCGGTTGGCAGCAGCACGCTGATCCGGACGCTCGAGGAGATCAGCTTCTTCGCCGGCCTCGGTGTGGTCATCGTGTTCCTCGCCGCCATGTCCATCGGCCGGCTCTCGGTGATCGGCGTCCGCGACGCCCGGCTCGCCGAGCGTGAGGTCGTCGTACCGGACAGCGAGGTGGCGGCCGGTGAGCGGACCGAGCCGGTGCTGACCCGGCGCGGGTCTGGCTCCGCGGTAACTACCGACGACGAGGCGGCTGACCAGTAAGATCCCCTGAACCGGGAATGAGACCGGGGTGGTGCTGGCTTCTTTATCAAGAAGGGACCAGCAGGGGGGACGCACGCATGAGTATGACTCCTGCCGCCGAGCTTGCCGCAGCTCGCATCCGGTGGCCGCTATGGTCGATCCGCCCGGTCGGCCCGGGCAAGGGAACCGGGTTCACCGCCCGCCGCCATGGGCAGTCCGGGCACGGCGCGTCGAGATTACCCGCCGTGTGGGCGCCCAGCCTGACCGTCCTGGAGGACCGGCTCCGCGAATACCGGAAAGTGCCGCCCGTCGCGTCCTAGCGCGGCCCGCTGTTCAGCGGGCCGCGCTCGGCATGCGTGGCCGTGAAGTGCAGCGGGAAGTGCGGGTCGCGGCAGCGGTGATAGCGCAGCGCGCCGCATAGCGGGCAATTGCGGGCCCGCACCGCGGGATCCAGGTGAGCCAGGTCGTCCGCGCTCAGCTTGGCCGTCGCGGGCTCGGCCGGCTCGATCTTCTGGGCGAACCTGCGGGCCAGCTCACTCAGGAAGCTCTGCCCGCTGGCGTCACACTGGTCGCACCGGCAGCCCTGGTACCAGGCCAGGAACGTGCCATGTGACGGCGGGGCAGGCGGCAGGTCACGCCACCGCCCCGGCTCCCCGGGTGGCTGCGGCACCATATGACAGTACCTGGCCTGGCCGGCCGCCGGGCCTGGCCCATCACTAATGGTGACCGGCCTGGCAATCTGGCCACTATCCGTTAATTGCCGGGATCCTCCCCGTTTGTGGGGTCTGTGAAATGGCCTGTTAACGGACGGGACACCTGGCCCCGCAAAGCCTGATATTTCCGGCCAGTACCCTATCGCCTCGGCCTGGAATGCCAGTTATGATCACGCGGTGGCCAACCGAGAGGAACCCCGATGACGGAGCAGCCTGCTGCTGTAGTGGGCATCCCACCCGCGCCGCCCGCCCGGCTCGAACCCGACGCCATTGGCGTGGCCCAGGACACGGTCATCGGGCTGGCCTCGTCGGCCCCGGCCGCCACGGTGGGCTTGTCACTGTTCTTGCTCGCGTCCGTGACCGCCTACGGCAGCGGGCCGATCCTGATCCTCACCGCGATCCCCATGCTGATCATCGCCAACGCGTACCGGCGGCTCAACATGTGGAACGCCAACTGTGGCGCCTCATTCGAGTGGGTCGGCCGGGCGATCAACCCGTACCTCGGCTTCCTCACCGGCTGGCTGATGATCGTGGCCTACATCATCGGCACGGTCAGCGGGGTCGAGGTGCTCGGCCCGTCAGTGCTGGCCGTGTTCGGCCACAGCACGGCCAGCTCGTGGGCGTACGTCGGGATCGGCGCCGCGGTGGTCCTGGTCATGCTGGTGATCGCGATCGTCGGCATCAAGATCACCGCGCGGACCCAGGTGGGCCTGGCCCTGGTCGAGTACCTGATCGTGATCGGCTTCTCCATCGCCGGCCTGGTCTACGTGTTCGGCCACCACGCCGGGATCGTGCACCCCACCACGGCCTGGCTGAGCCCGAGCGGGATCGGCGGGAAGGGCAGCGCGGTGGCCGGCTTCCTGTCCGCGGTGTTCGTCTTCGGCGGCTGGGACGGCACCCTGTACGTCAACGAGGAGGTCAAGCACCGCCGGATCAACCCGGGCCGGGCCGCCATCTTCGCGGTCCTCTTCCTGACCATCTTCTACACGCTGGCCCAGGTCGGGCTGCAGGGCGTGGTCTCGCCGAAGGCACTGGCCAACAACTCGGCCTCGGCGCCGGTCTACGTGGCCGGCGTACTCGGCGGCAGCAGCGGGGAAAAGGCCATGGCCCTGGCTATCGCGCTGTCGGTGATCGCCACCACCGGCACCGGCATCGTGCTCACCGCCCGGATCATCTACGGCATGGCCAGCTACCGGGTGCTGCCTGAGTTCCTCAGCAACGTGTCCCGCCGCTACTCCACCCCGGTGTGGTCCAGCCTCATCGTCGGCTTCCTGCTGATCGCGATCACCGCGGTGTACCTGCTCACCTCGTCGGTGCAGAATGCGTTCGACAACGTGATCGCGGTAACCGGGCTGCTGTTCTCCATCTTCTACATCCTGACCGCGCTGGCCATGATCGTGTATTACCGGCGCCGGGTATTCAGCAGCGTGTGGGACACCATTGTGCTGGCCATCCTGCCGCTCGGCGCGGCCGGCTTCCTGGGCTGGGTGCTGGTCAAGTCGATCATCGCCGCGCCGGGTTCGCAGCAGTGGTCGCTGGCCGGCATCATCATCCTCGGCATCGCGGCGATGCTGTCCGCCCGGTTCATCCAGCGGTCGCCGTTCTTCCAGATCAGCCGGGAGAGCGACAGCGGCCAGGCGGCGGCCAGGCACGCCTGACCGGCCGCGGTCCTGGCGCAGCGGTCAGCGCAGCGCCAGGACCGGACGGGCTTCCCAGTCGGTCCACAGCGGGCGGTAGCCCTGCTGGCTCCAGAACGGCGCGGACAGCGGGTTCATCTGCTCGTAGTGCAGCAGCGTGACCGCGACACCCGCGGCGTCCGCGGCGGCGTGGTAGACGGCGGCCAGCGCCGCGCCGACCCCGGCCCCGCGGGCGCCGGGCAGCACCGCCATCAGTTCCAGGTAGGCCACCGGGGCCGGGCCGACCAGCGGCGCGATCCAGCCCGCCCGGTCCGGGCGCTGTGCGTACAGCAGGCCGACCACGCTGCCGTCGCGCTCGGCCAGCCACGTCCACGGCGCCGGCCCGGCCAGCCGGACGGCGGCCTCGCGGCGCAGCGCGGCCGCGAGGCCCGGCCGCTCGATGACCGTGCCAAAGTGCGCGTCGTACCGGATCGTCTCCATGCCCAGCGCGACCACGCTGTCCAGGTCGGCGGGCCCGGCCGGCCTGATCCGCAGCCCCGGCCCGGACGGCACCGCCTGGCCGTCCCGCCCGGCCGTGCGCGCCGCGATGATGGCCAGCGGGATCAGCCCGTGATCCAGCAGCGCCCGGTGCCCGGCGATGTCCCGGCTCGGCCAGGGCACGACGGCCGCGGTGTCGTCCTCCCCCGTCCCGGGCAGGCCGGCCAGGTGCCCGCGCCACCGGGTCAGCAGCCGGTCCAGGGCGCCGCGCACGTCCGGCCCAGCCACTTGCGGCTCGAGCCGGAACCGGCGCGCCGCCCCCCAGGCCAGGTCCAGCGAGCCGGGCTCCCCGGCCCAGTGCTCGCAGCGGCCCGCCGCGCCGGGCACGGTCAGCACGTCGCCATCGGCCAGCGCGGGCGGCACCGGCAGTAACCGGTCCAGGCCGGCCCAGCGCTCGGCGACCAGGGCGGTGACGGCGCTCGCATCCTGCCCAGCCCGAACCGACATGCGCATCCTCCTGTCACCGCGCCCGCCGAGACCGGGCACCAGTCTGCCAGACCGGCGCCTTGACACCGGCGCGGGTCGCTGTAGCCTTTATCTATGACTATAGATAAAGGAACCAGCGGCCCCCCGTCGCCGATTGAGTTCCGCCTGGACACCTCCTCGGGGGTGCCCACCTACCTGCAGCTCGTCCAGCAGGTCGAGCATGCGCTCCGGCTCGGTTACCTCAACCCGGGCGACCAGCTGCCCCGGGTCAGGGACGTAGTCGCCGGGCTGGCCATCAACCCGAACACGGTGCTCAAGGCCTACCGCGAGCTGGAGACCAAGGGCCTGGCCGCCGGCCGGCCCGGCCAGGGCACGTTCGTCCAGGCCACGCTCAGCCAGGTCGCGCTGCCCGAGCTGGGCACGCTGCGCCGGTCGCTGCTCGGCTGGCTGGCGTCCGCGGACGCGTCCGGGCTGGACGAGGACGGGATCGTGGCCCTGTTCACCAGCGCGCTGCGGGACTTCTACGAGCGCCGCAGCGGGTCACGCGCCCGCGGCGGCGCGGCGAGCGGCGGAACGGAGGGCGTCGCATGAACATCATCGAGACCAGTGGCCTGGCCAAGCGCTACGGCAGCTCGTGGGCGCTGCGCGAGTGCACGCTGGCCATCCCGGCCGGGCACGTGGCCGCGCTGGTCGGCCCGAACGGTGCGGGCAAGACCACGCTGCTGAACCTGGCGGTCGGCCTGGCCGAACCGAGCGCGGGTGGCGTCACCGTGCTCGGCGGCCTGCCGCCCGGGTCCCCGGCCGCGCTGGACGGCATCGCGTTCGTTGCCCAGGACACGCCGCTGTACAAGAACCTGTCGGCCGCGGACATGCTGCACCTGACCCGCAACCTGAACCGGCGTTTCGACCAGCGCTACGCAGCGGCCCGGCTGGGCGAGCTCGGCATCCCGCTGAAGCGGAAGGCCGGGAAGCTGTCCGGCGGGCAGCAGGCGCAGCTCGCGCTGACCGTGGCACTGGCCCGCCGGCCGCGGCTGCTGGTGCTCGATGAGCCGGTGGCGATGCTCGACCCGGTCGCCCGGCATGACTTCATGGGCACGGTGCTGGCGGCGGCGGCCGACGACGGGGTGTCGGTGCTGCTGTCCTCGCACGTGCTCGCTGAACTCGAGCGGGTGGCCGACTACCTCATCCTGCTGTCGCGGGGCCGGGTCCAGGTGGCCGGCGAAGTCGAGGACCTGCTCGCTAGCCACCGCACGCTGACCGGCCCGGCCGCCGAGGCCGGCCTGTTTGCCGGCCGGCCGGTGGTGCACGTGCGCCGCGGTGAGGTGCAGGCCCACCTGCTGGTCCGGGCCACCGCGGACGACCCGGTCCCGCCCGGCTTTCAGGCGCATCCGGTCGACCTGGAGGAGCTCGTGATGGCCTACCTGCGCGAGCCCGGCGCCGCGGCGCTGCCCGGCCCGGGCCGCGGCCGGGCTCTGCCGCTGGAAGATGGCGAACCATCGGAGGTGACACGATGACCACGCTGACCGTTCCCGCCCGCCCGAAGCACGACGGCGGCCCGCGGCCGGTGCCGTGGCGGCGGATGGCCTGGGTCAGCTGGCGGCAGCACCGGGCCGCGCTGGCCGGGGTGGCCGCCTTCCTCGGCGCGTTCGCGGTGTACCTGTGGCTGACCGGCCTGCAGATGCACCACGCCGAGGCGGCCTACTGCCACCCGGCCGGCTCACTCGGCTGCGCCATCAACTTCACCGGCAGATACGGCGAGACCGCGATCATAGTTAGCATCGCCCTGCAGGCGGTGCCGGCGCTGATCGGGGCGTTCACCGGGGCGCCGGTGCTGGCCAGGGAGCTGGAGAGCGGAACCTTCCGGTTCGCCTGGACCCAGGGCATCGGCCGGCTCCGCTGGACGGTCGGCAAGCTGGTACCGCTGGCGGTCGCGGTGACAGCCGCGGCCGGGGCGTTCACCGTCCTGTTTGCCTGGTACAACCAGCCGTGGGCCGGCGCGGGCTACGTGACCCCGTTCTCTCCCCGCGTGTTCGACCTGCTCGGGGTCGCGTTCGCCGCCTGGACACTGGCCGCCTTCGCGATCGGCGTCCTGGCCGGGATGCTCATCCGCCGGGCCGTCCCCGCGATCGCCGCCACCCTGGCCGCCTACGCCGGGCTCGCCTTCGCCACCGGGCTGTGGCTGCGCCAGCACTACATCACACCGCTGGTTACCCGCAGCCCGAACCCGCCTGGCTCGGCGTCGGTCATCAGCGGGTGGTACACCAAGGGCGGCAGGTTCGCGTTCGGCGACCATGGCAACGGGATAGCCAGCACGGTCAGGCGGCTCTGCGGTGGCCCCTGCCACGGGACGCGCTTGTCGCTAGCGCAGCTCCTCGCCCAGCACGGCTACACGCACTGGACCAGCTACCAGCCCGGCAGCCGGTTCTGGCCCTTCCAGTGGATCGAGGGCGGCTGGCTGCTCGCGCTGTCGGCGCTGCTCATCGCGGCCACGGTCTGGCTCGTCCGGCACCGCGCCGCCTGAGTCCACACGGGGCAGCTGAGAGCCCGCCGGCCACGGTCTGCGCTGAGGCAAGGGCCGGGTGGCGGAGGCGGACGGGAATCGAACCCGCCAGCGACGCTGCGCGCCGCTCACCGGTTTTGAAGACCGGGGGGGCCACCAGGCACCCGGACGCCTCCGCTGCTGACCTTATCCCGCGTACAGCGTGTCGATGTCGTCGGCGTACTTGGCGTGCACCACCCGCCGCTTGAGCTTCAGCGTGGGGGTCAGCTCCTCGCTCTCCGCGGTCCATTCCACCGGCAGCAGCCGCCACCGCTTGACCTGCTGCACCCGGGCCAGTTGCTGGTTGGCCGCGGCCACCGCCTCCCCGACCGCGGCCAGCACGGCCGGGTGCTCAGCCAGCGCGGCCAGCGGGCCGGCGTCGATGCCGCGGGCCCGGGCCCAGGCCGGGGCGACCTCGCCGTCCAGGGTGAGCAGCGCGACCACGTAGGGGCGGCGGTCGCCGTAGGCCAGCGCCTGGCCGACCAGCGGGTGCGACACGAGCAGGTTCTCGATCGCCGCCGGCGGCACGTTCTCGCCGCCCGCGGTGATGATCAGCTCCTTCTTCCGGTCCACCACGGACAGGAAGCCGTCCGCGTCCAGCCGGCCGATGTCCCCGGTGTGCAGCCAGCCGTCCGGGTCGATAAGACCGGCGGTCAGCTCGGGCTGGTTCAGGTAGCCCGGCGTGTTCAGCGGGCCGCGGGTGAGCACCTCACCGTCCGCGGCGATGCGCACCTCCATGCCCGGCACCGGCCGGCCCACGGTGCCGAGCCGGAAGCCGGCGTCGGTGTTCATGGTGAACGCACCGGTGGTCTCGGTCATCCCGTAAACGTCGAGGATCTTCATGCCGAGCCCGGCGAAGAACGCGGCCACGTCCGGTGGCAGCGGCGCCGCGGCGCTGGACACATGCTCCGCGTCGCCCAGCCCGAGCAGCGCCCGGATCGGGCCGAGCACCTGCTCGTTGGCGGCGCGGAACGCCTCGGCCAGCTCGGGCGGGGTGGTCTGGCCGAACTGGCAGCTGGCCACGTACCGCCGGCCGGTGTCCATGGCGGCCAGCACCGCCGCCTTCCGGGTCTCGTCCGGCTCGGCGGCCAGCAGCGCCTGAATGCCGGCCTGGACCTTCTCCCACACCCGGGGCACGCCGAAGAACGCGGTCGGCTGGACCTGCCCGACCACGCCGACGAGCTGCTTGGCGTCCGGGCAGAAGTGCACGTGCCCGCCCACCGAGACCGGGATGTACAGGGTGAACATCCGCTCGGCGATATGCGCCAGCGGCAGGTAGGACACCCAGCGGACACCGCCGGTGATGTTGCCGACCCGCTGTCCCGCGGCCACCTCGTACAGCACGCTGCGGTGCGTGATCAGCACCCCCTTGGGGTTGCCGGTGGTGCCCGAGGTGTACAGCAGGGTGACCGGGTCGTCGGGGGTGATCCCGGCCACCCGCGCGGTCACCAGCTCCGGCGCGGCGGCCAGCCGGTCCCGGCCCAGTGCCGCGAAGTCGTCCCAGGTCATGTACTGCTCGCCGGGCGGGCAGGCGGCGCTGTCCAGCACGATGATCTTGCGCAGCTCAGGCAGCGCGTCCAGCACCGGCGCCCACCGGGCCAGCTGGTCGGCACCGTCCAGCACCGCGATCCGCGCGGCGCAGTCGCCGGCCACGAACCCGACCTGCTCGGCGGCCAGGGTGGCGTAGAACGTGACCGGGACTCCCCCGGCGTGCACCGCGCCCAGGTCGGCCAGCACGTGCGCGGCCCGGTTTGGCAGCATCAGCGCCACCCGCTCCCCCGGGTCCAGGCCGAGCGCGATGAAGCCCGCCGCCAGCTCGAGCGCCTGCTGCCGGGTCTGCGCCCAGGTCAGCGTCTGCCAGCCGTCCCCGGCCCGGTCCGACAGGGCCGGCTGGCCGGCCAGGTCCGCCGCGGTGCGGCGCAGCGCGTCGCACACCGTCTGGCCCTGGATCGTTTCCTCGAGCTCCGCCCGCTGCCGCAGTACCTCGCTGGTCACCGCTCACCTCCGCGTAGCCGGGCCCGGCCGGGCCCGGTTCCCTGGCTGGAAAAATGCCACCATGCCGCCGCCTGCTCCGCAAGGTGGCCAGGGAATACAGTGGCATGCCATGACCATCTCCGCGGATGTCCGGCTGACCCAGTACGCATCGGGCGGCGGCTGCGCCTGCAAGATCCCGCCTGGTGAGCTCGAAGACGTGGTGAGCCGGATGCTGACCATACCGGGCGGACCGGCTGAACCGGAGCCGGGGCTGCTGATCGGCCTGGAGCACGGCGACGACGCCGCCGTGGTGTGGATCAGCGACGGGCGGGCGGTGGTGGCCACCGCCGACTTCTTCGGCCCGGTGGTGGACGACGCGTACACGTTCGGCCGGATCGCCGGCACCAACGCGCTGTCCGACGTGTACGCGGTCGGCGGGGAGCCGCTGGTCGCGGTCAACCTGCTCGGCTGGCCGCGCAGCAAGCTGCCCGCCGAACTGGCCGGCGAGGTGCTGCGCGGCGGGCTGGACGCGGCCCGGCTGGCCGGCTGCCTGCTGGCCGGCGGGCACAGCATCGACGACCCGGAGCCCAAGTACGGCATGGCGGTCACCGGCCTGGCCGACCCGGACGCGCTGCTGCGCATCGACGCCGGGCGGCCCGGGCTGCCGATCAGCCTGACCAAGCCGCTGGGCAGCGGGGTGCTGAACAGCAGGCACAAGGCGACCGGGGCCGTCTTCCCGCAGGCGATCGACGTGATGACCACGCTGAACGCCGAGGCCAGCCGGGCGGCACTGGCGGCCGGCGTGCGGTGTGCCACCGATGTGACCGGGTTCGGGCTGCTCGGCCACCTGTACAAGCTGGCCCGGGCGAGCGGCGTGGCGGCGGTGCTCGACCACGCCGCGGTGCCGCTGATCGCCGGCGCGCGGGACGCGGTGCGGGACGGGTACGTGCCGGGTGGCAGCCGGCGCAACCTGGACTGGGTCGCCCCGCACACCGACACCGGCGGCCTGGCCGAGGAGGACCTGCTGCTGCTGGCCGACGCACAGACGTCCGGCGGGCTGCTGATCGCCGGTGAGATCCCCGGCGCGCCGGTGATCGGCGAACTCGTGCCAGCCACCGGGCCGGTGCTGATCCTCCGATGAGCGGGCGGACGGCCAGGCGGCGGGTGCTGCGGGTGCCGGCGGCGGGCACCGCCCCGCCGGACCCGCGGGCGGACTTGCTGGCGGTCGAAGAGCCGCTGGAGATCAGGGTGGGCGGGCAGCCGCTTAGCGTGACCATGCGCACCCCGGGCGATGACCTCGATCTG